>VFQR01002122.1_pt1 | contig 13223 bp, 12 predicted proteins | sample 3512321 | NCBI WGS metagenome assembly VFQR01 (sample SAMN10412374, study PRJNA504923) | tailings metagenome | isolation source: Relicate 3 Philex TSF1 revegetated site | place: Philippines: Tuba, Benguet | collected 2017-08-29
CTGACCGAAAGCCGCGCCATGTGGCCGGGTTCGTCGGTCTCGGGCCTCTACTTCTCCCACCCCGACAGCGAATATTTCGGCGTCGGCCGTGTCGAGCGCGATCAGGTCGAGGACTATGCGCAGCGCAAGGGCTGGACGGTGGAGGAGGCCGAGCGCTGGCTCGCGCCGGTGCTCAATTACGATCCGGGCCTCATGAAGACGATGAGCGTCGCGGCGGAGTGAACCGAGGCGCCGAGAACGTTCGCGGCAACGCGGCCGTCGCCTCGACCTGATCTTTCGGCTATCGAGGCCCGAGAGCACGCGCGGCACACGTCCAGGGACCCATGACCGACGAAACCTCAAAGACGCCGCCGGTCTGGGCCGTCGCGGCGGTCTTCCTCGCGGCCTGGCTCGCCAGGACCGCGGTCGTCGTCCTCGTCCCGAACATCCACCACCCCGACGAAATCTTCCAGAGCCTGGAGCAGGCCCACCGGGTCGTATTCGGCTACGGCTTCGTGCCCTGGGAGTTCGAACATGCCGTGCGCTCGTGGATACTCCCCGGCTTCATCGCGGGCCTGATGCGGGCAAGCCGCGTCCTCGGCGAGGGGCCCCAGGTCTATCTGCCGGTCGTCGGCTCGGTGCTGGGGGCGATCGGGGCGGCGGCCGTCACCTGCGTCTTCCTCTGGGCCCATCGCCTCTTCGGCCTGTGGCTCGGGCTGGCGGCAGCCGCCGTGCCTGCCTTCGCGCCCGAACTGATCCATTTCGGCGGCAAGGCCCTGACCGAGGTGGTCGGCGGACATCTGCTGATCATCGCCCTCTACCTCGCCTTTCCCGGACGGGAGGTGCAAAATCGCGGCCGGCTGGCGCTCGCAGGCGCGCTTGCTGCGCTCGCGGTCGCCATCCGCCTGCAGATCGCGCCGGCCGTCGCCCTGATCGGGCTGGTCGCCCTGATCCGCTGGCCATGGCAAAGGACGGCGTGGCCGGCTCTCGGTGCGGCCCTGGTCGTGGCCTTTGCCGGCGCGCTCGATTGGGCGACCTGGGGCACGCCCTTCCTCTCCTACTGGCACAACTTCACCTATAACGTGACCTATGGGGTCTCCTCGCATTTCGGCGTGCATCCCTGGTTCGACTATTTCGCCCAGTTGCTCGTCGTCTGGGGTGGTGCCCTCGTTGCCATCCTTGCCTTCGCCGCCATAGGCGCCCGGTTCCTGCCGCTGGGGGCTTGCGTCGCGCTCGTCGTGCTGGCGACGCACCTGCCCATCGCCCACAAGGAACTGCGCTTCCTCTATCCCTCGATGTTCATCGTGCAGGCGCTGGCCGGGCTGGGAATCGCGGCCTCCGCGCAGTGGCTCGTCCGCTCCGGCATGCTCGCCAGCCTGCCGGGCCGGTTGCGTCGTCAGCCATGGCAGGCGGCGGCCGGAACGGGGTTGCTGGTGCTCCTCGTAATCGGCCGCCTGCCGGGCTTCATGATGACGCCGGCGGCCGGCTCGGCCTGGATCGAGAAGAGGGACGATGTCGCGGTCTCGCGCGCCGTCTCACGGCTCGGCTCCGTCTGCGGGATCGGCGGTTACGGCGTGCGCTGGGCGCAAACCGGCGGCTATTCGCTGATGCATCAGCCGGCGCCGTTCTTCGAGGCCTCGGGTCCCGACGACTTCGCCGCCAAGCTGCCGGCGTTCAACACGGTCATTTTCGACAGGGCGCTGTTGCACCATGTCGGGCTCCCCGGCGCGCGCTGTTTCGGCTCGCGCTGCGTGGCGCAGCGGGCGGGAACTTGCGAGGCACGTCCTGCCGACCCGCTGCCCTTGCCCCCGCAGCTTGAGGGCGTGAGGCGTGTCAGGGAACTGTGGCCGCCGCCCGCCGATCAATGGCGCGCTGCCCGGCCCTGACGCGTTTCAGGGAGAGCGGGAGGCCGTGGCCTGTGTGGTGGCCTCGATGCGGCAGATGTTCCGCTTCAGCAGCTCCACCCGCGCGCGGGGGGCGAGGCTGTGCTCGGCGTCCATCGCCCCGATGGTGGCGCAGGTGATCGGCGTGAAGCTGGCAGCGGGCGCCACCACGATGAAGTCGCTCCCGGCCGGGCCGGGATTGACCGCCGACTGATAGGGCAGGGACCAGTCCCAGGCGACCGGCCAGCCTCGCGGCTGAGCGACCGCCGTTCCGTCCGTGCGGGAGCCATCGGAAAAGACCAGCGAGACACCTTTCGGCAGGGATGCTGCCGCAGGCGCGGGCCCTGCGATAGCCGCCTCCAGCGCCTGCCAGTGGTAGAGGAAGCGCGCGCCCTCGAAGACATGGCCGACCGCCGAGACGGCGACAACGACGGCAAGGTTGAGGGCGAGCGCGGTGCGGTGCCGGGCGATCCGGGCTTCGGCCAGCCTTGCGGCCTGCGGGCGGAAGGCCTCGGCCAGACGGAAGAGCAGCAAGAGGCCGAGGAAGGCGGCGAGGCCGCAGAAGACGATGGTGCGCGCGATATAGCGGCGCAGCACGTGCGGCTCTCCCGGCCAGACGACCATGACGAGGGCTGCGATCGCGACGATCGATGCGAGCATGACCAGCACCGCCGCGCGCGTCTTCGGTGCCCGGAACAGGAGCAGCACCTGCAGCAGGACGAGGGCGATCACCACCGTAACCGAGATGTTGTTGATGAGGTTGTCCGGGCTGAGGAAGTTCAGCGCGTTCTCCTGGACGGTGCGCTGGATCTCTGCGTTGGGAATGCGGACGGCGACCTTCACGATGAGCGCCGGCAGCACGGTTGCGACCAGCACGGCGAGGAAGCGCTGCTCGCGGCTCACGAGGTAGCCGTTGAGCAGCACCAGCGCGACCAATGGCGCTGCCGCTTCATGGACGAAGGCGGTGACGAGCGCGAAGAGCGCAAGCGGCAACGTGCGCACGTCGCGGCGGCGTGTCGCATAGGCGAGCAGCGGCCAGATCATCGCGTGGGCGAGCCACATCTCGGTCGGGAAGAAGGCGACGCTCAGCGCCAGTACGATGGTGGAGACGGCACAGCAGAACGAAAGGTTGGAGCCCTTCTCCTCCAGCCGGCGTGTCGCCAGCAGGCCGGCGAGCGGCAGGGCCGCCATGATCACGCTGTAGAGACCGACCGCGAAGGCAGCGCTCCCGGTGAGGCGGCCCGCGAGGAAGGGCGGTACGATGGTCAGGAGGAAGGCGCTGAGGCGGTTCGGATAGCTCGCCCAGGCGAGGGTCCAGGGGTCCGGCGACAGGATGGACAGGACGAAGAAGCTGCCGTCAGCGAAGCCGACGACGCGGAACAGCGGATAGACGACGACAAGAGCCGCAGAGAGCGCAACCGCGAGGGCGAAGGTCGCCGACCGGAACTGGCGGAGGTCAGCCTCGCTCATGCCGGATCAGATCGTCACCTGCGTCCCGACCTCGACCACGCGCCCGGTCGGCAGGTGGAAATAGTCCGAGGCCGCGTTGGCGTTCACCGCCATGCCGATGAAGATGTAGTCCTGCCAGAGCGGCATGCCGAGCTTGCCCGAGGCCTTCAGGTGCCGGCGCGACAGGAAGAACGAGGTCGACATCATGTCGAACTTCAACCCGTACTTCTTGCAGGCGATGAGGGCCTTCGGCACGTGCGGCGTCTCCATGTAGCCGAAGCGCACGGTGAGGCGCGAGAAGCGGTCGTTGATCTTCTCGAAGCTGACGCGGTCGCCGTCCGGAACGCGCGGCGTGTCGACGCTCTTCACCGCGAGGAAGACGTTGTGCTCGTGCAGCACCTTGTTGTGCTTCAGGTTGTGCAGCAGCGAGGCCGGCGCATAGGCCTGGTCGGAGGTCAGGAAGATGGCCGTTCCCGCCACCTGGTGCGGGGGCCGCTTGTCGAAACTCTTGAGCAGATCGGCCAGCGGCACCTCGATGCGGCGGGTCTTGTCGGCGAGGATCTCGGAACCTTTCCGCCAGGTCAGCATGAGGAACATGATGACGGCGCCGATCACCAGCGGCACCCAGCCGCCGTCGACGAGCTTCAGCATGTTGGCGCCGAAGAAGATGAAGTGGATGACGATCAGCGGCGCCATGATCACCAGCGCCAGGACGATGTTCCATCCCCACAGGCGGCGCACCACGAACCAGGCGAGCACGGCCGTGATGAACATGGTCGCGGTGACCGCGATTCCATAGGCCGAGGCGAGGCTCGAGGAGTTCTTGAACAGCAGCACCAGCGCCAGCACGCCGATCAGCAGGCCCCAGTTCACCGCAGGCATGTAGATCTGGCCGGAGTGCTCCTCCGATGTGTGGCGGATCGCCATGCGGGGCAGGAGGCCAAGCTGGATCGCCTGGCGGGACAGGGAGAAGGCACCGGTGATCACGGCCTGGCTGGCGATGATCGTGGCGAGCGTGGCGAGCACCACCATCGGCAGCAGCGCCCAGGACGGGGCGAGCAGGTAGAAGGGGTTTGCCAGCTTCGAGGGGTCGGCGAGGACCATGGCGCCCTGGCCGAGGTAGTTCAGCGTCAACGCGGGAAAGACGAGGCAGAACCAGGCCCACTGGATGGGCTTGCGGCCGAAGTGGCCCATGTCGGTGTAGAGCGCCTCGCCGCCGGTGACGGCGAGGAAGACCGCGCCGAGCGCGAGAAGGCCGATCGTCCCGTTGTTGGCGAGGAAGACGAGGCCGTAATAGGGGTTGAAGGCGTGGAACACGCCGAGGTCGTCGGCAATGTGGATGGCGCCGATGAGGGCCATGGCGATGAACCACACCGCACAGATGGGCCCGAAGAAGCGCGCCACGCTCGCGGTGCCGTGGCTCTGGACGGCGAAGAGCCCGACGATGACCACCACGGTGATGGGCAGGATGTAGGGCTCGAAGACCGGTGTGACCAGCTTCAGGCCCTCGAGGGCCGACAGCACGGAGATGGCGGGCGTGATGGCGGCATCGCCGTAGAACAGGGCGGCGCCCGCCATGCCGAGCAGCGCGACGACATAGCTCGGCTTGCCCAGCGCACGCTGGGCGAGGGCCACGAGGGTGAGGATGCCGCCCTCGCCCTTGTCGTCGGCGCGCAGCAGCAGCAGCACGTATTTGCCGGTGATGATGAGGATCAGCGACCAGAGGATCAGCGACAGGACGCCGAGAACGATGTCGCGGCTCGGCGCGCCCGTCGCGCCATGCCCGGTCGCCGCCACCACGGCCTCGCGGAAGGCGTAGAGGGGGCTGGTGCCGATGTCGCCGTAGACGACGCCGATGGAGCCGACGAACAGGCCCCAGAAGCTGGCCTGGGAATGACCATGGCCGTGGTCGCCCGGCTCGTTGATGCCGGCCGGCTTCGCGGTGCCGGCGTCCAGGGGGACTGCGCCCGCGACATCGGACGGGTTCGGAGAACCGGCCGCCGTATCATGTGCCATCGGATCGGAACCTTGTGGGACGGTCGGGTTGGAGCCGGCTCTTGTGGGAGCGCGAGCCCGAAACGGTACGCTGCACCTTCCACGTGCCAGCGGCAATCGGGAAGCATCTCCGGCTAGTTCGTCTGGAAGCCCATCGCCGCCACGCGTCACCTCGACGCCGCGACCGGCAAGTGCCCCCCGGCGGCAGGCTCATACCCCATACCGGCCTGACTGATCAATGGGGCGCGCCGGCGCAGCCTGCCCTTCCGGAAGCCGTCAGTGCAGGGCCGTGTCCCGGCGCTGGGTGATGTCGATCACCCTGACGGCGCGGGAGTCGGCGCCTGAGGGCGTGACAGGGATCGATACCGCCGTGGGCGCGACCACCTCGTCGCGCGACGCCCGGGTGGACGAGGTTGCCGGGGGCAGGCGGCCAACGGGCGCGGAGGTGCCGCTGTCTCGCGCCTGGATGCCGGCCTGGATCTCGTCGACGCGTCGCCTGACTTCCGCTGGCAGTCGGCCGTAGGCGCGCGCCGCGACAAAGTCCTGGGCGCGGTAGGGGAAGCGCGACGCGCCACGAAAAACCTGGACGCCCGTCTCGGTCACCACGACGTCGCCGGCGCGCAGCGTCACGTCGTGGGTGAGCGGCAGCCGGGCGAGGCCGGCGGTCGCGAGGCCCTGGCAGGAGCAACTGCGGTCGAGGCCCTGGCGGAAGCGGAAAGCCGTTCGCAGCGCGCTGTAGGCCTGTCCGCGCCCGTTGACCGCATCCTCGATGGAGCCGCGACTGCCGACCGAATAGACCGCGACCTCGGCCCCCGGACACATGGCCGAGCAGCTCGATTGCTGGGCGGTGCGCGCCTCGCCCGAGGTGGCCGGGCCGGCGGGGAAGAAATAGCCGTCGCAGGTGCGGACACAGAAGGCGCGCGCGCCGCCGACGTTCTCGCCCGACGCCGTACGGCTCTGTTCCGCATCGGTCCGGGAGCGCTCGCGCGTTCCCTCAGGCGGCCTCACCGTGATCTCGGGCACGTCGCGGGAGCGGCTGCCGAAGAGCGAGAAGAAGCCGAATCCTCGCCCCTGCGCGGGCGCAGAGGCGCGGCGACCGGTTTCACCACGGGCGATTGCATAGAATTCGTCGCGGTCCTGGGCCGAGGCCGAATCCGATGGAAGGACGAGCGCCATCGCCAGAAGTGTGGCGCCAAGGACTGCCTGATGAGCACAACGCTGGATCATGGTGCGAGCCTTGTCGATTGCATGTCGGAGGGGCGGGCGAATGACGCAGGCAGCGCCCTCCGATGCCAGATCGTGAGCGGCAGAATGGCGGCGGATTGTTGCGCCCGAATGTCGTAGGCGGATGTTGATGACGTTACGTCATGCAATATTGCGTCCCCGGCGACAACCCGTCCGCCAACGGCAAGAGACGATGTGCGCAACGGAAACGCCGGGCTTGGTGCCCGGCGTTTCGCCTGTCGATTCTCGGATGGGGGGTACTCCGCCGCCGCGACGGCGGCTGTCAGAACGCGCCGATGAGGATGGCCCCCACGAAGGCGAATGCGGCGCACGCGGCAACGATGTTGACCTGACGCACGAGTTCCACGGCTGACCTCCCTTGCAGGAACCGGGATGATGAAACTATGCCGGCTGTCGACACGGCGCCAAGCGGATTCTGGCAATCCACAGGCTCGATCGTGCGCTTTTGCCAGCATGGCCTGGATCCCGATTGAGAAGACTGGAGAAATTCGGGCGGGTAACGCGTGGGGTTAGGTGAGGGTTCCTGACCGGTTGCGCCGGATCGCCTGTTGCACGAACGGCGGGGGATCGATCAGGTCGCCAAAGCGGTGATTCCGCGGGGCGATCCATGCCACGACGCGGCTTGACGGGCGGTGTCGCAGATGTCACGAATTTTAACATCATGGCGCGACAACCCGATTCCGAACTGTCCGAGCGGCGGGGCTACCACCACGGCAACCTGCGCGAAGCCCTGCTCGAGGCGGCACGTCGCCTGATCGCCGAGCGTGGTCCGGCGGGCTTCACGCTCTCGGATGCAGCCAAGCTCGCCGGCGTGTCGCCGGCGGCGCCCTACCGGCATTTCAAGGACCGTCAGGCGTTGCTCAAGGAGATCGCCATCCAGGGTTTCCATCAGCTCGGCGAGCGTCTGGGAGCGGCGGCCCGTGCAGGTGGTCCCGACGGGTTCCTCGCCATGGGGCGCGCCTATCTCGCCTTTGCGCGAGAGGAGCCCGCCTACTACGCCGCCATGTTCAACACAGGTCACACGGGCGGAGCGGGGCCGAAGGACGATCCCGGTTTCATGGCGCTGGAGCAGGCCGTGGGGCGTGCTCTCGGGGTCACCGACCCGGATCGTATCAGATTGGCTGCCCGTCTGGTCTTCGCCCTGACCCACGGGCTCGCCTCGCTCTCGGCGCCCGGATCGATCGCCATGCCGGGCGGGCTTGCTGACCCCGAGCACCTGCTGGATGTCGGTGTAGCGGCCTTGCTGACGGGTCTGAAGAAGGCCTGAGCGCCCCCGGGCCAGCCGTCCTGATGTCATGAAGTGAAGAGTGTTGTCATCGTCTGGCAGAATGATAATATAACTTACATTCACAATTCAGGAGAGTGAACATGACCCATCTTCATTATCCCGCCGAGCACGTTGTCCGGTCTTCGCCCTTCCAGGGCGGGTGGCGCGGCGCCCTCGACCGCCGCTGGCACCCCGTCGAGCTGGCCGCCATGATCGTCGGCTTCGTCCTGTTCTGGCCGATCGGCCTCGCGGTCCTCGCCTGGAAGAAGTGGACGGGGGCTCCGGCAAGGCCCACGCAGGCCATGGTGGCGATGACGGGGCCGGGGGATACCGGCAACACCGCCTTCGAGGCCTACAAGGCGTCGGAGCTGGCGCGGCTGGAAGCCGAGCGGCGCCGCCTGTTCGAGGCGCAGGAGCAGTTCGGTGCTCATCTCGACCGACTGAAGCGGGCCCGCGACCGCGCCGAGTTCGACCAGTTCATGGCCGAGCGCCAGCAATCGTCGGACGCGCCGCAGCGCTGACCTTCAGGCGGTGGCGCGCATCAGGCCAAGCACGAGGGTGACGGCGCCGCTGGCAGCAGCGGTGCCGAACTTCAGGGCCGAGGCCCAGGGCACCATCGGCGACACATCGAAGATCCCGGCAAAGGCCAGCACCACCAGCGTGTTCTCGATGAGATCGCTCGCTGCATAGGCGAGCGGCATGATCACCAAGAGCCGGCGTGTCCGATCGGCGAGGGGCAGCATGGGCGGCGCTGCAAGGCCAGCGCCCGTCAGGAGCGCAAAGGTCACGGCGGCTGTGAGCGGCAGGTCCACCGCCACGCCCACCAGTGCCCGGCCCCGCAAGCCCCAGACCGCGTCGAGGTAGAGGCGGAAATCGGCGGCGCCATAGCCGCCGAAGCGTGTGTCGGGACGCTGCGGCTTCAGGCAGGAGAGCCCGTCGCAGGCGGTGCCGCGCAAGGCTGCCTCGATCGGCGCATGGACGAAGGTGACGGCGAGATAGCAGGCCAGCATCGCCGCGAGAGCCAGGGCGAAACGCTGCGGCGTCGCCTCGCGCGCCAGCGTCTCTGCGGCGGCGAGCGGCGTCACAGCCCCTTCGCCTCCATCCAGGCAATGATGCGGACGGTCAGGCTGCGCGCGATGGGGATGGCGATATAGGCGGCGACCGCCGCGGCCGGCCAGGCGATGGCGAAGGCGGTCATCCAGCGACGGAAATAGTCCGGAGGGAAGCCGAGGTTCAGCCAGGTGATCAGGGCCGTCATGAGGAACGCCATGACGCACGCCATGAGGATGGGCTGGATGATGGCGGCTTTCGGCGGCATGAACGACTCCTGCGGAACGGCAGGATCAGTGCCGATTATGGTCGCCGGCGCAAGCTGGTAGAACCATGCAGGCTGGCCGCCCCGAGCCTGAATTCAGTCGCGCTCGCCGAGCCGGCGCATGAGCCGCCGGTTCTGCAGCTCGAGGACCTTGAGCTTGTCGACCAGCGCATCGGCGGTCGGAGCCTCCGCCTGCCGGAACGCGACCCCGATCTCGGGCAGATGGCGCCAGATGACCGAGCAGTCGAAGGTCTCTCCCTTCTGCGGGATCTTCAACTGGAAATGATCGGGCACATCGTTCACCTGACCGCAGTCGAGGCGCGCGCCGGCGGGCGAGAAGTTGCGCACCGTGCATTCGACCGAGCGCAATCCCCCCGGGAACAGGATCATTCCCTTCCAGAAGGTGCGCGAACGCTGGATCGTGCGTCGCTCCGGGGACGTGCTGGTGGTCAAGGCACAGAGCCTGGTGAATGAGATTGTGTCACGAGCAGTCTAGGCGCAGCGCCTTAATGCTCCGTTGCGATCGCCGCCGAGGCGAACTGCCCTGCATAGGTCTTGGGGCGAGGCGGCGCGTAGCCGCCGACCTTCGACGTCCTGAGCTTCAGGCCGTGGAGGCTCTCGGCAAGTTTGACCGCAGCGGCCACCCCGTCGATGACCGGCAGGCCGTGTTCGGCCGACAGGGCCGCCGCGAGATCGGCCATGCCGGCACAGCCGAGGACGATGGCCTCGGCGCGGTCGTCGATCTTCGCGCGGGCGATCTCGTCCGAGATGCGTGACCGTGCGTCGGATGCCGGGTTCTCCAATTCCAGCACCGGCACCTCGCAGGCCCGGACGCGGGCGCAGCGATGGGCGAAGCCGTATTTGTGGACATTGTGCTCGAGCGCCGGGACGGAGACGGCGAGCGTCGTGACGACCGTGAACTTGGTCGCCAGCAGCGTCGCCATGTGCATGGCGGCCTCGCCGATGCCGACGACCGGAACCGGCATCAGCGAGCGGGCCGCGTCGAGGCCGGTATCATCGAAGCAGGCGATGACGAAGGCATCGGAGGCAGGCCTCGCCCGCATCTCGGCCAGCATGCCGGGGATGGAGAAAACCTCGTCGTAATAGCCCTCGATGGAGGCGGGTCCACTGTCGGGATTGACCGCCTCGATGACGGTTCCGGGGGCGGCGACAGCACGCGCGGCGGCGCCGATGGTCCGGGTCATGGAGGCGGTGGTGTTGGGATTGACGATGGTCAGGTGCATGGCGGGACGGTCTGGAAGAGCGATCGGGGCGGAGGACCAAGTCTTGCACAGGCGCGGCGACGCAATGAAGCGGAAACGCAGGCACGCCAGAAATCGGGCTCATGACGATGGAGGCGGCCCTGCTGCGGCTCTTCGCGATGATTGTCTTGCTGACACCGTTCGTCGCCGCCGACGCGACGCTGGCCAGCGAGGGCGACTGCTTCTCGGACGCCTTTGCCGCCGAGGCCGAACTCGAGGCGGCGATCGTCCGTAATGACGGCCCGCGGCTGAATTACGTGAAGAACGCGCAGGACCAGGCGGGCTGCCCGGCAGCCGGTGAGGCCTGTCTGGAGAGGGCCTACCTCGTTCCGGGCAATACGATCATCGTCAGTCGACGGCACGAAGGGTTCCGTTGCGCCATGTATCTGGCGTCCAACGGCCAGTCGCGGACCGGCTGGCTGCCGGAGGCCGGGCTGATGACGCTCCCGGCACCGATCACGCCCGACTGGACGGGCAAGTGGCGGGCGGGCCGCGAGCAGTCCATCGCCATCCGCCGCAACGGCGCCTCCTGGGAGATCGAGGGGAGCGCGACTTATGGGGCGAGCGATCCGGAGAGGGTACGCCGCGGCAGCGTCAATATCGGCACGATGTCCGCCAGCCTCCCACGCAGCGACAGGGGCGGGCCGCCGACGCTTGCCTTCACCGAGGGGCCCGACGGGACCCTGCCCTACGAGGAGGGCGAGCCGACGGCCTGCCGCGTGAGGATGCAACTTGTCGGCCCCTGGCTGGTCGTATCGGACAACCGCCAGTGCGGCGGCTTCAATGTGAGTTTCTCGGGGATTTACCGGCGCGGCTCCTAGGCGGCGACCGGGGCGGTCGCATCCGTCCGGAAGCAGCGCGCCTCGTGACCTGTCCCCACCGTGACGGGCTCGGGCGTGGCCTCGGTGCATGAGGGCAATGCCAGCTTGCAGCGCGGCGCGAACGAACAGCCGGGCGGCAGGTTGGCAAGGTCCGGCGGAGAGCCTGGAATGGCGTCGAGCCGCGTGCCCTTGGTCATGGCGTCATGGGCGCGGCTCTTCAGGAGCCCGATCGTGTAGGGGTGTCGGGGCGCACGCAGGATGTCACGGATGGGCCCGGTCTCGACGATGCGGCCGCCATACATGACCGCGACCCGGTCCGCGACCTCGACGGCGACGCCGATGTCGTGTGTGACGAAGATGACGGCGATGCCGAATTCACGCTGCAACTCGCGGATCAGCAGCAGGATCTGGATCTGCACGGTGGCGTCGAGGGCGGTCGTCGGCTCGTCGGCGAGCAGCACCTTGGGGTTGCAGGCGAGCGCCAGGGCGATCATCGCCCGCTGCCGCATGCCACCGGACATCTCGTGCGGATAGTTGCCGAGCCGACGTTCGGGCGAGGGGATGCGCACGCGCTCGAAGAGGTCGAGGGCCCGCTTCATGGCGTCGGCCCAGGAACCACCGTCGTGCTTGACGATGGTCTCCGCGATCTGATGCCCGAGGGTATAGACCGGATCGAGCGCCAGCGCCGGCTCCTGGAAGATCATCGACACGTCGCGGCCGCGGAAGGCCTGCAGGTCCTTTGGTCCGAGAGCGAGCACGTCCTTGCCGGCGACCGTGATCGACCCCTCGACCTGCGTGCGCTTCTCCGGGTTGAGACGCAGCATGGCGCGCAGCGTCACCGACTTGCCGGAGCCGGATTCGCCGAGGATCGCGAGGGTCTCGCCGCGATCGAGCGCGAGGTCGACGCCGTTGATGGCGCGGATCGGCTTCGCGCCGCCGGTAAAGGTGACCTTCAGGCCCTTGATGTCGACGAGGGGAGGGGCTGTCAGCATGGGTCCATCCTCCTCACGCCGCCGCCACGGCGTCCGGCGCCATGCTGTGCCCGGAGCCCGCCTCCGACCTCAGGCAGGCGACATCATGCAGCGTTGCAGCCCGGGTCAGCACCGGCTCGCGCTGCGAGCAGACGCCCTCGGCGAAGGTGCAGCGGGTGTGGAAGCGGCAGCCGGGCGGGGGGTCGATGGGGTTCGGCGGATCGCCGAAGAGCGGTGCCTGTTCGGTGCGGTTGTCCGGATCCATGGTCGGCATGGAGCGGGTGAGGGCGCCGGAATAGGGATGGAAGGGGTCCTCGAAAATGGCTTCGGACGGGCCGATCTCGGCGACCTTGCCGAGATACATCACCATCACCCGGTCCGACATGTAGCGGACCACATGCAGGTCGTGGGAGATGAAGACGTAGGTGAGCCTGAACTCCTCCTTGAGATCGAGGAGCAGGTTCAGCACCTGCGCCTCCACCGATTTGTCGAGGGCGGAGACAGCCTCGTCGAGGATGACGACCCTCGGCTGGAGGGCGAGCGCCCGGGCGATGTTGATGCGCTGACGCTGGCCGCCGGACAGTTCGTGCGGATAGCGGCCGGCGAAGCGCGAGGGCTCGAGGCCGACCTTGGCGAGAAGGTCGCGCGCGCGCTCGATGGCCTCGCGCTGCGGTACCCCATGCACCTGCGGCCCGAAGGCGATCGAACTCTCGATGGTGAGGCGCGGATTGAGGGAGGCGTAGCTGTCCTGGAACACCATCTGCACCTGGCGGCGATAGTCCGTCAGCGACAGGTCGGGCGATCCGACCCTGGCGCCGTCGAACAGGATCTCGCCGCGCGTCGGGTCCATCAGATGCATGAGCAGGCGGGCCGTCGTCGACTTGCCGCAGCCGGACTCGCCGACGATGCCGAGCGTCTCGCCATCCATGACATCGAAGTCGATGCCGTCGACCGCGCGCACCACCTTCTTCGGCCCGAACAGGCCTCCGGCGATGGGGAAATGCTTGACCAGGCCAAGGACGGGGAGGAGGGGCTG
>VFQR01002124.1_pt1 | contig 13222 bp, 8 predicted proteins | sample 3512321 | NCBI WGS metagenome assembly VFQR01 (sample SAMN10412374, study PRJNA504923) | tailings metagenome | isolation source: Relicate 3 Philex TSF1 revegetated site | place: Philippines: Tuba, Benguet | collected 2017-08-29
TATTCTAAACTCAAGGTGCTGCCTTGATGTTTTGCTAAATAAGCATTCACACCATCCGCGTAAGCTTCCAGATATGCCTTCATTTCTGCATTGATTTGGGGAATTTCTTGCTGCGCCACCCTCCCCCAACCCATTGTCCGCAGATATTTGTCAGTTTCAACCTGAGAAGAGCCAAACATTTCAGAAAGTCGCCCAGAACCCACGTGTCGCCAAAAATCCATTTGCCAAAAACGGTCTTGGGCGTGAATATAACCTTGAGCCATGAATAAATCGTGGGAGTTAGCAGCATAGATATGGGGAATTCCCCATTTATCACGCTGAACGGTTACTTCAGCTTTCAGTCCAGGTAGTTGAATTGTGCCACTTTCTTGGGGAAACGATTGGCGCGCAATGTGACTGGCAAGTCCCATTAAAAATAGCCCTAAGACTAACAGGAAAATCAAAGTTGTTTTGATAATTTCAGGAAACCAGGATTTAGTAGAGCTTTTTATTTGGGCTTGCCGTGCCATTGTTAAATCAAATCACGTGATGTTACCAAGTTGATATTACAGTAGAGTTGACGTGGAAAAATTATTTGCTAAAAAATTAAGGTTTTACCGGGTAAAGAAAACAAAGTCCCAAATAATTTGCGAAATATTACATGTTAGGTTTGTTGACTATTAACAGTTAACAGTCAACACTCAACACTCAACCTCAATATTTTTCACAACTAAAATAAAATTGCTATGGTGACTATTTGAATTGTGAATTCCTTCGCATTAAACCAGGAAAGGACTTGAGCAGTACAACTCCTCCAACTACAGCAAAAATCGATCCCAAGCCGGTGAACATTAAAGGTAAAAACCATAAACTGAACCAGGAGTTGATTGTTGCTGAACCTGGCTTGTCAGGAACGTAGAGAATTTCTATCTGCTGACCTTTAGCAAATTGTGGTGGGTTAGTACCTGAAGTTGATTCAAATACTGTTGATTCGCCAGAACGAGTAGTATATTGCACCACTGGATAATACACATAAGAGGAACGCCCCTTATTATCAGTTGACCAACGTTGTACTAACTCGATGACTGTCCCTTGTGTTGGAATTGCCGAAGCTACAAAAGAACGAGTGTTTAATCCAATAATGATGCCTGTGACAGTAATTATGGTGCCAACACCACCGAATATTGAACCAAAGATGAGAAAAAATTTTGTATCTCCATTCATAAGTTCTGAAAATTCCTATAACTATTGTCAAGTGAAGTACAGATAATATTTTGAAACCCTCCAGGGACGCAGAGATTTGTACTACAGAATAAGCCAAACAGGACATTGGACACTCAACAGATAACTGTCATCTTCCCCAAAGCGATAATAGAAAACTATTGCCCGTTACCTGTTACCTATTCCCTTCTTTAATGAAAACCAAACCCTCCCATCCAGCTACCAATTTCATCGCGGTGAGTATTTGGAATTGCTTTGAAAGGTGAAAGTTGTCCTTTATAGATTGCACCAATGCGATCGCACAATGCAAACAATTCATCCAAATCTTCAGAAATCACTAGCACTGCTGCACCGGTATCTCGCATTTCAATTAATGCTTCATGAATTTTGGCAGTGGCGTTTACATCTACACCCCAACTCGGATGGGCTGCAATTAATACTGCTGGATTTTGGGATATCTCCCGCCCCATAATAAACTTTTGCAAGTTCCCCCCCGATAAACTAGCAGCAATAGAATTTATTTGTTTTGGATTAACATCGAAAGCATCACAAATTCGTTGAGTCCAGGTTTTTAATTTGCTAAAGCGAATCACTCCTTGGCGTAACAATCCCTGGCCGTGGGCTGTCAACAAAGCATTTTCTAGTAAACTGAAATTTGGCACTACACTTTTTTCTAAACGTTCTTCTGGAACATATCCCAATCCCAAGCGGCGACGTTGGGCAACATTAGTTTTGCCTATGGGCATTTCACCTAACATAATCATTTCTGCCTCAGGAGAGATGATTTCACCACTCAAAGCTGATATTAACTCTGTTTGTCCGTTGCCTGCTACTCCGGCAATACCAACGATTTCACCAGTGTGAATTGCTAAATTAATGTTTTGCAAGGTTGTACCGTAAGCATTTTGGGGTTTAAGATGTAAATCCTTAACCAGCAAGCAAACTGGCCCTGGTGGTTGCTGTTTGGGTTTTTTAGTAGTTATTAAATGCCCATCAGAAGGTGAGGTCAATGAAGCAGAAAATAATTCTTGTTTTCTCTCATCTTCTTCCCCAGTCCCCAGCAAAGAGTCTCCAATTCCTTGCACATCAGCACCAATCATCATCCTGACTAGATTGGCTGGTGTTTCTGCCTTGGGGTTACAATTAGCAACAACTTCACCGTGACGCAAAACTGTAGCATGGCTACACAGAGATTGCACCTCTAATAACTTGTGACTACTGAATAAAATACTGCAATCATCAGAGGCAATTTGCCTTAAAGTCGCGAAGAGTCTTTCTGTTTCTTGAGGAGTGAGAACTGCCGTTGGTTCATCCAAAATCAGTAATTTTGCACGGTGGTATAAACACCGGAGAATTTCTAAGCGCTGTTTTTCACCAACTGAAAGAGTATGGACAGGGCGATCGCAGTCTATGTTTAGTTCGTATACTGCTGATAAAGTGAGAATTCTTTTGGCAACTCGTGATAAATCCCATTTTTCGCTACGAGGCAGCGTCAGGGCAATATTCTCTGTAACAGTCAGGGTTTCAAATAAATTAAAGTGCTGAAATACCATTCCAATTGACAGAGATATCGCCGACTGTGGACTATTAAGATTAACCTGTCGCCCTTGCCAAAAAATCTCACCAGCATCCGGACGCACCAAGCCATAGATAATTTTCATTAAAGTACTCTTACCCGCTCCATTTTCCCCCAAAATTCCATGAATTTCTCCTGGCTGAATTGCCAAATTTATCTGATGATTTGCCACACGCCCAGAATATGATTTACTAATATTTTTCACTTCTAACCGAGAAAGTGACTTATTCATTACTTTTTGTACCTTTATTTTATTCACTCTATATGGTACGACTTACACAACGCCGATATTATCATGGTGACCGAAACGCATTGTAGGTAAGCAATCCCGAATCATTTGTGAAATATTACGTGTTAGGTTTATTGACAGTCAACAGTCAACAGTCAACAGTCAACACCGATATTCTTCAAAACTGAAATAGTATTAATATATGTCATAAATAATGTAGAATTGTTCCATTTAATAGGCATAAATTCTTTATATATGAAAACTTTCATTTATTGTGTTTCTCTGCTTGGATTGGGTGCAACTCTACTGGCTAACACCCCCAGCACTGCTAATGAATTCTTGATTCATAGAAAAATTGCCCAAACGATTAAAAGTGAAGAATTCATCGCTAGGGGTACAGAACCTTTTTGGAGTGTTACTGTGAGCAACAGAGGAATTGTTTATTCGTCACCAGATGTCAAAAAACAAACCTTTTCCTATGTTGCACCCTTAAAAGCAGAAGCTCGTCCCGCAGATTTACTGCGAGTCTACCGACTCCAAGGGAAAGGCAACAACATCTTAATTATCAAAAAAGTTGATACTTGTAGCGATGGAATGTCAGATAAAGAGTATCCCTACTCGGCAATTTTTATCCTGGGAAATAAGGTTTTAGAAGGTTGCGCTGAGAAAAAATAAGGTATTTGTGCGGTAAATCATGGGGCGCGATCGCTAAACTGTTGTCGGGGCGCACAGAACTGTGTGCTATTGCAATACTGCTCGCTTTGTGCATTTTCAACTCGGAATTTGGTTTTGGGAAAAGGTGAGCCAGCGCGGTCTTGGGGGTTTCCCCCATGAGCGACTGGCGAACCCCGAAGGGGTTAAAGGGTAAAGGGTAAAGGTTTTTTCTTTCCCCTTTTCCCCAAAACCCGACAAGTATTGTGTGCTATTGACACTTTCTTGTTTGATTAGTCGCCAATAGACCAATATGTGGGTAATATTATCGGCATAGTGGTGTCTAAAAGTATAAGAATTTATTGATACTTGGAGGAGTTATGTTAAAAATGATTCCCTATTTTGGGTTTAGTACGTACCAAAATGTATATTTTTTGCAAAGAAAACAAAAGTTTCTCGAAGCGAAAAAGCTGTTAGTTTTAAGTTTTTATGTACTGATTGTTACTTTTAGCTTCAAACTCACAAGGGTGGATAGTGCCATCGCTCAGATGCCATCGACACCAGATTCCGCACCCATAGGTGAAACCAGCAATATTCAGGGGAATGTGGTATTTGTCAATGCCAATGCTGGCGACGACAGTGCAGGTAATGGTAGTGAATCGGCTCCGGTAAAAACCATTACTCAAGCGCTGCGATTAGCCAAGGCCAATACGGTAATTATCCTTTCCCCTGGTACTTATAGCACTGAGACGGGAGAGGTATTTCCTTTAATGCTAAAACCTGGTGTTTCCATTCAAGGAAATCCAGGCGATCGCGGTAAGGATGTGATCGTTCAAGGAGGCGGTGATTACCTCAGCCGCAGTTTTGGCGGTCAAAATGTAACAATTGTGGCAGCAAACCAAGCAGTGCTAACTGGGGTGACGCTGACAAATTCAAACCGTCGTGGTTATGGTTTGTGGATTGAATCTACTAATCCGGTGGTTGTGGAAAATACCTTTACGGGTAATATCCAAGATGGAATTTCCGTCAGTGGTAATGCTGCCCCCTTGATTAGTAAAAATTACTTCCAGGGCAATGGCGCTAATGGCATCACAATTGCTGGTAATTCCCGTCCCCAAGTGAAGGAAAATATCTTTCAGGAAACCGGCTTTGGCATTAATATTGCCCAAAATGCTGCACCTGTTGTTACAAGCAATCAAATTCAGAATAATAGGTCGGGAATTATAGTCCAAGCAAATGCTCGCCCGGTTTTAAGGAATAATCTTATTCAAGATAGTAAAGAAGATGGTTTAGTAGCCATCGCCCAAGCAATGCCAGATTTAGGCAACGCATCAGAACCAGGGGGTAATCAATTTCAAAATAATGGCCGTTACGATATTAACGCCAGCGCTGCCAAGCAAGTGATTTCTGCTGCTGGCAATAACTTGGGGAGCGATCGCATTGCTGGTAATGTCGATCTCAACGGTACAACAGCAGTAGTAGCTGAAAATTCTTACCCTACCCCTGTGTCCAACAACGAGATAGCAGAAATACCACCGTCCGGCGAAATCACTTTTTCGGCTCCTGAACTCTCACAAAGCACTAATACTCAAACCAGTAATAATATTTCAGCAGATAATCTTGTTCCTGAGTCAGTATCCTCATCGCCCCCGACTCCCCAGCAAACCAGTAACAGCATTTCAGCCAATAATCTTGTTCCTGCACAATTAAACAGCCAACTGTTGCCATTGCAACCAGCAAGTGTAACCCTTTCCCCTCCTACATCCACTCAACAACCACCAAGCCCTCAAGTTGCTGGATTTCCCACTCCTAGCACCTTGAGAGCTAGGCAAATCTCCACTAATCAAGTTGTAAATTTCACCCCAGCACAGTTTAATTACGTGCAAATCGATCCAAACACCATTGAATTTACTGCACCCCAGCCAGCAATACCCAACACAGGTAATCAAACGCAGCAATCATTACCAATACTACAACCTACTGCTTTAGGCAATGAAACACCTTTGCCAGTTACTGATACTCCCAATGTGCCAAAAATACCAGTTGCAAATTCTACAACTATCTCTTACAGAGGCAACACCGGAACACATTACGGTATACGTTATCGCATAGTAGTGACATTAATAACAGATAAAGATAGAGACTTAGTGCGATCGCTTGCTCCTGGTGCCTTTCCCACAGTTTGGCAAGGTCAAAAAGTAATGCAAGCAGGAGTTTTTGACAGCGAATACAACGCTAAAGAAATGCTCAAAACACTGTCTAGTAAAGGCTTAAGAGTCATTATGGAACCGTTGAATTAATTGGGGCATGGGGCATGGTGACTGAGGTTAAGAGTTAAGAGTTAGGAGTTAAAAGTTAGAAGTTAAGAATTATTCTCCTCATCTCCCCACCTCCCCACCCTGACAGGTGTAGTTTCAGAATCTTGCTGAGATTATTGTTTTCCGAGAGTGACAAAAGAGGGTTAATTAAACATAAAACAATGGTAGTGGCGTGACAAGGCTAAAATGTTGCAATAGATTTTATTGTGGGATGGGTGTCCTCACCCGTCTGGGCGGGCAGGATGCCCACCCCACAAGAGTTTACTAATGCACTATTTTAGTTGTGTCAGTCCACTACATTTATTGACATCTACGTATGAAGTTTTTTTTTAGATTGAGCTACTTATCTAGGACTTACGCAAAAACTCTCTCTTGCTCTTATTCCTCCGTGTCCTCTGTCTTGAAAAGTTCAGATGCCTGCGGCAACCCCTTCGGTGTACGCCGGAAGCCGGCGCTCCGACTTTTCGCTGTGTCCTCTGTGGTTAGATTTTCCGTTGCCTGTGCGTAAGTCCTGTTATCATCTAAAGAGAATGCTGTATGGAGTCGATATAATTTTTTCTGTTAACACGGCAATCGTGCTAGCAAGAAATAACTACAACAATTCTGTGATGGAAAATAGGCGTTGTCTGTCTATTTTTTGCAGTTTGAGTTTTTCAGTGTAAAAAGCCTGATAATAGGATTGATATTTTTCTGGTTCGGTTTCCGGATCGGTTTGCTGCCATAGTTCTAGAAAGTGTCGATAGCGTTTTTCTAGCATGACCAAATCCATGCAAGCGATCGCCGCTTGAACTACCTGCGGAGTGCGAAGTATTTCTTTTGTAGTTTTTTCGTTCAAATGAAATAAATGCGATACTAATTCCAGGTCTTCTGATAATTCTAAATATCTATTTTGTAGAGTCGAAATTAAATCTACTTGTTCAACGGCCATTTCTAAAATTTGTCGCCACAATAATCGGTGGTGGGAAAGGCTAAATTGCAAATCTCGTTCTTCTAATTCCTCAATAATTACTTGACGCTGTTCGGGACAATGCAAGTAAATTCGCAGTAATAATGCTTCTGCATGTTCTAAAAGACTGCGTTCAGTGGGGAGTGGGGAAACTTTTTCGCTAGTTCCCCATGCTTTTTTTGCTGATACGGGTTTGGAATATGTAGGTGCAAAAGGAGCAATTTGAGTTAATAAATTTTCCACTCGTAGCGGTATAAGTCTAGCATCGCCTAAACTGAGGATTTCTGCACAATAAGAAACATAATAATTGCGGGTATCGCTGTTAGCGATATTTTTGAGTAATTTAACTATTTGCTGAGTGACTTGTTGAAAATCAGTAGCTTGTTTTAAATCACGGTCTTGAATAATTTGTTGAATTTGCCAGTCTAGCCAAAGGGGTGCATTTGCTAATAGTTGAACATAATCTTCTGGTGTTTGTTCGCGCAAATATTCATCAGCATCTTTGCCATTAGGTAAATTGAGAATTTTTAGCTGCACTTCTCCTTTATATGCTAGTTCGGCAATTTCGCCGATCGCTCTTTCGGCTGCATTGGTTCCGGCTTTATCAGCATCAAAGTTGAGTATTAATTGTTTCGATTCACTGTAGCGTAATACTAGCCGCACTTGTTCTAGACTTAAGGCTGTACCCAGGGAGGCGACGGCGTTATTAATTCCAGCCGCGTGGAGGGCGATGGCATCAAAATAACCCTCCACCACCACGGCTCGATCCAGTTGGGAAATCCCGGTTTTGGCTAGATCCAGGGCAAATAATGTTTTCCCTTTACTAAAAAGTTCAGTTTCTGGGGAATTTAAATATTTCGGTTGTTCCTCAGTTAAAGTTCTACCGCCAAAAGCAATAACGCGTCCTTGGACATCGCGGATGGGAATCATTAAGCGATCGCGGAACACATCATAATAACTGCCCCCTTCCTTGCGTGGTTTAATCAAGCCGGCTTTTTCCACCAGTTGCACTGGATAGCGTTTGTCTTCCACTAAGTAGCGATAGAGAGTTTCCCAACCTGCGGGGGCGTAACCCAAACCAAACTGCTGTATTGTTTCTTCTTTAAATTTGCGGTTAAATTGCAAATATGCAATTGCCTTTTGCCCTTGGGATTGTCTGAGGGCGTGTTGATAAAACTGCGCCGCAGAAGCCAGAACTTCATATAATTGTTCCCGCAAAGACAGCTGACGCTGTAATTCTTGGCGTTGTTCGGGTTCCAGGGTTTGCACAGGTACTTGATAACGCCGTGCTAAATCCAGCACCACTTCAGCAAAAGAACGTTTTCCCAAGTCCATGACAAACTTGATGGCATTTCCCCCGGCTTGACAGCCGAAGCAAAAATACATTTGCTTTGTTTGGCTGACAGTGAAGCTGGGAGTTTTTTCATCATGAAACGGGCATAAACCGACAAAATCCTTCCCGCGTTTGCGTAAAACTACGTACTCGGAGACGACATCGACAATATCAGCCCGTAGTTTAACTTCTTCAATTGTGTCTGGATGTAAGCGGGGGATTTGCATGGGATTGGGGATTGGGGATTAGGCATTCGGCATTGGTTATTAATATCGAGGTTATACCTGATAATGAAGTGCTGGCATTTGCTACAAGTCAAGAACGCTCGATATTAACTATCAATAGAGATGATTTTATCAAAACAGAATTCAGGAGTCAGGAGTCAGAATTCAGAATGAATTATGTACGACACTTCTTGAGCTTCAGTGCATCGCTGGCGGATGAATAACTGGGTTTAAAACCCCCACCAAATTGAAAATTTGATGGTCTACCCTTCGGGAACGCCAAAGGCGAACAATCAGTGGCGGGTCAGAATCTCGTTGTAGCGGTTAGGGTCAGCCACGGAAGGGCTTCGCCAAAGGCGAACAATCAGTGGCGGGTCAGAATCCCCCACTGATTAATTCTGAATTCTGAATTCTGACTCCTGAATTCTGTTTTGATAACAAAGAACAAAGTACTTCTGATAGCTATTATATTGTTGTTGCTGTGCCACTAAATTATGTCTAAAATTGCTGACGCTGAATTTTATCAGAGGAAATACTGAAGATGGGACGTATTTTTATCTCGGCTGCTCACGGAGGGAAAGAAGCGGGAGGAATCGATCCGGGTGCGATCGCAGGTGGTACAACTGAAGCTAAAGAAATGATTTTGTTGCGGGATTTGATTGTTACGGAATTGCGGGCGCGGAATTTTGAAATTTTAGCAGTTCCCGACGATTTAAGTGCTGCCGACACCATCACCTGGATCAATTCCCGCGGACGCCGGGGTGATGTGGCGCTAGAAATTCAATCTGATGCAGCTACCAGTCCTGCTGTACGTGGGGCGAGTGTGTTTCACATTGCTAATAATACTGAACGCAAAACCAATGCCGAACAGTTACTCGTGGCACTGTTGCGCCGCGTACCCCAATTACCAAATCGCGGAGTCAAGCCAGATACAGACAGTGGATTGGGTAGTTTGGCATTTTGTCGCCGCACAACGCTTCCGGCTTTGTTAATGCAAGTGGGATTTCTCAGCAGTCCAGAGGATCGGGCTTTGCTGCAAAGTCGTCGCCGTGATTTTGCTTTGGGAATTGCTGACGGCTTGGTATCTTGGAGTCGTGTAATTGACCCTACGGGAACTCCCACAGAACCAACTTACCCAGCAATTAATATTAATATTAACGGGCAAAATTATTCCGAGCAAGGAATTTTAGTTAATGGTAATGCGTATATTCCCATTGATTTAGTAGACCGTCTGCGAATAGATTTATCAAAAGCACCAAATGTCAATCGAATTACTTATCGGAGAATCGTGTATGTCAAAGCCATCGAACTCCGAGATTTTAATATTGCAGTCAGCTGGGATGCTACAACTCGTACCGTCAGCTTGCGATCGAATTTAATAGTTTGTACTGGTCAATTAGACCGGATAATTTCAAACGGTAATACCTCAGAAATACAGTTACAATTATTCCTCAGAAATAATAATGAAAATGCTTTGGTAAAGTTTCCTGATATCTCAAAACTTTATCGGGAAGAAGCAGGTATAGAAGGGGTAAATTATGATATTGCCTTTTGCCAAATGTGTGTAGAAACTGGATTTTTAAGGTTTGGTGGTGATATTAAACCCGAACAAAATAACTTTGCTGGCTTGGGTGCCATTGGTGGTGGTTCTGAGGCTGCATCTTTTCCCAGTGCCAGAATAGGAGTCAGGGCACACGTGCAACATTTAAAAGCTTACGCTAGTTTAGAACCTTTGGTACAGGAAGTTGTAGACCCTAGATTTCGCTTTGTAACGCGAGGAATTGCACCATTAATTGACCAACTATCAGGACGTTGGTCAGCAGATTTAGATTATGGTGCAAGAATTACAGCAATGGTGAAACGATTGTATGAATCAGCAGGACTACTTTGAGTTTTGAGTAACTACAGTTTATGTGCCAAATGAGCATTATGTCCTCTGCAAAAGATTTTCTTCAAAAGAAGAAAAAAGGCGAATTGTTGCAGTAATTTATAATGCAGAAATATTTGATTGTGATTATGTCGGCTTTGAAAATCATTTGAATTATTTTCATAAAGATGGACGTGGACTGAGCCATACCTTGGCTTGTGGGCTTGCAGTTTATCTTAATTCAACTTTAGTTGATTTATTTTTTCGGTTGTTTAATGGACATACTCAAGTAAATGCAACTGATTTGCGAAAATTAAAGTATCCAACATTGGAACAATTATTGTCTTTAGGAACGGAGATTAAAGAACGCTTTCCCTCTGGGTGCGAAATCGATCTACTTGTGCAAAATAAGTTATTGAATATGTCAAATCAGTCCGACAAAAATCCCATCAAAATTAAGTCTCGAATTGACGAAGCACTGCAAATATTAAGGCAATTGGGCTTTCCACGACGACAGCTTAACGAACGCTCAGCTTTAACCCTTCTGGCGTTACTTGACTTAAAACCGACAGACTCTTGGGATTTAGCGACTTCTCCTTTAATGGGAATTACGCCAATAATGGACTTTATGGCTGAGCATTATGGTAAAACTTATAAGCCCAATACACGAAAAACAGTTCGCCGCCAAACAGTACATCAATTTCTAGATGCTGCTTTGATAGTTGCAAATCCAGATAATCTGAGCCGCCCTATCAACAGTCCAAAAACTGTCTATCAAATTGAAGAAAGTGCGCTCGAATTATTACGAACCTATGGTACTAATGAATGGGAAAAAAGCATAAGCACTTACCTCGCTTCCATTGAAACTCTCAAAAAGCAGTATGCACAAGAACGGGAAATGTCCCGTATTCCGATCGTAATTGCAGGAGATATTAAAACTTTATCACCAGGTGGTCAGAATATTCTGATTGAAAAAATTATTAACGATTTCGCTCCACGTTTTACTCCTGGTGGAAAGCTAATTTATGTTGGTGATACCGATGAAAAATTCACACATTTCGATGAAGCAGCATTAACGGATTTAGGCGTTACTATTGATTCTCATGGCAAAATGCCAGATGTAATTATTCACTTGACAACAAATAATTGGTTAGTGCTAATTGAAGCTGTAACTTCACACGGGCCAATTAATGCAAAACGAAAGAAGGATTTGGAATCTCTATTTAGAGGCGTCAAAATCCCTTTAGTTATGGTAACAACATTTCTTAGTCGCAAAGCAATGGTAGAATACCTACCAGAGATTGCTTGGGAAACAGATGTTTGGGTTGCTGAAGATCCAACTCATCTCATTCATTTTAATGGAGAACATTTATTGCAGGCTTACGAAATATAGCTAGAATTCAGGCTGATTTAAAAAATCGAATGATTTCTCGTACATGATCGAGAAATTGTCCATCAGTTGAAAGTTGAGCGATCGCACTTCTAGCTTCTCTTCCTAAACGTTCATGTTCTGTGTGATTGATTGCGCGTAATTCTTCTAAATTAGCCACAACTCTGGCTAAATCTCTGCGAGTTTCTTCCGCAAAACGTTGTTGAGTTGCTGGTAATGAAGATGGTTGTTCTAAATTCAGTTGATCCTCTAAAGATTGCACTTTTTGTTCTAAATTGTAAAAGCGATCGCGCAATTCCATAATATCTTCGCGGGGATACTTCCATTCTTGGCGAATCATCGCTAACCTTGCATATAAATACTCATAAGCCCGAATCGCTGGACGCAGAATTGTTAATAACAAAGCTGCACCAGAACTCACATATCCCACTGTACTAATACCAGTGACAGCGAGAGTATAAAGACCAACGGCTGAGAGTAAGTGTAAAGCAATGGCAACCCAAAGCGATCGCTTTGCCAAAACTGTGACATACTTCACTTGTTTTTCATCGACTGGAATTCCTTTTTCCCTAGATTGTGCTGCTTCTGCTAATACTTCTTTAGCTTGAAAATGCACATTCCACGGTACGGTCACAATTACCAACAGCCACCAAAAACTCGCACCGCCAATCACCCAGTCCAGAAAGCTACCAGCAGGTATGTGCAACCATTGGAGTAAGCCAAAAGCAGCCAGCACCACAATCACAATGCTGGCAATGGAACTGATAAAAAAGTTAATATACATTTTGTATTGTCTCCGATGAAACTATCATTTGAGAATCAGAATTCAGAATTCTGAATTCTGAATTCAGAATTAATATGGCGTATTTTTTTCCCGATCAATTACGAATTATGTTGACTGTCAACAGTCAACATCGATATTGTTCGCAATTGAAACATGATTGCTATATTTTTATCGTGACTATATCCCAGCAGTTTTACTGAAATAATTGTGATGCTTTTTTTTATTGCACACACCATCTTTTGCATGAGATGGCTACACCAAATAGGCTAAGTATCTTTTGTACCTTTTTGTAAAAATTAGTAACACAAATGCTTGTGATAGTTTTTATAGCTGCACATATACTAAGATTAACAAGTTCAAAATTCAGAACTAAATAAGTTCGTACAATAAAATCAAACTATCTTAAAAAAAGAAACTAAGTTGCCTTGGCGACTAGAAGTCGCGGCTACACAGACAAAACCTTAATTTCCCGTTAGTCCACCTCCGTGGACTTCTCTGCGAGACGCTACGCAAATGTTTGTGTAGTAGCGAATTCTATTCGCATTTTCCAACATCATCTAAAACCATCCCTATTACCTATTAGTTATTGAATGAGATAACTACGCCAAATTGGTTGAGTATTTTTACTATTTTTATCTGGAAGCAACAGTCGCCAAGTTTTGCCTTCTTGCTGAATTTGCAAGTAAAGGTTAAAGGGTTTTTTT
>VFQR01002125.1_pt1 | contig 13222 bp, 13 predicted proteins | sample 3512321 | NCBI WGS metagenome assembly VFQR01 (sample SAMN10412374, study PRJNA504923) | tailings metagenome | isolation source: Relicate 3 Philex TSF1 revegetated site | place: Philippines: Tuba, Benguet | collected 2017-08-29
ACGTGATCCGCCACGTCATGAACCTCGAGACGGTGAACACCTACGAGGGCACGCATGACGTGCACGCGCTGATCCTCGGCCGCGCGCAGACGGGGCTGAACGCCTTCGGGTGAAACTTTCTCCCTCCTGCGCCTTCTTCTCCCTCCCCCGCAAGCGGGGGAGGGAACGTCTTGAGCGGGGTAGGGAGACCTGTTCATGGATCCATCCTCCGTCGCCCCGGTCGGCGTAGCCATCGCCGGCGCGCTGACCCCCGCCTTCCTTCTCGCCGGCGTGATGACGGCGCTGCGCGTGCTCTCCGAACGGCGCAACCGCGTCGTGGATCGCGTCCACGCCGCGCATCGCGGGCATGAGGAGGAGCACGACGTCGCGACGCTCCGCCTGCGCGCGCGCTTCGCGCTGTTGGCGATGCTCGGCTGCATCCTCTCGGCGGTACTGGTCTGCGCGCTGGTGGCAACGACCTTCCTCGGCCTGCTCTATGATTGGCCGCTGCGCAGCGCGGTCGTCGGCCTGATGCTCGGCGCGATGGGCGTGCTGGCGGCGGGGCTGCTGTGCTTCCTCGCGGAATCGCTCCTGGCCCGCACCGACCTGCCGCCGAAGGAGCCGCATTGAGCCCGAGTCTTCAGCCACCCGCAGGCGCATGAGTGACGCCGTCGCGCTCAAGGTCACCGCGCTCGGCGCCGGCGGCGACGGCATCGCGAGGCTTGCCGGCCAGGCGGTGATCCTGCCGGGCGCGCTGCCCGGCGAGACTTGGCGCGCCGGGCTCGGCGGCAGGCGCGCGGAGCCGCAGGCGCTACTCGGCCCGCCCAGCCCGGAGCGCGTCGTGCCGGTCTGCCGCCATGTCGCGGATCACTGCGGCGGCTGCCTGCTGCAGCATTGGGACCTGGACGCGCAATCGCGCTGGAAGCGCGCGCTGCTCGTCCAGGCGCTCGCGCGCGCGGGCTTTCCGGATCCGCCCGTCGCCGCGACGATCGCGACACCCACCGACAGCCGCCGCCGAGCCGATCTTGCGCTGCGCCGCCATCCGGGCGGCAACGTGGCCGTGGGCTTCCATCCGCGCGGCAGCGGCGAGGTGCTGGATCTTGCCGAATGCCACATCCTGCGCCCGGCGCTCTTCGCGCTGCTGCCGCCGCTCCGCGTGCTGCTGAAGCGCCTCCCGGCGCTCGCGCGCGACGGCTCGGCGGTGGTGAACCTGCTCGACAGCGGGCCGGACATCCTGCTGCGCACCGACAAGCCGCTGGATGCGGCGGGGCGGCGGCTGATCGCGGCCTTCGCGCAGCAGCTCGGCATCCCGCGCGTCGCCTGGGCGCTGGGCGATGGCGCGGCCGAGATCGCCGCGCAGACCGGGACGGTCCGCCTGATGCTCGGCGCGATCGAGGTCGCCCCGCCCCCCGGCGCCTTCCTGCAGGCCAGCCGCGAGGGCGAGGCGGCGATCGTCGCGGCGGTGATGGCGGCGCTGCCCTTGAAGCTTCGCGCGCGCCCGCATTTGCTCGATCTCTATGCCGGCATCGGGACGCTGAGCTTTCCCCTCTCCGCCCGCGGCCGCGTCACCGCGGTGGAGGGCAGCGCCGAGGCCGCCGCGGCGCTCGCAGCCGCTGCGGGCAAGGCGGCGGCGCGCGTGACGGCGCTGCGCCGCGACCTCGCGCGCCAGCCCTTCCTGCCGGCGGAGCTGAAGGCCTTCGACGCGGTGGTGCTGGACCCCCCATTCGCCGGCGCCGCCGAGCAGGTGGCGCAGCTCGCGCGCAGCGCGGTGCGCCATGTCGTCTACGTCTCCTGCAACCCGGCGGCGCTGACCCGCGACGCCGCGATGCTGCGCGAGGCCGGCTTCGGGGTAACCGCGGCGACCCCGGTGGACCAGTTCCGCTGGTCGGCGCACCTCGAGAGCGTGGTCGGCTTCGCCCGCCCTTGACGCGGGCGGGGCGCGGCGCACCTTTGCCGCGACCAGGGAGGTCCGCCATGCTGAACCGCCGCTTCATGCTGCTCGCCGCCGCGGGTGCCGTCGCCACGCCGGGGCTGCTGCGGCCCGAGACAGCCCGCGCCCAGGCCCCTGCGCAGCCCGCCGGGCCCGCCCAGGCCCCGGGCTTCTACCGGTTCCGCCTCGGCGCCTTCACCGTCACCATGGTGCATGACGGCTTCTTCAGGCGGCCCGTCGAGGGCTTCGTGCGCAACGCGCCGCTCGCCGATGTGCAGGCGGTGCTGGCGGACTCCTTCCTGCCGGGCGACCAGCTCCGCATCCCCTTCACCATCACCTTCGTCCAGCGCGGTGACACGCTTGCCGTGTTCGATGCCGGCAACGGCGTGACGCCGGCGAATGCGACCAACGGGAAGATGATCGGCAACATGGCCGCCGCCGGCATCGATCCGGCGCGCGTCACGCATGTGATCCAGAGCCATTTCCACGGCGACCACATCAACGGCCTGCTCACGCCGGACAATGGTCGCGCCTTCCCGAATGCCGAGGTGATCGTCCCCGCGCCGGAATGGGCCTGGTGGAGCGACGAGGGCAACACGACCCGCAGCCCGGAAGGCCAGCGCGGCAACTTCGCCAACACCGCGCGCCGCTTCGCGCCGTATCGCGACCGCATCCGCCAGATCCAACCCGGGGGCGAGGTGCTGCCGGGCATCACCTCGATCGCGGCGCACGGGCATACGCCGGGCCACACGCTCTACCGCATCGCGGATGGCGATGCGCAGCTGCTGTTCCTTGCGGACCTCGCCAACCGGCCGGAGATCATGGCAGCGCGGCCGGATTGGCAGATCGTCTTCGACTTCGACGGCGCGATGGCGGCCCAGGGCAGGCGACGGGTGCTCGACATGGCCGCGACCGACCGGGTCCGCGTCAGCGGCTACCATTTCCCCTTCCCCGCAACCGGCTTCATCGCCCGCCAGGGCAGCGGCTTCCGCTTCGTTCCCAAGGACTGGACCGACGCAGTGTGAGCCCCGCCTTGATTTCCGGCGCGGCGCCATGATGTGCTGCCGCGTCCGAAAGAGGACGGGAGGTTTCCGATGACCGTTGATCGCCGCACCCTGCTCGCCGCCGGGGCGGGCCTTGCGCTCGCGCCGCATGCCGCTTCCGCCCAGCAGGGCCCGCAGGTCCATCGCATCCCCGTGGGCGAGCTGGAGGCCATCGTCGTCCATGACGGCAGCGCCCTGCGCCCCGATGCCACCCAGGGCTTCGTGATGAACGCGACGCCGGCGCAGGTCTCGGCCGCGATGCAGGCCGCGGGCATGCAGGGGCCGTCGCTCGACAACCCCTTCAACGTCACCGTGGTGAAGACGCCCCGCGGGCTGATCATGCTCGATGTCGGGCGCGGCATCCCGGCCAGCCGCATGCGCGCCAACATGCAGGCCGCCGGGCTCGATCCCGCGCAGGTCATCATGATCGCGCATACGCATTTCCACGGCGACCACATCGGCGGGCTCGCGGACGCCAACGGGCAGGCGCTGTTCCCCAACGTCCCCGTGCTGGTGCCGGAGCGCGAATGGGCGTTCTGGAACGACGCCGGCGAGGAAAGCCGTGGGCCCGAGGCGCGGCGCCCGGCCTTCGCCAATGTCCGTGCGAAGTTCGCCCCCTACCAGGGCCGCGTGCAGCAGTTCCGCCCCGGCGCCGAGATCGCACCGGGCATCATGGCGATCGCCAGCGAAGGCCATTCGCCGGGCCATGTCTCCTTTCTGCTCGGCAGCGGCAACGCGCAGCTGCTGGTGATCGGCGATGCGGTGAACAACCCGGCCTTCTTCATGACGAATCCCGAGTGGATCCCCGTCTTCGACATGGACCCGCCGAAGGCGATCGAGACGCGCCGCCAGTTGCTCGACCGGGCGGTCGCGGACCGGCTGGCTGTCATCGGCTACCACTTCCCGATGCCGGCGACGGGCCGCGTCGAGCGCGCCGGCAACGGCTACCGGCTGGTGCCTGCCAACGCCTGAGGGTTCACGCAGGCGTCGGGCGGCACGGGCCGCCCGAACAGCACGTCCAGCAACTGCGCGGCGGCGGCCTTCGCCGTCGCGCTCCGGGCGATGGTGGTCGCGGCGCCCATATGCGGCGTCTGGATCAGGTTCGGCACCTCGCCGAGCCGGAGCTGCGGCCCCGGCGGCTCGCTCGGGCGGACATCGAGCGCGGCGCCACGGAGCTGCCCGCTGCGCAGCGCCTCGACGACCGCCGCCTCGTCCACCAGGCCGCCGCGCGCCGTGTTGACGAGGATCGCGCCCTTCGCGAGCAGCGCGATGCGCCGCGCATCCACCATCCGTCGCGAAGCCTCGTTCAGCGGCGCGTGGAGAGAGAGCACCTCTGCGCCCGTGAACAGCGCATCGAGGTTTTCGGCGCGCTCCACCGGTGCGATGTCGCCAGCCGCATGGAGACTGGGGCTCCAGGCGGCGACGCGCATGCCGATCGCCAGCGCGATGCGCGCAACGCCGCGCGCGATCCGACCATAGCCGACGAGGGCGAGCCGCCGTCCGTGCAGCTCGAGCCCGAGCGGCGCGCGCTCCCACTGGCCCGAGGTGGTCAGCCGGTCGTGGCGCGGGATGTCGCGCGCGGCGGCGAGCATCAGGCCGATGGTGAACTCCGCCACCGACTGCGCATTGGCGCCGACCGCGGCGAGCACGGGGATGCCGCGCCGCGTCGCGGCCTCGATGTCCACGATGTCGAAGCCGACCGCGGCGCGGGAGATCACACGCAGCGTCGGGCAGCACGCCATCGCAGCATCGGTGATCGGGATGGCGCGGGAGAGCACGCCATCATACGGCGTGGCGGCGAGCATCGCCTCCATCGCCGCGCGGTCGCCATCCTTCGGCAGGAAATCCACCTGGCAGCCGGCGGCGACGAGCTGATCGAGGCCCGCGGCTTCGAGCCGCGCGGCGGTGACGAGGATGCGAAAGGTCATGCGGCGGCTTTCCGCGATGCCCGCGCCGCGGTCAAGCGGGGGGCTTGCGGCGGCGCGCGCGGCGGGCGGATCATCGGCCGGTCCAACCGGGAGTGTTCCGCCATGCTGCGTCGCGCCATCCTGGCCGGCTCCGCCCTTGCCCTCGCCGCGCCGGCGATCCGCCCGGCCTCCGCGCAGGCCTTCCCGAGCCGGCCGATCCGGCTCGTCGTGCCTTTCCCGCCCGGCGGCGCGGTGGACCTCTCCGGCCGGCTGCTGGCGGAAAAGCTGCCCGCGCTGCTCGGCCAGCCCGTGGTGGTGGAGAACCGCGGCGGCGCCGGCGGCAATCTCGGCGCCGATGTCGTCGCCAAGGCGGAGAAGGACGGCCACACGCTGCTGCTCGGCACGGCGACGATCCTCGCCGCGAACAAGTTCCTGTATGCCCGCTCGATGCCCTTCGACCCGCTGCGCGACCTCGCGCCGGTCTCGCGCATCTCGACCGGGACGGTGCTGCTCGTGGTCAACAGCAGCCGCCCCTGGCGCAGCTTCGCGGAGCTGATCGCCGCCGCGCGCGCCGCGCCGGGCCGGCTCTCGATGGGCAGCTCCGGCACCGGCGCGGTGAGCCACCTCACCATCAGCGCGGTGAGCCGGGCGGCGGGCGTGGACATCACCCATGTGCCCTATCGCGGCGGCGCGCCCGCCATCGCCGACCTGCTCGCCGGCACGATCGACATGATGTTCGACGTGATGCCCGCGCTGATGCCGCATGTGACGGAAGGCCGCTTCCGCGCGCTCGCGGTCGGCAGCGCGGAGCGAGTGGACTACGTACCGGGGCTCGAGACCATTCCCGGCATGCGGGAGCTGCTGCCGCAATCCGGCATCGACATGCAGAGCTGGTACGCGGTGATGGCCACCGGCGGCACGCCGGCCGAGCGCATCGCGATCCTGCATCGCGCGCTGGTGCAGGTGGTGCGGTCGGAGGAGTTCGGCGCCAGGCTGCGCCCGCTCGGATTCAAGGCGCTCGCGGATGACACGCCGGAGGCGCTCGGCGCCTATATGCGCGCCGAGGAGCAGGTGTGGCAGCGCATCGTCCGCGAGAGCGGCGCGACGCTGGATTGAGGGCCGCTCACCCGAATGCGCGGTCCAGGATCTCCAGCACCTCGCGCTTCGCCGGCGAGACCTGGCCGCCGAAGCCGAGGAAGTGATGCGTCGCCTCCGCCGTGCGGCGCGCGCGCGTCATCGTGTCGCGGCGCAGCGCGGCCCGCCCATCCGGGGAGAGCCGCGCGCCGAGCGCCTGCACGTAGTGCCGCCAGGCCTCGGCGAGTTCCCGCCCGGGCGGCGCGGCGAGCCAGGCATCGAGCAGCGTCGCGGCTTCGGGATGCGCGGGCAGGCCGACCTCGCGCGCTGCCTCGCCGATTGCCGCGCGCTCGCGCGGCTCGATGCCGCCATCGGCCCAGGCGACGAGGACCATGGGCGCCAGCTGAAGCGCCGCCAGGCTCTGTGGGCCAATGCCCAGCAGGGCAAGCTCGTCGAGCACCGCCTCGTCGCGGATGCCGGAGACGGTGGCGAGCGCCTGGCGCAGCGATCGTCGCCGGTCCTCCTCGCGCAACCTGTCGAGCAGCACGGCATCCTGCCGCGCGAAGAAGGCGTTCTCGAGCGCGCGCTCGCGCTCCTGGAGGAACTGCTCACCCATCGGCGTGTCTCCCCGTGGCGTCAGCACGGGCATTATTCGCCCACGCGCGGCCGGCCCGCAATCACGCCCTGCGATCCGGGGCGCAGCCGCCGCGATCGCGCGCTGGATTCACCCGGTTTTGTTATCCGTGATCGATTGTGTTGAGGGCGGCCGTCGCTCCCGGTATCGTGGCCCCGCGGCAAGGTGCCGATCGGACGCCATCCCATTCAGGGCGTGAGGGGGATTTTGCGGCGCGCAGTGCGGTATCGCGGCGGGCGTGGGACTGGATTCGAACTGTCTCCACGTCCCAGGCCCGGCTGCGGGCGGCAATTGGCGCAGCGGCGGGAACTGGCCTCAAGCTGTGTCTGACCATCACGCAGTGGGCCTTGGATGGCCAAGCCGCCTGGGCGTCCTGACCAGAAGGGTCGCCCTTGTCACTTTCCCTTTCGCCGTGCCGCCGCACCAGCCTTCCTGCCGCTGCTTGGCAGCGTACGGATGCCGGCGGCCAGGAACGGGATCATGGCCTCGCAGGTCGCGCGCAAGTCCTCGGCATCAAGCTCACCGCCCGAAAGCCGGGTGAGCCGGCGATTGCCGCTGAACGCCGATACCATCGTGCCAACCGACAGCACAAAGCCCCGGACTGCCAGGGCGCGTGGCGCGCGAGGCATGCAGGCGTGGATGGCGGTGATGAACATCTGCGCAGTCTCGTCAAAATGCCGCGAAAGCACGTCACGCCAACGGTCGCCCGGACCGGACTGGGCGATCAGCCGGCAATAGCTGGCCCAGCCTGCCCCACCCTGGGTGCTGAGAGTGAAGTAGGGCCAGATGAAGGCGTGCAGCACGTCTTCAAGTTCGGGCTTGCCGGCGCGCTGTAGGGCTTCGAGGGCGGCGCGCCGCGCGCGGTTAAGCGCCTCCGCGCGGCGCGCGATGACCTGGTCGAACAGATTCTCCTTGCTGCCGAAATGATAGCTGGCCATCGCCAGCCGCACTCCGGCCAAGCCGGTGATGTCGCGGATCGAGACGCCGTCATAGCCATGCTCGGCGAACAGCGTCTCGGCGGCATCGAGCACGGCTTGACGGCTGGTGACCGGCGGCTCCGGCGGATGGGTCATTTCAGTGATTGACATTGGTTGAACGACCGTCCAAGTTGAGCTGCATGGTAGTCGGCGGCTTGCTTGAAAACAAGCGGCTCCGTCCCGCGAGGCAAGGAGAGAGTCGATGGCCCCAGCCCTCCGAAGCCGCATGCCCTTCGGCTTCGGACCGATGCCGGGGCCGCGGCAGGGGCCGGACGGCAAGCCGTTCGACTGGTCGCGCACGCCAAGGCGCACCGCGGTGGCGGCCAGCTTCGTCACCGATGCCGCGCCACTCGCCAGCCTGCTGCCACCCGGCTTCGGGCTTGTGGGCGAGCCCGTCGTCACCGTCGAGCTGCAGTTCCTGCGCGAGCTCGAGTGGCTCGGTGGCCGCGGCTACAACATCCTCGGCGTCAAGTTCAGGGCTCGCTACGAGGGCATCTCGGACACCGCCACCGGGCCCTTCCTCTGCGTGATGTGGGAGAACCTGGCCGATCCGATCCTGAGCGGCCGCGAGGAGCTCGGCTACGCCAAACTCTATGCTGAATTGCCCGATCCACGCGTGCTGCGCGGCCGGCATGTCTTCTCCGCCGGCTGGCTTGGCCATCCGTTCTTCCGGCTTGAGCTCCGCGGCCTCTCGCCCGCCCAGCCGCCGCCGCCATCCACTGATGATGGCGTGCTGCACTACAAGTATGTTCCCCGCACTGGCCGCGAGGGCGGGGCCGACATTGCCTGCGCCACGCTGACCCCGGCCGGGCCAGGCCCAAGCATCGAGAGCCACCAGGTAGCCGAGGCCTTCGATCTCGCCTTCCTCCCGTCGAGTTGGGAGGACCTGCCGACCATGGCGCACATCGTCAACCGGCTCGCGGCGCTGCCGGTGCGCGCGATCCGCGGCGCATCCATCACCGAGACCCGGGGCGGCCGGGATCTGTCCGACCAGCGAACCCTCGCCTGAACCTGCAAGGAACCCCCCATGCCCGATGTGCATGAGCCTCAGCCGTTGCGCGACACCCTGCTGCCCGTGCGTCGCATCGTCACGACGGACAACGCGGCCGGGCGCTCGCGCGTGCTGATCGACGCGCCAAGCCCGCATGTCGTGGTCAGCGGTCCCGGGCGCGGTCTTACCAATCTCTGGGTCACCGATGCGGCGCTGCCGTCCAATGCCGGTAACGCCGATGCCGCCGGGCGCCCGGTGCGCCTCGAGCCGCCCGAGACCGGCACCGTGTTCCGCTTCTTCCAGGTAGCGCCCGAGCCCAAGCCTGGCACCGCGACCGCGGAGGAACGCGAGGCGCGCGCAGCGGCCGCCTTCGCCGCCATGGGCGCCTCGCATATCCGCGTGGACACCACGCGCCACCCCGGCATGCACAAGTCGAAAACCACCGACTACATCATCCTGCTGAAGGGCCGCGTGCGCCTGCTGCTCGATGACGCGGAGCGCGACCTCGAGCCGTTCGACACTGTCATCCAGCGCGGCACCAACCACGCATGGGTCAATCTCGGCGACGAGCCGGCGCTGCTGGTCGCCGTCCTGATGGACGCCCGGGACGACGCGGGACGGCCATGAGCGAAACGCTGCTCGTCGCCCCGCGCGGCCCCGATGGCCATGCCCGCCCGCTCGCGCTCCGGGCCGGGCCCTGGATCTTCGCGACCGGCCTGATGGCCGGGCGCGCCGTCAGCACCGAGAGCCTGCGCCCTGGCTTCCCGCTGCCGCATGTGCCGCATGCGCAGACCCAGGCGGCGCTGGTGTTCGACCAGCTTGAGCAGGCGCTGACAGCCGCGGGCAGCGGCTATGGCCGCGTGGTGCGGCTCGACCAGTACTACCCCGCGGCGTCCTGCGTGGATCCGTATCACGTGGAGCGCCGGGCGCGCTTCGGGGCCTATATCGCTCCCAGCACCTCGATGCTGGTCAGGCGGCTCTCGGCGCCGGCCGCAACGCTGGAGGTACAGGCCATCGCCGTCGCCGGCGACGCGCCCTTCGAGGTGACGCCGCTCGATGATCCTGCGTTGCGCTCGCCCGCCACCTCGGGCTTCGCGCCCGCGGTCCTGGCGGGGGATCTCGCCTTCATCCCCGGCCTCATCGCCTCCGCCGCACCCGGCCAGCCGAGCCGCCGCGGCCTGGCCGAGGCGGCGCGCCTGCCGGACGGCTCGTTGTGGAAGAGCACGCCGATCGCGCTGGAGACGAAGCAGCTGCTGGAGCAGCGCCTGGCGCCATCGCTGGCGCTGGCTGGCGCCTCGCCGGCCGGCGTGGTCAAGGCGCAGGCCTACCTGACCCACATGGAGGACCTCGGTGGTTTCCTGCAGGCCTGGGCTGCCTTCTTCGGCGCAGCGGGCCCGGCGCTGACCGTCGCGCCGATGCCGCATCCCTCCATCGGCGCGGAGGATGCGAGGCTCGAGGTCAACGTCATCGCGTTGCGCGACGGCGCGCCGCCGGCCCGGCGCATTGCAGCCCCGGCACCAATGGCCTTTGCCGGCGCGCCGGCCGCGGTGCGGGCGGGCGACCTGTTGTTCCTCTCGGGCCTCTACCCGGTCACGCCCGCAGGCATCGCTGGCACCCACGCGCATGACACGGCGCCCGACGTGCAGCACCAGGCGGCCGCGATCATCGTCGCGGCGCGCGACATCTGCGCCGCTGCCGGCGCCGATTTCGGCAGGCTCGTGCGCGCCCAGCACTTCCTCGCCGACATCGGCGACCGCTTCGCCGTGGAGCAGGTCTGGCGCGCGATGGCGCCGGAGGTGCCGACCTCGGTGGTCGAATGCGCCGATCCCGTGATGTTCGAGGGCTGCCGCATCATGTCCGACCTCTGGGTGCACCAGCCATGATCGCCATGCCGTCCCGGCCGGCCGCCTCGGCGATGGAGATGCTCAGCGCCGGCAGCGCCGCCAACCTGCGCCTGCTCGGCCAGGACACCCTCGCCGGGCATGGCAATGTCGGCGAGGGGATGTCGGTGCAGCGTGCGCCGGACGGCCGGCGCATCCTGTGGCTGGCGCATGAATCGGCGCCGGTCAACTTCACCGCCCTCGACGTCAGCGACCCGCGCGCGATGCGCGTCGTCTCCCAGACCATGCTGCCGCATGCCGAAATGCGTTCCAACTCGCTCGACGTCGTCGGCAGCATCCTCGTCGTCGCCTACCAAGTGGCGCGCCACGGCATGCAACCTGCAGGCTTCGAGATCTTCGACGTCTCGACGCCGGAGCGGCCGCGCAGCATCGGCTTCTTCGACTGCTCCGGCCCGCATTCGCGTGGCGTGCACCAGCTCTGGTTCGTCGATGGCCGCACGGTGCACATGAGCGCCGGCGCCGCGGATGTCGAGCCGCACGACCTGCGCGACGACCAGTTCTATCGCGCGGTGGACATCTCCGACCCCGCCCGCCCGCGCGAGGTCTTGCGCTGGTGGCTGCCGGGCACCCATCGCGGCGATGCCGCACCACCGCCGCGCGCCGCGGAGACGACCCCCTCGCGCTTCTGCCGCGTGCACAACACCAACGTGTATCCGCAGCGGCCGGACCGCGCCTATCTCGGCTATCTCGACAGCGGCGCGATCATCCTCGACATCACCGACCCCGCGAAGCCGCGGCAGGTCGCGCGGTGGGACAACTCGCCGCCCTATGCCGGCTTCACCCACACCGTGCTGCCGATGTTCGGGCGCGACCTGCTGATCGTCAGCGACGAATCAATTGTCGACGATGCGAAGGACTGGCCAAAGCTGGTCTGGGTGGTGGATGTGCGCGACGAGGCGCATCCACTGCCCATCGCCAGCCTGCCGCTGCCGCCGCCCGCAATGTTCGCGCTGATGGGCGGCCGCTACGGCGCTCACAACATCCACGAGAACCAGCCCACGCCCTGTTCCCTGGTGTCGGAGACGCTCGTCTTCGGGACGTATTTCCGCGGCGGGCTGCGCGTGCACGACATCAGCGATCCCTTCAGCCCGAAGGAGATCGCCCATTTCGTACCCGCGCCCGATCCGGCCAGCCGGGTCCGGCCGCAGATCAACGACGTCTTCGTCGACGAGCGCGGCATCATCTTCGCGGCCGACCGGGTCGGCGCCGGTGTCTATGCCGTTCAACTGGAGAGACAACCATGAATGGAACCGTCTGCGTGAGGCCGGCGCTGCCGCGTCGGGCCCTGGCCACCCTGATGGGCGGCATGCTCGTGGCGCCGGCGGTGCGAGCAGAGGGATTCGGGGGCGGACGGCCGCTTCGCCTGATCATTCCCTACGGTCCGGGCTCGATGAACGACACGCTGGCGCGGCTGATCGCGCCGGGCCTCCAGGCCCGGCTGGGCAACCCCATCGTCGTCGAGAACCGCACCGGCGCGTCGGGCACCATCGCCATGGCGCATGTCGCGCGCGCGGTGCCGGACGGGCTGACGCTGGCGCTGGCGGCAGCCTCGGACCTCACCTCCATCCGCTTCCTGCAATCCAGCCTTCCCTATGACCTCGCGACGGCCTTCGCGCCGGTGATCATGGTTTCCATCGCGCACAACGCGCTTGCCACGCCGGCCTCCGTGCCGGCCCGCACCCTGCCGGAGCTGATCGAGTGGCTGCGGGCCCATCCGGGTCGGCCTTATGCCTCCGCCGCGATCGGCAGCAACGCGCATCTCGGCATCGAGGAACTTCAGCGCCGTGCCGGTTTCCGGGCGGAGCATGTGCTCTACCGCACCGGCGCCCTGCAAGCCCTGCTGACCGGCGAGGTGACGATGTTCCTGCAGCACGAGCTCGCGCTGCGCCCGCATGCGGAAGCAGGCACCATCCGCCTGCACGGCATCGCCAGCCTGGAACGCCTGGCGCACCGTCCGCGACTGCCGACGATCGCCGAGCAGGGCTTCCCTGGCTACCAGTTCCAGTCCTGGTTCGGGATCGTCGCGCCAGCCGGTATCGCGCCCGAGATCGTCGCGCGACTGAACGCGGAGCTGGACGCGGTCATTGGTTCGAGCGAGGGGCGCGAAACGCTGCTGGCCCGCGGCGTGGACGCGGTCGGCGGCCCGCCAGGCGTGCTGGCTGAGCGGATCGCCAGCGACACGGAGCTGACCGGCAACGTGATCCGCGCCGCGAACATCCGCCCCGAGGCTTGAGCGACGGCGACCCGGCGCCGCCGGGCAGGCGATGCCGCTTGCCGGCGGCAGCGTCTCGCTGGCGCAGCTGGCGCGCATGGAGCTCGACCCTGTTGGAGAGAACCATGCACCCTTCGCATCTTGTCACGAGACGTTCGACGCTGGCGTCGCCAAGCAGCCTCCGGCAAACCCGGCGCGGTTCAGATTCCGGCACGGCGAGAAGCGTGATTCATGGGGTGTCGGCCAGCAGGACGACACCCGATGCGACGGCGGCGCCGAGCCTACCCGACAGACCTGACGGACGCCCAATGGGTGGCAATCGCGGAGCTTGTGCCGGAGGCACTGCCCGGTGGTAGGCCACGCCACGCCTCGTCCCGCGAGTTGATCAACGCGATCATCTACATGCTGCGAGGTGGCCATCAAGAACCGCCGCCTCGTCCGCGATTTCGAGCAGCGCACCGAGGTCGCCGAACCCCTCATCCGCATTGCCGCAACAGCCACCATGCTCCGCCGCATCACTAGGCTCAGGACCCATTAATTCGCTTGCCTCGACGCGGGCGGGCGTGATTCTGAA
>VFQR01002126.1_pt1 | contig 13215 bp, 8 predicted proteins | sample 3512321 | NCBI WGS metagenome assembly VFQR01 (sample SAMN10412374, study PRJNA504923) | tailings metagenome | isolation source: Relicate 3 Philex TSF1 revegetated site | place: Philippines: Tuba, Benguet | collected 2017-08-29
GGTGATGCACAAGGGAGCGGACTTTGCTGTAAGTGGTTAGAGGGTCGAGAATTCCTACAGTGTCACAGAAGCGAAACCGGAAAGCTCCCCACTCTTGAGCAGAGAAAGCTACATCTAATAGAAAAGATGGATCGGCTCTGGAAGAATCTTCTCCGCCAATAGATACAGATAAACCGCGATCGCAAGCAAAATTTATTGCATCCCGCAGACGATCCAGCATTACTTGTTGGTTACCGCCAAACTTTACGCCAATCTGAATTTCCGAAACGGGAACAGAAATATGCACCCGCTGTAAACCACAATCTATCGATGCCTGAATATCAGATAAATTAGCACGGTTCCAGCCAAGTAATTTAGCATTTAATCCTAGATTAACAATGGTGCGGATTGACTCTGCTTCTTCTTGTCCCATTGCCGGAATACCAATTTCTAGTTCTGGAACACCAATAGAATCTAGAAACGTGGCGATCGCAATTTTTTCTTCAACGTTAAAAGCTACACCTGCTGCCTGTTCCCCATCTCGCAAGGTTGTATCGTTAATCTGAATGGGATTTTTGTTCATATTGAAGTAATGATTCATGGTCGGCTAACTTCTTGTGTGATTTTGATTTACTTGAGTAATTTGCAATTGAAAGACAGAGCAATGTTGTGGAAAATCAAAACAAATTCCTTAGTCGTGGTCTAGTAATTACGTAGTTTGCTTTTCATGCCCAGGCGAGTATTACAAATTACTAAAGATTCGCTACAACTTCCCCAATATTACTGATGTCATAGCCGCCGAGAATCTCTAATTGCGATTGGACTAACCGATGTCCCAAGGTACTGAGCAACTGCTGTACTGGTGCTTCTTCTAAGTATTCTTTGAGAATCACCAAATCGTAGCGCGATCGATGTAGGGTGATAAATCCCAACCCATAGGCCGTAGCTACGGATGCCGTACTTACACCTGCATCAGCAGTTCCAGAGATTACGGATAGAGCAACATCTTGATGGCTGTAGACGATGCGATCGAATCCTTTAACGGTATGAAATGGTATCTGTCTGTCTTGAAGTTTGCGCTCCAAAAGCATACGACAACCAGAACCCAATTCACGGTTAACAACAGTTGCTCCTAATTCCACTAGGTCACTGACTGTTGTGATTCCCTTGGGATTTCCTGGTGGAACTAAAAGTCCTTCTTCCCAAACGCCAAGGGTAATTAAAACTGCACTCCTACCAGCTAAAGCTTTCCGCACAAAGGGAATGTTATGTTCCCCAGTTTCCGGATCGTACAGATGCATCCCTGCAATGTGAACTTCACCCTGACACAGACTACGCAATGCTGTCAAACTGTTGGTGAGAATATGATGAACTCGCAGTTTCGGATGCCAGCGTTCAGCGGCTCTTGCCCAAAGGGAAATCATCGGCGTACAACCAGCAACCACAACTGTATTTTGCAATCTGTTCGTATCATCAAGCAGTCGAACCAGCACTTTATTTGTACTTGTCTGGTTTTGTGCTTGATTCTCTGCCAACGGCAGTTTAATCACACTGACAGCAGTTTCTATCGTATGGGAAGCCGCTGTTTGCTGATTTGTTGACTGTTGGGCATAGCTTTTCTGGCAGGGTAAGTGTTCCTGAAGTGTAGGAACTACCTGAGAAACCTTCCGTTCGCCCAGCGTTTGGGATAAGAGAAATTCACCAGCAGTGAAATCCTCCGACACGTCGCTTTTTAAGTGAAGTTCAGCTGGATCTTCACTATCAGAACTTATTTCTGTAACATAGTCACTCACTGCAACTGCTTCACCATCAGCGGGAATCATTTCCAGGCGAAAAGCATTATTCCCAACTAAAGGATAAGCTATCCATTTACCTCCAACCTGCGCTAGAGCGACTCGCAACTGCTGTCCACTCTGGACTGGTTTGGTAAGAACTGCCTCAACTTTTGGTAAATCTTCCTCAAACCAGAATAAGTCCTCGACTTGGCAACCAAGCGCCTTGGCTAAACGCAGTGACATCGCAACAGAAGGAGCATATTGTCCCGATTCCACACCACCAATACTCTGACGAGTGACGCCAGCTATATTAGCCAAATCTTGTTGACTCATGCCCAAGCGAGTTCTAATTGACTTCAGGTTGTTGCAAAGATTTACGTCCAGTTTCATGAGGCTGTATCTCTCCGTTAGAAAAAGCCGCTGCGGACAAACTTAATCTGTCGGGACAATAGCAAGGTTTTTTAGTGTTTGCTGTTTTTGTTGTCAGATATGTTGATGTTTTGGCAATTTTACTGACTTGCTGCAAGCATAACATACTTTCTGCCAAAATACTTGCATTTTTGGCTACTATTTAGCGTTGGCGCAGCCCGCCGTAGGCATCGCCTTTTCATCATTTGTTAACCAACACATCGTCACCAAGAGAAAATGCTCAAATTTCAAGGCATCAACTATTGACAAACTCTCAGGTTTCGTTTTTACCTTGCTAAAATAACATAAATTTTAGTCAGACTGTGGTAAGTCCCGATCTAAATGCGAATTACCTTTTTTAGTTGGTACTGCCACCCACTGGAGTTCTAACCAAAGGATAGGGTTTTTTTCCTTTAATGTTGAGGCGGGATCGCGAATAATACGTGTGGCGTTCATACAAAGAGCGTCTGATACCCCCAAATCTTGGGCAACGCCTCTGAAAATATCTTTGTGTGCATTGAGTGAGGCAAACAGCAGATTTGGATAATATACAACAAAATGTTGAATCAGTTTTGGCGGGCAGCCCCAATAGGAGTTTACAAGTTCGACGTGGCAGTACTGAAGCAATTCGCCGAGTTTGGGGCAGCGCCTCTCGACTACACTGATAAATTTTTGGACTAATACCTCTTCAGTCAACATAATAAGTTCTACTCCTTCAATGAGGTAGACAAATTTTGACGCGCTTTGGAACGCAGATTTCTCAGATAGTAGTAAGAAACTGACGCAGTTTTTTCTGCTTTTTCGAGTCAGAGGTTGCCAATAGCTCCAGATACTTTGTATGCTTAATCGAACAACCCAAACTTGACTAGCAGTTCTTCAAGCTGATTGTTAGACATAGATTTTGGAATCACAAAATCTGTGTTCTGGTCAATTGCTGTTGCCAAGTTGCGATAGTGGTGTGCCTGTTCGCACTCAGGAGCATACTCAATTACCGTCTTGCGGTAGAACTCTGCCCGTTGCACCATGTTGTCTCTGGGTATGGAGTAGATTATCTGAGTGCCTAGTTTCTCGGCTAGAGCCTCAACCCGCTCGATTTCGCGATCGATTTTGCGAGAGTTGCAAATCAATCCTCCCAAACGTATACCGCCTACAGGAGCATACTTCTGAATGCTTCGGCAGATGTTATTAGCAGTATACATTGCCATAATTTCCCCAGAAGTGACAATGTAAATTTCTTGCGCTTTGCGTTCACGAATAGGCATGACAAATCCACCGCATACCACGTCACCCAGACCATCATAAAATGTATAATCAAGTCTAACTGCATCATCGTAAGCACCTAGTTGTTCCAGCAAACCAATCGATGTCAAAATGCCTCGACCTGTACATCCCACACCAGGTTCAGGCCCACCGGATTCCACACAAAGCGTCTTCCCCCATCCTTCCTGGCGGAAGTCTTCTAAATTCACATCATCTTCTTCTTTACGCAGCGTATCAAGTACAATTTTCTGGTGTAATCCCCCCAACAACAGCCGCGTAGAATCTGCTTTCGAGTCACACCCTACAACCATTACCTTACGACCCATCTCGCTCAATCCAGCCACTACATTTTGAGTCGTTGTGGACTTACCAACTCCCCCTCTTCCATAAATAGCAATCTTCCGCATAAAAACCTCGGTAATCGTCGCAGGCTTATTGATTCGGTCCCAAGATTATAGTGTAATCAAGCAGAGTGTTAAACCAAATTGGAGTTGTGTTTTTGAAAGTGTTGACTATCCAATTTGTGACAGGATCAAAGCAGTCAGACAGTGGACATTAGTTGCCTATCTAGCACTATAAATATTGCAATTATCTGTTAAAAGTTAAATACCTTTTTACAGATATGGTAGTAAATATTAGTGGAATGCAACATACAACAAGGGTGATAAAAATTAGTCATAATACTGTAACTAGGAGTTAAAAAACTTCCAAAGCTATGGCAGATGAATGAGCCATTTCTGCTTCATTACAGAAAGACAAGCATTATTTCCCCTCGAAGGAAGATACATAAAAAAATCAGTCCAGCCTACTATATAGCAACAGCTTCGCCAAACGAAAAACCGATTTTTCGCGGCTTTGCTCCACTTCGATTAACGTTATGCCGTCACCAATAGATGATGAGGCTGGTCTGATGCTCGCTTCAAAGGAACCTAATGAGTTTTTGTACTCTTATCAGATTCCCTATAAATCAAGAATATCATACATCTGGCCAATTTACTTGCGCTGATTAATTAATTTTACAAACAGTAATCGTGGTTACAATTAGTCCTCAACTATAAAGCCTCAAAGCTAGTAATTGCGTTCTTTTATTGTTTTCAATTGGGCAAATATAATTCATTTTCCAATAGAGCTATCGATAAACAAGGCAGAAACTCAATCATTTACCAAACGATATCTAGTTAGAATAGTCTGTCTATTTAAATCGATTAACATCTAATTTATCTAAGAAAATCAACAGTTTATAAACTAAACAGAACTGTCTATTTATAAATTAATTTATTTGCGTTTTTGCAATATTTAATTTTGTTATTGTTATCAGATTTACTATTATTAATTCAAGATGTTGTTAGGATTTTGAAATCAAGGAACTCAAAGAATTTTTCTTCTAAGAATACAAAGCCTCGAAGAATCATTTTTTTACTGAGCAACGCAAGGAGCAATCAGCCATGCCAATGAAGTTGTTTAAGTGCGACGAGACGATTCCTGAACGTCAGAAGCACATATATATTAAAGAAAAGGGAGAAGATACAACCCAGTTTCTTCCCAGCGCCAACGTCGAAACTATTCCCGGCTCGTTGTCTGAGCGCGGATGCAGCTATTGTGGCGCTAAATTAGTAATTGGTGGTGTTCTCAAAGATACTATCCAATTGATACATGGGCCTGTAGGTTGTTCTTACGATACCTGGCACACCAAACGCTATCCTAGTGACAACGGCAACTTCCAACTCAAGTATGCCTGGTCATCGGACATGAAGGAACAACATATTGTCTTTGGTGGTGAGAAGTTACTCAAAAAAGCCATCAAAGAAGCGTTTGCAGAATTTCCTGACATCAAGCGGATGATGGTGTACACCACCTGCTCTACAGCTTTGATTGGCGATGATATCAAGCCTGTAGTCAAAGAGGTGGAACAAGAACTTGGTGATGTAGACATCTTCACCGTTGAGTGTCCAGGTTTTGCTGGGGTGAGTCAATCTAAAGGTCACCACGTTTTCAACATTGGCTGGGTGACCGAGAAGGTCGGAACTTTTGAACCAGAAATTACCAGTCCATATACGATTAATGTGATTGGAGACTACAACATCCAAGGAGATACTTTTGTCCTTGAAAAGTATATGGAAAAAATGGGCATCCAAATCATTGCCCATTTTACCGGGAATGGTACTTATGACTCATTGCGTGGGATGCATAGAGCGCAGTTGAATGTGACTAACTGTGCGCGGTCTGCGGGATATATTGCTAATGAGTTGAAGAAAAGATATGGCATTCCCCGTATTGATGTTGATACCTGGGGTTTTGATTATTGTAAGGAAGGGTTGCGGAAAATCGGCACTTTTTTTGGCATTGAAGAAAGAGCAGAAGCGGTGATTGCTGAAGAAGTAGCCAAATATGAATCGAAGTTGGCTTGGTATAAGGAGCGATTGACTGGGAAAAAGGTCTGTATTTGGACAGGAGGCCCAAGATTGTGGCACTGGACAAAGGCGCTGGAAGATGATTTGGGGATGAAAGTTGTGGCGATGTCCTCAAAGTTTGGTCACCAAGAGGACTTTGAAAAGGTAATTGCCAGAGGTGATGAAGGGACTATCTATATTGATGACGGCAATGAACTTGAGTTCTTTGAAGTCCTAGAGATGGTTAACCCTGATTTAATTTTGACTGGACCACGGGTTGGTGCGTTAGTCAAGAAACTGCACTTGCCTTATGTCAATGGTCATGGTTACCACAATGGCCCTTACATGGGTTTTGAAGGTGCGGTGAATATGGCACGTGATATGTACAATGCCATTTATTCTCCTTTGATGCGACTGGCTAAAGATGATATCCGCGAAGATGTCAGTGTTGCTAATAGCAATGGTAATGGCAATGGTAAACTTACCAAAAGTACCTCTACGGACGCCACCTCATTAATTCAGCAACCAGCTAGTAAAGCTACCTCACCAGTTCAACAGCCAGCGCCTGCCAAGGAAACTACTTCAAAAGTTGAACAACCAGCGCCCGCCAAGGAGACCACTTCAAAAGTTCAACAGCCAGCGCCTGCCAAGGAAACTACTTCAAAAGTTGAACAACCAGCGCCCGCCAAGGAGACCACTTCAAAAGTTCAACAGCCAGCGCCTGCCAAGGAAACTACTTCAAAAGTTGAACAACCAGCGCCCGCCAAGGAGACCACTTCAAAAGTTCAACAGCCAGCGCCTGCAAAGGAGACCACTTCAAAAGTTGAACAACCAGCGCCCGCCAAGGAGACCGTTCTACCAGTTCCCCAGCCAGCCAAGGAAATCGCGTCATACATTCAAGAGCGGACTGAGGAAGTCACTTCATTAATACAACAACGGTGTTTGTGGCAGTTTCACTCTCGCTCATGGGATCGGGAAGAAAACATTAATGGCGTCCTCGGTCAGGCTGCTAAAATCTTGACTGGGGAACAGGTGGTTCTAGAAAACTTAATCGATCGCGCTTTTTATGCTGACGCAAAACTGCTTGTAAATGACCTAGAAAAGAAATTCCAATGGTTGAGCAAGATGGATAACGTGCAAAAGAAAGCAGTATTGGAGTCTGTTAAACACAAGTTGATCGATATCGCAATCACCAAGTCCTTAAATGGTGAATTGCACCATTCGATTTATTAAAGCAATTGGAGGGGTAATTCAACCCTTCAAGTGACGCGCCTGCGTCGGGCAGTTCTTCTTGGGGAACCACTCCTGGGTGTACTCCTTCTGTACCAAACTACGCCTAGCTTGCTTCCTCGTAGAGGTAAGGTGAACCTCTAGGGTAGCGAGTGGCGTGGAAATCCCCAAACCAGACTGCCTCACTAAACAAACAGCGTTGCTCAATTGGAGTAGGAATTAGAGTTTTGTCGTCCTGTTAGTTGTGCCAAAAGTTTCTACAAAATACAAAGCGGTGTCTATGACGGGCTACGCGCGTGCCAAACGCATTTCCAAAAACTAGGCCAGTAGTTTTTGCACCATATTACTAAAGAAGCATCTCGTTTAGTTTTCAACTCTTTTGCGAAATTTAATTCTATCTTCTTCTGTAATCGATGCTAGAACTGACTACTTAGGTGAGTGCGTTAGCGAACCCTGGCCGTAGACATCGCTCTACTTTCTGATGCTCAAAATGACAATTCATGTCTTAGTTGAGCAACGCCAAACAAAATCACGCAATTTTTTTACCACATAGGAGCTAATAGGATGTCTGTAACCGTCAAACACAAAGAACGCAGTGGCGTAATCAATCCAATTTTTACCTGTCAGCCTGCTGGTGCTGAGTATGCTTCTATCGGCGTGAAAGATTGTATTCCCCTGGTGCATGGAGGACAGGGATGTAGTATGTTTGTTCGCCTCCTGTTTGCCCAGCATTTGAAGGAAAATTTTGACATTGCTTCTTCTTCTCTACATGAAAATAGTGCTGTCCTTGGAGGTATGCCACGCATTGAAGAAGGGGTCAAGACTCTAGTCGCACGGTATCCCGATTTACGGATTATTCCCATCATTACAACTTGTTCAACCGAGACAATTGGCGACGACATTGAAGGAACCATTAACAAGCTTAATCGCCAGTTAAAGAAAGAATATCCCGATCGCGAGGTTATGCTTGTTGCTGTGCATACTCCCAGTTACAAAGGCAGCCAAGTCACTGGCTACAACGTCGGCGTACATGCACTCGTTTCTACCCTGGCCAAAAAAGGCGAACCAACTGGCAAGTTAAACATCATTACTGGTTGGCTGAACCCCGGAGATGTGACGGAAATTAAGCGTCTCTTAGAAGAAATGGATGTTCCAGGCAATATCTTACTGGATACCGAAACTTTCGATGCGCCCACTATGCCCGATAAAACGAGTTTTGCCTTTGGGAATACCACCATCGAAGATATCGCTGATTCTGCCAACGCACTGGGAACCATTGCCTTATGCAAATATGAAGGCGGTAGCGCAGCCGAATTTTTGAATGAGAAGTTTAAAGTTCCTGCAGTTGTTGGCACAACACCAATTGGTATCAAAAATACCGATATTTTGCTGCAAAATATCAGCAAACTTACTGGCAAACCAATACCAGAATCTTTAGTCAAAGAACGCGGAAAAGCTATCGATGCGATCGCCGACCTCGCTCACATGTTCTTCGCTAACAAAAAAGTAGCTATTTACGGCGATCCCGATTTAGTAATTGGTCTAGCAGAGTTTTGCTTGGAATGTGAATTAGAGCCAGTGCTGCTATTGTTAGGTGATGATAATAGAGCCTGCACCAAAGATCCTAGACTTGCTGCACTAGAGAATAATTCACCCACTGACATTGAAGTTATTTGGAATGCAGACCTTTGGGAACTAGAACGCCGTATTAAAGATAAATCCCTCGAAATCGACTTGATTTTGGGTCATTCCAAGGGTCGATACATTGCCATTGATAACAATATTCCAATGGTTCGGGTAGGCTTCCCCAGCTTTGACCGCGCAGGTTTGTGGAAGTATCCCGTGATTGGCTACAAAGGAGCAGAATGGCTGGCAGATAATATTGCGAACGCCTTGTTTGCAGATATGGAGTACAAACGCGATCGCGAGTGGATCTTAAACGTTTGGTAGAGTTTTCAACGCAAAGGAACGCAGAGTAAAACGCAAAGGATCGCAGAGTAAAACTTTGCGTTCCTCTGCGCCAACCTTAGCGCCCCTTTGCGTTTCAAAAAGATCAAATATTGGAGAACTAATCATGACTGCAACCATAGACCAGAATATCGTATTTTACGGACATTTGAGCGAACTCTATCGCTTGGCAAAAGAGGGTAAAATTAAGACCAGTTTACAAGGTAGTCATACTCGTCCTTGTAAATTTTGGACGGCAACGAAAATTTTAAGTGGCATTAAAGATGCGATCGTCATTTCTCACGGGCCGAGTGGCTGTGCTTATGGAGTTAAGCGGGCATACAAACTCACCAACAGCCGCAATAGTGGTTCCCCTTATGAACCAGTAGTGACTACGAACATGAGTGAGAAGGCGGTAATTTTTGGTGGCGAAAAAGAATTACGAGGTGCGATTCGAGAAGTAGATGAAAAATATCATCCGGATGCGATCGTTGTTGCTACTAGTTGTGCGTCTGGTATTATTGGCGACTGTGTTGATGATGTGGTGAATAAAGCCCGCAGCGAAATCCAGTCTGAGATTATGACCATACATTGTGAAGGATTTGCCGGGGAGTATCGTAGTGGATTTGATATCGTATTTCGGCAAATTGTAGACTTTATGGAGCCGCCAACTCCAGAACGGAAAGCACAACTAGCCGATGCTGTCAATATTGTGGGCGCGAAGATGGGCCCAGAAAGAACAGAAGTCGAAACTGATGTCAAGGAACTGGTGCGATTGATAGAAGAAATGGGGGCAAGAGTTCACAGCGTCATCGCAGGTGATTGTACTTTAGAAGAACTCAAACAAGCACCAAGCGCAGCAGTCAACTGTACTTTATGTTTGGATCTTGGTTATACTATCGGCAAAGCCATGTCAGACAAGTTCGGTACTCCACTGAACTCTACTATCCTTCCCTATGGAATTAGTGCTACAGAAAAGTGGCTCCAAGGAGCAGCAAAATATTTAGGGATGGAAGAACAGGCGGGTGCATTGATGGAAAAGGAATATGCCGCAATCAAAACCGAATTTGAAGCAGCTAAGAGTTATATCGAAGGAAAGTTAGCGATTATCGAAGGACACGATGCTATCAAGTGCTTGTCTATTGCCCACATGTTAGAACGTGATTTTGGGATGCGTGTGGTAATTTATAATTTCCATCCCTGGAGTACAGAAGCACGAGAAACCAGCGTAGATTACTTATTGGAAACAGGGTTAGATCCAGAAATCCTAATTACGAAAGGAACGCTGGCCTTTGGCAAGTACGAGTCTATGAAACAAACGGAAGATGAATTACTGGATTTTATTGGTAGTCTAGATCAGGACTCAGTAGTGTATTTTGGCTCTTCCTTGAGTTTCCCTCATATTCCTGTCGTTGATTTAAATGCGATCTTAAATCGTCCTAGATTCGGTTATCGTGGTGCCTTAAAGGTAGCAAAGTGTATTAAAACAGCACTGCAATATGGTTTTAGACCTCGCAGTTCCCTAACTAAGCAAATGGTATTCCCTAAAAATTCTGGGTTAGCATCTGCTCAATCACTGACTGGAAAACTAGCCCAAGACCTGCCTGATTGTACTGTATATGCAGAGAAGAAACGGGGAAAATGTTGTCACGAGTGAATGAGCTGATACGGTGACGCGGGGACAGGAAGACGCGGTGACGCGGGGAAAATCCATTCAACAATATCTTTGCGTCAGAAAAATAAATATAGGTTGGGGAGCCACTGCGTTGGACGGGTTCCCCGGCTTGAAGCAAGTGGCGTTTGAAGAACGTAGTTTGTTTCTGGCAGCGGAACGTAACATCTAAAAATGTTTTGTTTGTTGGGTTTGACTTCATAACACTTGATATAAACAAGTTACAACCCAATTAATACCAAAATTTTTAGTCGTTTTAGCCTAACCCATTGCGAATGGGAAAAAGCGAATTGTTATTAGTGCCATTCTTTTTAGGAGTAACGAGCGAAATGTTTACGATAGCCAAGCCCTTAGAGATACAGGAGAGGAAAATGTCTGCTGGACTAAATTTTGATAATTGTGACCATAGTAAAGACCCAATTGTTGGCTGTGCCCTCGAAGGTATTGCAACTACGGTTGCTGGCATTAAAGATGTCAGTATTGTGATTCAGTCTCCACAGGGTTGCGCGTCCACTGTCGCAGCTGGGTATGATGCTCATGAGGTTGATTTCACCAAGCGGAAAGTCGGTTGTACTCGTCTTTTTGAGTCAGACATTGTGATGGGAGCATCTGAGAAACTCAAAGGGATGATCAAAGAGGCGGATAAATCTTTTAATGCTAAGGTGATGTTTGTCGTTGGTACTTGCGCGGCAGACATTATTGGTGAGGATATTGAGGGATTGTGCAATCAGCTTCAGCCAGAGGTTAAAGCTAAACTCGTTCCTTTACTTGCTGGTGGATTTCGGGGCAATGCTTATGATGGCTTGGATATGGGTTTGCAGGCTTTACTTCCTTTTATCAAAAAAAGGCAGACTAAGAGAAGGGGCAGAAAGCCGAGGATTGTAAATATCATTGCGCCACAGGCAAATCTGAATCCTACTTGGTGGGCTGATTTGCAATGGGTGACTCAAACTTTAAAGTCTTTAAGGATTAGGGTACAGACAATCTTCTCGCACAATACCTCCTTTGAAGAACTGGAGCAAGCTGGTGAAGCAACTGCTAATATTCTTCTCAGTCATGATGTTGGGTATAAGTTTGCTCGGAAAATGGAGCAGACCCATAATATCCCCCTGATCCTTGAGGATATACCTTTACCAGTGGGTGTCAACAACACTACCAGATGGTTAAAGGCATTGGCGGCACACTTCAAGATAGAAGAAAGAGTCGAACCGTTGATTAAACAAGGCGAAGAAATGGTAGTAGATACACTCCGCCGACGTGCATTGATGATTATTCCTCGGTATCGTAACTGTAGAATTGCTGTATCTGCGGATGGGACGCTTGGGATTGGACTAGTCAGAATGCTATTTGAAGAATTAGAGATGATCCCGGAAGTCTTATTATTTCGCTCGGCAATGCCTGATTCTCGTGGAATTCTGGAGCGAGAACTACACAGCCTCGGACTTGCTCCCCGTGTGGCATTTTCCGCAGATGGCTATCAAATTAAAGAGGCCTTAAAAGAGACTGATGTGAATGCCGTTATTGGCTCGGCATGGGAAAAATACATGGCAGAGGAATTGGGAATCAAAATTGCTTTTGATGTATTTAGCCCCACTAACCGAGAAACCTATCTTGACAAGCCATATTTTGGTTATGAGGGAATGATTAATATGATGGAGGTGATTGCTAACGATTGGGATAGAGCTTTTCGTTCAAAAGAGATTCATTGGACTTGACACTCTCCTTTGCTAAACAAAAGATAAGTAGAGCTAATAAATTAGCCAAGAGGTAAGAGCAATTATCGCACCAGAACATGGTTCTGGTGCTATTTTCAGAGAATTTTATCAATGAGTTGAGTGAAAATTGAGGTAGAAGAATATCTGGCTTGGCTATGACTGCAACCACCCCAGTTCTAAATGATATAGCAATCGCCAGTATTGTTAGGACGAAAGTTGTAGAACATGCTCTATGGCGTCCCGTAAACAATCAAAGGCATCCAGACATTTGCGGATGCGACTTTTGAGCCATGCCCAACATTTCTCAATCTCAGTAGACCGAAAACTTCTGCGATCGCTAAAAAAGGGTAGTGTATGATACCGTTTTTGGGAAATGTACAAAAGGTGATTGTGAGAGTTGAGTAATAAGATTCGCTTATAACCTATTCTCCGCACTTCAAAATGTAGTATAAAGAGTTACGAAGTAATCTCCAAAGAGCAGATCTAAATTTATCCGGATACAAGTGGAAGTCAGAAATAGTCAATTATGCTGGAATCAAACAAACTTGGCTAATAGTAGAAAGTCAAAAAAGACAAGAAAGTGATTTAAAAAAGCTAGAAAAAAAGATATTTTATGGAAAAAAGCAAAGTTGAAAAGCTGCTCAAAGAATTAAAAACAGAAGGTTTTGAGAGTCCAGAACAAGCTCGATATAAACTAAAGGGCATAAACAAAAAGCTAAATCTATTTGAAATCAAAGAAGTTCAGCTTTTTGAAACCAAATCAAAAGATAATAAAACTATTTATAAAATGGAAGGGTTGGGTCACCAAAAACCAGAAGAGATAGCAATAATCAGGAAAG
>VFQR01002127.1_pt1 | contig 13199 bp, 8 predicted proteins | sample 3512321 | NCBI WGS metagenome assembly VFQR01 (sample SAMN10412374, study PRJNA504923) | tailings metagenome | isolation source: Relicate 3 Philex TSF1 revegetated site | place: Philippines: Tuba, Benguet | collected 2017-08-29
TGTAGTAAGCACAAAGCGTGCTTAAAAATTCAGGACTAAAGTCCTGACTACGAACACTTTTACCCATCATATTTAATGGGACAGACCAATAATGGTGCTTCTACTGGGAATTGAATGGTTCGCAAAGAAAGCGATCGCTCTCTTCCACTGCTATATTCGTTTTTAAATAATCCCGCACCAAAGCGCAAGCATAAGTCGGTGCATCTAGATTGAGAATTCGCTGTAAATTCCACAAAATCAGTGTGTTGTCATCACCTCCTGAAGCCAGCATTGTCCCGTCGCGGCTGATGGCAATTTTGCGAATGGCTGCGGTATGTCCTCTCAGGGTGGTCAGTTCTGTACCATCAACTTTCCACAGTTTGACAGCAGTATCTACACTACCAGAAGCAACTATTTTGCCGTCCGGACTAAAAGCAACTCCCCAAATTGCAGCAGTATGACCTTTGAGTGTTTTCAGCAACTCACCGTCAATCGTCCATAATTTAACGGTATTATCGCCACTTCCAGTTGCTACCATTTTACTGTCTTGGCTAAAGGTGACTCTCCAAACTGCTGCCGAGTGCCCTACAAGGGTTTTGAATAACTTGCCATCCAAGGTCCACAATTTAGCAGTACCATCACCACTAGCTGAGGCAATGAGGCGATTATCTGGACTAAATGCAAGTTCCCAGATTTCGGCTTCATGTCCTTTGAGAACTTGTGGTGCAGTCCGATGGCGTTTCCAGATCTCAAGAGCCTTTTCAACATTTGCCATAGCGATGCTTTGACCGTCGGGACTTAATACTGCTGCTAAGAGTTTACCGAGAGGATCTTTGTAGGTAGCGACCAAACTACCGTCTGGCTTCTTGAGTTTTACCGTATCATCGTAGGAGCGCAGCGCAATTAATTTGCCATCTTCACTGAATGAAACCTCAAAGATTGCGCCGCCAGATTGAGTGAAAGTTTTGAGCAATTTGCCTTGACGACTCCAAAGCTTAGCAGTGTTTTCATGGCTAGCTGTGCCGATGGTGGAACTGTCGGAGGTCATAGCTATTGACCAAATACCCGCTTCATGGGCAATAATACTTTTCTGGAATGGATTTTCTTTCTGCCACAGCCTGACAACGTTTTCTGTACCCGCTGAAGCAATAAAGCTGCGATCGTTGCTAAAAGTCACTCCCCAAACTGAGGCACTGTGTCCTCTGAGCGTCCTTAATTCTGTACCGTCAATGTTCCAAAGTTTAATTGTTTTATCCAGGCTAGCGGAAGCAATTGTTTGACCATCGGCGCTTAAGGCGACTCCCCAAATCCCGGCAGTATGACCTTTAAGGGTTTTATACTCGCGGTAGCTGCCATTTTTGCTGTCTCGTTTCCAGAGTTTGATCGTTTTGTCTTCACTGGCTGAAGCGATGGTCTGGCCATCAGGGGTAAAAGCTACTTTCAAAACCCAAGCGGTGTGACCTAAAAGAGGTTGTAAAGGTTGGGCGTTTTGCCAGCCTGAAGGGTTTCGTTTCCAGAGTTTTATTGTCGTGTCTCCATTGCCAGCAGCCAGGATTTGACCATCAGGACTGAAGGTGATTCCGAAAAACCCCATTTCGTAACCTTGAAAAGTGTTGAGCAAGGTGCCGTCTGACTGCCAAAGTTTTACAGTTCTGTCCCAACTGGCAGAAGCGATAAATTGACCATCCGGACTAAACGCTACTCCCCAGATGGAAGCGGTGTGAGCTTTGAAACTTTTAACCAAGGTGCCACCCAGCTTCCAGAGTTTAATCATGCCATCTTCACCTACCGAGACAAGCATCTGACCATCAAAGCTAAAATCGATCGCTCTCACAGCTCCCTTATGACTTTTGAGAGTGGCAACTTCGGTGCCGTCTCGTTGCCAAAGCTTGATTGTTCCATCTATGCTGGCTGAGGCAATTAAAGAACTGTCAGGACTGACATCTACTGCCAAAACAGCTGCTGTGTGACCGGAAAAATGGTTGTACTCATCTACTCCATAAACTGCTTGTTGTAATACATTATTTACCTGACGCTCAATGTTTGCGTTTGGTTTACCTAGTTTTTGTAGTCTGTGCTTGGCTTTGATTGCTTCTATGAGGGCATCTAAGCGGCGATTTGAGGCAAACATTCCTTCAGAAGAAGATACCAGCGCTCGTATTTCACTGCTTTTTGCTCGATATGCGCTTTTGAGAGTTTGGCGGTACAAAATGAAACTTCCTACTCCCAACCCGCTAGAGACGAATAAGCCAATTCCGACTGCAATTAGCAAAAATTTTTGCAATTTTGCAGTTTTTTTCTCTTGTGCTAGCCGTGCTTCTACTTCTTTAGCCTGCGCTGCCTCCATTGCCGTTTGCAGTGCTTTCTGTTCGTATTCTTGACTAGCGGCTAAAAATTGATAATCCAAATCGCTGAGACTTTTGCCTTGGAGCCAATTTTGAGTATCTTTGAGAGCTTTTCCTCGCAACAAACGCGATTCATCTTGATAAGCCGATGCTACCCAAGCGTTGAATGTTTGGGAGTATGGGCGGAGATTGTCTAACTGTCTGAGTACCCATTGGGCATTGAAAACATGACGATAAATCGGATTTTTGATTTTGAGATAGCCGTTATGTTTCTCAACTAAACCAGACAACAAAAGTTCTGTTTGTTCTAAACTATCATCCGTCGGGATAAGGGGAAGAGGACGCGGTGAGTGGGAGACACGGGGACGCAAAGAATTACTTGTCCCCGCGTCAGAGCGTCCCCGTGTCAGAGCGTCCTCTTCTTCCTCTGCTTGCAGTACTCGTTGATAAAGTCCGAGTAATCTTCCTGCTCGGTGTTCGTAGAAAAGTAACCGATCGCGAATTGTTCGCAGGTGTTCTGGTTCGTCTTTTGTTTCCCAATGTTCGATAATCTGCGATCGCACTAATTGTTCTACCCAAAATTCTTCTGTTCCTGGAAGTAATGAGATTGTTCCGTAAGCTGTTTTCAAGGCAGTCTGGGCAACTATTTGACAGATTTTTTGGGTTAAAAATGGCTGTCCTCCTGTCCAATGGATGATCTCTCGCAGTACTGCTTGTGGTTGGCTGATGATTTCCTCTAGCCCTTTGAGCAATGGCGTAGCTTCATGTAATTTAAAGCCCTGTAACTCGATCGCTGTACCAATATTAAAAGGTGTTCGGCGTTTGTCTGCTATTAAATCAGATGGACTGGCTACTCCAAATAGTGCAAATCCTAAGTGTTGAAAATTCTGGTCAGATGCTTGTTGATTGTAACAATGACGAATCCAGGCAAAAAAATCGTTGACGGGAAAATTTAAACTTAATAAACTATCAATCTCGTCAATAAAAATAATAATTCCTCTGGTTTTCTTATCGTTTTCAAACGATGTTTTAATATTTGGTAGTAATAATTCTTCTACAAATTGGTGTAGTTTTTGCACCAAGGAGATGCCTGATTGTGTCTTCCACCATTCTTTAAAATTAATTTTTTCTCCCAGATTTAAGCTGTGGAACAAGCTGATAGTTACACCTTTGTACCATTGTTCCGGTGTAGTATCTTCACTACCCAAGCGGGTCATATCCAAGTAAACACAGTTATAACCTTCTTGTTTCAGGCGATAACTTGTGCGCTGTAGTAAAGACGATTTACCCATCTGCCGACAGTTTAAGACGTAACAAAAATCTCCAGCTTTCAAGCTGGTATAAAGTTTTTCGTCTGCCTGACGGATAACATATGTGGGATCGTCACTATGAAGACTACCCCCTACCTGATATCTCATATCAAAGTGTGACTACAAAAAAAGATTAACTAGCAATTCTATTTGATTTGCCATCGTGACAAGCACCAGATACCTGACTTTTTAAATAAGTCGGGTCTCTGTTCTTCACCAATGATTTTGGATTGCTATGGATACTTTATTAGAAGTAAACATGTTACAGTTTACAGCTTTTATTCAAATTGGATTGTATCACTTTGCTAACTAGATAATTTGTCTATTTTTTGCTTAACTGTCTTAACTGTCCTTTATTTATTTCAATTTCAGATTAACTGTCTGCTTAATTGTCTTAACTGTCCTTGGGTTTTGTTGAAGAAGAATTCAGAATTCAGAAGCTCGAACGCGAGTGCATGTCGCAGACAAGATTCGCTAACGCTGCGCTATCAGTCGGGAATTCTAATTTAAAATTGGTGAATTCTCCTGTAGTTGTTTGCCAAAATAAGCGCCGTAGAGTTGGCAACTTGGTAAAATGCGATCGCCCTCAAAGCGAATCAAGCCTAAACTGTCAAGTTTATAAGCTTCAATGGGATCGACATAAATACCTTGCTGCGATTTCACCAATTGAGCATAAGTCTTTGCTAAAGTGTGTTTTTCTTGTAGTTGTAACCACAGTCGCCATAAATGATAGCGGTAAATGCCACCATTGGCGATCGCTTCTTGGATCAGTTCTTGTAGAGTCAGTTCTTGCGAGCAAAGAAAATATAGCGAAATCCGAATTAGTGCTGGATGGCCGCCTACAAATGACATCAGTTGGCTGGATTCTTTGCTACTATTCCAGTTTAAGCCGTGTCGCCTAGCTAAGTCTTCTATCTGTTGTTGCGTAAATTCGCCAAGACGAATGGGTAGTCCAATGTTGAATGGAGAGCGATTAATATCTAGGGTGGCATACTCTTCTGTAGAATAAACCACTACTAATTTCAACTTCTGCCAATTGGGATTTTGTTGTGCTTCTTCACACCACGAACGCAATAATGCAAAAAATTCTTGAGCAATGTGAGGATATTCAAAAAAGCGGTCAACTTCATTTAAGACCAAAACTACTGGACTTGCAATTTGCTTGAGCAAATAGCTTTGCAAATAAAAACTGGAACTCAACTTACAGCCAATTTCTTCATCCCATATTTCATCCAACTTGGGATCTATGTTTAATTCTCTGGCAACATGCCAACAAAAACCACGCAACAACTTGTTTAAGTTAGTCAAAGAGTCAGAATCGATTTGGTAGCAATTCAAATTCACTGTGTGATGCCCTTGCTTTTGTGCAAAGGCTAACAGCCGCAGCACCAGAGAACTTTTACCCATCTGCCTGGGTGCTTTAATCCGAATTACGCAGCTCGGTTGAATTATTTCCCGATAAACCAATTCCTCAATCGGCGGACGCTCGATATACAGAGGAGAATCCAAAGGTACAGGCCCATCTGGGTACGGCCAAAAACTTTCAAGTTGCTCAGGCTGTTCGTTAACAAATGAATTCAGCTGTAAAATTGGATACAGATTTGATTTTTGTCTATGTAAATTCTTGGTTAGTAATTCCGAAGCTGCAACCTTATCCACTTCGCTGAGGATTGTATAGTCTCGTGCTGTTAATTCTAAATTAAAAGCGCTAAAACAAAGCTTTAAAGTTTTTTGGTCTACGCCCGTATCTAAAGATAACAATCTGCTCAGTGTTTTTGTGGAGATATTCATGCGTTCGCCCAATTTATCTAGAGTCAAACGCTGGCCATAATTTTCTGCTACCTCCATAGCCAAAATCGCTGCCTGTAAACGCTTTAACCCGACAGAACTCAGCACAACACCCCGGCTTCGCGTGCTTTTTTGTGGTTTCATGTCGCTAGTTATTAACCTGTTTTTTTGTTAACTTTCTTAACTATCCCCTAATTTTTTCATTTTTTCAATTATTTATTTAATTGTTACTTAAGTGTTTTAAGCTTTTTTTTAGCTTTCAACTAAGTGGTTACAAATAAACAAAAGTGGCTTTTTCCCTGGAAGCTACTACCAGAAAGCTAAAGTCCAAGGTAGTAACCTTAATTTATTTATACTTCCTTACTCAACCATCAATGCAGTTGATGAAACTCTGACTTAATATATGTTTGTAATTAACATATTGTTCAAATGCAGAAGTAAGTATCAAAAATCACTAATTAGTTTACCAAGGGGGACTATCATCGGCTTTGCTCCCAAGTCACCAGTCATTCAGTCATCAGTCAACACTGAACGCCATTTTCAACTTAAATGATTCCACATCACCTTGGTGGCTGTGATATTATGGGAAACTGCTGCATACATTTTGAAAAACTAAAAATTCGATTATGGCTCTGACGCAACTGCGGAAACAAGAAATAATTTCCAACTACCAAGTTCACGAAACCGATACTGGTTCGGCCGATGTCCAAGTTGCCATGCTAACTGAGAGGATCAACCGTCTGAGCGAACATCTCCAGGCAAATAAAAAAGATCATTCTTCTCGGCGGGGACTTTTAAAGCTAATTGGTCAACGCAAGCGCCTTCTAGCATATATCCAAAAGGAAAGCCGGGAAAAGTATCTCGCTTTGATTGCTCGTCTCGGTATTCGGGGTTAGAGGCGATCGCTTATGTCTGCTGAAGAATCTGAACGCCCTCGCTTGCCTTTTGAACCAAACAAAAAGCGCCAGAAACCCCCAAAAGCCCGAACTCAACCAGCCGCAACGCCACAAAAAACCAGCAACCAAGCTGATAGGAAGCCGCCTTACAGCAAAGAAGAAATGGCGATTCCCAAAGTAGTCAGCCAGCGTATGGTTCGACGGGTAGCTGTGTTTTGTGGTGTACCAACAGCATTGGCTATTAGCACCTTGATTGTGAGCTATTTGCTTGCTGTCTACGCCAACATCAAACTAGCTCCCATTGCCGTGTTATTGGTAAACATGGGATTATTTGGTTTGGGAGTATTAGGGATAACCTATGGTGTCCTCTCTGCCTCTTGGGATGAAGAAAGAGCCGGAAGTCTGCTGGGTTCGGATGAATTCGGCATCAATTGGGGACGAATGGTGGCAGTTTGGCGGGAAACTCGGCAAAAAAACTCTTGAAGAAGAATTCACGTTTAATGTGAATTAAGTCTTGAAACCCTTGTAATTTCGTAGGTAGTCCCAAAACAATGATTTTGGGCAAATCTACAAACCCTTGTGGGATAAGAGGCGTTTCTAATTCACATCAGGCGTAATTCAGAATTCAGAATTCAGAACAAGAAGTGGGGGATTGGAAACTGCCACTCCCTTACACAAAAATTGCGTAGGTGTAGCCCGTCGTAGACATCGGCAGGAGCCTAAGTTATGAGCGCAAGTACTAATTTTAAACTCCCAAATCGTATCCCTGCGGGGAAGCAAGCTACGCACAGCCTTTCCCACAGCACAAAGTTATAAGTTTGAACTATTTCTAATTAAGCAAATACGCAACAATAAAGTTACGTCCATTTACAGAAGATTTTACTCAGTAAATCAGGAACTTTCATATGATTATAGTAATGAAAAGTGGTTCCCCAGAGGCAGAAATAAACCGCATTGACGACGAACTAACTAGTTGGGGGTTAACTCCAGAAAAAATTGTCGGTAAACACAAAATAGTTATTGGTCTAGTAGGTGAAACTGCCAGCTTAGATCCCCTACAAATTCAAGAACTTAGTCCTTGGATTGAGCAGGTGTTACGGGTAGAACAGCCTTACAAACGAGCTAGCCGCCAGTTTCGTCATGGCGAAGCTTCGGAAGTGGTGGTTAATTTACCGAATGAAACAGTGGTATTTGGCGAACATCATCCCTTGATAGTCGTAGCTGGTCCTTGCTCCGTAGAAAACGAAGAAATGATTGTAGAGACGGCACGACGTGTCAAAGCCGCAGGAGCAAAGTTTTTGCGGGGAGGCGCATACAAACCCCGCACTTCGCCTTACGCCTTCCAAGGACACGGGGAGAGTGCTTTGGAATTATTAGCAAAGGCGCGGGAAGTCAGCGGACTAGGTATTATTACAGAAGTCATGGATGCCGTTGACCTGGATAGAATTGCTGAAATTGCAGATGTGATTCAGGTAGGGGCAAGGAATATGCAGAATTTCTCCTTGCTTAAAAGAGTCGGAGCGCAGTCGAAACCAGTTCTTTTGAAGCGGGGAATGGCGGCTACGATTGAAGATTGGTTAATGGCAGCCGAGTATATCTTGGCTGCTGGCAATGCCAATGTGATTTTGTGTGAAAGAGGAATACGCACCTTTGACCGTCAGTATACACGAAATACACTGGATTTATCAGTAGTGCCAGTGTTGCGAAAGTTAACTCACCTACCAATCATGATTGACCCCAGCCACGGCGTAGGTTGGTCTGAGTTTGTACCCTCAATGGCAATGGCAGCGATCGCAGCTGGTACAGATTCTCTTATGATTGAGGTTCACCCCAACCCAGCCAAAGCCTTATCTGATGGTCCCCAATCTCTAACACCAGACCGTTTTGATAACTTGATGCAAGAATTAGCAGTAATTGGTAAAGCAGTAGGACGCTGGCAACAACCAGCAGTGGCTCTGGTGTAAGAGGATTGGGGATGGGGAGATGGGGAGATGAGGGAGATGAGGGAGAATAATAACTCTTCAGTCAAGAGTCAACACTCCCCAGTCCCTAATCCCCAGTACCCAGTACTCTTTTATCTATATACATAACGAGCAGGTATCCATTGGCGACCGCGATTTGTTTGCACCCAACGTCCAGGAACTAATATCCTCCTTCTTGCTTGAATAGGAGTACGAACCCTAACTGGTACTGGTTTTTTGATTACTCTAACTGGAACTGGTCGCCGAAATTGTCGTCTTACCTGAGCATCAGCTTGGGAAGGAATAAAGGTAACAACAATTGGTAAAATCAGTGCTGCGCTAGCAAGCATTCTTTTAATACTCATTGGCAAACTTTCCTTCTTTGATGTAAATATCAAAGAGATTAAATCTTCGTCAAATAAGAAGAATTTAGAATATTAGAATTCAGAATTCAGAATTAATTAATGAGAGATTGGAACTGGGCACTAAAACAATAGGCAGTCCTTTATTAAACGTAAGCGTTCAGGGGGTGCAGAGAAAATGCAAAACACCCGCATGTTGAATCAAACAATAAAGCAATAAAATTAAGCGGCTTTCAATAAATCTTCTTGGGAGCAAGAAGTAGCAACTTCAGGGAGCAAGGAAGGAGCTGGCTTGCCAACGCGTGCAGCAACAACCGCACTTGTCAAAAATTCGAGAACGTTGCGCTGTTGAGATTTAAGAGTCGTGACTACAGTCAGCATCCGCGCCACAAAATCACTTCCTGCTTGAGTTTGGGAACCAAAACTGGTACGTCGCCATATTACAGCAGGACGAATTGCTCTCTCGGCGGCATTATTTGTTGGTTCAACTCCTGGAGTTGTCACGAACAACCACATCGCCGACTCAACCTTAAGTAGTTGACGACAAGTGCGAACGGTTTTAGCCAACGGAGTTTGCTCCTTTGAGCCAATCTCGTAATCTGCCGCTTCAAGTAACAAAGATTTGATAGAAAGGCGAATATCTTTAACTAATTCGACAAAATCACTTCGAGCTAGAGTTCCATCCGTGACTCGATGCCATAAATCAAATAACTTTTCTTGGTGTTTAACCAGTGCCGTTCCTAATTCTTTAGAGATTCCAGTCCGTTCAGAGATTTTGATAAAATCCCGTCGCAGATGCGCCCAACACAATTGCCGACGTTCTAAATCTACCCAGTTGTACGCACCGTGTCGATCTGAATTTAAAATACCTGCAAAGTTCTCACCCAGTAAGTTTTGAGCAGCACAGGTGCAACGAGTTAAGGCAATCTCAAAATATGTAACTAGCGGTGTAACTACAACCCATAGCCAAGCTTGTCGTTGTTTAGGGTTGCTTCCATCGATATTACCTTGGTTGAAGCTTGTTTCATCAGATCCCACAAAGTTTGAGCATTGGACGTATTGCTTTGCTTGAGCGACACAATTTGCGACTGCATCGCTTGCTTCTTGTCGAAGTGTGTTTACAGTTCCCAATGACATTGAAATGCCAAACAAGTCAGCCAAAGCGCTTTGCACCATGCGTTGACTATTGCGGTACACTCCACTTAGCGGCGCCACCATTGCAACAACTCTTACTCCGTACCCACTTGGGTTCACTTCGTCGGGCAATTTTGCACGAGTACTCGTACCGCATTGCTCACATGTCAATTGGTGCAAGCGATGTTCAATAACGATTAGTTCTATTGGCGGAATCTCAACTATCTGATGTCGATAGGGGAAAGCATCTTCTCCACTTAGGCTTTCTCCACAACTGTTACATCTTGTCGGGTGGTGGTCGTGAACAGAGCGACATTTTTCTATCGGGTACAAGTCACGACTATGACCGGAATGGCCTGGTTGCCCTCCCCGTTTTTTGTTACTTTTGTTTTTCTCCTGCTTCAACCCAAATCCGGGTGGGTCTGCACTTGGAGGTGATGATGAATTCTTCGATGTACGATTGGCTTTTTCTTCTAGCTGTTGCTGGACTATCAGGACTTGTGCTAATTGTTTTTCTAAGCTTTCTATTTGCTGCCCCATTCCCTCTACCAGTTTCTGCACACTGGCTGGAGTTTTCTCCCAATCTTCAAGGGGTATCTGCTCGACGATATAGGGGCGCTTTTCTTCCATAAATTTTACATTACCAGATTTTGGTCTCCCTAATTGACGATCGCGGCACTACCCCCTGAACGGTTACTATTAAACAGAATTCTGGCTCCTGATTCCTAACTTCTAAATTCTGTTTTTTTAATCTCTTGGACAAGTAAATAATAGGATTAGAGAAAACTATACACCAGTGAAAAAGGTAATTAGTTAAAACGTGACTAATGTCATAAATAAAAAATAGAAAAATGACTCTTTGGTTGTAAGAATTGATAATTCAGAATTCAGATAAAACGGTTCCCAATCAAATGAGGTACAGAAATTTGTAGGGGCGCAAAGCTTTGCGCCCCTACCAAGTACTTCACGCTTATTGGGAAATGCTATAATTATGAATTAAACAAAAGTAGACGCAAGTTGCCTATTGCCCAATACAGTTCAGTTAAGCATTTTTTCCTTCTCTTTCTCTGTGTCCTCTGCGCCTCTGTGGTTCGTTAAAAAAAATGACTTTCACAAAGAGTGCCAGCCTTAACTGAACCGTATTGGCCTATTGCCTATTATAGATTTTGGATTTTGCAAAAAACCTGAAAAAAAAGGACGGGTACAATACCCATCCTTTAAAAATTCACCTTGACTCGAAAACTGTTATTGTACTTGTGTGGGGAACGCACCAGGCTGCACAGCTACATTAATGCTCTGCCCATTGCGGCGTAACTCCAGGCGTAAATCTCCGCCGACTTGGCTATTTTCAACAGCCTTTTGAACGCTGCTAGCATCTGTAACTGATTGACCACCTAGTTTTTGGATAACATCACCAGCACGTATTCCAGCTCTAGCGGCTGGGGAATTCGGCATAACTCTTACAACTAATACGCCTTTATCTTCATCAACATTCAAGTTGCTATTAGGATCTGAGTTGATATTTTGTTTTAACTGAGGTGTTAAGCCCACCATCTGAATTCCTAAATAAGGATGTTGGACTTTACCTGTTGCTATTAATTCACTAGAAATACGTTGTGCTGTGTTGATGGGAATGGCAAAGCCTAATCCTTGTGCGCCTTGGATAATGGCTGTATTCATCCCAATTACCTCGCCACGGAAATTTAGCAGAGGGCCGCCAGAGTTACCAGGATTAATTGCGGCGTCGGTTTGAATATATTCTACTCGTCTATCGGGAGCGCCGATTTGATTGCTAGTGCGTCCAGTAGCACTGATGATTCCGGTTGTAACTGTATTATCCAGGCCAAGGGGATTACCGATCGCGATCGCCCATTCTCCCGGTTGCAATTGGTCTGAGTTACCCAAGGCTATTGTTGGTAGATTATCCCCTTGAATCTTCACCACAGCCACATCGGTTAACTCATCTTTTCCTAGCACCTTACCCTGCAAGGTGCGCCCATCTTTGAGTGTCACTGTCACCGTATCTGCCCCGTCTACCACGTGGGCGTTGGTGAGAATACGACCATCGGCACTGATGATAAAACCTGAACCAGTACCCCGTTCTACCCTTTCCCGTGATTGTGGTAATTGGGAACCAAAAAAGCGGCGAAAAAACGGATCGTTAAATTCATCTGGTAACTGGGTTCTTACGGTTCGAGAAGAGTTAATTCGTACTACTGCCGGGCCTACCTTTTGCACCACCTGTGTGACAAAATTAGGATCTGTGCTGGCTGGTAAGGGAGGGGCAGCATTGACTCGACCGACTGCCAAATTAGATGCAGTTTCAGACATGCGCTGGGGGTTTCCAGCCAGATAGCCGCCTGCTAATGTCATACCCGATCCCAGTAGCACCAGTGATAGAGAGGCGGCAGCCTTTTTCCAAGGTGCTGGATTATGGTATTTGGCGTCAGCAGTGTGGGATAAAATGCTATTTGATGGGTGTTCTCCATCACGAGATTGGTTTTGCATTGCTGTTTGGAAGCATATCGAAGTATGTATTACTAATGTAGATATTATTTATGACAGTTTTGTTGCAGAGGTATTGCGTTATTGTGAAAAGTCTAGTTTTTTACTACTAAAGAACTCAGTAGCCACAATGGCAAATGTGCAGCATTGAAAATCATGACTAAAGTCATGGGTATATAGCAATCCTAAATCAGTCCTGAAAAGTTAGATCCCCGACTTCTCAAAGAAGTCCGGGATCTGCACACCGAGAATTTTCACAAATCAGATAGGATTGCTATATTCGATTTTGAATAATAGAGAAAAATGGGACAAGGGAAAATATTACTTCAGGCTGGTACTTTATGGACAAGTGTCAAAGAACGCACTGAATATGCTTTGCAATGTGGGGCGCTGTTGTCGATACCGACGGAGTTTGAGTTTGTGGAACAGGATGGCGTGCGCTTTTTAGTGCGGATTTTGTCGAACTTGAATCGCAAAAAAGCAGCCAAAGAAAAACAGGAAAAACAATCTACGACTTCAGGTAATGAATTTAATCCTTTCTTGCCTTACGAAAAAGATTTATTTGTAGCGGATATTTCTGATACTCATGTATGTATTTTAAATAAATTCAACGTTGTTGATTATCATTTGCTAATTATTACCCGCGCTTTTGAGGAACAGGAAAGTTTACTCACCCTAGAAGATTTTAGGGCAATGTGGGCATGTCTAGCTGATTTTGATGGTTTAGGATTCTATAACAGTGGCAAAATCGCAGGTGCTAGTCAGCGACATAAACACTTACAATTAGTCCCGCTACCACTTACAACTTTAGGGTCACAAACACCAATTGAACCTTTAATAAAGGAAGCACAATTGCAAAACTCCATTGCAACTTTACCAAAACTTCCTTTTTTACATGCTTTTGCACCCTTAAATCCCC
>VFQR01002128.1_pt1 | contig 13197 bp, 10 predicted proteins | sample 3512321 | NCBI WGS metagenome assembly VFQR01 (sample SAMN10412374, study PRJNA504923) | tailings metagenome | isolation source: Relicate 3 Philex TSF1 revegetated site | place: Philippines: Tuba, Benguet | collected 2017-08-29
AGTCATCCTGATAATCCGCTCGATTTTTTTGACGTGGTAATCTTCCGACATCGTCACAAACGTGATAGCTTCACCCGTGCGATTGGCGCGGCCCGTTCGCCCAATCCGATGCACATAATCTTCGTAGATAAGCGGCACGTCGAAATTGATGACGTGGCTTACCTCGGCCACGTCGATGCCGCGTGCGGCCACGTCGGTTGCCACCAGAATTCGGATGTTGCCTTCTTTAAACGCTTCCATCGAGTTGATGCGCGTATTCTGACCTTTGTTGGCGTGAATAACCCGAATCTGTTCTGGCTCTACCACTTTCCGTGCCAGAAATTTGTAGATGTTTTCGGCAGTGGTTTTGGTACGGGCAAAAACAATACCGCGCTGAAACGAATCCTGCACAACGAGGTGTTCGAGCAAATTGATTTTAGTGCGGAAGTTCGGCACGTCGTAAATCAGTTGGCTCACCATCTCGGCAGTCGATGCCTGGGGCGTAACTTCTACCCGTATCGGTGCCTCCAGAAACTCGGTCGATAGCCGCTCCACGCGCCCGCCGAACGTAGCCGAAAACAGCAGGTTCTGCCGTTTAGTCGGAATAACCTCCAGAATGGCCCGAATCTGCGGCATGAAACCCATGTCCATCATCTTGTCGGCCTCGTCGAGCACCATTGTCCGAATGTCTTTCGTAACAATATGGCCCAGCCGGTAGAGGTCCATGAAGCGACCCGGCGTTGCTACCAGTAAATCGACACCTTTGCTAAGCGTTTCAATCTGGGTTTTGGGGCCGAGACCACCATAAAGAGCCAAATGGCGCAGGTCGGTGTATTTGCCCAATTCGGCCACGGCTTCGGCAATCTGCATTACCAACTCGCGGGTCGGGGCCAGAATTAATGCCCGTGGATTGTTGCCCTGAGCGTACTTGATTTTCATCAACAGTGGCAGCAGATAAGCCGCCGTTTTGCCGGTTCCGGTTTGAGCAATGCCCAGCACGTCGTGATTGCCCAGACTCAGCGGAATGGTTTTCTGCTGAATGGGCGTCGGCTCGGTGTAGCCGAGGTCGGCTACGGCGTTCAGCAACTGCCGGTTCAGTTCAAACTGGTCGAAAGAAGTAATTTCCATAAGATAAACAAGTCTCCAGCCTTCAGGCCGGAGCAAGTCATTTGCCGAACAATCGAGCTGGTAGCCTCTTGTTGAGTAAATGACTTGCCCTGGTCTCAAGACCGGGGATATCGATGAATACGATTAAAAATGATTTAAAACCCGCTCAACACCACTAACATAGCCCGAGCCGAACAGATTCACGTGGACGAGTAATGGGTAGAGATTATAGATGGAAACGCGCTCCTCGAAGCCATCGATAAGTGGAAATACTTCGTCGTAGGCGTCATAAAAACGCTGGTCGAAACCACCGAACAACCGCGTGAAGGCCAGTTCGGCTTCGCGGTAGCCGTAGTACACTGCCGGGTCGATGAGGGCGGGCTGGCCGTTGTCGGTCACGAGTACGTTGCCCGACCACAGGTCGCCGTGGAGCAGAGCCGGGCGTTCGTTGGGCAATAAATCGGGCAGGCGCGTACCGAGCCGGAGCAGGGCGTCGTAAGTCGGTTTGGGCAGCAATCCTTTGTACAAGGCTATACCTGCCTGCGGAAGAAGCCGGTGTTCAAAAAAGAATGTCGGGCCGCTACTGGTAGGCGTGTTGGTTTGTGGAAGCGAGCCAATAAAATTATTGAAATGCAGACCAAATTTAGGCTGCGTGTGCGAGTGGAGTTCGGCCAGCGATTGTCCGAGTGTTTCCCAGTAAGCACTGCCGGGCGAACCGGGGCCGATGTATTCCAAAATCAGATACGACTGTCCGTTATGCTGACCGTAGCCAACTACTTCGGGTATCGTCAGGGCGTCGGCCTGACGTAATAAATCAAGGCCACGCGCTTCGGTCTCGAACAGGGTGGGGTAGTCGAGGGCGTGGTTCCATTTCACGAAGAAAACCCCTTCCGACGAAAACACCTGTGCCGCCGTGTTGATGTCGCCCCCCGACAAAAACTGGGTTTCGATAACCTCTACCGACTGCCCCAGTGCCTGGAACAGGATGCTTTCAAAAAAAGAAAATTGTTCGTCGCCCCAAAAATTCATGCGTAATTTGAACTATGAACACCCACCTGCAACACCTCTACACCCTTGCTCAGAAACCCGAACGGCACATCATTGGTTTGATGTCGGGTACGTCGCTCGATGGGCTTGACGTGGCTCTGTGCCGCATTTCGGGTAGTGGCCCGGCCACGGCGGTTACGCTCGAACGCTTTGCCACCGTGCCCTATGCCGATGAACTAAAAAACGATATTCGGACGATTTTTGCTAAAAGCGAAATCGACTTCGAGCAGCTTTGCCTGCTTAACCCTTACATCGGGCGACTGCACGGACAGATGGTTCTCGATTGCCTGCAGGCATGGAGCATTTCGCCCGCCGAGGTTGATATGATTGCCAGCCACGGCCAAACGGTTTATCATGCACCGAGAAGCCAGCACCGGCGCGATAAGTTCCCCAACGCAACCCTGCAAATCGGCGACGGCGACCACGTAGCCGTAACGACGGGCATTATCACGCTCAGCGATTTTCGGCAAAAGCACGTAGCTGCCGGGGGCGAGGGTGCGCCACTGGCCGTGTACGGCGATTACTTCATGTTCTCGAAAGCGGACGAAAATCGCATTCTGCTCAACATAGGCGGTATTGCCAATTTTACCTATTTGCCCGGTGAATCCACGCCGGGCGTGGCTGATGCCAGCTTGGTATTTACTACCGATACTGGGCCGGGCAACACGCTTTTAGATGCCTACGCCCGTAAGTTTTTAAACAAACCCTACGATGAAAACGGCGCGTTAGCTGTCAGCGGCACCGTGAACATCAAATTACTGGCGGCCTTGAAAACCAACCCGTTTTTCGATGCGCCGTTTCCGAAAACCACCGGCCCGGAAGTGTTCAACAAGGCTTATGTTGAAGCTGCGCAAACCCGCAGCCAAACCAACGACATTACCCCCGCCAATTTGATGGCAACGCTTGTGCAGTTCAGTGCCGATACCATCAGCGCGAGCATTAGCCGCGTGATGCAGGCAGGCGAAACCTACGCCGTGTACATGAGCGGGGGTGGTATGCACAACCCCGCCCTGACGGAAGCCATTAAGCGGCAACTGCCTGATTGTGCATTTGGCCGCACCGACGACCTCGGCATCAACGGCGACGCCAAAGAAGCCGTGCTATTTGCCGTGCTGGCAAACGAATGCCTGGCCGGGGGCGGCACTAATTTCGGCAATCGGCAAGGCGTTCCGAGCGTGACGATGGGAAAAATTAGTTTGCCGGGTTAATCGTCACGGTATCACACACTCCATGGTGTTAGTCAGGAGTTACTTGTTCTACTGAGTTAAAATCGATGGGCGGTGGTATATACAAACTTTGTTTGTGTAAAGCCGTAAGTCGTTGCCCATAATATTTTTCCATAAATGCGTTTGGTGCGTCAACCTGACCCGTGTGGAGATAAGTAATGAGCCATTTGTTCAGGTACACCTGATGAATAGCGACGGTTGGAAGTGCTCGTTTATAGGCAAGGCTGCTGAATAATATACATCCGCTAATAACAGCTAAAATTGCCCGCCGACTGTGCCAAAACTGGTGCAGACAGAGGAAATAGAGACAGATTAGTAAAAGTACAGGGTAAATCTTGTAACGACTAACATACATTACTGCGTGGAGGTGGCGATTGGTAGCAATAGCAGCCATCGTGAGCAATATAAAACAACTGTAAGCCAGTATAAATAGCAATCGATTATCAATAGTCGATAACATAGTTAATTGTCGGATGCATGCCCACGCGAATAGTAACAGCACAATCAGTCCAACTATCAGCGATATGTAATAAAACCGTTGTGACTCAACAAATGACCCTGTCAGCCCCAAGAAAGATAAGCCTGATTCCAATAAATTAAATGAGCGTTTTGCCTCGTTCCCGGAATGAATACCGGGAATAAACTCTCGCCAATATACCCAGACAGTCATTGTAGCTGCTACCAACCAGCCAGCGGCCAATACGTAATGTCTTCTGATAATTAATACAAGCACTATCGGTATAAGCAGTAGAATACCGTTTGCACCGGTCAGTATGGTAATACCGGTTAAGAAATAGGTAACCAAGCAGCGAGTTGGTGTAATTGTGTGGTTGCAGGCTCTGTGTAAAATAATGGCCGCTAACGTTAGCACTCCTATATTTTGAAGTGAGGCCATTCCCCAATATAGTAGTTCAGTGGCTACGGGCTGGAATAAGAGTATTACAATTGGTAGAAAGAAGAAAAATGGCTTTCCATAATTTGCAAAGACCCGATATAGCACATATAAAATCACTATGAGCAATCCATTACCAGCCCAAACCCACCACCGGAAGTCTATGACACCATTATTCAGTTTGGCTAAAAGCAACACTGTGAGACGTGGCACGAGGAGACGGTGTTCATTGTGGAATGCCAGTAGTGATGATAGGACATCGCGGGTGGTGTTGGCTATCTGTATGTCGTAGATACTAGCAACTATGCTTAAATCATCAGCAAAGGGAATGTTTAGGCTATTTTGGTACACAAAAATGTAATATAACCCAACATAAAACAAGGCCAGTGCAGGCCATAAAAACTTCATAATATTATCAATTTTGTATAAGTGTTAACTTTTCGGCCTGAACACCGGCATATTCTCTTCGTGCGTAGTCAGAAACGGGCCGTTGATGAGGTCGATGCAGTACGGAATAGCCGGAAACACCACCGACAGGCACTGGCTGATGGCTTTGGGTTTGCCCGGCAGGTTCACCATTAACGTCTGATTCCGAATACCCGCCGTTTGGCGCGACAAAATGGCTGTGGGAACGTATTTTAAGCTTTCCTGCCGCATCAGTTCGCCAAAGCCGGGCATCATTTTCTGGCAAACGGCTTCGGTGGCTTCGGGCGTTACGTCGCGGGGGGCGGGGCCGGTGCCGCCGGTCGTTACAACCAAACAGCACCCTTCAGCGTCGGCCAGTTCGATGAGCGTAGCTTCGATTTGGGCCTGCTCGTCGGGAATCACGCGGTACACGGGCTGCCAGGCGCAGCTAAGCCATTCGGTCAGCAGGGCCACTACGGCCTTACCCGGAATGTCTTCGTAAACGCCCGCACTGGCCCGGTCAGAGACATTGATGATGCCAATTTTTATCATTGATTATTAGTTCGTTGACCAGAATGGTAATTTGCGTGTACGTAGCTTGTCTTTCTCGAACACAACAAAAGCTCCCTCTGTCAGGATTGTTTCTATACTAAGCCAATTTTCGTGCAACAGTTTGAAAAAGAAACCGGCATTAATCTTGTCAATGCGAAATAGTATGACAGAGGGTTTGGCTGTATTTTTAAATGAAAGCAACTTGCCAAAATCGGTGTCATGGGTAATTATAATCTCGTCAGCGTTATAAGCTTTCTGCAAAATTGATTCATCAGAACTGGTTGGCGGCATAATGACAGGCACCTAACGGTATGAATGGCCGATTTCCTCTAACAGCTTTCCGAGCGAAGGTGGCATATTTACATCCAGCAGAAACTTCATAGGTTACGCTGCTTTTGTAAAGGAAAAAAGTTTTCGTGCAGCATTGCCGACGAAAACGAAAGAGCTTCAAAAATATCTTCGCGTTCCAGAAAAGGAAACTCTTCCAGTAACTCGTCGTAAGTCATGCCGCTACTTAAATAGCCCAGTAATGAACTTACCGGAAATCGTATGCCGCGAATACACGGATTGCCCGCACTGATTGCCGGGTCAATGGTAATACGTTTGTATAAGGGATGCGTGTACATCATAGTTCGTCTAAGGATGCCCCGTAAAGTTCGGTAATCCTCACAACTTTTCCGTCAACACGGCCAGCCACCTGGCGTACGCTTCGGTGTAACGCTCCTGATCGCGGATGTTGGGGTCGATGGTTTTTGTTACGTGCAGGCCCACGAAGGCGTCCTGTGCGGTTTTGTAGTGACCCAGGCCCAGCCCGGCCCCGCGTGCGGCTCCTTGTGCGCCGTCGGTGTTGTAGAGTTCGATGGCCGCGCCCGTCAGGTTGGCGAGCGTATCGCGGAAAAGCGGGCTTAAAAACATGTTGGCCTCGCCCGCCCGGATGGTTTGCAACCCAACGCCCACGCTTTCCATGACCTGAATGCCGTAATAGAGCGCGAACACGATGCCCTCCTGTGCGGCCCGAATCAGATGCGGTAGGCCGTGCCGCGTGAGTTGCAGGCTGTGAAAACTGCCCCCTAAATCGGCGTTTTCCAGTACGCGTTCGGCCCCGTTACCAAACGGCAGACACACTAATCCGTCGGCTCCAACGGGTGCTTCGTGGGCCAGGTGGTTCATCTCGTCGTAGCCGATGCTTCGGCCCAGCACCTGATTGCGGAGCCAGCTATTCAGAATGCCCGTGCCGTTCACGCACAGCAAAACGCCGTAGCGCGGGGCTTCGGGCCGGTGGCTCACGTGCAGAAACGTGTTCACGCGCGATTTGGGGTCGTAATCGGCCCGGTCGCTGACGCCGTACACCACGCCCGACGTACCCGCCGTGGCCGCAATCTGTCCCGGCTCCAGCACATTGAGCGAGAAGGCATTATTGGGTTGGTCGCCAGCGCGGTAGGTTACGGGCGTTCCGGGGGCCAGGCCCAGTTCGGCGGCTGCGTTGGCGGTCAGGCGTCCCTGCTCGGCGAAGGTAGGGCGGATAATTGGCAGGAGCGATGCATTAAAACCGTAATAATCAAGCAGAAACTGTGCGGGTTGCCCGTTCAGAAAATCCCAGAGTGTACCTTCCGACAGCCCCGGTGCGGTCGTAACGATTTCGCCAGTCATGCGGGCCGCGAGGTAATCGCCGGGTAGCATGACTTTGTCGATTTCGCTGTAAATGCCTGGCTCGTTGGCCTTCACCCAGGCGAGTTTGGCGGCTGTGAGGTTGCCCGGCGAATTGAGCAGATGGCTCAGTACGCGTTCGTGACCGAGTTCATCGAACGCCCGATTGCCGTACGGAACGGCCCGGCTGTCGCACCAGATAATGCTGGGCCGCAGCACGTTGAACGCTTTATCGACCACTACCAAGCCGTGCATTTGATACGAGATGCCGATGGCAGCTACTTCGTTCGGCCTGACTCCGGCCTGCTGCATCACGCTTTGGCTGGCCCGGCAGGCGTTTTGCCACCACAACTCGGGCTGCTGCTCGGCAAAGCCCGGCTGGGGCGCGTCGATCGCCATTTCGGTTTCGGGATAAAAGGCCGACGCCACAACCTGACCAGTGTCGGCATTGAGCAAACAAGCTTTAACAGAAGAAGAACCGAGGTCGAAACCGAGGAAATACATTTTCAGTGAACAGTTAACAGTGAACAGTTATCAGTAAGTAATGACGTGGGGGCAAAATACCCATAACGATGGCAACGAATTCCATTAGCGGGCGAATGCGTTCCGTTAGCGGGCGAATTAATTCGCCCGCTAACGGAATCGAGCAATCATTATTTCTATTTCTTCATGCACTTTTGCCCCTATGAACGCTCGTCTGCTCGCCTTTCTTATTTTACCAACACTGGTTATGGCCCAGCCCTCGGCCCCGGTCAGCCAATCGGCCACCGACTGGACCAACACTTACTGGCCCGCCCGCTGGATTTTGCACCCCACGGCTCCGGTGCGACAGTACGGCATTTTCCATTTCCGAAAAGCCCTTGACCTGCCGCAGAAACCTGCCCGGTTTGTTGTTCACGTCTCGGGCGACAACCGCTACCGGCTGTTTGTGAATGGCCGCGCCGTAGGGCTGGGTCCGGCCCGCTCCGATACGCAAAACTGGAACTACGAAACCTACGACCTTGCGCCCTATTTGCAGGCGGGCCGTAATGTACTGGCCGCGCAGGTCTGGAACATGGGCGACGGCATTCCGTTTGCCCAAATGAGTTACCAGACAGGTTTTGTTTTGCAGGGCGATTCAGACGCTGAGAAAATAGCCAATACCGACGCAAACTGGAAAGTGTACCAAAACCCGGCCTATTCACCAGTGAAAAACGACATCGCCAAACTGCGTACTTATATCGTAGTCGGTGATGGCGACCGGGTCGATGCCGCGAAATATCCCTGGGGTTGGGAGCAACCGGCTTTCGATGACAAAAATTGGTTAGCTGCTAAACCGCTGGGTTTTCCGACCAAACCGCGTGGCCTCGGCACCGACGGCAACTGGGGCTTAGTGCCGCGCCAGATTCCCATGATGGACGAGCGGCCCGAACGACTCGCTACGGTTCGGCGGGTTGAGAATGGCAAAATGGATGCGGACTTTCTGCAAGGTAAAACGCCCGTAACGGTTTCGGCCAACACGAAAGCCGTGTTTCTGCTCGACAACGGTGTGTTGACCAACGCCTATCCCGAACTAACCGTCAGCAAGGGCAAAGGCACGGTTGTGACAATGGATTATGCTGAAGCCTTGTTCGACGCGACCGGCAAAAAGGGAAATCGTAACGACGTGGAAGGCCGAACCATGCGCGGTTTCGACGATCAGTTTGTGGCCGATGGTGCCGACCGACGCACGTTTCGTCCGCTCTGGTTTCGTACGTATCGGTATCTCCAACTGACGGTTGAAACAAAAGACGAGCCGTTGATTCTGAACGATTTGGTGGGTCAGTTTACGGGCTATCCGTTTCAGGAAAAAGGGCAATTTGTTAGCAGTGACACCACCCTGAAACAACTTTGGAACGTGGGATGGCGAACGGCCCGGCTTTGCGCGGGCGAAACCTATTTCGACTGCCCCTACTACGAACAATTGCAGTATGTTGGCGACACCCGCATACAGGCACTCATCTCGCTCTACGTAGCGGGCGACGACCGGCTGATGCGAAAGGCCATTCTAAACTACGACCACAGCCGTTTTAACGAAGGATTGACGCAGAGCCGCTACCCATCGGCTGATTTTCAGGTGATTCCCACGTTTTCGCTGTTCTGGGTGTGCATGATTCATGATTACTGGATGCACCGGCAAGACGATGCGTTTGTGAAGTCGATGCTGCCAGGCGTGCTGGGTGTGTTGCACTGGCACGAAGAGCGGCTGGCGAAAAACGGGCTGAATGGCTCGCTTAACTGGTGGAATTTTGTGGATTGGGCCTGGCCCTGGACCCAGGAAACCGGCATTGGTGGGGTGCCGCCCGGCGTACGCGACGGGTCGAGCATACTGACATTGCAGCAGGCTTATACTTACCTCCGGGCGGGTGATTTGCTGGCGCATTTCGGCCAGAACGAACGCGCCGAATACTACCGCGAACTGGCTCGTCGGCTTAACCGGGCCGTGTATACCCAATGCTGGGACGCCGGGCGCGGCCTGCTGGCCGACACTCCGATGAAGAAAAGTTTCAGCCAGCACGCCAACATTCTGGCCGTGCTGACCGATGCCGTGCCGAAAGAGCAACAGGCGGCTTTGTTGACCAAAACCATGATTGCATCCGACATCACGCAGGCTACGTTCTACTTCAAATTCTACTTGTTTGAAGCCCTGAAGAAAACCGGCTTGGGCGACCAACTGATACCGCAATTAAAACCCTGGCGCGATATGCTGGCAATGGGCCTGACCACCTTTGCCGAAAACCCCGAACCGACCCGTTCTGACTGCCACGCCTGGAGTGCCTCGCCCGTGTACCAGTTTCTGGCAACCACCTGCGGCATCCGTCCCGCCGAACCGGGCTTCCGCTCCGTCAGCATTGCCCCCGCCCTCGGTGACCTGACAAGCGTAGATGGCCGCGTACCCCACCCGCAGGGCGACATCGTCGTACAATTTCAGAAAACTGCAACCGGCGGCCTGACAGGAAGCGTTACCTTACCTGCAGACCTGACCGGAACCCTGCGCTGGAAAGGCAAAACGCTGGTGTTGAAGAGCGGGAAGCAGACGGTGAGTCTGTAATGCGTACCCACGTTCGGCCCGGAAGTTGCGGGGGCGGGTGTTGCTGAAGAAGATGCGGCCAATGCGCTTGCGGTTTTTAACACCACTATTATCTTGCAGCCATTCATCGACAAACCAATGCAAATCAAAACTCTCGATACCGGCCCATTTAAACTTGATGGTGGTGCTATGTTCGGTGTGGTACCGAAAACCCTCTGGCAACGAACTAACCCCGCCGACGACCGCAACCTCTGCGAATGGGCACTGCGAAACCTGCTAATCGAAATCACCGACGCCAACGGCAAACCCCGGTTAGTGCTGGTCGATACGGGCGTGGGTGACAAGCAGGATGCCAAATTCATGGGCTTCTATGACCTGCCCAACGGCAAGACCCTCACTGATGCCGTACAACAGGCTGGCTATGCCCGCAGTGACGTAACCGACGTGCTATTGACGCACCTGCATTTCGACCACGCAGGCGGGGCCGTACGCTGGGCCGACAGCACCCGCACCCGGCTCGAACCCACGTTTCCGCGTGCTACTTACTGGAGCCATAGCGGGCAATGGCAGTGGGCCGTGCAGCCTAATCCCCGCGAACGCGCCACCTACCTGCGCGAAAACATTATGCCCCTGTACGAAAGCGGCCAACTGCAATTCAGCGATCAGCATGACCTCGGTATTCCCGGCCTTGAGTTATTTTATGTTGACGGGCATACCGAAAAAATGCTGATGCCGAAAATCGAGGCAGGCGGGCAAACATTGCTGTTCTGCGCCGACCTGATTCCGTCGGCGTCGCACGTGCCGGTGCCGTATGTGATGGGCTACGACGTGCGCCCGCTGCTGACGATGGACGAGAAAACGCAGTATTTGACCCGCGCCGTACAGGAAAACTGGCTTCTCGTCTTCGACCACGACCCTGTCTGTGAAGCTGCCACTGTTGAACAAACGGAGAAAGGTATCCGCGTAAAAGAAAAAGGCATATTGGCCGAGTGGCTGTAGGAGCGAACCAGTGAGTTCGCCCCTACAAACTAAACATTGAGTCGGGCCGTTATGCGTACATGAAAATTGGTTTAGTCTTATCGGGGGGAGGTGCCAGAGGCATTGCGCATCTGGGCGTTATTAAGGCCCTTCAGGAGATGGGTATTCGGTTTGGGCAGATTGCCGGGACCAGTGCCGGGGCCATCACGGGCGCGTTGCTGGCGCAGGGTTACTCGCCCGACGAAAGTTTGAAAATAATCGAATCATCGTCGTTTGTGCGGCACCTGCGCCCGGCCTGGAACCGCATGGGCCTGTTACGTATCGATACGGCCATCGAACTGTACAAAAAATACCTGCCACACGATTCGTTCGAGCAGTTGCAGATACCGCTGCATGTGGTTGCCGTTGACCTTAACGATGGTGAGCAGGTTGTGTTTGAGCAGGGTGAACTGATTCGGCCTGTGCTGGCGTCGTGTTGTTTGCCGGGCATTTTCGAGCCGCTATTAATAAACAAACGGCAATATGTTGACGGGGGCGTCCTGAATAACCTGCCCGTTGAAGTAATTGAGCACAAAGTCGATTTCCTGATTGGTTCGCACTGCAACGTGCTGGGACAGGGTACACGCAGGCCCATTTCGTCGATGCGGGGGGTTATTGAGCGTAGTCTGGTTCTGGCCGTGCAAAGCAAAACCAAAGAGCGGTTCGCCCGCTGTAATGTACTCATCGAACCGCCCCAATTGGCCCAGTATGGCACGCTCGATATCAGCAAAGCCCGCGAATTGTTCCGGGTTGGCTATCAGCATACCCGAACGATGGCCGAGCAGATTGAAAAAAGTCTGGACGCATACGCAGGTAGTATTAACAAATAAACAGGTAGTCGATGTAGTCTAAATGCCGGGCAATAGCACCCGGCATTTTTGTTTCAACAAAAGTCTATAGAGAAGTATAGCTAAATCATTGATTGGATAATTGAAATTGACTTTTTCTAATTATTAATTTTGTATACCGTATAAATACTTAAAGAAATATAATTTCAGATAGTAAGTAGTTTTTGATGATAGTCGCGGTGGTATTCTTGGTTTAGTCTTGGCGGTACAGAATATTATTCTGAAATATTGAACACATTACTGGCAATCGTTGGTAAAAATAAATGGTATAAAAATTTTTGATAAGCTTTTCGGAATTTGTTAGTTTTGCCCAACATGGTCATTTTCTTAACCTAAAATTAATCCTTCATGAGTAAAAATCTACTGGTAAGTATGCTTCTGGTGTGCTTACTCTGGGTGCCGGCATGGGCCCAGGAGCGAACCATTACGGGTAGGGTAACAGCCGCCGAAGACGGTAGCCCTATGCCCGGCGTGTCGGTCGTGTTGAAAGGGTCAACGCGAGGCACCAACACCGATGCCACTGGTGCTTATTCAATCAACGTACCGGAGAAAGGCGGCAAGCTTATTTTCAGCTTTGTCGGCTCGGCCTCGCAGGAAGTTGAAGTTGGTGCACGGTCGGTTGTTGACGTAAAACTGACCGACGATGCTAAGCAGTTGGGCGAAGTGGTCGTTACGGCGCAGGGGGTTGTTCGTGAAAAACGGGCGTTAGGGTATTCGGTAACGGCAGTTGATAAAAAATCAATTGAAGACCGCCCACAAGCCGACGTTGGTCGGGTGTTGCAGGGAAAAATACCGGGCGTAAACATCACGGCCACGTCGGGCGTGTCGGGTACGGGTACCAATATCACTATTCGTGGTTTTTCGTCTATTACCGGCTCGGTACAGCCGCTGTTTGTGGTTGATGGCGTTCCGTTCAACTCCAATACCAACACGCGAACGACCGGGCAATCAGGCGCAACGGGCTTCACCAGCGGCTCTCAGTCGTCGTCGAGCCGCTTTCTGGACCTCGACCCCAACAACATTGAAAACATCACCGTGTTGAAGGGATTGGCCGCCACCGTGACCTACGGTGATCAGGGGCGCAATGGCGTTATTCTGGTTACGACCAAAAACGGAACCCGCAAAGCCCGCCAAACCGAGTTCAGCCTGACGCAGTCGGTATTTACCAACACGGCTCACCTGCCGCGTTATCAGAACGACTATGTAGGCGGATTTCAGCAGAACTTAGGTTACTTCTTCAGTAACTGGGGGCCAACGCTTAACGAAGCAAAGATATATCCGTCGCAAAATACCAACCCGGCCCTGACCAACCACCCCTTCGCATTTTTGTCGGTAGCGGCTACGCGGGCGGCCATGGCTGATTATGTGGCTTCGGTAAGCCCCTATACCATGCAGGTGTTTCCGAACAACGTAAAGGATTTTTTTCGC
>VFQR01002129.1_pt1 | contig 13194 bp, 13 predicted proteins | sample 3512321 | NCBI WGS metagenome assembly VFQR01 (sample SAMN10412374, study PRJNA504923) | tailings metagenome | isolation source: Relicate 3 Philex TSF1 revegetated site | place: Philippines: Tuba, Benguet | collected 2017-08-29
CCAAGATCTTCGCCGGCGTCGACGTGACCAAGGAGCCGATCCCGGTCATCCCGACGGTCCACTACAACATGGGCGGCATCCCGACGAACTATCACGGCGAGGTGCTGACCAAGAAGAACGGCAACGCCGACACGGTCGTCCCCGGCCTCATGGCCATCGGTGAGGCGGCCTGCGTCTCGGTGCACGGCGCCAATCGCCTCGGCTCCAACTCGCTGATCGACCTTGTCGTCTTCGGTCGCGCCGCCGGCCTGCGCGCCGCCGAGACGGTCACGCCGGGCGAAAAGCACGAGGAACTGCCGGCCAACGCCTCCGAGATGGCGCTGTCGCGTCTCGACGGCTTCCGCCATGCCTCCGGTTCGACCGCCACGGCCGAACTGCGCAACAGCATGCAGCGCGTCATGCAGTCCAACTGCGCCGTGTTCCGCACCGGCGAGGTTCTCGAGGAGGGCCGCAAGCTCATCGGCGACGTCTGGCGCGGTTCCTCCGACGTCAAGACCACCGATCGCTCGCTGGTCTGGAACTCCGATCTCATCGAGACGCTGGAGTTCGACAATCTCATCGCCCAGGCCGTCGTGACCATGGAGTCGGCTGCGAACCGGCAGGAGAGCCGCGGCGCCCATGCGCGTGAGGACTTCCCCGACCGCAACGACAAGGACTGGATGAAGCACACCCTCGCCTTCGCCGACGATGCGAAGAAGACGGTGACGCTCGACGACCGGCCGGTCCACACCTACACCATGACCAACGAAATCCAGTACATCGAGCCCAAGGCCCGCGTGTACTGAGGCGTTCCGCGCCGTGATCGACTGGAATGCACTGGAGGGCTGGCTCATCACCGCCCTCCTTTTGCTTTTCATCGTCGCCATCGCCTGGTGGCGACGCCACCGGAAAAGCCCGGACGGCTTCCGCAGGAGCTGGTCGCGGATGTCCTCCGACTGGCGCCAACCCTCAGACCGCTTTCGCCCGCCGCATTGAGGCGCAGGCGTCTGTATGCTGCGCCGTGGCCTGCGGAACGACACCGTCGCGTTGCATCGGGGGGCCCAAGCGTCTAATCACGGGCCGCGTCGACAGCGGAAAGCCCGATTGTGATCATCCTCGGTTTCTACCAGTCCCACGATGCCTGCGCGGCGCTCTATGATGACTACCGCTGCATCGCCTCGGTGGCGCTCGAGCGCGCGACGCGCATCAAGACCGACGGCTACCGTTTTCCCGCCGAGGCGGTGGCCGAGTGCCTGGCAGAGGCCGGCCTGAAGCCCTCCGACATCGGCGCCGTCTGCTTCCCGCGCATGCGATATCCTGCTGATGACGTGCGCAAGAGCGCGAAGCCCTTCGGCGGCCTCTTCGCCACCGGCAAGATCGATCCCATCGCGCCTCTGCGCTCGGGCCGCGTCCGCGACCTCGCCGAGATCGTCGACACGCAAGCCTTCGCGGCCCGGCATGGATGGCCGGCGGGCGTCGAGACCTTCTTCTACAACCACCACAAGGCCCATGCCCTGGCGGTCCTCGCCCATATGCCGGCCGACGACGTGCTGCTCTACACCTCCGACGGTGGCGGCGACGATGTGTTCTATTCCGCCCGCCTGCTGCGGAACGGCCAGTTGACCGATCTCTTCGGCGGCGAGGCCGACACGCTCGCGCGGCCCGTGCCGCAGCGCCCCGGCGACAGCCTCGGCAAGCTCTACGCCTATGTCACCGAGGCTCTCGGCTTCCGCTCGCTGCGTCACGAGGGCAAGGTCCTCGGGCTCGCCGCCTTCGGCAAGCCGGTGCACGCGGACCGACTGACGGCGCTCTACTCCGTCTCGGACGATGGCCAGATCCATTGCTCCCTGCCGCGCTGGCGCGTGCGTATGCTGGTCAACAGCCTGGCCAAGGGCTGCTCGCGCGAGGACATGGCGGCGAGTGTCCAGCAGACGCTGGAGAACGTCACCCTGTCGGCCCTCGACAAGCTTCTGCGTCGCGCGCCTGTGCGCCATCTCGGCCTCTCCGGCGGCGTCTTCGCCAATGTGAAGCTGACCCAGCGCATCGCCGAGCGCTTCGATCTCGACGAGGTCTTCGTCTATCCCGCCATGTCCGACCAGGGCGAGGCCGACGGCGGCGTGCTCGAATATCTCCTGAAGCGCGACGGTCTCGACACCTGGCTCAAGCACCGTCACCGCCTGTCGACGGTCTATCGTGGCCGCGACTATACCGGCGATGTCGAGCGGGTCTTCTCAACCGGCGGCGCGGTGAAGCGCCCGGCGGCCGACGCGGTCGAGGAGGCGGCTTCCCTCATCGCGAACGGTGGCATCGTCGGCACCTATCTCGGCCGCATGGAATACGGCCCGCGCGCGCTCGGGGCGCGCTCGATCATGGCGGCGGCCACCGACCGCTCGATCAACGACTGGCTCAACAAGCGGCTGGACCGCACCGACTTCATGCCCTTCGCGCCGGTGGTCCGCGCCGAGCGGGCGAACGACCTGTTCAAGCTGCCGCCGGAGCTGCACTACACCGCCAACTTCATGACGGTGACCTGCGACGTGAAGCCGGAGTGGCGCGACCGTATCCCGGCCTGCGTCCATGTCGACGGCACGGCCCGGCCGCAGCTCATCCACCGCGAACAGAATCCGGTCTATTACGACGTCCTTGCTGCCTACGAGCAGAAGACCGGCATCCCCGCCCTGATCAACACCTCGTTCAACGTCCACGAGGAGCCGATCATCAACAGGCCGGAGGAGGCCCTGCGGGCGCTGAAGGAAGGGCGGGTCGACCACCTGCTGTCGGAGCGGGCGGTCTGGTCCCTCGCCTGACGCGGGCTCCTCGAAACGCAGCCACCACACTCGGCGCCGTCGTCCAGACATATTGGTCGGGCCAGATGGCCGTGTTGTCTGGCTCTGGACCGTCGATGCGCCGCTATCTCCTCCGCCCGATCATCGTTCTCGCGGCGATCGTCATCCTCGTCGAGACCTGGATCTGGGAGCATGTCGGGCCCTGGGTCCGCCGCTTCGTCGAGATCCTGCCGTTCAAGGCGCTGAAGCAGGCGATCCTCGACGGTATCCAGCGTCTGCCGCCCTACGCCACCCTCGCCGTCTTCGCCGTGCCGGTCGCGGTCCTGTTCCCCTTCAAGCTGGCTGCGCTGGCGCTGATCGCCAGCGGCCATGTCGTCCTCGGGTTCCTGATCTTCGGCCTCGCCAAGGTGGTCGGCGTTGGTATCGCCGCCTTCCTCTTCGAAGCCTGCAAGCCGAAGCTGATGCAGATCCCGCTCTTCGTCAGGCTCTACACGCTGTGGAACGGCTGGGTTGTCTGGGCGCACCACTACATCGACCCCGTGAAGGCTCGCATCCGCGGCTACACCCGTCTGCTGCGCGGTGGTCGCTCAGGCCGTGCCTTCCGGCTTCTCATGAGGTTCCGTCGGCTGAAGCGGGAGCGCGTCGGGCCGGCGACAGCCTGAGCCGGGCAGTGTGACCGGAGCATCGCCGATGCGCATCAGGCGCGGGGGTGCGCGCTCTCATAGACCCGGAGCAGCGCCGCCGTGTCGACCTCGGTGTAGATCTGCGTGGTCGACAGCGAGGCGTGGCCGAGCAGTTCCTGGATTGACCTGAGATCGCCGCCGCGCCCCAGCAGATGGGTCGCGAAGGAATGCCGCAGGGCATGGGGCGTCGCCGTCTCGGGCAGGCCCAGCGCGCCGCGCAGCCGCTCCATTGCCAGCTGGATGATGCGCGGCGACAGGGGCCCGCCCCGGACGCCGATGAAGAGCGGACCGTCCGGGCCGGGCGCCCAGGGACACAGGCGCCGGTAGTGGTCGATGGCATCGGCGACGCGGGCGATGACCGGCACCTGCCTGACCTTGCCGCCCTTGCCGAGCACGGTGACCTGACCATTGGCGCCGGCCGGCGGAGCGTCCTTCTGCGTCAGCCCCAGCGCCTCGGAAATGCGCAGGCCTGAGCCGTAGAGCAGGGCCAGCACCGCGGTATCGCGGGCGATGACCCATTCGGCCGCGTCATCTCCCGACCGGGCCTCGATGGACGAGACGCTGCGCGCCGCCGTCACGGCCAGGGGGCGGGGCAGCCGGCGACCGGCCTTCGGGGTGCGGACCGCTGCGAAGGCGGCCATCCGGCCGCGACCCTCGCGTTCGAGGAACCGCGAAAAGGACCGCACCGCCGCCAGGGCGCGGGCGATCGACCTGCTGTCGAGCCCGTCTCCCCGCCGCCGCGCCATGAAGGCGCGGACGTCGCGCGGCTGCAAACCGTCGAGCGCGCCGAGTGACACCGCCTCGCCAAGGTGCTCGCCGAGAAAGGCCAGGAAGGCCCGCACGTCCCGGCCATAGGCCTCCAGTGTCTTCGGCGACAGGCCGCGTTCGGCCGAGAGGTGGCGCAGCCACTGGCCGATCGCCGCGACGGTGTCGTCGGCGGCGCCGGGGATCAGCGACTGGACGGAGGGTGCTGGCGTCATGGCAGGACCTTGCCACGGCGCGGGTTCACGGCCCGTGAATGCGGGGAGCCATTCCCTTCGCGCCCCCGTCGCGCTAGGCCAGCGCCATGAGCCCGCCCCGCTACGCCGACGTGCTGATTCCGGTCGCCGTCGACCGGCCTTACAGCTACCGCATCCCGGAGGGGATGGCGCTGAGCCCCGGCGACGTCGTCGCTGTGCCGCTCGGCAACCGGACCACGCTCGGGGCCGTCTGGACGCTGCGCGACGAGCCCGGTGGTGTCTCGCACAACCGGCTGAAGGACATCGCCCATCGCCATGACGTGCCGGCTGTGCCGCACGCCGTGCGCCAGCTCTGCGACTGGCTCGCCGACTACACCCTCGCGCCCCGCGGCATGGTGCTGCGCATGGCGCTGCGCGACCCGGATGACCTCGCGCCCCCGAAGCCGAGGGTCGGCATCCGCGTCACCGGTCAGGCTCCTGGCCGCATGACGCCGGCGCGCGGACGCCTCCTCGCTCATCTCGCCGACGGCCTCGCCCGTGCCAAGGGAGAGGCGGCGCGGGAGGCCGGTGTCTCCGCCTCGGTCGTCGACGGCCTCGTCGACGACGGCGCTCTCGAGGCTGTGCTGATGCCGCCCGAGGCGCTCCAACGGCTGGACCCGGAGCATGGCGTCGCGACCCTCAACGATGCGCAGCACGCCGCGGCTCTTGCAGTCTGCGACGCGGTGGCCGCCCGCACCTTCGCTGTCCAGCTCCTCGACGGCGTCACCGGTTCGGGCAAGACCGAGGTCTATCTGGAGGGTGTCGCCGAGGCTCTCCGTCAGGGCCGGCAGGTACTGATCCTCGTGCCCGAGATCGCGCTGACGACCCAGTTCCTCGACCGCTTCGCGGCGCGCTTCGGCCATCGCCCCGCGGCCTGGCATTCCGGCGTTGGCACGATGAAGCGCGGCCGGGTGTGGACGGGAGTCGCCGCCGGCGAGGTGCAGGTTGTCATCGGCGCCCGCTCGGCGCTGTTCCTGCCCTTCCGGGATCTCGGCCTCATCGTCGTCGACGAGGAACACGAGGGTGCCTACAAGCAGGACGATGGCGTCCACTATCACGCCCGCGACATGGCGGTGGTGCGCGCCCGGCTGCAGGACATTCCGGTCGTCCTCGCCTCGGCCACGCCCTCGGTCGAGAGCCGCGTCAATGCCGATCGCGGCCGCTATCGCCGCCTCGTGCTGCCGGAGCGCTTCGGTGGCCGCGACATGCCGAAGATCGCCACCGTCGACCTGCGTAGTGCGGGACCGCCTCGCACGCGCTGGATCGCCCCCGCGCTGGAGGCGGAGGTGCGCCGCACGGTGGAGGCCGGCGAGCAGGCGCTGCTCTTCCTCAACCGGCGCGGCTACGCCCCGCTCACGCTCTGCCGCACCTGCGGCGAGCGCATCCAGTGCCCGAACTGCTCTGCCTGGCTGGTCGATCACCGCTTCCGCCGGCGGCTCGTCTGCCACCATTGCGGCTTCAACATGCCGCCGCTGGAGCACTGCCCGAAATGCGAGGCTGTCGACAGCTTCGTCGCCTGCGGCCCCGGGGTGGAGCGCCTCGCCGAGGAATGCGCCACGCTGTTTCCCGAAGCGCGCCTGCTGGTTCTCTCCTCCGACATGGCCGGCGGCATCGAGCGCATCCGCCAGGAGATCGAGGCGGTGGCGCGGGGCGAGGCCGACATCGTCATCGGCACGCAGCTGGTGGCCAAGGGACACAACTTCCCGAATCTGGCGCTGGTCGGCGTCATCGACGCCGACCTCGGCCTCTCCAATGCCGATCCGCGCGCCGGCGAGCGCACCTTCCAGCTGCTGCAGCAAGTCGTGGGTCGGGCAGGGCGGGCAAAGGATGGTTCGCGCGCCCTGATCCAGACCCACCAGCCGGAACATCCGATCATCCAGGCCATCGTGAAGGGCGACCGCGAAGGGTTCTACGAGGCCGAGATCGCCATGAGGGAAGCTGCGATGCTGCCGCCCTTCGGCCGACTCGCCGCGCTCGTCGTCTCGGCGGAGGCACTGGGCGACGCGCAGGCCTATGCACGGACGCTCGTACGCGCCGTGCCGCCGACGCCGGACGTGAAGGTGCTGGGGCCGGCGGAAGCGCCGCTGGCGCTGGTGCGCGGCCGTCACCGCGTGCGGCTGCTCGCCCGCTCAGCCCGCGCCTTTGACCTCTCGGGCTGGATGCGCCGCTGGCTCTCCTCGGTCGAGGCGCCGCGCGGCAATGTGCGGCTGGAGATCGACGTCGATCCGCAGAGCTTCCTCTAGGCGGCCGGAGCCTCCCCCGGCCAGTCGAACCGGGCCCAGTCCGGCTTTCGGGGGCTGATGGCAATCCCCCCCGCGACGATCGGCTCGCCGGCCGCCAGGGCATCGGCGATGCGGTCGAGGCGAAGCTTGGCGAGGCCATGGCCCTCCGCCGCCGATCCCATAACGCCGATCGTCTTGTCGCCGGCCGTGACATCCAGCCCCTCCATCGGCGGGAAGTCGGGAAAGGCGACCGGGATGACGCGGGTGCGGGCCGTGCCGCGATGCTGCATGCGGCTGACGACCTCCTGGCCGACATAGCAGCCCTTGTGGAAGTCGACCCCCGCGAGCTGGTCCATGTCGGCCTCGTGCGGGAAGGTGTCGCCATAGACGAAGTCGCGCCCGCCCTCGGGAATGCCGAGGCGGATGCGGTGGGCGTCGTAGGCGCCGGCGTCCGCGATGATCTCCAGCGGCAGCGGCGCGATCATGCGCCAGCCGAGAGCGGGATGGCGCGGGTCGCGGGCGACGATGCCGCCGAGGGCGGGCAGGTCACCCTCGCCCCAGAAGGCGGTGACGCCCAGCTGGTCCGACTGGTCCTCGACCGCGACCTTTGCCCGCAGCCGGTAGAAGGCGAGCTTTTTCGCGAGGTCGGCGGCGAGCGCCCGCGGTGCGTCGATGAGGAAGCCGGCGCCGACAGCCTCCGGGGCAGCAATGACGACGAAATCGACAACGATCTTGCCCTGCGGTGTCAGCAGCGCGCCGAAGCGCGCCTCCCCGTCGGGGATGGCGAGGACGTCGCAGGTGACGAGCCCCTGCAGGAATTTCGCCGCTTCCTCTCCGGTCACCCGGATGACGCCACGGTCGGGCAGGAATGCGCTCTGCATGAAACGGTCTCTCGCTCGCTTGGCACGCTTGCCGTTCTCCGACATAAGCGAGGCCGCGCCGGGGACAAGGCCCGGCAGCCTGCCGGGAGCCGAGCCATGCCGAACTACGACGTCATCTACAGGAACGGCACGGTGGTCAACCAGGATGGCCGGGCCATCAGGGATATCGGCGTCATCGGTGGCCGCGTCGCCTTCATCGGCGACTTGTCGCGGGCCTCGGCCGGCGAGGTGGTGGACTGCACCGGGCTCCATATCCTGCCTGGCGTGATCGACAGCCAGGTGCATTTCCGCGAGCCCGGACCGACCCACAAGGAGGACCTTGAGACCGGCTCCCGCGCAGCCGTCATGGGCGGTGTCACCGCCGTCTTCGAGATGCCCAACACCGATCCGCTGACGACGTCCGAGACAGCGCTCGCCGACAAGGTGAAGCGCGGTACCGACCGCATGCACTGCGACTTCGCCTTCTGGGTCGGCGGTACGCACGAGAACGCGCCCCATGTCGCCGAGCTGGAGCGCCTGCCGGGCGCCGCCGGCATCAAGGTGTTCATGGGCTCGTCCACCGGCTCGCTGCTGGTCGAGGACGATGAGGGCGTCGCTTCGATCCTCAAGAACACCCGCCGCCGCTCCGCCTTCCATTCCGAGGACGAGTTCCGCCTGCGCGATCGCAAGGGTGAGCGGATCGAGGGCGATGCCCGCTCGCATCCCGTCTGGCGTGACGAGGTCGCGGCGCTGATGTGCACCGAGCGCCTGGTAGGGATCGCAAAGCGCTTCAACGCCAAGATCCACGTGCTGCACATCTCCACCGCCGAGGAGATCGACTATCTCCAGCATCACAAGGACGTCGCCACCTGCGAGGCGACGCCGCATCACCTGACCCTCGTCGCGCCCGACTGCTACGAGCGGCTCGGCACCCTCGCCCAGATGAACCCGCCGGTCCGGGATGCGCGCGCGCAGGCCGGGATCTGGAAGGGCGTCGCACAGGGCATCGTCGATGTGCTCGGCTCCGACCATGCGCCGCACACGCTGGAGGAAAAGCAGAAGACCTATCCGGCCTCGCCCTCCGGCATGACCGGCGTTCAGACGCTGGTGCCGACCATGCTCGACCATGTGGCCGCCGGGAAGCTGACACTCGAGCGCTTCGTCGACCTCACCAGTGCCGGCCCGGCCCGCATCTTCGCCATCGCCGGCAAGGGCCGCATCGCCGCCGGCTACGACGCCGACTTCACCGTCGTCGACCTGAAGCGCAAGCAGACGATCACCAACGGCTGGATCGCCTCGAAGAGCCAGTGGACGCCCTATGACGGTAAGGAGGTGACGGGTTGGCCGGTCGGCACCGTCATCCGCGGCCGCCGCGTCATGTGGGAGGGCGAGCTCGTCACGCCGTCGGGCGGCCGTCCCGTCCGGTTTCAGGACCAGAGGGCGTGACGGCGTCCTCGACGGCGGGCTATGCCGCCGCCGCCGACAGCCTGGCCCGGCAATATGAGAGCGTGACCTTCGAGGAGGTCCATGCGCCGGTTCTCCATCTGCTGCCCGCGGGTGGCCGTGCCCTCGACATCGGCGCGGGAACCGGGAGGGACGCAGCCGCCCTGGCGGACCGCGGGTTTGCGGTCACCGCCGTCGAGCCGACCGCCGAACTGCGAGCTCACGGCGCGCGGTTGCATGCCGAGAAGGCCATCACCTGGATCGACGACGGCCTTCCGGATCTGCCGATGCTGGCGGCTGCGACTGGCCAGTTCGATTTCATCCTGCTCACCGCCGTCTGGATGCATCTCGACTCGGGCGAGCGTTCCAGAGCCATGGCTCGCATCGCCGCGCATCTCGCCCCCGGCGGCCGCCTGTTCATGACGCTTCGCCACGGGCCCGTTCCCGACGGGCGGCGCATGTTCGACGTGTCCGGCGACGAGACCATCGCCCTCGCGCGGACCAATGGCCTGACATGCCTTTTGAACGAGGCGCGCGCGGACATGTTCGGACGGGACGGAGTGTCCTGGACCGTGCTCGGTCTCGAGCGAGCCGGCTGAGCGACGCGTCAGCAGAAGCGAACGCCGACCTCGCGGCCGTCCTGCCAGACGAGTTCGCAGGAGCGCTGCACGGCGGCATTGGCGAAGCTGAGGGTGAGCGCGCCGGACAGCCGCGCCATCGTCGCCAGCGACACCCGCGCGCCCGTGCTCGAGACGTCGACGAGGCGGCAGCGGATTGCGCCGCCGCCGTCGTGACGCACGATCTGGCCGGGATATTCGATCGGTTTGCGCGGCGCCTTCCGAAGCTCCTCGTGGCGCGCCTGCTGGCGCTTTTCGACATGGGCGCGCGCCTCCGGCGACAGCTGCGCACCGGCGTTGCGGGCAAGGTTGCGGACGACGGCACGGTTGCCGCGAACCGCCAGCGTGTCGGCGACGACGGGGGTTATGTTGGGGCGACGGCTGATCGCCAGAAGGTGCGAATGGCCCTTGCTGTCGATGACCCGCAGCAGCGATTCGTCGGAGAGGCAGGGCGACCGCGTCAGAACCGGGGCGGCGATATCGATCCAGTCGTCCCCGGCCAGTTGTTCGACGACGCGCGGCGGGGCCTTGGGATCGCTGGCCACCCGCTCGGCGATCGCCATGCGCCCCTCCGGCGTCACGTCGGCGACCAGGCGGGCGATGACGAGGTCGACTGTGGTCGCCTGCTCGTCGGTATAGACGTCGGCATTGTCCGCGAACTGGTCGATGAGCTTGTGGACCTTGTCCGTCATGCCGTCGCGGGCATGCCGTGCGACAAGCTCGTCGATCGCGACCGTGACTGTCTTGCTGTCCGGCATTCTCGGCGCTTCCATCGGGGGGGTCGCGTCCTGCGACCTGGCCCCTACGCCACTACCGGAACGGGCTTAACGGCCGCATAAGACACGCGGCTCCCACACCTGTGCCTGCCGCAACGTCATGATGGCGGTTAACAGACTGCTATTCGCCGGCCAGGAAGAAGTGAACCGTGCCGTCCGGACCGATGCCCAGCCGCCAGAACACCCAGGATCCCAGGGTGCGCATGTCCCGCACGTCCTGAGCCGTCATCAGCCGGTAGAGGTCGACGGTCTGGCGCGGGTTGAGGTCGTTCAGGGGCACATGGGCGAGATAGGGCCAGACATACATTTCCTGTGGCGTGCCCTTGTTGATGAGGGCGGCCGGCAGGTCGAGGATGTTGAGGAGCACTGCGAGGATTTCCCGGCCCTCACCGTCGCCGGAGGCCTTCTTCCAGAAGGCCACCGGATCGCGCTCGCCGCCACGGGTGAAGACCGGCATGGTCTCGTTTACCTGGAAGGCGATGCCGAGCCGGGCGATGTCGCCGGACCGTGCGGCGAGGATCAGCCTTTCGCGCATCGAACCGACACGCTCGCGCAGTTCTTCGTTGTCGGGCAGCAGTTCGACGGAGACCGGCGGCGTGGCGCGACGGGCGGGTGCCGGCTGCGCGGCCGGGGGAGCCTGAGCGGGCGAGGCGGGAGCAGGTGTCGGCTGCGCTTGCGCCTGCGTGGTCGGAACGGGGCGTGGGGCCGGCGTCTCGGCGGCGAGGGGCGTGACGTCACGGATGGCGGTTCGCAGGGGTGTCGTCGCCGCGGGCGGTTCGGCGGGGCGACGCGGCTCACCGGGCATGATCTGCGCCACCGCGACGCCGAGCAGCACGGTGGAGACGATTCCTGCGATGATGGCGATCCTGCGGGGGTCCACTCTTCGCCCTCGAAAGCGCGCGTCGGTCAGTGCGACGAACGGTCCACCGTGAACTCGCCGCCGCGAACGCGTTCGGCCAGTCGATCGGCGAAGACGGCGGTCGCTTCCTCACCATAGGTGGCGACCATCTCGACGAAGGAGGCGAAGATGGCGGCCTGGGCGATGCAATCCACGTCGAGGCCGTCGAGACGCGCCTCGGCGAAGGCCTCCGAGACATAGCTCATGGCCGCGTGGCGCTGATCGTCGGCCTCGGCCGCGCGGGCAGCCGTCGCTGGAGAAAAATGCATCGTCGCGTCCACTCGGAGCCGGTTGGTCGGCTCTCTCCCATGGCGAAACCCTAGCATGGCCGATCGGCGAGGGCACCCGATTCTGACCGGAGGGTTAACGCCGGTGAATAAATCCGCAGCGTCTCCGGAATGCCACGCCGGTCAGTTGCCGTAGCGGCTGGTGATGTCGGCGACCAGCCTGCGGGCCTCGACGACGTAGCGCTGCGTCGCCAGCCGGGCGGCCGGGGTGCAGCCGCGATGGGCCTGCTCGAATCCGCCATAGCCGCGGTTGAAGCTCTGGACGAGCCGCTCCCGGCGCTCGCCGCCCGTCGCCTCGGCGTCGAGAAGTGCCTGCATCTCCCGCCGCCAGCCGCTGCTCTCCGGTCCCTGGCAGAGCCCGGCCAGATAGTGGAGCGCTCCCATGATCTCGGCGAGCCGGAGCAATTGCGGTTCGTAGGGCGCCTGGAGAACGGCCGCCGGAGCCGCCGGAGCCGCGGCCGGTGCGGGCGCGCGCGTGGTTTGCGCCGCCGCTGGTGGGGCGCAGAGCATCAACGCCGCGAGGGCAATGCCGAAGACGGGCCGGGTCATCGGCGATGATATGAGCGAGACCCCCGCCGGCCGCAATCGAAAGCTCGCGTGGTGGTTGACGTCAGGCGCCGGCAAGCGTGAAGGCGGCGGCGACGATGTCGGCGAGGCCATCGGTGACGGGCACGTCGCGGACCTCGGCGGGAAGCATCCAGCGGATGTCCGCGGCCTCCGGCGACAGTGTGCCGTCCCCCGCGATCCAGCGCGCCGCGTAGCAGAGCACCACGAAATGGCGGGCGATGCGTCCATCCTCGTCGCGCAGGATGATGTCGCGGGCCCCGCAGATGCCGATCGGCGCGGCGGTGACCGCCACCTCTTCCATGAGTTCGCGGGCCGCTGCCTCGGCCAGCGTCTCGCCGATCTCGACCAGGCCTCCGGGAAGGCTGTAGAGGCCCGCGCCCGGCGGGTTGGCCCGTTGCGCCAGAAGGACGCGTCCATCGCGTATGACGGCTGTCGAGACCGCCAAGATGGGGCGTGCGGGATAGGAGCGGTCGGACATCGCGCCGGCCGGGCTAGCGCGTCATGAGGGCGTCGATCGCATCCTGGGTGGAGGCGCCCTCGGCGTCGTCATCGTCAAGCCCGACGGCGTTCATCACGCCGGAGGTGCGCGCCGCAAGATGCTTGAGCCGGTCGCAGGCCTCCTCGGCGATGTAGCCGGCCATGGGCGTTCCCACATGGGCGCGCAGCTGCTCGATCGTCTCCAGCATGACGACATTCATTTCGTCGACGAGCGCCAGGAAACGTCGGCGCGGACCGACCGGGGCCTGCTCGAAGGCGGCGATGGCCAGTTCCTTGTCGCGGTAATGCGAGCGGTGGAAATGCTCGGCATAGGTCGCCGGCTGCCAGGACAGCACATCGTCGATGCAGTCCGGCATGGTCGGCACCAGCTCGAGCAGCATGATGACTTCGTTGAAGTGATTCAGGTAGTCGGTGGCGAGCCGCGTGTCGGGATGGATGTTGGCCGCGCGCAGGCGTTCCGGCGTCAGCTCGATACTGGCTTCCTGACGAACGACGTCGAGCATGGAATGTGGCAGCCCCCAACTTCTGTCACAATGAGCCATGCCCGTGGTGAAGGAAGGCTTAAGTCGCGCCAAATGAG
>VFQR01002130.1_pt1 | contig 13184 bp, 9 predicted proteins | sample 3512321 | NCBI WGS metagenome assembly VFQR01 (sample SAMN10412374, study PRJNA504923) | tailings metagenome | isolation source: Relicate 3 Philex TSF1 revegetated site | place: Philippines: Tuba, Benguet | collected 2017-08-29
CAATACGTGCGAGCTCACCCTCATCCCGGCCTTCTCCCGTCGGAACGGGAGAAGGAGTAAAACCCTCGCCCGCGTCTGCGTGGGAGAGGGTGGCACGGAGTGCCGGGTGAGGGTCTTTCCGCTGGATGTGTATCGGTCAGTGAGGTATCCGCAGGGGCGCTGATTGATTGCCAATGAGCGAAGATGAAAAGCATTACGCGATGGGGTCGCTCGTTGATAGAACGTCCAATACGTGCGAGCTCACCCTCATCCCGGCCTTCTCCCGTCGGAACGGGAGAAGGGGTCAGAAACCCTCGTCCGTCATTTGTAGCACCGGGTTTCAGACACCTCTTCTCCAGCCACGAATTGACAAAGCCTTCGAGCCACGTTGTCCCTCGGAGACAGCTGCGCGGGCAGGCATGCTTGCAGTGAAGCGCCCGACTGCGGAAGATGTGGCGAAGTGATTTTCACATCGCGATCAATTGACCTTCAGCAGCAGGTGCCACTTATGGATTTGCGGGAATACATTCGCAGCATTCCAGACTTCCCCAAACCCGGAATCCTGTTCCGCGATATCACTCCCTTACTCTCCAGTCCCGAGGCCTTTGGCTACGCGATTGATGAATTTAAACGCACCTTCGCACCCACTCGCCCGACAGCCATTCTGGCGGCGGAATCGCGGGGCTTCCTCTTTGGGGCACCACTCGCCCTGGCTTTAGGTGCCGCCTTCATTCCCGTGCGAAAGCCCGGCAAGCTCCCTTACAAAACCCGCAAATTCTCCTACGACCTTGAATACGGTTCTGACTCGCTCGAAATTCATGTCGATGCCGTCGGACAGGGGAGCCGGGTCCTGTTGATCGATGATCTACTCGCCACCGGTGGCACGATCGAAGCCTGTGCTAAACTCGCCCAGGAAGCTGGTGCCGAAGTCGTTGGCTGTGGCTTCGTCGTTGAACTCTCATTCCTCGATGGCCGCAAAAAACTGGGGAACTACCCGATCAAGAGCCTCATCACTTATAATGGGGAAACCTGATCTTTCGATTCTGTTCATGAACCACTGGCAACGATCCGGCCCACAGGTCTTATCGATGCCGGTCAAAAGTCTCTCATGTGTCTATGGATGAACCACTCTTTGAAAGGATGCTCACCATGATGAATCGTCGCGAAGCCCTGGCTACTGCCGTTGCAGCAGCCACTGTGGGATCTCACCTGTTTGCAGCGGAAGGCAAGAAATTGAGCAAGGTCTACTTTGATATCAGCATTGGCGGCAAGCCCGCCGGTAAAATCGTGATGGAACTCCGTGATGACGTGGTTCCCAAGACAGCCGAAAACTTCCGCGCTCTCTGCACTGGCGAAAAAGGCTTTGGCTACAAAGGCTCCTCTTTCCACCGCGTGATCCCTGGCTTCATGTGCCAGGGTGGTGACTTCACCAATCATAACGGCACCGGCGGGAAGTCGATCTACGGCAGCAAGTTCGCCGACGAAAACTTCCAGCTCAAGCACACCGGCCCAGGCATTCTGAGTATGGCCAATGCCGGCCCTAACACCAACGGCTCGCAATTCTTCCTCTGCACCGAAAAGACCGAATGGCTCGACGGCAAGCACGTTGTCTTCGGTTCAGTCGTGGAAGGCATGGATGTCGTTAAGGCCATCGAAAAGGTGGGCAGCCAAAGCGGCAAGACCAGCCAGAAAGTCGAAATCACCGACTGCGGCGAAGTGAAGTAGTTTGGGGGTTGATTGTGGGTGGATGGTGGAGAGTTGGTGTTTGGGATTTGGTGTTGGGTGTTTGTCACTTTTCCAGTCGGTGGCACCCCAACGGGTGGCACGTCCCTGAGGTCCGCCGAAGGGCGTGGTCTTCAAACGTGTGTGTGACCAATACCAGATCAGCGGTTGAACTCGCTCGCAGCCCAATTCCAATCCGGCCTTACAAGCGATTTCTTCTTGCCATAACAGCGCAATGAAACGAAAAACCTCCGGTGAGCGAATCCGCCAGCCGGAGGTTTCTTCTTTTCAGCACTCGATGATCTGTATTGATGGCTTAGCACGTACCAGGGCGTCACATTGAGAGCGGATTGATTTAAAAATCCGGCGCACAAAGTAAAATCAGTTTCAGGGCGATTCAGGCTCCAACCTGACAGACTCTTTCAGTGCATCAACCAGCTTTTTGGAGTCCTCAGCCGATTTTCCTGACGACTGCTCCAACCACTTCACCAGTTCATCCACCTGCTGATCTTTCGACTTTCCGCTTACAAAACGAAGTTTGATCAAAATGTTGTCAGCAATCGCAGCAATCGTCTTGGGCATTTCAGGAGGATCTCCGCCACGATCGGCATCGGCGCCTTTCGTTTTCCTGGCGGCAGGTAACTCCGCATCCACATTCACACCGGCAGCCTTCAATTGATCCACTCGAGTGACATACTCTTTGCCAATTTCCTCGACAGTGATACCCAATTGTTGCAAACGCTGATTCGACTGCTCCCCCGTATCCGTCCTACACCCAGAGATAATAGAACACAGCACCATCATGCAAAAGGTCATCAACCACCACGAGCGGGGCATCAAAGTCACTCCATCTACAAATCTGCTGAAGCTCACAAACTGATTCACTCACTTGCAGATAATGGCTAATACTCACCGACCGTTTCACCGGTGCTCTTCGTGCCCAAGGCCCACCATGTATCCAGATCAATGTTATTTGAAATAAAGCGCACTGAACCATCCATCATGGCCACATGCACGCCACCGGTATGCTCACTCGAAGGGGTGATCGCACCATCACCTTCGGCACAGCGAAACCAGTCCGTATTATAGCCCGCGATGTTGACTGTGTTTGGCGGGAAGACATGCGCATAAACGTGCTTCTGCCAGGCATCAGTATGTAACCACGAGTGCCCCTTATAGGGAGTCCAGGCTGCCCAGTTGGTCGCTGTGGCCAGTCCATCCACCACCAGTGTTCGAATTGGTGCATTGAGATTCTGAATACTTCCTGCACTGGATGTATAAGAAAGATTTCTTCTTCGATCCGTGTGGTTATTGGAATCCGCAACCAGCGATTCCGATAACATCGCCGTATTCGATGTCCCGTCGGTCACGTCTCTTAACCGTACTGAATCATTCGAGGACAACTGCGATCCATTCTGACAGTTCAATAATCCAGGTCCACCCGGTGTCATTCGCGACATCGAGATAATGCCTGTCGACTTCGGTAAAGCTGCACCAGTGGTCAACGGTGTCTGATTGGGCAGAATCACATTGCGAGGATGCCCGCCGTTTGCCAGATAGCTGAAGTTCCCGGTAGGAATATTGTAATCGGGTGCCGAAACACAGACCCTGCTTTCCGAAGGACACAAGAATGCGGGGATTTTGGTTCGGGCAGCCTGATCTGTCGCGGTCGTTAAACTTCCCAGCGAGCCATAGTTCGTGGCTCGGCTGAAGTCGATCTGATTATAAAGTGGTGCCTGATCAATATAGGGCAAAATACCGCAATACCACGACTTGTTACCGGCAAACCCACCACCGCCCCACTCACTCGCCGCCCGATATTGATGGACAGGCGTCGTGCCATGCACATCCAGGTAGTTATGCATTGCTAAACCCAACTGCTTCAAATTGTTTCGGCACTGAGTTCTTCTCGCGGCTTCTCGTGCCTGCTGCACTGCTGGCAGCAACAGCGCAATCAGAATGGCAATGATCGCTATCACGACCAGCAACTCGATCAGCGTAAATCCAGACTTCTTCGAAGACATCTTGACAGCCCCCTTAACAAGACATGGAACAAAACAGGAAACAACAAATAAATACATATCAATGCGTATATAGGCTCATCTGACGACTAACTCCCTCTAGGACGGACGAAAATCCTACAATGAACCTCACAACTGGCTAGTCCAATTCTTCATCTCGAAGAATATTCACGAAAATTTGTTCGTGCATCAAACACTGTTCGACACTTCGCAACACCAAGCAATTCCGCAGGTTAGTGCGATTGAATTGACCATGAGCGACAACAGCATGCACGCACACTTGCTCGCGCTCATCTTCTGCCAGACCGCACCATGCTCAGGCCAACCTCTACGTAGGAATACCTGCGCCCTGGTGACTCAACCCGCAGGTGGCAAAACCTGAGGTCTTCTTCTGTCGATTTCAAAAACTTTGCTCGAGTGCTGATCTGAGGTGTTGCTGGAGATCGGGTGACTTAAGGCGGAGTGGCTGGGGTCAAACGTTCGCGTTTGCCCCCACGTTTTTTGACGTTGGTTGTTTACGTCGATATCAGGAGTTCTGATGAATTTTTGCTGGTGAACTCGATTTGACCAGAATGTGGAGGAAGACATCCGACCGCTGCCACACGATTGTGAAAGACTTCTGCCATACTCTGCGCAAACAAATTCGAAGAAGACCCTCACCCTGCCCTCTCCCACGCAGACGCGGGCGAGGGTTTCAGAGAGGATGCTTGTTCCAGGGTGGTGGCAGGGCATGCGATTGGTTCACCACGAAGGGCACGAAGAACACGAAGGGGAATTCAGAGAGAAGTTGTGAGTGGCATGCGGGAATGTGTCCTGCCTGATCTTTTTGGTGAACTTCGCGGGTTCGCGTGAGGGTGATTTGAAATTCGGAGGTTTCTCGCGAAGGCGCGAAGGCTGCGAAGGGAGACGAGGTGGTGCATTTCGCTGGCGCTGCATGGCACCCTACGGTTGGAAGAATATAGAAGACCCTCACCCGGCACCTCATGCCACCTTCTCGCACGCAGACGCGGGCGAGGGTTCCAGAGGGGCACGCGCATGGCGCGGCGTCTTGTTGTCGTGACTTTGCACGACAACCCGGCCACAAGATGGCCGGGCCACCCTTGGGTTATCGATGTGTGTCATAGAGAGCTCCGAGCAGCAAGCATGGCACTTTGCTGCTCATCCCACCAACTCACAGGTGGCACGCCCTGAGGTCTTCCCCCAGAGCACGATCGTCTTTGCACTTCCCTCCACCATTCAAACAGCGTAGCTTTAGTAAAAATTGCTACCGCACTGGCAACAAACAACAACCAACAACCAACAACAAATCCCGAACACCCAGCACCAAACACCCATGCCCCTCGGTCACGTTACTTCGCTGCAAGTCGGCAGGCCGCAACAGCGGCCCGCGCTCAGTGACCGCCAACCCGCCTATTGGACAGGCTTCTGGAAATCTCCTGTCACAGGACGATTACTCCTCGATGCTCATGGACTCGAAGGGGATGGTCAGGCCGATCTCATCAATCATGGTGGCACCGACAAAGCCCTCTGCATTTATGCGGCCCTGCATTACCCCTCGTGGAAAACCGAACTGCAGCGAGACGAGTTCTCTTACGGTGCCTTTGGCGAAAACCTCACTGTGAGTGGCGATACACTTCATGAAGCTGAAGTCTGCGTGGGCGATCTCTGGGCTATTGGTACAGCCAGACTCCAGGTCTCTCAGCCGCGCCAACCCTGCTGGAAGCTGGGCCGCCGCTGGGAAATGACCGATCTTCCCGGCAAAGTCATTCAGTCTGGCAAGACGGGCTGGTATCTGCGCGTCATTCAGCCGGGAACTCTGGCTCAAGGTGATGAAATCACACTCCTCGCGCGACCCGCACCTGCCTGGCCCATCAGCCGTCTGAACCAGCTGATGTACCGCGAAAAGCAAAACATCAGCCTGCTGAAAGAAGCTCTGGCGCTGCCGTTTCTCTCCACCAGTTGGCGAGACACGTTCATGAGCCGCCTGCATTCGTCATAAATCAGGGCGCTCCAGCAGCACCCCCATCAGATGTCCGCCAAAGCCACTCGACAGCTTCAAAGCTACGTTTTTTCTCATGGGCAGGGCTTCTGCCGGTAACAGATATTTCTCGAACTCTCCATCTACCTGAGTTCGATTCGCCGTGGGTGGAACCACTCCTCGATCGAGAGCCAGCACTGTTCCTACCAGTTCCACACTCCCCGCAGCCCCCAGCAGATGACCGATCGTCCCCTTGAAACTGCTCACAGGAAGTTCTTCAAGCAACGACGATCCCAGCACCTGCTGCAAGGCCATCAACTCCGTCTGATCGTTGAGTCTGGTCCCGGTTCCATGGGCATTGACATACCCCAGATCTTGAGCGTCACAACGTCCCGATTTGAGCAATTCGGCAATCAGTCGTTGCAGGCTCTGCGCTTGAGGATCGGGCTGCATTAAACTAGCCGCATCGGTCAATTGCCGCCCGGCTCGCCAGCGAGCCAGAATTTTCTGCCCGCGGGCGACCGCCGATGATTCCCGCTCCAGCACCAGGCAACCGGCTCCCTCACCCACCAGAAAACCATGCCGATACTTGTCGAAAGGTCGGCATTCGATTGAATTCTGTGGGGAGTATCCTTCCGGCAGATTGCGCTGTGACGCCAGCACACCCAACCGCTGAAACGCCGCCAGAATCAGGGGATGCAGCGAAGCATCGGCACTCCCGGTGATCACGACATCGCATAAGCCTTCTTCAATCCAGCGTGCCCCCTGCATCGCAGCCGCCAGTCCTGTCGCACAGGCTGCAATAGGAGCCGAACATGGCCCGTGTGCTCCGCAGATCGTCGCTACCAGACGCGAAGCCTCATGCGGAAAAACTGATAAGAAGACATCTCGATCCACCACGCTCACAGAACGGGCCGGCTCGCGCGATAACTGCCACGCCTGGGTCGCTGCGAAAACGCCCCCTTTGCTGGTCCCGAAAGCGCATCCAATTCTCACGGGTTCAAACTGTCCATCACCATCGGCACACTCCCACGCTTCGCGGGCAGCAGCCACAGCGGCCGCCTCCAACGGATCGTGCAAGGGTTCGTTCTGGCGAAAAAGCTCCTGCGGAAGAAAACCACCCGTGATCGCCAGAGAGGCTGGCAGGTGCTGCAAGCCGCGAAAAGTGTCTTTGTCATGTCGGGTTTCAATCAGCGACTGACCCCGGATCAATCCCTGCCAGAGAGCTTCCGTCCCGGTACCGGCTGCCGAAACAGCCCCTAATCCGGTAATGACGACACTGCTCTGGCCCACGCTGACACTCTGCCTTTGCCATGAGGAATTTTCCGCCAACATGGCGGCCTGTTTTCCTCAACAACGTCTTGGTAAGGGTATCGCAGTCACCATCCCGGCGAAAAGCGAGTCCTCTTCCTCAGGCTGCGAAGGCTCACGTTTTGTATAGCTATTGTTCATCAAAACCGACCTTTGAAACCTCGTTTCACGACAATTGACCTTTCGTTTCTTTCTCAATGAGAGCTACGATCGCTCTGCTCGCTAGAATGTTGGAGGCCACCTGCTTCCAATACGTATGCCGGTTGGCAGGCAGGCTGACGACCACATCGAAGGATCGGGAGAAGTTTGGAATGCTGCATTTCGCGTGGCAAAATCTGGCCAGTCGTCCGGCTCGTTCAATTCTTGCTCTCCTGGGCCTGACAGTCGCCATCACGGGGATGGTAGGCCTCTTCTCGATTGCCGTCGGCCTGCAACGAACTGTCGGAAAAACCTTTGATCGCATCCCGGGGCTGGCAGCCATGCAACCTGGCGCGCCCATCCCCTTGTTTTCCCGCATGCCAGCCGCCTGGGCCGAAGAAATCCGCGAAGTTCCCGGCGTGAGTGTCGTCAGGCCCGAACTCTGGACGAGAGCCCAGATGGTCGATGGTAAGATGACTTTCAACCCGCCACGCTTTCTCTTCGGAACCGATATCCCGACCACACTTCAGATGAAGTCCGCCGTCTATCGCGACGACATTCAAGCGGGACGGTTCCTCGAACTTGCTGATGTCGGCACCAACCGCTGCGTCATCAGCGAAGCCATTGCCCGCGATTCCAGCAAAAAACCGGGCGACATCATCAAAGTCGATGGCAACCTTTTGGAAGTTATTGGCGTCTACAAAACAGGTTCGATCCTGCTCGATGTGGCCATCGTTATTGATCAATCCACTCTGCGACAACTCTACCGCATGGATCCTGCGATCATCTCTTCGGTCTATATCGAACCGGTGGAAAAGATGAGTCCTGATGAGCTTTCCAAGGCCATTCGCGAAAAATTCCGTGGACGTTCCCTCGGCAAATGGCAACCCTCGGCTGATACCATTGCCGGACTTTCCGGCAGGGCCGAAGCCACACTCGCCGACAAGTTTGTCGCCGGCCTGTCGGGGCTGTCAGATCTCGCGAAACCTCGCAAACCATCGACGGCGAACTCGTCGACTGCTGGCGAAGTCCTTCTCGCAGGAGGTGAAAAGCCCAGCCCCGAAGTCATCTCTGGCGAAAACACTGCCGCCGATGCCGGCGATGCCGAAGAAGGTCTGGAAGTTCGCTCCGCCCGTGACTGGGGGACCAAAATTCAGGAGTTCAGCTCCGACCTGGATATCTTCATGTACCTCATGAGTGGCATCGGGGTCGTGATTGCCCTGCTCAGCATTCTCAACACCATGCTCATGAGTGTTACCGAACGGATGACCGAGTTCGGTATTCTGAAAGCCAATGGCTGGTCATCGTGGGATCTGCTGCGGCTCATCGCTTACGAATCAGCGGCACTCGGGCTGATTGGCGGGATTCTCGGCTGCACGCTGGGCTGGATTGGCACACTCGTCGTCAATGCGTCGATTCCCGATAAACTCAACCTGTACGCCAGCCCCGGCCTGCTGCTCTTCAGCCTCGCCTTCAGCATGGCACTCGGTGTGCTTGGCGGCCTTTACCCTGCTATGTGGGCCACCAGACTCACACCGATGGAAGCCATTCGCCGCTCCTGAAACCAACGGAGAGCCGGGCCAACCTGCGTCGGCGTGGGAGAGGATCGCAGGGTGTGCGGGGCAAGGGTCTTTCCGTTCGATGTGGATCGGTCAGCGAGGTCTCCGGAGGGGCGCCGATTGACTGTCAGAGAGTGAAGATGAACGGCAGTTCGCGATGAAGTCGTGGCTTGATCTCTCGCTCTATACGTTCGGGCTTACCCTCATCCCGGCCCTCTCCCGTCAGAACGGGAGAAGGAGAAAGAGTCGGCCTCTGCGTGGGAGAGCACGCATGCATCTGCAAACAGGCTTTATGACAGTTAAGAAAGTTCGCCAGGGACGATCAATGTTTGATGACCTTGGGGTTCGCGAAGACGTTTGACCCCAGCCACGCAGTCGGAAACCGGTTTTGATTTTGTGGCTTCTGGGTCGTGTCACCCAAGACAAAGTCAAGAATGTGAAAGGGCAAGCGCATGGCGCGGCTTCTTGTCGTTGTGCAGAGCCACAACGACCCATAGATAAAGAGTTGGGCACGAGTTGGCCGGGCCACCCGTGGATGAGTTGGTGAAGAAGGCATGCTTGCCCAGAGCTGCAAGCATGGCACATAGCCGAGTGCCGCATGCATGGCGCATAGAAGAAAAAGTGTGGTGGCGTGGCAGGCGATGATTACTCAGATTCGACTTCGCCGAACTGCCATTCTTTGACGAGATTGCCATCGATGAGTTCGGCCCGGATCCAGCCGAGAGAGAGGTCGCTATTTCCTTTGCCGAACTCAATGCGGATCCCTGTGAGCAGGTCTTGAACTGGCAAGGTGATCTCGTGAGTTTCCCATTCCCCTTTCTGAGTGACCGCAAACTTAACCTGCCGGTTTTGCGTAAAGCTTTGCTCGCTGGAGGTTGACCACATGACACGCCCTTCCATGCGGGACGAAGTTTTAAGTGGCAGACGCAGACGCAGTTGGCGATTCACATGCGGTACGTCATACGTTTCGAAGAGAATCGGTCGATCTCCGGAACGCTTGAGAACCAGCTCGCCATCTTCGACTTCGGCATCGGCACCTGTCGCCCAGCCTTGCTGCGGTCTTTCAAAGTTCGGATTTTTCTGTGGAACCAATGCGCTGGTTTCTTTGAGAAAGTTCTGGATGAGGTTCGTCATGCGTACGATTTCATCCCGGCGTGAGCGTGCGAGGTTAATGCGCTCGCCGGGATCATTTTGCAGGTCGTAGACTTCAATGCGGTCTGTCTGAGTGACATGTCCACCGAAGAAGCGAATCAGCTTCATATTCTCACTGCGAACCGAGATCGCGGGTGTGGTCCCTGTCGTCGGGTTGTAGTGCGGGTAGTGATGAAAAATGGCCCCGCGATCAAAATCTGTCGCCCCTGTGAGTGCGGGTTTCAGATTGACGCCGTCAATGTGATGACCTGGGGGGATAGTGCCGCTGGCCATATCGACCAGGGTCGGGAGGAGATCCACAGCACTGACGACGTCGTCGCAACTGCGAGCAGGAGTGGCGACGCCAGGCCAGACGACGATGAGAGGGACACGACTGCCCCCTTCATACATCGAGCCTTTGCCACCACGGAGCGGTCGATTGCTGGTGAGGAGGTCGCCTTCGATCGTGTCCGTCATGTTTCCACCGTTATCGGAGGTGAAAACGATGATGGTGCGTTCTGTGAGCTGGAGTCGCTCCAGTGCGGCGACAATGAGACCGACGCGATGGTCAAGTGCCGCGATCATGGCGGCCATGACCGGGGCATGCTGTGGATCTTGAGAGGGGTCTGCCGAAGTGCGTGCCTGCTGAATATCCGCAGGTGGAGCTTCAAAAGGTGCACCGACCGATTGATACCAAAGATTGAGAAAGAAGGGTTCCCTGGAATTGGTTTCCATCCAGTTGATGGCCTGTTGTGTCAGCAGATCATCAGTGTGTTGACCGGCCAGTTGCGGTTGACTGGTGAGGGGTGAACTGCGGACGACGTGGGAGAAGCCCTGACGTTCTGGCTGAGAAGCGTTTTCGCCGAGGTTCCATTCGCCCATGAAAGCGGTGGCATAACCTGCGGTTTGAAGAATCTCTGCCGCTGTGAGTTCATCGCCAGGGAGTTGAGTACGTGATGTCGGGGTGATCATCGAGATATGGGAAAGGGCGGACTGTGGCAAAGAGGGTTCGAGAATTTCGCCCGGATTGAGTTCGCGCGATTGAGTCAGCTTCAGACGTGCGGGCCATTTGCCAGTGAGGAGGCTGGCCCGGCTGGGTTCATCGAGTGAACTGCTCGAGTAGGCTTGAGTGAAGATGACGCCGCGAGCGGCGAGGGCATCGATTTGAGGAGTGCGGGACGACTTGCTGCCATAGATGGAAGTGTCTCTCCAGCCGAGGTCATCGACCATGATGACGATGATGTTGGGGCGCTGGGCGAGGGCAGTCGAGGTGGTATCAGCACTTGTTCCTGGAGTGATTTGCGCGAGGACAAGGGGTGCTGGGCTGGTCGCGAGGATCCAGATCAGGCTGGCAAATAAAAGACCTAGCCCCGACAAAATGCGTGTGAGGCGACGCTGACTGAAGTACACTTGGCAATCCGGCAACATCGAGCGCCCGCTTCTATCCAATGATCGGTGGTTTTTTGTGGTGGTCATACTGAGGCCGAATGGCAGGTCTGCGGGCTGTCGAGCCGCCGGCAACCTGATTCAATCCAGTGATCCGTTCAATGCAGGATCAGTTTGTCTCAAACCTGAAATGATTCGTGGAGGCCTGTCATCGGGCGCAGTGACAGTCAATTTCACAAATCATCGAACTCATTGTCATACTGGACTTTCAGTCAGTGCTCAAGTCAAAGATCGATTGATATCGCCTGGCACTCGGAGATCTACTGGTGAAGATCGGAAGAACTTCGTGGACTTTGATGAAGAACGTGAGAAGGAGAGGTTCTCAAACGACCCAGGGACGAACGAACTGCCATGAGCAATCGAGATTCCTTGAACGAGCAAGGATGTCACAAAAACCCCTGAATTCGCCAAAACCCCGGATCCATGTATCTGTCGCAATTATCCATTTTCACGATCTGGGATCTCGCAGGTGGCTGACGCTTGCGGCGGAAAAGTTTACCCATTATCCCTAAGTCCATGTATCATGGAGGTGTCGAAGCGACATTCGGCAATTTTTGCCATCAATCGAGGGTGTGTCGCCGATAGATTGAGAAATGTCAGCAACGGGCCTTGTTGATGTTCGACTGAGCGAGCCTTTCGTGTGGAAAGGTCTGGTGAGGGCTGGAACCTGTTCTCTTGCCTTTGCCAAAGCGCGTCAGGGACATCACTGGGAGAAGGAGTGAAATGATGGGTCGTTTTATCCGCAATGTGGCTGCGCTGGCAGTCGTCACTGCACTGGGAATTTCTGCTTCGGGATTTGTCGAAGCGAAGCAACCTGGGGCTGTCTATGGTGGCCCTTCGTTCGGCCAGATTCCGCCAGTTCCTGGCCAGGAGCCCACCGCTCTGCAGCCTATGGCTGATCCGGCTTATGACAGCATGACCACGACAGTGGTTTCGCCAGGTGCGGCTTATGTTTCCACACCTTCCTGTGTGCTCTATGAGTGTGTGGACTATCGCCGCGAGCGGAACATTGCACCTTGTGCCGTTCCCAAGATTGTGTCGATCAAGGATCCCTGCAATCCCTGTCAGTGCGTCTGTGTGAAGATCTGCGTGCCACCTTGTGCCTGCGAAGAAGAAGTCAAGGTGCGTCGTGGTGGTGACAAAGTGATTTACGACTACGGCAAGTACTCGGTCGAACTGACCTCGTCGTCACGTCGTGGGATTATTGTGACCTATCACGACTAAGCCAGGTTCCGAGGAGGTCAGAATTTTCTGACTTCGTCGAACAGGGGTTGGGAGTGAGACGTAATGCTCAAGTGAGACGTCGAATAGTGTGTTCAATGGCTTAGACTCATGAAGAAGGCATGCTTGCCCAGAGCTGCAAGCATGGCACTTTGCTGCAAGCATGGCGCGAAGAGTGAGTCTGGTCATCAGAGCACCGGTTTGATCGGAAGACCGGTTTGAATTGAGCTTGAAATTGATCGCCCGCTTGATGATTCGCATCAGGCGGGCGATTTTTATTGCTGATGTTCCATTCTGGCTGAGGGGAATGATACGTTTGCCAGGAGATCATCGCACGGTGCTGGTTGCGAAGGTCTGCTTGCCCCGAGCTGCTGTCTCTTTCGCACAACTGTCATCTGAGGGTGTCACCTGAGGGTGGCCCGACCAACTTGTGGCTGGGTTGTCGTGACTTTTCACGACAACAAGAAGCCGCGCCATGTGCGTGTTCCCCTCAGGAACCTTCGGACGGGAGAAGGTTGGGATGAGGGCGAGATCGAACGTATTTGGCGTTCTATCAACGATCGGCTTCATCGCGAGTTGCTCTTCATCTCTGGCTATTGGCTGACGATTGGCGCTCCTGTGGAAGCCATGGTAACTCTTGCATATCGATTGGAAAGACCCTCACCCGGCACTTCGTGC
>VFQR01002131.1_pt1 | contig 13184 bp, 13 predicted proteins | sample 3512321 | NCBI WGS metagenome assembly VFQR01 (sample SAMN10412374, study PRJNA504923) | tailings metagenome | isolation source: Relicate 3 Philex TSF1 revegetated site | place: Philippines: Tuba, Benguet | collected 2017-08-29
ATTGCGGCGCCTGGGCGCGCGCGGCGCCGGCGCCGAGCAGCGCGGCGGAGGCGGTGCCCAGCGCCAGCGCGCGGCGGCCGAGGTGGCGATCCGATGTCATGGCTTTGCTCTCCCTGTTCGGTCGCGCGAGCCTATGCCTGGATGGTGCCGCGCCGCAACCGGGTCAGCCGGGCGACCACCGGCCAGAGCAGCCCGGCCAGCGTGACCGCGAAGATCACCAGCGCGATGGGACGGCCGAGGAACCCGGACACGTCGTCGCCGAAGATGATCAGGCTCTGCTTCAGCGTCTCCTCCACCATCGCGCCGAGCACGAGGCCCATGATCAGCGGCGCCGGCGAGAAGCCCGTGCGGCGGAACAGGAAGCCGACGACGCCTGCGACCAGCATGATGAACACGTCGCCGAGCGACTGGTTGGGGCCATAGGCGCCGATGATCGAGAGGATGAAGACCGAGGGCCAGAGGAGCGCCGGCGGGATGAGCGAGATGCGCGCGAAGAGCTTCGCCATGCCGAGGCCCATCACCAGGTAGAACACATTGGCCGCGAGCATCGAGGCGAAGACGGCGTAGAGCAGCGTCGGCTGCTCGTTGAAGAGATGCGGGCCGGGGCGGACGCCCTGCACGATCAGCGCGGCGAGGATGATCGCGGTGGTGGCGCTGCCGGGGATGCCGAGCGCCAGCGTCGGCACCATGGAGCCGCCGACGGCGGCGTTGTTCGCGGCCTCCGGGCCGGCGACGCCCTCGATGCTGCCCTTGCCGAACTCATGCTTGTATTTCGACCAGCGCCGCGTCTCGTTGTAGCCGATCAGCGCGGCGGTGGTCGCACCCAGCGCGGGCAGCGCGCCGATGAAGGTGCCGACGATGTTGCCGATCCAGATGGAGCGGTGGCACTTCTTGAACTCGGCCCAGCCCGGGATTCGGGCGGCGTCGAGATGGATGATCTTCGCCTTGCCCACGCGGCGCGCGGCCTGGTCCAGCATCTCGCCCACCGCGAAGAGGCCGATGAGCACGGGGACGAAGCCGATGCCGTCCGAGAGTTCGTAGAAGCCGAAGGAATAGCGCTCGACGGCGGTGGTGAGGTCCATGCCCACCGTCGCGAGCAGCAGGCCGAGCGCCGCGGCGATCAGGTTCTTGATGGCGCTGTCGCCGCCGACGGCGGCGCACATGGAGAGGCCGAAGAGGGCGAGGGCGAAGTATTCCGGCGGGCCGAAGGAATAGGCGGCGCGGGCGAGCATGGGTGCCGCGACGATGAGGACGAAGATCGAGAAGATGCCGCCGATCGCGGAGGAGACGGCGGACATGCCGAGCGCAAGGCCGGCCTGGCCCTTCTCCGCCATCTTGTAGCCTTCGAGCGCGGTAGCGGAGGCCGAAGGGTCTCCCGGCGCGTTGACCATGATCGCGGTGATGGAGCCGCCGAAATTGGCCGCGCAGTAGATCGCGCCGAGGAAGCAGATCGCCGGGATCGGGCCCATCGCGATCGTCATGGGCAGCATCAGCGCGATGGTGGTGGAGCCGCTGATCCCCGGCAGCGCGCCGACGAAGATGCCGAGCACGGTGCCGAGCAGCACCATCAGCATCACATAGGGATCGGCGAGGATCGCCAGGCCGCCGAGGAAACCCTCCATACCTTCAATATCCCAGCGCGGCGCCGAGCCAGCCGAGCGGCAGCGTCAGGCGGAAGATCTTCGAGAAGACGAGCCAGAGAACGAGCGTGAGGCCGAGCGCGTTCAGCACCAGCATGCGCGGCGAAACCTCGCCCCAGACTCGGCCGGCCAGGACGAGGAAGATCGGCGTCGCGGCCCAGATGCCGAGCAGTTCGAGCGCGGGCAGGAACAGCGCGCAAGCGGCGAAGACGGACCAGGCGCCGCGGTCGAGCGGCGGCGCCTCCTCCACGGAGGGCGGCGTGCCCTGTTGCAGCGCGAGCAGGCCGGAGAGCGTCAGGATCAGCAGGCAGATGAGGCGCGGGAACTCGACCGCGCCGAGGCCGGGGAGGCCGGGCGGCACCGGATCGAAGAAGAAGGTGCCGGCGAAGGCGATGACCGCCACCGCCGCCGTGCTGGCGGCGATGGCGTGGTTCGGGTTGCGCCCCACCTTCATCCGCGCAGCAGGCCGAGGGCTTGCAGCGCCTCGCGGCCGTCGCGGTGGAACTCGGCGAGCTGCGCGCCCCAGGCCTGGCGGCCGGTGACGCTGTCGGGCGCCTGGCCGGTGTTCTCGAGGTAGCTCTTGTAGATCGGGCTCGACATGGCGCGGATCAGCCCCTGCTCGAGCCGCGCCACGCGATCCTCGGGCGTGCCCTTCAGCACGCAGAAGCCGCGCAGCGTGTAGCCGGTGGCGTTGATGCCGAGCTCCTTCGCGGTCGGGACATCGGCGAAGGCCGAGAGGCGCTGCTCGGCGAGCGAGATCAGCGGCCGCAGCTCGCCGGAGCGGAGCTGCGCTTCCGCCTCGCCGGGGTTGATCATGCCGACATCGATGTTGCCGCCGACCAGGTTGATGACGATCTCGCCGCCGCCGCGGAAGGGCACGAGCGTCGGGCGCTGGAGCTCCGCGGCGCGGCCGAAGGCGAAGATCATGACATGGTCCACGCCGCCGACATGCGTGCCGCCGAAGCGGAGGCTGCGCTGCTTGCCGGCATTCACCAGGTCGGCCGGGGTGCGGAAGGGGCTGTCGCGCCGGACGAGGACGAGCTGCGGGTCGGCGGTGGCACGCGCCACCGGGATCAGGTCGGCGAATTGCGGGATGTTGGGCGTGCGGAGCTGCGTCAGCAGATGCGTCTGCGTGACGAGGATCAGCGTGTGGCCGTCGGCGGGCTTGGAGGCGAGGTATTGCAGCGCCTGCGCGCCGCTGCCAGCGGTGCGGTTCACCACGATCAGCTCCTGGCGGAACTCGCCGGCGGCGCCGACCATCATCATGCGCGCGGTGATGTCGGTGCCGCCGCCGACGCCGGCATGCGTCACCACCTCCATCATGCGCGACGGGAAGGCCTCCTGCGCGCGGAGCGCGCTAGGTGCTGCGAGAAGCGCGGCGCCGCCCGCGAGCAGGTGGCGCCGGCGGAGGGTGGTTCTGCTGCTCATGTCCGTTTGCTCCCTTGGGTGGTGTCGTGGCCGCGTCCGTGGCGCGGAACCGGCGCTTGCCGCCGGCAATATGGGCCTCGCCCGCGCGGTGCGCGGCCTCCGCATCGCCGGCGGCGATGGCGCGCAGGATGGCGGCGTGCTCGGCATTGCTCTCGCGCATGTTCTCGGGCTCGACGAGGGCGCGGCGGCGGTAGAGGTGCAGCTCCTGCCCCAGCTCCTCGTAGAGGCGGCGCGTGCGCGGGCCGGCGCCGTGGGCGAGGATGGCGGCGTGGAAATCGAGGTTGGCCGCGTAGTAGGCGGGCGCGTCATCGGCCTTGCGGGCGGCGTCCATGCGCTTCACCAGCGCGCGCAGGGCCGCGATCTCAGCGGGTGTGGCGGATTGCGCGAGGCGGGCGCAGGCGAGGCCGGTGATGGCGGCGCGCAGATCGTAGATCTCGAGCGCTTCCTCGGCGCTGACCTGGCGGACATAGCTGCCCTGGTTGCGCACCGCGACGACGAGGCCGCCGCGTTCCAGGCCGCGCACCGCCTCGCGGACCGGCCCGCGGGAAACGCCGAGGCGCGCGGCGAGGGCCTGCTCGTTGAGCCGTTCGCCGGCGGCGAGCTGGCCGGAGAGGATGAGCGCCTCGATCTCCTGCGCGACGAGGGAGGCGAGCGAGCGGGTGCGCACGATGTCGAGCGCGCTGGGCGCGGCATCGGCCGGGGTGGTCGCGCTGGTTCCCTCCATGACGGGGATGGGAGCGCGGGTCAGTGTCATCTGTCAACAGTTTGCGCCGGCGGTGGTCCGTGCTAGGTGGGACGATACCTTCCGAGGAGACGCCGCATGCTGGATGGCCAGAGCCTGCCCGGTTCCACCGCGCTCTCGCGCTTCAAGGTGCTCGACCTGACGCGCGTGCGCTCCGGCCCGACCTGCGTGCGCCAGCTCGCCGATTGGGGCGCGCAGGTCATCAAGATCGAGATGCCGCCTTCGCTCGACGAGGGCGACCCGATGGGCGGGCCGCGTCAGGGCTCGGACTTCCAGAACCTGCACCGCAACAAGCGCGGCATGACGCTGAACCTGAAGTCGCCTGAGGGTGTGGCGATCTTCAAGGAGATGGTGAAGGACGCCGATGTCATCGTCGAGAATTTCCGGCCCGACGTGAAGGACCGGCTCGGCATCGGCTACGAGGCGATGGCGGCGATCAACCCGCGCATCGTCTATGCCTCGATCTCCGGCTTCGGGCAGGACGGGCCCTATGCGAAGCGGCCGGGCTTCGACCAGATCGCGCAGGGGATGGGCGGGCTGATGTCCATCACCGGCCTGCCGGGCCAGGGGCCGGTGCGCGTGGGCATCCCGATCGCCGATCTCTGCGCGGGCATCTTCGCGAGCCAGGGCATCATGATCGCGCTGCTGGAGCGGGAGGTCTCGGGCAAGGGGCAGTGGGTGCAGTCCTCGCTGCTCCAGGCGCAGATCTTCATGCTGGATTTCCAGGCGAGCCGCTGGCTGATGGAAGGCCAGGTGCCGAAGCAGGCGGGCAACAACCACCCGACCTCGATCCCGACGGGCGTGTTCCAGACCAGCGACGGCTACATGAACATCGCGGCGAGCGGGAACAAGATCTGGGAGCGCTGCGCGAAGGCGCTGGGGCGCGACGATCTGCTGGCGGATGAACGCTACAAGACCGCGGCGAGCCGCAGCACGCATCGCGATGCGCTGAATGCGGAGCTGGAGAAGACCACGCGCACCAACACGACGGCGCATTGGGTGGCGGCGCTGAACGAGGCCGGCGTGCCGAGCGGGCCGATCTACACGGTGGACCAGATGTTCGCCGACCCGCAGGTGCAGCATCTCGGCATCGCGACGAAGCTCAACGGCGGCAACCGCGAGACGAGCTATGTGGGCCAGCCGATCGGGCTGAGCCGCACGCCCGCGCGGATCGTGAGCCATCCGCCGGAGCTTGGGCAGCACACGGACGAGATCCTGGCCGAGATGGGCTACGACGCCGCGAAGATCGCCGACCTCAAGGCGCGGCAGGTGGTGTGATGGACGGGATGATCGTCACCGGCACCGAAAAAATGCTGGCCCGCAAGGCGGACGGCATCGGCTGGATCACCTTCAACAACCCGGAGCGCCACAACGCCGTCTCGATGGAGATGTGGCAGGCGGTGGAGCGCATCCTGACGGATTTCATCGCCGACGACGCCGTGCGCGTCGTGGTGGTGACGGGCGCGGGCGGCAAGGCCTTCGTCTCGGGCGCCGACATCTCGAAGTTCGAGAGCGAGCGGGCGAGCGAGGAGGCGGTGGCCGCCTACCAGGCGCAGACGGCGCGGGTCTATGACCTGCTCGCGGATTGCCCGAAGCCGACGATCGCGATGATCCAGGGCCATTGCATCGGCGGCGGCACGGCGCTCGCGGTGTGCTGCGACATCCGCATCTGCGGGGAGACGGCGAGCTTCGGCGTGCCGGCGGCGAAGCTGGGGCTGGGCTATCCGCTCTCGGGCATCAGGCGGCTGGTGGACGTCGTGGGCCCCTCCTTCGCGAAGGAGATCTTCTTCAGTGCGAAGAAGTTCTCCTCGGACGACGCGCGGGTGATGGGGCTGGTGAACCGCGTCGTGCCGAACGACCAGGTGGAAGCGACGGTGCTCGACTACGCGAAGACCATCGCGGGCAACGCGCCGCTCACCGTCGCCAGCGTGAAGGTCATCGTGCGCGAGGCGCTGAAGGACCGTGGCGCGGCGGATGAGACGCTCTGCGACGACTGGGTGAAGCGCTGCTTCGCGAGCGGCGACTACATCGAGGGGCGCCGGGCCTTCATGGAGAAGCGGCCGCCGCGCTTCACGGGGCGGTAGGGTCCAAGCCCAATCAGCCTCCGGCCCGGTGGCGATGATCGCCAGGGGCCTGTAGGCTGGGCCGGCAGGAGAAGGGCCGGGCATGTCCGCGATCGTCGAGAGCCGCACCGGGCCTGCGCAGGCGATGGACGAGGCGATCGCCGGCCACAGGCTCGACGAGACGGTGAAGGGCGTGCCGCCAGGCGCGCGGCTGCGGCTGGACGAGGTCGGCGCGCAGGGATGGCGCGTGCACGACATGCCGATGCCGCTCTGCATCCTGCGCGAGGATGTGCTGCGGCGGAACTCGCGCTGGATGAGCGATTTTGCCGCGCGCAACGGGCTCTCGCTCTGCCCGCATGGCAAGACGACGATGGCGCCGCAGCTCTGGGACATCCAGATCGCGGACGGGGCCTGGGGCATCACCGTGGCGACGATGCACCAGCTGAACGTGGCGCGGCGCTTCGGGGTGAGGCGCGTGATCTGGGCGAACCAGCCGACGGGGCGCGTCGCGGTGGATGCGGCCTTCGCGGCGCTGCGCGATCCCGCGTTCGAGCTGTTCGTGCTGGCGGATTCGCTCGAGGTGGTGGACGCGCTGGCGCAGGGCGCGGCGCGGGCGGGGCTTTCGCGTCCGTTGAACGTGCTGTGCGAAGTGGGGACCATCGGAGGGCGCACCGGGGCGCGGGATGCGGCGACGGCGATGCGCGTGGCGCGCGCGATCGCGGCGGCGCCAGGGCTGTCGCTGGCGGGTGTGGAAGCCTTCGAAGGGCTGTTGCCGGATACGGCGCAGGTGGATGCGTTCCTCGGCACGCTGGTCGCGACGGCGCGGGATTGCGCGGCCGAAGGGCTGTTCGGTGGCGACGAGATCCTGCTGACGGCGGGCGGTTCCGCCTTCTTCGACCGGATCGGGCCGCGGCTGGCGGCGGCGGGAGACCTCGGCAGGCCGGTGCGGCGCGTGCTGCGCAGCGGCTGCTACCTGACGCATGACAGCCTGGCCTATGAGCAGAACTACCGCCGCATGCGGGCGGAGGGCGCGCTTGATTTTCCGCCGGGCGACCTGGAGCTCGCGATGGAGGTCTGGACGCTGGTGCAATCCATCCCGGAGCCAGGGCGCGCGATCCTCACCTGCGGCAAGCGCGACATCGGCTGGGATACGGGCTGGCCGGTGCCGCTGCGGCGCGTGCGCGACGGGGAGGCGACGGCCTTCGGCGCGTTCCACAAGGTCACGGGGATGAACGACCAGCATGGCTACCTGATCGGCCCGACGGAGTTTTTGCGCGTCGGCGACACGGTGGTGCTGGGTGTAGCGCATCCCTGCGCGACCTTCGACCGGTGGCAGGTGATTCCGCTGGTGGATGAATCCTTCCGCGTGACCGGCGCGATCCGCACCTTCTTCTGAAAGGGAGTCCGACGATGCGAGTGACCCGCCGCGCCGCTCTGGCGCTGCTTGCGATGCCGGCGATGGCCAGCGCGCAGGGATGGGCGCCGACGCGGCCGGTGCGGATGGTGGTGCCCTTCGCGCCAGGCGGGCTGACGGACATTCTCACGCGCGCCTGCGCGGAGCAGCTGCAGGCGCGCATCGGGCAGCCGGTGGTGGTGGAGAACCGGCCGGGCGCCGGCGGGAATCTCGCCGCGGAGGCGGTGGCGCGGGCGGCGCCGGATGGCACGACGCTGCTGGTCGCGACGCAGGGGATCATCGCGATCAACAGGGCGATGTTCTCGCGGCTGAGCTACGATCCGGATGCGGATCTCACCGCCATCGCGATGCTGGCGCAGCAGCCGAATTTGCTGGTGGTCTCGCCGCGCGCGCTGCCGGATGTGACGGATGTCGCGGGGCTGATCGCCCGGGCGAAGGCGACGCCGGGCGGGATGCCCTATGGCTCGAACGGCGTCGGCAGCTTCACGCATCTGTCCATGGAGATCTTCCGGGCCGCGGCGGGCATCGAGATGACGCATGTGCCCTATCGCGGCAGCGCGCCGCTGCTGACGGACATGATCGCGGGCACGGTGCCGGTGGCCTTCGACGGGCTCGGCACTTCCGCGCCGCAGGTGCGGGCGGGTGCGCTGCGGGCGATCGGGGTGAGCGGCGCGCGGCGCTTCCGGGCGATGCCGGATGTGCCCTCGGTGGCGGAGACGCTGCCGGGCTTCGATGCGAGCCCCTGGTACGGCGTCTTTGCCCAATCCGCCTTGCCGGAGGCGATGCAGGCGGGGCTGGAGGCGGCCTTTCGGGGCGTGCTGGAATCGCCCGCCTGGGCGGCGGTGCTGGCGCAGCGCGAGGCGGATGCGATGCCGCAGGGGCGCGCGGCGCTGGCGCAGATGATGGCGCGGGAGCGGCGGGTGTGGGGTGACGCGGTGCGGGGCTCTGGCGCGAAGGCCGACTGATGGACGTGTTGATCGCGGGCGCCGGGCCGGTGGGGCTCGCGCTGGCGCTCGCGCTGCACCGGCGCGGGATCGGCGTGCGGGTGCTGGAGAAGCGGGAGGGGCTTTCGACGGCCTCGCGCGCCTCCACCTTCCATCCGCCCACGCTGGAGGCGCTGGATGAGCTTGGTGTCTTCGAAGGGCTGCGCGATGGCGGCGTCACGATCAACCGCATCCTGTGGCGGCGCGTGGACACCGGCGCGACGGCGCTGCTCGATCTCGCGATCCTTGCGGGCGAGACGCGGTTTCCCTTTCGCTGGCATCGCGAGCAGCAGGATCTGACGCCGGCCTTGTTGGCCGCGCTGCCGGAGGGCGTCGTGCGGTTCGGCGCGGGCGTCGTGGCGCTGGAACAGGATGGCGAGGGCGTCACGCTGCGCTGCGAGGATGGGTCGGTGCATCGCGCGCGATACGCGGTGGGGTGCGATGGCGCCTCGGGCGCGGTGCGCGGGCTGGTCGGGATTGGCGCGGAGACCAGCGATTATGCGCATCGCGTGCTGCGGCTCCTGACGCCGCTCGACCTGCGGGAGCACATCGCGGGGCTGGATGGGCTCGGCTATCTCTACGATGCGGAGGGGTCGTGCTCGCTGCTGCGCATGCCCAAGGTCTGGCGGCTGATCTTCCGGGTGCCGCCGGAGATGTCGGACGGGACCGCGATGGGCGAGGCGCATGCACGGGCGCGGGTCGCGCGCTTCCTGCCGGGCCTCGCCGACCTGCCGATCAGCGGGCGGGATGTCTATGGCGTGCGCAAGGCAATGGCGCTGGCCTATCGCGCGGGGCGGGTGCTGCTGGCGGGCGATGCGGCGCATCTGACGAATACGCGCGGGGGCATGAACATGAATGCCGGCATCCATGACGCGATGACGCTCGCGGCGACGCTGGAACGCGTGCTGGGTGGCGGCGCCGATGCGCTGCTGGATCACTGGGCCGCGGCGCGGCTCGCCACGGTGCGCGGGGCGCTGCTGCCGCGCACCGACGCGCGCGTGGCGGCCGATCCGTCGGGCGAGGTGGCGCGGATGGCGGCGTTGACGCCGGATGAGGCACGGAACTGGGCGCGGGAGGCCTGCATGCTCGATATCGCCAAGGTGGGCGCGCGATGAGGCAAAGGCATTGGTTCCCGACGCATCGGATCGGGCTGCTGTCGCCATCCGCGAACCCGGCGGTGGAACCGGAGATCCGGCATCTGCTGCCGCACCAGGCGGCGCTGCATGTGGCACGCCTGCCGGTGATGCCGAACACCACGCTGGAACAGCGCAACGCCGTCTATCTCCAGCATGTCGAGCAGACGCTGGGCGGCTTCGGCGCGCTCGAGCTGGGTGCGGTGATCGTCGGCATCACCGGGCCGAGCTACGCGCTGACGCCGGAGGAGGACGAGGCGCTGCAGGCGCGGCTCTCGGCGCAGTCGGGGCGGCGGGTGATCCTCGCCTCGCGGGCGATCGCGGCGGCGTTCGAGGCGCTCGGCGTGAAGCGGATGCTGCTCTTCTCGCCCTATCCGGGATGGCTGACGGAGCGGTCGGAGATCTATTGGCGCGCGGCCGGTTTGGATCTGGTGGAGTCCTTCAAGGTCTCGAACGAGTTCCGCGCCTATGAGCTGACGCCGGAGGAGGTGGCGGATGGCCTCGCGAAGCTCAGGCCGCCGGAGGATTGCGCGGTGCTGATCTCCGGCACGGGGGCGGCGACGCTGGATGCGATGGAATGGATGCGCGACGCGGTGGGCGTGCCGGTGCTGTCGTCGAATGTGGCGTGTGCGTATGTGGCGTGCCGCGAGGCGGGGCTGCCGGCGAGCGAGGCGATGCGGCGGTGCTGTCCGGCGCTGGCCGGGCGGTTGTGAGGTTTTCCTCCCCTGCGCCGCGGGGGAGGAAGCGCTACACCTCCGCTTCGGCGAAGATGCGGGTGACGTCGCCGCGCCAGGCGGTCTCGTAGCGCTGGAGCCAGCGTTCGGCCTGCGTCATGCCGCTGCCGGCGATCTCCTCGAGCGGGGCGAGATAGACCTCCTCGCCGAGCCCGCGGGCCTTCAGCCCGTCGCGGGCGATCGCCACCACATCGCGCGCGATGTCGCGCAGCGCGCGGCCGCGGATCGTGGCGGCGAGGGCGCGGACGGGGACTTCCATGCGCAGCGCGCGCAGCTCCGCCACTGTCCAGTTGCGGATCAACGCGGCGGCGGCCTTCTGGGCGGCGGCGTCGTAGAGCAGGCCGGTCCAGAGCGCGGGCTGCGCCATCAGCATGCCGACATGGCCGGCATCGGCGCCGCGCATCTCGAGGAAGCGCTTGAGGCGGACATCGGTGAACACCGTCGTCACATGGTCGGCGAAATCGCCCATCGTGGCGCGGTGGCCCTCCAGCGCGCTTCCCTGCATGAAGGCGCGGAAGGGGATGCCCGCGGCGTCGATGTACCGGCCCTCGCGCATGACGAAATACATCGGCACGTCGAGCACGTAGTCGGCGAAGCGTTCGAAGCCGAAGCCGTCCTCGAACACGACGGCGGGGATGCCGGTGCGGTCGGGGTCGGTATCCGTCCAGGCTTTCGCGCGCAGCGAGAGCAGGCCGCTCGGCTTGCCTTCCCGGAAGGGCGAGTTGGCGAAGAGCGCGGTGGCGAGCGGCTGCAGGGCGAGCGAGACGCGCAGCTTCTCGACCATGTCGGCCTCGTCGCCGAAGTCGAGGTTGACCTGCACGGTGCAGGTGCGGAGCATCATGTCGAGGCCCATGCCGCCGACCTTCGGCATGTAGTGCCGCATGATCGCGTAGCGGCCCTTCGGCATCCAGGGCATCTGCTCGCGCGTCGCGATGGGGTGGAAGCCGAGCGGGGCGAAGCCGAGGCCGAGGGGGCCGGCGACCTCATGCACCTCGCGCAGATGCGCCGCGAGTTCCACGCGGGTCTCGTGCAGGTCGGCCATCGGGGCGCCCGAGAGCTCGAACTGGCCGCCCGGTTCGAGGCTGACGGAGGCGCCGCCCTTCTTCAGGCCGATGGGATTCCCATTGTCCAGGATGTGCTCCCAGCCGGCTCGGGCAATGCCTTCCAGCATGGCGCGGATGCCGCCGGGCTCGTAGGGCGGGGCGGCGAGGTCGGTCCGGCGGAAGCCGAATTTCTCGTGCTCGGTCCCGATGCGCCAGGCGTCGCGGGGCTTGCTGCCGGCGGCGAACCAGGCCGCAAGCTGCTGGCGCGACGTGATCGGCGTGAGGTCGGCCTCGCCGGGATTGGACATCGTGTTGGCGTTCTCTACCTGTCGGCCCAGTCCCCGACGAGCGCCTGCAACGCCGCGAGACCCGCCACCGCCGCCGTCTCCGCCCGCAGGATGCGGGGGCCGAGCGCCGCCGGGACAACAAAGGGACGCCGGCGCAGATCGTCAAGCTCCGCCCCCTCGAACCCCCCTTCCGGGCCGACCAGCAGGGCGGGCGGGGATGACATGGCGGCGACGGCGTGGCGCAGGGCGGGGGCCGCGCCGCGTTCCTGCGCGAGGAGGATCGGCGTGCCGTCCCAGGCATCGAGCACGCGGTGCAGCGGCGCGGCCTCCGCGATGGCGGGCACGGAGAGGCGTTCGCATTGCTCGGCCGCGCCGCGCGCGATGCTGGCCAGCCGCGCGGTGTTGGCGCGGTCCACGGCGCTGCGGCGGGTCAGCACGGGGAGGATGGCGGTGGCGCCGAGCTCGGTCGCCTTCTCGACCACCCAATCCATCGCATCGCGCTTCAGGGCGGCGATCAGCAGGCGCGGGCCGGGCTCGGGCGCCGGCGCGCGCAGCCGGGCGCCGATCAGGAAACGGGCGCGGTCCTTGCGCAGATGCGTGAGGGTGGCGGCGAACTCGCCGTCGCGGGCGTTGAAGAGGTGCGCCGCATCGCCGGGGGCGCGGCGCAGCACGGTGCCGAGGTGATGCGCCTGGCCGGGCGCGGCCTCGATCTCGGCGCCCTCGGCGAGCGGTTCGTCCAGGTACAGGCGTGGGATGGACATGGGCGGGTTCCGCAAGCAGGTATGCCGCATGCAGGGGTTCACGGATATCCGGGCGGAAGGCTGGGTGGCGCGGCTGCCGCAGGGATGGCGGGCCTATGCGCTGCTCGGGCGGTTCGATCGGCCGATCGGGGCCTGGCTGCTGGTGCTGCCCGGGTTCTGGGCCTTTGCCATCGCCGCGCCGGGCTGGGGCGTGGGGCTGTGGCTGACCTTGCTGTTCCTGGTCGGCGCCTTCGCGATGCGGGCGGCGGGCTGCGTGGTGAACGATCTCTGGGACCGCGACCTGGACCGGCAGGTGGAGCGGACGCGGGGGCGGCCGCTCGCCTCGGGCGCGGTGCGGCCGGTGCAGGCGCTGGCCTTTCTCGGGCTGCTCTGCGCGGTCGGCGCCGTGGTGCTGTTCCAGCTGCCCTGGGCGGCGGTGCTGATCGGGCTCGGTTCGCTGGTGCCGATCGCGCTCTACCCGCTGGCGAAGCGCGTGACGGATTGGCCGCAGGCGGTGCTGGGCTTCGTCTTCTCCTGGGCGGCGCCGACGGGCTGGGCGGCGGCGACGGGCGGGCTCGATGCGGCGGCGATCGCGCTGTGGGCCGCGGCGTTCTTCTGGATCCTCGGCTACGACACGATCTATGCGCATCAGGACCGCGAGGATGACGCGATGGTCGGCATCCGCTCCACCGCGCGGCGCTTCGGGGAGGCGTCGCGGGGGTTCGTGGGCGCCTGCTACGGCGTGATGCTGGCGCTGCTGGTCGTGGCGGGGTGGCTCGCCGGGCTGTCCTGGTGGTTCGTGCCGGCGCTGCTGCCGGCGGCGGGGCTGCTGGCCTATCAGGTGGCGACGCTCGACATCCATGATCCGGCGCGCTGCCTGCTTCTGTTCAGGCTGAACCGCGAGGCAGGGCTGCTGGTGGCGTTGGGGCTGCTGGTCGGGCGGCTGTGAATCACGCCGAGTTCGTGCGTCAGCACAC
>VFQR01002132.1_pt1 | contig 13184 bp, 12 predicted proteins | sample 3512321 | NCBI WGS metagenome assembly VFQR01 (sample SAMN10412374, study PRJNA504923) | tailings metagenome | isolation source: Relicate 3 Philex TSF1 revegetated site | place: Philippines: Tuba, Benguet | collected 2017-08-29
GCCGGACAATGAACCAGACAACCGCCACGATCACCGGCACGGACGCGGCCGTCGCGATGGTGGGATCGAAATGGAGGCCGTATTCGTGCGCGCCCTTGATGAGGTAGCTCACGAGGCCGACCATATAATAGGAGATCGCCGCGACCGAGAGACCTTCAACGGTTTGCTGGAGCCGGAGCTGCGCGCGGCCGCGGTCGTTGATCGCTGTAAGCAGGTCGCGGTTCTGGTTTTCGAGGGCCACGTCCACGCGTGTGCGCAACAGGTTTGCCGCACGTGCTAATTTTTCTGAAAGCCGCGACTGGCGCTCTTCCATCGAAGTAATGGTCCGCATCGCCGGCGCCATCCGGCGGCCGAGGAACGACGTCCATGTCGGCAGCCCGCCGACCTTCTGCTCGCCGATCGTTTCCAGCCGCAGCCGTACGATTTCGTAATAGGCGCGGGTTGCGCCAAATCTGTAAGCACTCGCCGCAGCGTCCGCCTCCAGCCCGCCCGCAAGCGCCGTCAGTTCGTCGAGCATCTTGTGGTTCGACATCAGGTCGCCGCTCTGGCGCAAGCGGTCGGTAACTTCCGCAAGCCGCCGCTCGATCTTTCCGATGTCGGGCGAAATGCGCTGTGCTTCCGGCAGGCCGAGCAGTGCCAGCGTCCGGTAGGCTTCCAGCTCCAGTACCCGCTGCACCAGCGCGCCGATCCGTTCCCGGCTCATCGACCGGTTGATGACGAGGATCCGGATGAATCCGTCCTTGTCCGGCTTGAAGTCGGTGGCGAAAAGAGCCGCGCCGTCGGAATTGTCGGCTGCGGCAAGGCTCGACGGATCGAAGATTTTATCGAGCGGAAAATCCTTGCCCGGATCGCGAATGAGATGGAGGTCGATGGCAACCAGCAATGGTCCCGGCTGCGGAATTTGTCCCATGCCGGTTGCGATGCTGGATGCGGAGGGAGCGAACGGCAGGCCGTTGGCCGCTTCCGCCGGAAGCTCCCATGTATAGGTGGAGAATTCCGCATGGCTTTCCCAGCGGAGCGCACCACCCTCATACTCGGAACGGTGGTGTTTCGCGCCCGCAGGCGGCGGTTTCATGCCGCGGGTTGCGCAGAGCGCGGTCAATGCCTCGCGGTCGGCCTGTGCCTGTGCCGCACCGCCGACGAAAGCGAACATCAGGACACGGCGAGGGGTGTCGATCGCGGTAAAGGGGCGGGCGTGCAGTTCGCCCAGCACCGCTTCCCGCAATGGATGCGGGTAAAGAGATTTGCCGCCGCCAAGTGAAACTGTGCTGCCGCTCATCGGTTCAGCCCCTGCAATGCCTGTTTCCGTTGCACCCTTGCCGCCTTTTCGCAACGGCGTCGCTGTCGCGGCCATATCAGCAATGGCAACAGGCTAACCGATAGGCAGGCCAGTCCAAAATTTGATCGCATGGTCAGTAATTCCAGCCTGAAGAAGTCCTTGTGGCTTGTCACTGGCGCGAATCTGCGCCGGTAGAGTGGCACGCGCATTGCTCCTGCCTTCCTGAATTTACGCATTGTCAGGAGGAGTAGATGTCCACTTTCGACAATCCATTTGATGCCAAACGCCGTTTGAAGGGTTCAGGCTGCGCGTGCGGCCAGCATGCAAGCCAGGCCGAACACGAGCACGCAGAACGTCAGCTTCAGCTTCAGACCGTCACCGAAAGCGAAGACAAACGCTTCGAGCATATTGTCGCTTCCGCTGTCGTCCGCGCGATGTTTCCGCAGGACGCCGCCCGCCGCGCCTTCCTGAAATCGGTGGGCGCGTCGACGGCACTTGCCGCGATCTCCCAGTTTTTCCCGCTCGCGACCGCGACCGAGGTTTTTGCCCAGACCGGAAAACCGGAAAAAACCGATCTCAAGGTCGGCTTCATCCCGATCACCTGCGCCACGCCGATCATCATGGCGCATCCGATGGGCTTCTATACGAAGCAGGGACTGAACGTCGAAGTCATCAAGACGGCCGGCTGGGCCGTCATTCGCGACAAGACGCTGAACAAGGAATATGACGCGGCGCATATGCTGTCGCCGATGCCGCTCGCGATTTCGCTGGGCGTCGGCTCGACCGCGATCCCCTACACCGCGCCGGCCATCGAGAACATCAACGGGCAGGCGATCACGCTTTCCATGAAGCACAAGGACAAGCGCGATCCGAAATCGTGGAAGGGCTTCAAGTTCGCTGTTCCGTTCGACTATTCGATGCACAATTATCTTCTCCGCTATTACCTCGCGGAGAACGGCATCGATCCGGATACCGACGTGCAAATCCGCGCCGTGCCGCCGCCGGAAATGGTTGCGAACCTGCGCGCCGACAATATCGACGGCTTCCTCGCACCCGATCCAGTGAACCAGCGCGCGGTCTATGACGGCGTCGGCTTCATTCACATGCTGTCGAAGGAACTGTGGGAAGGGCATCCGTGCTGTGTGTTCGCGGCATCGAAGGAATTCGTCACGTCTGCGCCGAACACTTACGCGGCGCTGCTCAAGGCGATTATCGACGCGACCGCGTTCGCGACCAAGGATGAAAACCGCAAGCAGATCGCAGAAGCCATCGCGCCGGCGAATTATCTCAACCAGCCGGTGACGGTGGTCGAACAGGTGCTGACTGGCACCTTCGCCGACGGCCTTGGCAACGTGAAGAAAGATCCGAACCGCATCGCGTTCGACCCGTTCCCGTGGGAATCGTTCGCGGTCTGGATTCTCACGCAGATGAAACGCTGGGGCCAGATCAAGGGTGACGTCGATTACGCCGGCGTCGCCAAGCAAGTGTTCCTCGCTACCGACACGACGAAGCTCATGAAAGAAGTCGGGCTGACGCCGCCTGCCTCCACCACCAAGAGCTTCTCGGTGATGGGCAAGGCTTTCGATCCGTCGAAACCGGAGGACTACATCAAGAGCTTCGCGATCAAGCGGACCGGCTGATGATTTTGGTCCCATCACAAGCTTCTTCACCTCTCCCCGCACGCGGGGAGAGGTCGGCGCGCGTCAGCGCGCCGGGTGAGGGGGCGTTGAAGCCATGGGCATTCCCCTCACCCCGACCCTCTCCCCGCAAAGCGGGGAGAGGGAGAAAAATGCCATGACCCAGTCGCTTTCCTTCCGCGCGGCCGTTGTGTCGATTGCGCTGCTGGTTGCTTTCCTCCTCGCGTGGCACCTCGCCACGCGGGGGGTAGGCTCCGTTCAGCAGATGGATCCGGAATACGCCAAGCTCATGGGTGTCACCGCTACCCAGGGCAAGTCGGCGATGCCGGGGCCGCTGGAAGTGGGCGCGAAGCTCTGGGAGCACATCCGCCGGCCTTTCTACGATAATGGCCCGAACGACAAGGGCGTCGGCATCCAGCTCGCCTACTCGCTGGCGCGCGTGCTGACCTGCTATCTGCTTGCCGTGCTGGTTGCGATTCCGGTTGGCTTCCTGATTGGCATGTCGCCGCTGATGAGCCGCGCACTCGATCCTTACATTCAGATATTGAAACCGATCTCGCCGCTCGCGTGGATGCCGCTGGCTCTCTACACGATCAAGGACTCCGGCCTGTCGGCGATTTTCGTGATTTTCATCTGCTCGCTCTGGCCGATGATGATCAACACCGCATTCGGTGTAGCAGCAGTACGAAAAGAATGGCTCAACGTCGCGCGCACGCTCGAGGTCGGCACCGTGCGCCGCGCCTTCACGGTGATCCTGCCGGCGGCGGCACCGACGATCCTGACCGGCATGCGGATTTCGATCGGCATTGCCTGGCTCGTCATCGTCGCGGCCGAAATGCTCGTCGGCGGCACCGGCATCGGCTACTTCGTCTGGAACGAGTGGAACAACCTTTCCATCGTGAACGTGATCAACGCGATCCTGTTCATCGGCCTTGTCGGCATGGTGCTCGATCAGGTGCTCGCCCGGCTCACCCGCCTCGTGACATTTCCGGAGTGAGCATGAGCGACAAATTCATTTCCATCGAGGATATCTCGCGCAGCTATCCGGCACCCGGCAGCGGCAAGACGACGATCTTCAAGAATCTGTGGCTGCCGATGAAGCGCGGCGAGTTCACCTGCATCATCGGCCATTCCGGCTGCGGCAAGACCACGGTGCTGAACATTCTCGCCGGCCTCGATGCGCCCTCGACGGGGGAAGTGATTGTCGACGGGCAGGCGATCGAAGGGCCTTCGCTGGACAGAGCGGTGATCTTCCAGAGCCATGCGCTGCTGCCGTGGCGCACGGTGATGGGCAACGTGTCCTATGCCGTCTCGTCGAAGTGGCGGAAATGGTCCGCGGCGAAAGTGAAAGAGCAGGCGCAGAAATTCATCGACCTCGTTGGGCTTACCGGCTCCGAGCACAAGAAGCCCGCTGAATTGTCCGGCGGCATGAAGCAGCGTGTCGGCATCGCGCGCGCACTTTCCATCGAGCCGAAAATTCTTCTGATGGACGAGCCGTTCTCCGCGCTCGATGCGCTGACACGTGGCACGCTGCAGGACGAAGTGCGCCGTATCTGCCAGACGACTGGTCAAACGGTGTTCATGATCACCCACGACGTGGACGAGGCGATTTATCTCGCCGACAAGATCGTGCTTATGACCAACGGCCCCGGTGCGGTGCTCGCGGAAATCGTAGAGAACCCGCTGCCGAAGGACCGCAAGCGCACTGATTTTCACAAGCATCCACTCTATTACGCCGTGCGCAACCACATCATCGACTTCCTCGTCGAGCGCAGCCGCACGTTTGTGTCGAATACACCGGACTTCAATCCGCGCAATGTGCCCGTGGTCGTGCCGCGCGGCATCGAACCGGTCATTGCCGCGAGCGATCACGAGCCGCGGCTGCGTGCCAGCAAATAAATCAGGAGCAAAAAGGAGACATAAAATGAAACGCGAGGCGCTCACCGAAAAGATTCTCGACCTCAAGCGCGAGAAGGGCTGGACCTGGAAATTTATCTGCGAAAAAATCGGCGGCTTTTCCGAAACGCTGATCGTCGGCGCCTGCCTCGGTCAGATGAAGCTGACCAAGCCGCAGGCGGCAAAAGCCGCGGAACTGTTCGGACTTTCCAAGTCCGAGGAAAAGCTCCTCAACGAAATTCCGTATCGCGGAACCGGCACCCCGATGCCGCCCACGGATCCGTTGATCTATCGCTTTTACGAGATGGTGATGGTCAACGGCCCGGCATGGAAGGCACTGATTGAAGAGGAATTCGGTGACGGCATCATGTCGGCCATCGACTTCGACTTCCTGATGGAGCGCGTGGCCAATCCGAAAGGCGACCGCGTCAAATTTACGATGTCCGGCAAATTTCTTCCCTACAAATATTACGGCGCCTCTGGAAACGTGCCGGAATACGGGTACAAGGAAGAATGAGGTTTTCAGAATGATTCGGCCTCACCCCTCGCGCCGCAATGTACGGGCGTTCGAGCGGGTGAGGCCGGAGTTTTTCTACACCAACAAATACACGTCTCAGTTCGTTTTGGCGGCGGCCTTCTCGGCCTTCAGGATGTCTTCCTCCAGGTCCGCCAGTTCCTCACATCCTTTCGGACAGAGTTTTTTCAACCGCGCGAGATTTACGCGCGCCTTGTCCATCTGACCCGTCTCGATGAACATCTCGCCCTGATATTCGAGCGCGCTCAGGTGGTTCGGGTCGAGTTGCAGTGCGCGTGTGTAATGCACCGCCGCCTGCTTCATGTCTCCGGTCTTGCGCAAGGCGAAACCGAGCAGGTTATGAACGTCGGCCTGGTCGTGCTTCGGCAGCAGCGGCTTGAGGTCTTTCAGCGCGCCTTCGAAATCCTTGGCTTTGATTTTCGCGCGGATCGCCACAAGTTCGGCGGGCGCCTTGTTATCCGGCGAGAAATTGTCGAAGGCCAAAGCGGGGCCGCAAAAAACGAGCGCCGCAAGCAGGATCAGATTCACGAACCGCGTCCGCATGATGGCTCCAGATGGGTTGTCTCGTTCGCCGGTTATCAGCTTGCCATAACCGCTGAACGGCGAGGGATGCCGCAACCGGCGTGAAATCGAGCAAATTTTCGTGTGCTTGCCTGTGCCGGTTTCATCGGCCAAATTGCACGCGTTTTCTGGAGTATCCGCATGGCCGCCGAGACCGGCTCGCGCCCGCGCGTCGGGCTCTTTGCCACCTGCCTGGTCGATCTGATCCGCCCGAGCGTCGGATTCGCGGCCGCGAAGCTGATCGAGGATTCCGGCTGCACGGTGGAAGTGCCGGTGCAGACCTGCTGCGGGCAGCCCGCCTTCAACAGCGGTGACCGCAAGACCACGCGCGCGATCGCGGAGCGGATGATCGCGGCCTTCGAGCGCTTCGATTACGTTGTGGTGCCGTCCGGCTCCTGTGCGGGCATGATCAAGACGCATTATCCCGAATTGTTCGCCGGCGATCCCGCATGGATGCCGCGCGTGGAAGTTTTCTGCCGGCGCGTGCATGAACTGATGAGTTTTCTCGTCGATGTGCGCAAGATGGAGCGCGTCAGCGCGATCCATGAAGGCACCGTCACCTATCACGATTCCTGTTCCGGATTGCGTGAACTCGGTGTAAAGGCGCAGCCGCGCAAACTGCTCGCCACAGTCACCGGCCTGAACATCGCCGAGATGAAGGACAGCGACATCTGCTGCGGCTTCGGCGGCACGTTCTGCGTCAAATATCCGGAAATCTCCAACGCCATCGTCGAAAAGAAAGTCGAGAACATCACGGCCACGGGCGCACCGACGCTGCTCGCGGGTGATCTCGGCTGCCTGATGAACATGGCCGGCAAGCTCCAGCGGCTGGAAAAGCCGGTTGCCGTACGCCATGTCGCGGAATTGCTCGCAGGTATGGGCAATGAACCGGCGATCGGCGAGCCGTCGAAGGCATCCGCCAAATGAGCGCGGCACTCGCCAGAAAAAACTCCACGATCCAAGCGCGCAACGCCGTGCGCAGCGATGCGTCAGCGATTGCGCGCATCTATAATCAGGGCATCGAGGATCGCGTCGCGACGTTCGAAACGGTGACGCGTTCTACGGCGGAAATCGAGAAATGGTTCGACACCGGCCGTACCACGGTCGCGGTCGAAGCCGACGGCAAGGTACTGGCCTACGCAAGTGCCTTCATCTATCGCGAGCGCGAATGTTATGCCGGCGTGCGCGAATTCTCCGTCTATGTGGACCGCGATGCGCGTGGGCTGGGTCTGGGCCGTGTCGCGCTGGAAGCATTGGTCGAAGCGGCCACCGCGCGCGGCGACTGGAAACTGCTGTCCCGGGTGTTTCCCGAAAACGCGGCAAGCCTGAAACTTCTGAAGTCTCTCGGCTTCCGTGAGGTTGGCACTTACAAAAACCACGCGAAACTGGACGGCGTCTGGCGAGACGTCGTGATCGTCGAGAAGCTGATCGGCGAGGGTGGACAATGAGCCACGCGATCAAGTCGCCGCAGTTCAAGGAAAACGCGCACGAGGCGCTGCAGGACGGGCAGTTGCAGAAGGCGTTGGGCAAGATCGAGACCGGCGCAGTTGCACGCCGCCGCTCGGCAGCCGAGCAGTTGCCGGAATTTGAAAGGCTCCGCGACAGCGCGCGCGACATCAAGAACCACACGCTCGCCCATCTCGATCTCTATCTGGAGCAATACGAGAAGCGCGTGACGGAGCAGGGAGGACATGTCCACTGGGCGGTGACCGCCGAGGACATGCGCCGCATTGTTCTCGACATCTGCAAGAAAGCGAATGCCCGCATCGTCACCAAGGGCAAGAGCATGATCGGCGAGGAAGTGGCGCTCAATCAGTTCCTCGAGCAGAACAATCTGGTCCCGGTCGAAACCGATCTCGGCGAATACATCATCCAGATCCGCAATGAAGCGCCGTCGCACATCATCTTTCCGGTGCTTCATCTGAACAAGGAAGAGATCGAAACCGATTTCCGCCGCGTGCATAAAACGCTGCCCGAAACCCGCAATCTCGATGAGCCGGCTGCGTTGCTCGCCGAAGCGCGCGCGGTGCTGCGCGAAAAATTTCTCGCCGCCGATGTCGGCATCACCGGTGCGAACTTTCTGGTGGCCGAGACCGGCACATCGCTCATTGTCACCAACGAGGGCAATGGCGACCTGACCCAGACGCTGCCGAAGGTTCATATCGTGCTTGCGTCGATCGAAAAGGTTGTGCCGACGCTCGAGGATGTATCGCAGATGCTGCGCGTGCTTGCGCGGTCCGCGACCGGGCAGGACATCTCGATCTACACGACCTTCTCCACCGGCCCGCGCCGCCCGCAGGACGTGGACGGCCCGCAGGAATATCACGTCATCATTCTCGACAACGGCCGCTCGGCGATGCTTGGCGGAAATTTCCGCGACATGCTTCGCTGCATCCGCTGTGGCGCCTGCATGAATCACTGCCCGGTCTATAACGCCGTCGGCGGCCACGCTTATGGCTGGGTCTATCCGGGTCCGATGGGTTCGGTGCTGACGCCCTCTCTCATAGGCGTGGACAAGGCCGGTCATCTCCCCAACGCCTCCACCTTCTGCGGCCGCTGCGAGGAAGTCTGCCCGGTGCGAATTCCGTTGCCGAAGATGATGCGGCACTGGCGCGAGCGCGAATTCGAACGGCATTTGTCGCCCGCGACTGTCCGCAGCGGATTGAAGTTCTGGTCTTTCTTCGCGCTGCGTCCTTCGCTCTACGGATTTTTTGCGGGCCTCGGCATGAAGACCCTTGCCTTCTTCGGCAAGTCCAAAGGCCGTTTCCGCTGGCTGCCGCTCGCAAGCGGCTGGACCAAGCATCGGGAGTTTCCCGTTCCGCAGGGCGAGACTTTCCAGTCGCTCTGGAAAAACCGTAACGCCGAGAAAAAATCATGAGCGCGCGCGACACCGTGCTCGGTTCGATCCGCCGCTCGCTTGGTGCCGCAAGCGATGGCTTACGGCGCCAGACCATCGACGACCGGATCGCGCGTCATCCCAAAGGCATTATTCCGAAGCGCGGCGAGGGAACGAAGGCCGAGCGCATTGCACTGTTCAAGCAGATGATCGAGCAGGCCTTCGCGACCGTCTCGGTGCTGAAATCCACCGGTGAAATTCCTTCGGCAGTTGCCGCCTATCTACGTTCGAAAAATTTGCCGATGGAAATCCGCCGCGGCGAGGACGCGCGTCTTGCCGGAACACCCTGGCAGAATGAAAAGACGCTCACCGTCACTACCGGTCCTTCGGACGGAAAACAGCTTGCGTCGATCTCGCACGCCTTCGGCGCGGTCGCGGAGACCGGCACGCTGGTGATCACATCCGGTCCGGAGAATCCCACGACGCTCAGCTTTCTGCCCGAGCACCATATTGTGGTGCTCGACGCGGGCGAGATCGAGGGGAACTACGAGGTGGTCTGGGAGCGCGTCCGCGAGAAATACGGACCCGGCAAAATGCCGCGCACCGTGAACTGGATTTCCGGCCCTTCGCGCACCGCCGATATCGAACAGGTCCTTTTGCAGGGCGCGCACGGCCCGAAAACCTTGCATGTGCTCGTCATAGACAAGTAAGAAGGGCGCCCAACCGGACCCCGCCATGACCGCTCCCGTCGTCCAGAAGCGCGATGTCGTTTTCATCTGCGGCTATGAGATCGCGCCGCCGGAAATTCATCACCGGCGCTTCGAGCGCGAACTCGCGCACATGAAGAAGACATGGAATGTGGAGGCGAAACTTTCGCCCTGCACGATGAAGGAGAACAAGCAGTTCGGTGAATGGTCGCTGGAGACCACCGGCCCGAACTGGAAGGTCGACACCAGCTACAAGATTTTCTGGTGGGGCGACCTGATCGCAACCGACTTCGAAATGCCGACATGGCAGCGGTTGAAAGCGGGGCTTGCCGCCTTCTTCGACTTCACATTCTCGGGCGCGCTGTTCCGTTACTTCAGCATGAACTGGCGCTATGCGCTGTTCTTCCTCTATCCCTATTTCCTGTTCACGATGGCGGGCGTGCTCGGCTATTTTGTCGCGCGCTACGCGCTCGCCTGGCTGGCGCCCGGTTTTCAGTATTCCTTCATCGCTTCGCTGCTCACGGGCGTCGCCTGGTCCATCGGTTCGCTGCTGCTGCCGCCGCGACCGCTTTACATTGCTTATCTCTTCAACGACTGGCACTTCGCGCATGAACTCGTGCATGGCCGCCGCACGGTGCTGAACGCGCGGCTCGACCGCTTCGCCAAAGAGCTGATCGACGTCGTCCGGAATTCAAAAGCCGACGAGATCGTCGTCGTCGGCCACTCGCTCGGTGCCGTGCAGGTGATCGACGTCATCTCCCGCGCGAAGCGGATGGACGCAACATTCGGGAAAAGCGGCCCGCCCATCAGGATCCTCACCGTGGGTTCGTCGCTTCTGAAGATCGGCCTGCATCCGGGCGCGAATTATCTGCGCGAGGCCACGCGCGAGGTTGCCAACGATTCCAATTTTTATTGGGTAGAATTCCAGGCGCTGTCCGACATGGTGAACTTCTATAAATCCAATCCGGTCGGCGACATGGGAATCCCGCTCACCGGCAGCCCGACCGTGCAGATCGTGCGCATCAAGCACATGCTGGCGAAAAAAACCTATGACGGCCTGAAGCGCGATTTCTTCCGCGTGCACCGCCAGTTCGTGCTCGGCAATGAGGTCCGTTACTTCTACGACTATTACATGATCTGCTGCGGGCCCATTGCGCTGCCCGACCGCGTCTCCTATCACGACGGTGCCGTGAAATCCTTTGCGCCGGACGGTTCGTTCGATCCGTCCATGGTCCGCACCGGCAATGTTTCCGGCTCGGTGAAAAGCAAGAAAGCGAAAGACTGATGACCCCGACGATTGCCAAGATTATCTGGTCGCTCTTCGTGATTGCCTGGTGGGCGCTGCGCTATCCGCACGAGCGCAAGGCGAAGAAGGCGGGCGTCGTCGCGAGCAAGCGCGACGCACAGGAACTGACGCTGCTTGGCATCTCGCTGTCGGGCCTCGGCATCATCCCCGCGATCTACGTCGCCAACAAATTTGGCGGTTTCGGCGAGCGTTCGTTCATCCCCGCACTGGCATGGATCGGTTTGGTGCTGGCGCTCGGAGCCCTGTGGCTGTTCCACCGCACGCACAAACAGCTCGGCCGCAACTGGTCGGTCTCGCTGGAACTGCGCGACAAGCACGAACTCATCGTCGCCGGCGTCTATCGCTACGTTCGCCACCCGATGTATTCGGCCTTCTTTCTCTGGGCGGTGGCGCAGGCGCTTTTGCTGCCGAACTGGATCGCGGGTTTCTCCGGTCTTGTCGGGTTTGGCATATTGTTTTTCTTCCGCGTGGGCCGGGAGGAACAGCTGATGATCGAGGCCTTCGGCGACCAGTACCGCCATTACATGGCGCGCACCGCGCGGGTGCTTCCGTTCATCTACTGAGCAAGCGTCCCTGATTGGGCCGGAACGGGGCTTCGCACTCCCGCTCGCACCCGAATTGCGTGAAATTTGCGTGACTTATTCGCAACATGCCCGCAGGAACGAACCTGCGGCAGCGATGCGCACTAGCCCGATTCAGCGGCCCTTTCTATAAGGCTGCCGGGGCGGGGAGTGCCGGGCAGCGGGGGCTCGCGGCAATCCACTCTGAACCTGCGAGATTGAAATGATACTGGACGTTCGCAAATCCGGAATCATGGCGGCGCTACTTGCGGCGGTCTGCCTGACCGTGCAGACGCCCGCCTTCGCGCAGGACGCGATGGAGTATTTCCGCAACGTTGCGGCGGCCCGCAACATCAAGGCCAATCCAAAAGAATCGAAGGACCGCGGCGTCGTCGTTTACGTGATGCGCGGCTGGCTCGACGTCTTTTCCACCGGCATGGACGACCTCGCCGACAAGATGAAGCGCCGCGGCATCAACGCGATCGCGATGTCGCACAGCGACCATCTCACCGTCGCCGCCGAAATCATCGCCCGTCACAAGCAGGGCATCAAGGAACGCCCGGTGCTCATCGGCCATTCGCTCGGCGCGAATGCGACCGCTTCGATGGCGGCGGAACTCGCCAAGGGCGGAATTCATGTGCCGCTGATCGTCATGTTCGATCCGACGGTCGTGCAGCAGGTGCCGGGCAATGTCGGCCGCGCCGTCAATTTTTTCCAGTCGAACAACGGCTGGGGCGTGAAAGTCGAACAGGCGCGCGGCTTCCGCGGCCGGCTCGAGAACGTCGATCTCTATAAGGAAGACCTTGGCCACACCGGCATCGACAAGTCCGCCCGCTTGCATCTGCAGACGATTTCCTTCGTGCAGTCCCTGCGCGGCGTGCGCGATCCCGAAGCCGAGCCGCGTCCGCGCCCCAAACTCGAAACAGCAGGCGAGCCGAAGGCTCCAACCGTTACGCCTTCCGGCTTGCCGGAAATCAAGCCGGCGGCGCTTGCGCCGCTCGGCGAAGCCAAGGCGCCTGCGGCACCGGCGGCAAGCGAGGCGAAGCCTGCGGCGGAAAAACCCGCTGGCGAAAAGCCGGGCAATGCCTCCTCCAGCGGCGCCACGCCGCCCGGCTTGTTCTCGGATGTGAAGCGCCCGACGCTCTAGCGTGTCATTCCGGGGCGCGGCAAAACGGCGAACCCGGAATCCATGACCTCCGAACAATGTCCGCACAGGAATTAGGGATTTCGGGCACCTCGCTTCGCGCAGTGCCGGAATGACTTTCTGAGATATCTGCTACTATCCGCGCGGGAGAATTCATATGGTCGCCATGCCGGCCCTCGATCAGGATGTGCTTTCGCGCCGGGCGGCGATCGTCGCGGCGATGCGCGCGATCGTGCCGGGCGAGGGGGTCATCGATTCCGAAATCGGCATGCGGCCGTTCGAATCGGACGGCCTGACTGCGTATCGCCAGTTGCCGATGGTCGTGGTGTTGCCGGACACCGTGGAACAGGTCTCGCGCATCCTGAAATATTGCTACGAGCAGAACATCAAGGTCGTTCCGCGCGGTGCGGGCACGTCGCTTTCCGGCGGTGCCTTGCCGCTCGGCGACGGTGTGCTGCTCGGCATGTCGAAATTCAGCCGCGTGCTCGACATCGATTATGAGAACCGCGCGGTCGTCGTGCAGCCGGGCGTGACCAATCTCGGAATTTCCAACGCGGTCGCAAGTCAGGGTTTCTATTACGCACCGGATCCGTCTTCGCAGATCGCCTGTACCATCGGCGGCAATGTCGGCGAAAATTCCGGCGGCGTGCACTGCCTCAAATACGGGTTGACCACGAATAACATTCTCGGCGTCCAGATGGTGCTGATCACCGGCGAGATTGT
>VFQR01002133.1_pt1 | contig 13182 bp, 8 predicted proteins | sample 3512321 | NCBI WGS metagenome assembly VFQR01 (sample SAMN10412374, study PRJNA504923) | tailings metagenome | isolation source: Relicate 3 Philex TSF1 revegetated site | place: Philippines: Tuba, Benguet | collected 2017-08-29
CTGTCCGACATCCTCGGCGACGAGGACCATCTCGGCGACATGGACTTCAAGGTGGCGGGCACCGAGGTTGGCGTGACCAGCCTCCAGATGGACATCAAGATCACCTCCATCACCTTCGAGATCATGAAGATCGCGCTCGGCCAGGCGCGCGACGGCCGCCTGCACATCCTGGGCGAGATGGCCAAGGGGATTTCGGGCGCCCGGGGCGACGTGGCCGCCACCGCGCCGCGGATCACGGTCATCACCATCAACAAGGACAAGATCCGCGACGTGATCGGCTCGGGCGGCAAGGTGATCCGCGAGATCACCGAGCAGACCGGCACCAAGATCGACATTGACGACGACGGCACGATCAAGGTGGCCGCGACCAGCACGGAAGCCGCGCAGAAGGCGATCGACTGGATCCAGGGCATCGTCGCCGAGCCGGAGATCAACAAGATCTACAACGGCAAGGTGGTGAAGACCGCCGAGTTCGGCGCCTTCGTGAACTTCCTCGGCGCCAAGGACGGGCTCGTCCATATCTCCGAACTGGCCAATGAGCGCGTGAACAAGACCACCGACATCGTCAAGGAAGGCGATGCGGTGAAGGTCAAGGTCATCGGCTTCGACGACCGCGGCAAGGTGAAGCTCTCGATGCGGGTCGTGGACCAGCAGACCGGCGCCGACATCACCGAGCAGGTCGGCGCCCGCCGCCCGCGCGAGGAGGGTGAAGGCGGCGGCGACCGCGGCCCGCGCCGCGATCGCGGTGAGCGTGGGGGTGACCGTGGCGGCTACCGTGGCGATCGCGGGCCGCGCCGGGACCGCGAAGGCGGCGATGGCGGCGGCCGGGACGCGGCGGACTGACGCGCCAGGCCCTCCCCTCCGAGGGGAGGGCCAAGGGGCGGGGCGGCGCCTGGCTTGACGCCCCCCCTCCCTCTCCCCATTCACCAGTCGCACGCCATATTGCAGTCGTGAGTCACCCGCGCATCCCCGCGGCGCAGTCACCGGAGAAACAAGTCCTTGAAGGCGATCAACCCGATCCGCATGGGCGGCGTTGAAGTTCTGCCCCTGGTTGAAGGCGGCAAGGGCGTCGCGGTGTCCAACGGCGCCACCTGCGGCGGCTGGGCCTCCGGCGGCGGCGTCGGCACCTTCTCAGGCGTCAATGCCGACAGCTACGACGCCGAGGGCCGGACCATCCGGCAGGTCTATCACGGCCGCACCCGCAGCGAGCGGCATGAGGAACTCGTCGCCTACGGCATCGCCGGGGGCATCGCCCAGGCGCGCGAGGCGCATGAGCGCGCCGGTGGCCAGGGCCGCATCCACATGAACGTGCTGTGGGAGATGGGCGGCGCCGAGCGCGTGGCGCGCGGCGTGCTGGAAGGTGCGCGCGGCCTGGTCCACGGCATCACCTGCGGCGCCGGCATGCCGTACCGCCTCGCGGACATCGCGAAGGATTTCGGCGTCCACTACTACCCGATCATCTCCTCCGCCCGCGCCTTCGCCGCGCTCTGGAAGCGCGCCTACCACAAGACGCGCGACTGGCTGGGCGGCGTGGTCTACGAGGACCCCTGGCTCGCCGGCGGGCATAACGGCCTCTCCAACTCCGAGGACCCGAAGGTCCCGGAGGATCCCTACCCCCGCGTCCTCAAGCTGCGCCAGCAGATGCGCGAGTTCGGCCTCGGCGACGTGCCCATCATCATGGCCGGCGGCGTCTGGTGGCTGGAGGAGTGGGAGGACTGGATCGAGAACCCCGATCTCGGCCCCGTCGCCTTCCAGTTCGGCACCCGCCCGCTGCTGACCCAGGAAAGCCCGATCAGCGAGGCCTGGAAGCAACGCCTGCTGACGCTGAAGCCGGGCGACGTGCTGCTGCAGCCCTACTCGCCGACCGGCTTCTACTCCTCCGCCGTGCGCAACGAGTTCCTGCGGGAACTCGAGGACCGCAACGAGCGCCAGGTGGCCTATACCGCCGAGCCCATCGGGGACCATGTCTGCGAATACGGCGTCGGCCCGCGCAAGCGGAAGGTGTTCGTCACGGCGCACGACCTGGCGCGGATCGCCTATTTCGAGCAGGACGGCTTCATCGAGGCGATGCGCACGCCCGACAACACGCTGATCTTCGTGACGCCGGAGAAGGCCCGGGAGATCGTGCAGGACCAGGTGGACTGCATGGGCTGCCTCTCGGCCTGCCGCTTCTCGAACTGGTCGCAACACTCGGAAGACCACTCCACCGGCAAGAAGGCCGATCCCCGCAGCTTCTGCATCCAGAAGACGCTGCAGGACATCGCGCATGACGGCTCGCTGGACCAGAACCTGATGTTCGCCGGCCACAACGCCTACCGCTTCGCCTCCGATCCCTTCTATTCGAACGGATTCGTGCCGACGGCCAAGCAGCTTGTGGAGCGCATCCTCACTGGGCGGTGACAGGCCGCCCGCGAGCCCCTAAACCCTCCCGACACGGGACGGTTGCGGAGGGGCCGGGTGCCTGAGGCGATTCGCGTCGCGGTCGTGGAGGACGAGGCGGACCTGCGCGAGGTCGTCGTCGAATACCTGCGCGCCCAGGGCATCGCCGCCCTTCCGTGCCCGGATGCCGCGGCGCTGGATGCCGTGCTGGCGGATGCGCCCGTCGCCGCCGTGCTGCTGGATCTCAACCTGCCGCGCGAGGGCGGGCTCTCGATCGCCCGGCGCCTGCGCGACCGGCCGGACCGCCCGGGCATCCTGATGGTCACCGCGCTGGGCGAGCCGACCGACCGGATCGTCGGGCTGGAGCTCGGCGCGGATGACTACATCGGCAAGCCCTTCGAGCTGCGCGAGCTGCTGGCCCGGCTGCGCAGCGTGCTGCGCCGGCGCGCGGCCTCCCAGCAGGCCACCGCCCCCGCCGCGCCGCCGCCTGCCGAGGCGATCCGCTTCGCCGGCTACACGCTTCGCCCCGCCGAGCGCCGGCTTGTTGCGGCCGATGGCGCGGATGTCGGGCTCACGCCGATGGAGTTCGACCTGCTGCTGACGCTGGCGAGTCGCCCGCGCGAGGTGCTCTCGCGCGAGGCACTGCTGCGGCTGACCCATGGGAAGGAGCCCGATCCCTTCGACCGCTCGATCGACATCCGCGTCACCCGCCTCCGCCGCAAGCTGGAACCGGACCCGGCCAATCCGCGCCTGATCCTCACCGCCCGCGGCCAGGGCTACAGCTTCGACCCCGATGGCTGAAGACGATCTCCTCGCCCGGCTGACGGAGGCGGAGGCCCTCAAGCAGGGCGTGATCGATGCCGCGCTGGACGCGGTGATCACCGCCGACCGCGATTGCCGCGTGATCGGCTGGAACGCCGCCGCCGAGCGCATCTTCGGCCATCGCCGCGACGCCATCATGGGCAAGCCGATCGGCGACACCATCGTCCCCCCGCACCACCGGGACGCGCATGAGGCCGGCCTCGCGCGCTACCACCGCACGGGATGCCCGCATGTGCTGGGCCAGCGGCTCGAGATGGAGGCGATGCGCGCGGATGGCTCGATCTTCCCCTGCGAGCTCTCGATCCATGAGGTGAAGGCGGCGGGCAAGGTCTTCTTCACCGCCTGGCTGCGCGACCTGACGCCGATGGTGCAGGCGCAGGCGGAGCTCGCCCAGCAGCGCGAGCGCCTGCACCAGAGCGAGAAGATGAGCGCGCTCGGCAGCCTGCTCGCGGGCGTGGCGCATGAGCTGAACAACCCGCTCGCCGTGGTGGTCGCGCAGACCACGATGCTCGAGAACACGGCGCAGGACCCGACGGTGCGCGAGCGCGCCGCGCGCATCCATGCCGCGGCCGCGCGCTGCGGGCGGATCGTCAAGACCTTCCTCGCGATGGTGCGCCGCCAGGCGCCGCTGCGCTCCGCGGTCGAGGTGAACAAGGCGCTGGATGGCGCGGTGGAGCTGGCGGGCTACGGCCTGAAATCCACTGGCGTGATCCTGGACCGGCGCCTTGATCCGGCGTTGCCGATGATCCAGGCCGATGCGGATCAGCTCGGCCAGGTCGCGGTGAACCTGATCGTCAACGCCCAGGCCGCGCTCGCCGACCGGCCGGAGCCGCGGGTGCTGCGGCTGGAAAGTTGGGCCGAGCCCGGTGGCGGCGTCGGTTTCGCGGTCGAGGACAACGGCCCCGGCGTGCCGGAGGATCTGCGCGAGAAGATCTTCGAACCCTATGTCACGACCAAGCCGCTCGGCGCTGGCACCGGCATCGGGCTCGCGGTGTGCCGCAACATCCTGGGCGCGCATGGCGGCACGATCACGCTGGAACGCGGCACCATCGGCGGCGCGCGCTTCGTGGTGCGGCTGCCGCCGGGCCTGCCGTCGGACACGCCTGCGCAGGAGCCGGCGCCGGCGGCCGCGCCAGGGGCGCTGCGGGTGCTCGTGGTGGATGACGAGCCGGAGGTCGGTGCCGCGCTCGCGGAACTGCTTGCCATGCAGGGCGTCGCGGTCGAGCAGGCTGGCGACATCGCCGGCGCCATGGCGCGGATATCGGCCGGCGCCTTCGATGCGGTGTTCTGCGACCTGCGGATGCCGGGTGGCGGCGGCGCGGCGCTCTATCGCCACGCCGTCGCGGCGCAGCCGCACCTGCGGGGGCGCTTCGCCTTCGTGACCGGCGATACCGTCGCCGGCCCGGCGACGATCGGCGCGCTGGATCCCGCCGACCCGCCACCGATCCTCGAGAAGCCCTTCATGCCCGAGGATGTGGCGGCGGTGCTGGACAAGATGCGCGCACCGTAGCGCACTTTCTAGCCAAGCGGAATCGCTTGGCGACTCGGAAAGTGCGACAAAGCGTTCAACTAGACCCGCTTCACCGCGACGATCGCGGTGAAGCGGGTCTAGCGCACCGCCTCATGCGATCACGACGATCTCGCTGCCGCCCCAGCCACTGCCACCCTGGAACGTGGCGATGATCACCGGCCCCACGCCGCCGATCCCGTCGGCATCCCATCGCAGGATGCGGGTGTCGGTCTCGTAGGTGAATTGCCCGGTTCCGGTGGCGGCCGTGGTGTCGCCAGTGAGGCTTGCGACGTAGCGCCCCGTCGCGACCACGTTCATGCCGGCCACGAGCCCGCCGCCGAATCCGGCGGCCGAGACGACGAGCGTATCGTCCACGCCAATATAGCTGACGATGCGGTCGCCGCCCTCGCTGGGGCTGTTGTAGAGGAAGATGTCGGCGCCCAACCCGCCGCTCAGCGTGTCCGCGCCGTGCCCGCCGACCAGCGTGTCGGCGCCCTGCCCGCCGGCGATGCTGTCATCGCCCGCGAGGCCCCGGAGGAGGTTGTTGCCGGCATTGCCCGCCAGGTAGTTGTCGGCGCCATTGCCGGTGCCTTGAAGCGCCGCGGTACCGGTGAGCAGCAGCGCCTCGAAATGCTGCTGGAGCGTCCAGGTGATGCTGGAGATCACCGTGTCGGCGCCCTCATTCGCCGCCTCGACGATGTAGTCATCGGCCTCGTTCACGACATAGACGTCGTTGCCGATCCCGCCATACATCTCGTCCGCGCCATTGCCGCCGTTGAGGCTGTCATCGCCCGCACCGCCGATCAGCAGGTCGTCGCCGTCATTGCCGCGCAGGGTGTCGTTGCCGCCGAGCCCGGCCAGCCGGTTCGACGCGGCATTGCCGGTGATCGCGTCGTGGCCCTGGCCGCCATTCACATGCTCGATGGAGCGGAGCGTGTCGGCACCGATCTCGGCGCTGGCCGCAAGCGCCATGTTGATGACGGCGTCCGCGCTGGTGGCCGAGAGGTCGTAGACGTCATTCCCGCCGGCGCCGCCATGGTAGAAGTCATCGCCGTCGTTGACGGTCGCGAAGATGGTGTCGGCGCCTTCCCCCGAGCGCACCGTGTCGGCGCCCGCGAGGCCGTAGACCGCGTCATCCGCGCCGGGACGGCCGAGCAGGAGGTCGGCGCCGGTGGTGCCGATCAGGTCCTCGAGTGCGATATCGGTGACGGTGACGAGAAGGGCCTGCGACGCGCCAAGGCCACCCGGATCGGTGACGCGGATCGTGACCTCGTAGATGTTGTTGCCATTCGCGTCGGCGGGCGCCTCGAAATCCGGGCCCGTGTCGAAGCGCAGCGCGCCGGTGGCTGCATCGATCGCGAACCGCGCGGCGTCCGCCCCGCCCTCGATGGACCAGGTGAGCGGCGCGCCCTCGGCATCGGTGGCGAAGGGTGTGTGGAAGGGCGCCAGCGTGTTCTCCGCCACGCTGAACGAGCGCGTCGCGCCGCCGAACAGCACCGGCGCCTGTGCGCCCGCCACGTCTTCATAGAGGACGTCGGCACGGATGTTGCGCACCAGGTGGGCGGTGGTGGTGCCGCCGGTGGCGGCGGTGATCATGAAGTTCACATGGGGCGAATTGGCGAAGATCTGCGTGATGATGTCCGCCGTCTTGGTGTCGCGCTGGATGCCGTCGAACCAGGTGGTGATCGTCTGGGTGGCGGCATTCCAGGCGATCTCGATGCGGTGCCACTGGCCATCCTCGATGTTGCCGAGGCTGACGATGCCGTTCTGGCCCGTGCCGAAGCCCGGCCGGCCTGGCGAGTAGATCGCCGTATGGTCCGTCGCGGGCTCGCTGCCGTCATTCTGCCAGATGTCGAATTCCACGACGAGCGCATTGGCCAGGCCAACCGCGCCGAGCGAGCCGCCCGTCCCGCCGAGCTGCCCCCAGGCATTGGAATGCAGCACGAAGGCCCCGCCATCCGCACCGCCGAAATCCTGGTCTCCGAAATTCATCTCGAAACTGAAATAGGCATCCGTGCGCAGGTCGATGCGGGTGGGCGAACCGACGCCGCCGACCGCACTGGTGATGTTGGGGGTGAGCGTGTACTCGCCGGCCGGGGCGTTGGTCAGCGCCGCGGTGCCGAGCGCAAGCAGGATCTGGCTCGGCGGCGCGTCCACCGCATCGATCGTCAGCCGGCCGATGTCGCCGGTGAAGAGGTCGGCATAGTAGATGTAGCCGTCCGGCCCCTGAACAAGGTGAACCGGACCGAAGGCGCCCCAGTCGAACAGGTACTGGATGTCCGTCCGGTCGGTGGTGGAGACGAGATAGGCGTCGCCCCCGACGAAGTCGCTGAAGAAATACTGGCCGAGCAGCGCCGGGTCGTAGGCGCTGCCCGGCAGGATCACGCCGCCGGAGGTGATCGCCTGGAGCTGGTAGCCGGGCGCGGCATTGTCGTGCGCGAAGGCGCGGTAGGGCAGGGTGATCTCGATCGTGCCGGCCTCGACCGCGGCGTAGAAGGCCGCCGCCTGCGGCAGGTCGCGATAGCCGGGCGTGCGATGCTCCACGCCATTGTCGGCACCTTCGAAGAAGGGCCAGCCGAAATTGGCGCCGGGACCGCCGGTGTTGATCTCCTCGTAGGTGCTCCAGCCGACATCGGTGATGATCAGCTTGCCTTCGGCGTCGAAGCCCGCCGAGAAGGGGTTGCGCAACCCGTACTGCCAGATCTTGGCGCGGTTGACGTCGAGGTTCGCGGCTTCGTCCGCGAAGGGGTTGTCGGCCAGCCCCTGCCCGGTCACGGGATCGAGCCGCAGCACCTTGCCCGACAGCGTGTCGAGCGACTGCACTTCCGGCGAGCGGGGATCGGCGAAATTGTAGGAGGTGCCGTCCCCGGTCAGCACGTAGAGCTTGCCATCCGGCCCGAAGAGGAGCTTGCCGCCGGAATGCGACAGGCTGTCGCCCTTCAGGTAGTTCTGCTTGTAGCCGTCCACGACGACGTCGCCGGCGTTGATCACGCGTTCGGAGGACGTCGCGCCGCTCAGGCCGGGATCGGTGAAGTCGAAGGCGCCACCGCCGCTGATGTCGGACAGCGAATTCCCGGCGCTGCCGAGGATCACCACGCCGCTGCCTTCGACGATGGTCGTGTAGCCCGTCGCCTGGTCCAGCGTGTAGCGGACGAGGTTGGAAAACCGGTTGCCCGCGCCGTCCGGCCCGGCATTGCCCGTCTGCCCCGCCGTCTCGGGCGGGTCCACGACATGGAAGACGTAGAGGTAGGGAAAGTTCGCGAGATCGGGATGCGGCAGGACGTCGAGCAGGCCGCGATCACCGGCGGAATTGGTGATCGCGCTGATGTCGAGGATGGTGGTCACCTGCCCAGTCTCGACATTGCCGAGCTTCACCCGGCCGGCCTTCTCGGCGATGAAGACCAGGTCCTCGTTGACGGGCGAGAAGGCGAAGCGGACGGGCGTATCGAGCCCGCTGATCTCGGCGAAGGGCGTGACCAGCCAATCCGAGGTGAGCGGCGGCTCGACCGGCGGGGGCGGCGCCGGGTTCTCGTCGTCCAGGATCGAGATGCGGTTGGTGCGCGGCGCGATCAGCGTGCCGCCCGTCGCGCTGATGAGGGAGAAGGTGAAGACCTCCGTGCTCTCCGCGAGCGCGTCGTTCAGGATGGTGATCGGCACGAAGACACTGGCGGCGCCATCGGCCATCACGATGCTGCCACCGGTCGTCGCGGCGTAGTCGGCGCCGCTGGTCGCCGTGTCGCCCTGCACGCCGTAGAGGATCGTCACCTCGCCCGAGAGCGAGCCGGAGCGGCGGATCTCGATCTGGATCGTCCCTTCGGTCTCGTCGACGCGGGTTTCGGTCTCGGCGAGGAAGATCGAACCACTCATGACCGCTCACTCCTTGGGCAGACACGGAACAGGGGCCGGACCCCGGGCGATGCCCGCGATCCCGGCTGGCGCATCACAGCAGCGACCAGTCGCGCGCGCCCCAGGGCTCCTCGGCGATCGGCGCCGGGGGGAGGAAGGGCGGCGGGATCTCGCCGACTGGCTGCGCCACCTCGGCGACGGGCACCAGCAGGCGTGCGAGCAGCGCGGCGAAGTCGAGGTCGCCCGAGCCTGGCGGCGGGGCGCCAGGGGGCGCTTGGGCGGGCGCTGCGGCGAGCGGGAAGGGCGGGGAAGGGGCACCGGCAATGGCGGCGAGAACAAGCGGGAGCGGCAGAGGCTCGGCCGGCGGGGCGGTGGGCGGCAGGGGGAGCGTGCCATCGCCGGGCGGTCGCTCGGGCGGCTGCGGCCACGCTTGCGGGTCGGGCGGCGTCGCGCCCGGCGGCGGGCCGGGGGGCGCGGCCAGGGCCTCCGCGACGGGAATGGGCGCGAACGCCATGGTCGTCAGCTGCGCCGGCGGCGGGGCGTGGAACACCAGGACCCAGGGCGTGGCCGGTCCCGGCATGTCCTGGTTCGGCTCGGCATCGGGCGAGGCCGCGGCCTCGAACAGGATCGCACCAGGGAAAAGCACCATGCCGCACCAGGGGTCACGGCGCCGTCCTGGCGCGCCGCAACAGCCAGGGATCACAAGGCGATCAGGGTGCCTGGCTTGCCCGAACCGCGCGACAGGCCGCACGGCCTCGCGAGGAGCCTTATCGCGGAGTTACCGATGGTGCGTCAATAAAAAAACAATGAAAGCGAACTGAGCCTTCCCGGGTATCAGCGAAGCTCCGCCGTCCGCACCGTTCCGGTCCCGCGCGGCACAGGCGGCGCCAGGCTCGGCTGGCTGGCGCGCGCCGGCGTGCCGAGTGCGCTGCGGGTGCGCGGCGCTGCCTGGGCGCGCCGCGTCGGCGCGGTACGCGCGGCGACCGGGCGAGCCGCGGGGCGGGCGGCAGGCCGCGACGCCGCGGCGCGCGCCTGCACCTGGCGGGTCGGCTGGCCGCGCGTGGCGGTGCGCCGCGCAGGGCGCGCGGCGACCTGGCGCGGCGCGGCGCGGGGCGTGGCCCGAGCGGCCCGCGGCAGCGGCGCCGCGCTGGCGCTGCGGAGGATGTTCGGCCCCCGCGCCTCGGCCCGGGCGGCGACGCCGAGCTGGTCGAAGCCGCGATCGAGCAGCGTCGCCATATGCGCGTCCCGCTCGGTCCAGGAACTGCCGCCGAACACCGCGCCGATCAGCCGCTGGCCGCCGCGGCTCGCGGAAGTCACGATGTTGAAGCCGCTCGCGTTGATGTAGCCGGTCTTGATTCCATCCACGCCTTCGTAGGTTTCGAGCATGCGATTGTGGTTGCGCAGCCGCACGCCGCCGAGCTGGGCGTGGCTCACGCCGAAATAGTGATAGCGGTCGGGGAACTCCTGGAAGAGCCGGCGGCCGAGGTTCGCCATGTCGCGCGCGGTGGTCACCTGCGCGATGTCCGGCAGCCCGGAGGCGTTGCGGAAGGTGGTGCGCGTCATCCCGAGAGCCCGGGCACGGAGCGTCATCATCTGGGCGAAGCGCTCCTCGCTGCCGCCGAGCCGCTCGCCGAGGGCGGCCGCGACGTCATTCGCGGAGCGCGTGACGAGCGCCAGGATCGCCTGCTCGACGCTGATGGACTGGCCGGCGGGGATGCCAAGCTTGGACGGCGGGCGGGAGGCCGCTTCCTCGGAGAAGGGGACGCGCGAATCGAGGCGCAGGCGGCCCTCTCGGAGCGCCTCGAACACCATATAGAGGGTCATCATCTTGGTGAGCGAGGCGGGGTGGCGCGCCTCATCCGGATTGGCGGCGGTGAGCACGTTGCCCGTCCGGGCGTCCAGAACGATGGCCGCGTAGCGCTCGCTGCCGATCTGCGCCACCGCCGGCCGGGTCAGGAGGACAGCCAGGGCGCAGGCGGATAGCCCTGCGCGCAGCACAGACCAGAGACGCATTGCCCGCAGCACCCCCTCGGAGCGGCACCCCCGTGCCGCGAAGCCGGCACCTTAGGAAGCCTGGCCGGGCGCTGTCCAGCAAAAGGTCACGCGATGACAGAGGCTTGTGCGGCATCCTTACGATCGCCTGGCGGCGGGCGCGGCAACCCTGAGCGCAAACAGGACGGTATCCTGCGAAACGGGACAAATGCTGCACTGCAAAAACCGCTTGCATCTTTTGGTCGGAAGTCCGTAAAAGGCGCTCGTGCTGCGGTGCAGCAAAATCATCGGGGCCGGATCATCGGCTCCCGGCGCGTTCCCGGATCGGGGGCCGCCGACCGGAACAGATGGAGAGGCTCATGGCGGGCGAAGAGAAGACAAGCAAGCGGGCGATCGCGCTGGTCGAGACGACGGCGGCGGACACCGCGGCGAAGACCAAGAAGTTCGTGGAAACCGGTGCGCAGGAAGCGCGCGTTGCGATGGAGAAGGGCATGGAGCAGATGACGAAGCAGGCCGAGGGCTTCTTCAAGGCCGCCGAGGAGGCCGCTGAGTTTGGCCGCGGCAATTTCGAGGCGGTGACCAAGTCGGCGCAGCTCTTCGCCGTCGGCTTCCAGGACCTCGGCAAGCAGGTCTTCGCCGTCTCCCAGGCGCTGACCGACCACGCGATGGAGAGCGCCAAGGCGCTCGCCGGCGTAAAGAGCCTGAAGGAGGCCGCCGACATCCAGGCCGCCTTCGCCAAGGCCTCGATGGAGCGCTCGATGTCCGAGGCTGCGAAGCTGCAGGAGGCGACCTTCAAGCTCGCCGAGACGGCCTACGCCCCGCTCACCGCGCGGATGAACCTGGCGGTCGAGAAGTTCGCCAAGCCGCTCGCGGCCTGATACGGCGCGGGGCCTCTGCCCCGCTGCCGAACCGGCAGGCCCGGTTGCGCTTCCTTCGGGCGGGCGCAACCGGGCCTTTCTTCATTCTGGCCCCTCGCTTCTGGCCACTGGCCCCTTCACTCCACGCCCCGGGCTCCGATATCCTGTCCAAGCCGGGCGGCCCGGCACGCGTCACCCAAGGCAGGCATGAGCGACACCGACAAGCGCAACGGCGCCGGCAACGGCACGGAGGGGCCTAACACCGGCGTGGTGGTGAAGGCCAAGCCGCGCACCCGCAAGCCCGCCATGTACAAGGTGCTGATGCTGAACGACGACTACACCCCGATGGAGTTCGTCGTGCACGTCCTCGAACGCTTCTTCTCCAAGACGCGGGAGGAGGCGACTCGCATCATGCTGCATGTCCACCGGCGCGGGGTCGGCGTCTGCGGGGTCTATACCTATGAGGTCGCGGAGCACAAAGTGACCCAGGTCATGGATCTGGCCCGCCAGAACCAGCACCCTCTGCAGTGTACGATCGAGAAGGAATGAGTGCGTCCGCCGCGGCCTGGGCGTAACCTCGGGTTAACCGAGTCCGGCCTGGACTGTGACAAGGGGGAGGGAAGCACCACATTGAGCGCAACCCCGGTCGGCGCTGCCCATCCCCTGCGCTGGCCATCCGATAGGGAGCGTCGTGCCTATGCTGTCCCGCAACCTTGAACAGACGCTCCACCGTGCGCTGGGCCTGGCGAATGAGCGCCGGCACGAGTATGCCACGCTGGAACACCTCCTCCTCGCCCTCGCCGACGATACGGACGCCGCGACCGTGCTCCGCGCCTGTGGCGTGGATGCCGACAAGCTCAAGCGCGACCTCGGCGAATTCCTCGACAAGGACCTCGCCGGCCTGGTCTCCGACCGCGCCGGGGAGGCGAAGCCCACCGCCGGCTTTCAGCGCGTGGTGCAGCGCGCCGCCATCCATGTGCAATCCTCCGGCCGCGACGAGGTGACCGGCGCCAACGTGCTGGTCGCGCTGTTCTCGGAGCGCGAGAGCCACGCGGTGTATTTCCTGCAACTGCAGGACATGACCCGGCTGGACGCGGTGAACTTCATCAGCCACGGCATCGCCAAGGCGCCCGGCCGGTCCGCGACGCGCCCTGTGCAGGGCACGCCCGCAAGCAGCAACGAGGAACAGTCGGAGAAGGAGGAGAAGCCGCAACGCGGCCAGCGCGGGCAGGACGCGCTCTCCAACTACTGCGTCAACCTCAACAAGAAGGCGCAGCAGGGGAAGATCGATCCGCTGATCGGCCGCGACCAGGAGATCGAGCGGACCATCCAGATCCTCTGCCGCCGCACCAAGAACAACCCGCTCTATGTCGGCGATCCTGGCGTGGGGAAGACCGCGATCGCGGAAGGGCTCGCCAAGCGGATCGTCGAGGGCGACGTGCCAGAGGTGCTGCTCAAGAGCACGATCTTCGCGCTCGACATGGGCAGCCTGCTCGCCGGCACCCGCTACCGCGGCGATTTCGAGGAGCGGCTCAAGGCGGTGGTGTCCGAGCTCGAGAACCAGCCCGGCTCGATCCTGTTCATTGACGAGATCCACACCGTGATCGGCGCGGGCGCCACCAGCGGCGGCGCGATGGATGCCTCCAACCTGCTGAAGCCGGCGCTGGCGCAGGGCACGCTGCGCTGCATCGGCAGCACGACCTACAAGGAATACCGCAACTACTTCGAGAAGGACCGCGCGCTGGTCCGCCGCTTCCAGAAGATCGACGTGAACGA
>VFQR01002135.1_pt1 | contig 13174 bp, 11 predicted proteins | sample 3512321 | NCBI WGS metagenome assembly VFQR01 (sample SAMN10412374, study PRJNA504923) | tailings metagenome | isolation source: Relicate 3 Philex TSF1 revegetated site | place: Philippines: Tuba, Benguet | collected 2017-08-29
CCCGTCTGGTGCGCAGCACTGGTCATCTGCACGCTGCCGCCTGCCGCCTCGACCGCCTTGCGGATCGTTTCATCGTCGGTTGCGACGGCCACGTCGCCGACCGCTGCCTCCCGGGCGCGGTCGAGGACATGGAGAATCATCGGCCTGCCGCAGATGTCCGCGAGCGGCTTTCCGGGCAGCCGGGTCGCCTGCATACGCGCCGGAATCAGCACGATCAGATCGGAGCGGGACGAGCCGGTTAGAGCCATGGAAAACACCCGGAAAATCGCTGTTACCCGCCGGTTTCGCGGCGGCAGAAGGTAGCAGCGGCGGGCGGGTTATACGGGTTGCCTCCCATCGGGCAAAGCGATACCTCTGGCGCTTATTAATGGGGCCTCTCGCCGGGACGCCGGCGGAAATAACACCGGAATTGCCGGCCGATGAACAGCTTCGAACTCAACAAGATCATGGGCGCCGTACTCGGCACCTGCCTTTTCGTACTCTCGCTGAGCATCGTCTCGAGCGGCATCTTCGCGTCGCATCCGCCGAAGAAGGCGGGCTACGAGATCGCTGCTGCAGAGGAAAAGGGCGGCCAGAAGCAGGCTGCCGCCGAGCCGCAGGTCCCGCTCGAAAATCTGCTTAACGAAGCCAGCGCCGAAAAGGGCGCTTCCGTCGCGCGCCAGTGCGTCGCGTGCCACGACTTCGCAAAGGGTGGAGCGAATAAGGTCGGTCCGGGTCTCTATGGCGTCGTGAACGCCGAGCCGGGCCACCATACCGGCTTCAACTATTCGAACGCGATGAAGGGCAAGAAGGGCAAGTGGACCTTCGAAGCGCTCGATGCGTTCCTGGCCAACCCGAGCAAGGTCGTTCCCGGCACGTCGATGACCTTCCTTGGCGTGCGCCGCGCAACCGACCGCGCTGCCATCATCGTCTATCTGAATACGCTCTCGGATTCGCCTGCACCGCTGCCCAAGCCCGTGGCAGCAACTGCGCCCGCCGAGAAGAAGGAAGAGCCGGCCAAGCAGTAAGGCCGGATCGCCTCAAATCATCGCGAGATTGCCCGGGAGCGCTTTGGCGCGCCCGCGCAAAACGGTCATAATCACCGCCGACATTGGCCCCTGCGCGACGGGGGTTCGACGGAGGTACTTGTGACGCCGAATCTTGCCCGGACTCTCGTTCTCGCCCTCGCCATCCCGTTTCTGCCGCTCAAGGCGACCGCGCAGGAGACGTCCTGGCGTCATGCGCTCTCGCTGATGGGCGACGTCAAATACCCGGCGGACTTCAAGCGCTTCTCTTATGTGAACCCGAATGCGCCGAAAGGCGGCTTGCTGCGCCTCGGCGTCGACGGCACCTTCGACAGCTTCAATCACATCATCACACGCGGGACTTCGGCCGCCGGCGTTTCCATGCTCTACGATACGCTGATGACCGGCTCGCTCGATGAAGTGGCGACCGAGTACGGATTGATCGCAGAGGCCGTGCGCTATCCCGCGGACTACTCTTCGGTGACCTACCGGCTCCGCGCGACCGCGCGCTGGCACGACGGAAAACCGATCACGCCGGAAGACGTGATCTGGACGTTCCAGATGCTCAAGGAGCACAACCCGCAGCGCCGTTACTATTACCGCCATGTCGTGAAGGCGGAGAAAACCGGCGAGCGCGATGTCACGTTTACGTTCGATGCTCCCGGCAATCGCGAACTGCCGCAGATCGTGGGACAGATCGCGCCGATGCCGAAGCACTGGTGGACCGGAAAGGACGCGCAGGGCAAAGAGCGCAACATCGCGAACGGCACGCTGGAGCCGCCGCTCGGCTCCGGCGCCTACAAGGTGAAGAGTTTCATTCCCGGCCGCACGATCGCCTACGAGCGCGTGAAGGATTACTGGGCGGCAGCGCTACCGGTCCGGATCGGACACGATAACTTCGACGATATCCGCTACGAGTATTTCCGCGACGACTCCGCCGAACTCATCGCCTTCAAGGCGGACGAGTTCGACCTGCGCCTCGAAAACGTCGCCAAGAACTGGGCCACCGCCTATGACGTTCCGGCGGTGAAGGAAAAGCGGTTGCTGCTCGAAAGCTTTCCCGACCGTGCGCGCGGCGTGATGCAGGCTTTCGTGCTCAACCTGCGCCGTGAGAAATTTTCGGATCCTCGCGTTCGCCTCGCGTTGAACTACGCAATGCGGTTCGAGAACATGAACCGGAATTTCTTCTTCGGGCAGTACGAGCGTATCGCTTCCTATTTCAGCGGAACCGAACTCGCCTTCTCCGGCCTGCCGCAAGGAAAGGAACTTGAAATTCTCGAAACCGTCCGCGGCAGCGTGCCGGCGGAGGTATTCACGACGGTCTACAAGAACCCGGTCTTCGACAAGGAGGACTCCGTTCGCGACAATCTGCGGGAAGCCGCAAAGCTGTTGCGCGAAGCCGGCTACGAAGTGCGCGGCGGCAAGCTCGTCAATGCAAAAACCGGGGAGCCGTTCACGATCGAATTTCTGATCGTCAGCCCGAGCATGGACCGCATCGTTCTGTTCTACGGCGAGGATCTCAAGCGCCTCGGCATTCAGTTCACGGTGCGGCAGGTCGATGCTTCGCAGTATCAGAACCGCGTCCGCTCCCGCGATTTCGATGCGATCGTCGGCGGATGGGGCCAGTCGCTGTCGCCGGGTAACGAACAATATGAATACTTCGGCAGCGAATCCGCCGACCGCGACGCCTCCAGCAACTATGCCGGCATCAAGAACCCGGCCGTCGATGCGCTCATCAAGCGGGTGGTCTTCGCGAAGGACCGCCAGGAACTGATCGCGGCAACGCGCGCCCTCGACCGTGTCCTGATGTGGAATCACTATGTCGTTCCGATGTGGAGCATCGGTGTTTCGCGCATCGCGCGCTGGGACCGCTTCGGCAAACCAGACAAGCTTCCCGAGTACAACATCGGTTTCCCCGACATCTGGTGGTTCGACAAGGAGCGGGCCGCGAAGGTGGGGCCACAGAAGTGACCGAACGTCTGCGGATTTCGCGCCGCTCGCTGCTCGCATGGAGTGCGGCGGCGGGCGTATCGGCGGCACTTCCCGTCCGTGCACAGAATGCGCTGCACGAGCGCCACGGCATCTCCGCGTTCGGCGACCTGAAGTATCCGCCAAACTTCCCGCACTTCGATTACGTCAACCCGAATGCTCCGAAGGGCGGCGCATTCTCGCTGGTCGGCTCTTCCGGCGGATTCAACCAGAACCTCGAGACCTTCAACACACTGAACATCTATACGCAGCGCAACGACGGCGCGCTCGGCATGGAGATGACCTTCGCGTCGCTGATGACGCGGGCGCTCGACGAGCCCGACGCGATGTACGGCCTTGCGGCAGCTTCGGTCACGGCCTCGGATGATGGCCTCGTCTATCGTTTCCGCATCCGACCGGAAGCACGGTTCCATGACGGCTCGAAACTCACCGCGCACGACTCCGCATGGACCATCACCACGCTCAAAACCATCGGACATCCTATTCTTCGCCAGTTGCTGATCGATGTCGAAGCCGCAGCGGCGGTGAACGACGATGTGCTCGAAGTGCGTTTCGTCAAGAACCGGGGACGCGAGATTCCGCTGATCGTCGCAGGCCTGCCGGTGCTGTCGCGCAAATACTTCGAAGGGAAGAATTTCGAGGAAGCGACGCTCACCGCTCCGCTCGGCTCGGGCCCCTATCGCGCAGGGCGGCTCGAAGCCGGCCGCTTCATCGAATACAACCGCGTCGAGAACTGGTGGGGCGAGAAGCTGAACGTCAGCGTGGGACAGAACAACTTCGATACGCTCCGCTACGAGTTCTATCGCGACCGCGATGTCGGCTTTCAGGGATTTACGGCGCGAAACTACCTGTTCCGCGAAGAGTTCACGTCCCGCATCTGGGCGACAAGCTACGATTTTCCGGCTGTGCGCGACAGCCGTGTGAAGCAGGAGGTTCTTCCGGACCAGACCCCTTCCGGCGCGCAAGGCTGGTTCATGAACACGCGGCGCGAAAAGTTCTCGGACAAGCGCGTACGCGAGGCGCTTGCGCTCGCCATGGACTTCCAGTGGATGAACAAGAACCTGATGTACGGTTCCTACGAGCGCACCTATTCGTACTTCCAGAACTCGGACATGGCCGCGCAAGGCAAGCCATCGCCGGAAGAACTTGCGTTGCTCGAGCCGTTCCGCGGCAAGCTCGACGAATCCGTATTCGGCGAAGCCTATATGCCGCCGGAAGCCGACGGTTCGGGACAGGACAGAAGCCTGCTGCGCAAGGCGGGCGCGCTGCTCCGCGAAGCGGGATACGAAATCAAGAACGGCAAGCGCACGAGCCCCAAGGGCGAACCCGTCTCGATCGAGTTCATCATCAACACGGCTTCATTCCAGCCGCATCATTCGGCGATCATTTCGAATCTGAACCGTCTTGGGATCGAGGCCAACATGCGGGTCGTCGATCCGGCGCAGTTCCGGCTCAGGCTCGACACGTTCGATTTCGACATGACCGTGCAGCGCTTCGTCGTCAGTTCCACGCCGGGCGAGTCGTTGCGCACGTTCTTCTCGTCGCAAGCCGCGAAGATCAACGGCTCCCGCAACCTTGCGGGCGTGTCGGACCCCGCGGTCGACGCCCTGATCGAACGAATCGTCGAAGCGAAAACGCGCGAACAACTCACGTTCGCGTGCCGCGCGCTCGACCGTGTGCTCCGCGCCGGCCACTACTGGATCCCGCAGTGGTACAAAGGAACGCACTGGATCGCCTATTGGGACGTCTTCGCACGCCCCAAAGAAAAGCCCCGATACGGGCGCGGGATTCCCGAAACGTGGTGGCGCGCCCGCGCCGATTGACCGGGCCTCCGAAGCCGCGCAGTTTGTCGCCATTCCTTGCCGCAGAGGCCTGAATGCTCGCTTATATCGTTCGCCGCCTGCTCCTGATCATCCCCACCATCCTCGGGATCATGCTGGTCTCCTTCGTGGTGATCCAGTTTGCTCCGGGCGGACCCGTCGAACAGGCCATCGCGCAGCTGACCGGTTCCGATATCTCCACTTCCGACCGGCTCAACCGCAGCGGCGGCGAAACTTTCCGGCCGAACAACACCGCTGGCGGAACGCTGGATTCCTCATCCTCGCGCTATCGCGGCGCGCAGGGCCTGGATCCGCAGATCATCAAGGATCTCGAAAAACAGTTCGGCTTCGACAAGCCCGCACATGAGCGGTTCCTGTTGCTGATCTGGAACTACGCGCGGTTCGATTTCGGCAGAAGTTACTTTCACGATGCGCGCGTGCTCGATCTGGTCCTCGAAAAGATGCCGGTTTCGATCTCTCTCGGTCTCTGGCTGACGCTGCTGACCTACCTCATTTCGATTCCGCTCGGCATCGCGAAGGCCGTGCGCGACGGCTCGCGGTTCGACGCGTGGACGTCGGTGATCGTCATCATCGGCTACGCGATTCCGGCTTTCATGTTTGCGATCTTCCTGATCGTCGTCTTTGCCGGCGGCTCGCTCAATCTGCCCTGGGGTTTGAGTTCCGCGTTTCCGTTACGCGGCCTTACCTCGCCCAACTGGGACGAGCTTTCGCTGCTCGGCAAGATCGGAGACTACTTCTGGCACCTCGCGCTGCCGATCAGCGCGATGCTGCTCGGCTCCTTCGCAACCATGACGTTGCTGACGAAGAACTCGTTCCTCGACGAGATCCGCAAGCAGTATGTCGTGACCGCCCGGATGAAGGGGCTTTCGGAAAAACGCGTGCTTTACGGCCACGTCTTCCGCAACGCGATGCTGATCATCATCGCCGGCTTTCCCGGCGCATTCATCGGCGCCTTCTTCTCGAGTTCGCTGCTCATCGAACAGATCTTCTCGCTCAACGGGCTCGGGCTGCTCGGGTTCGAGGCGGTCGAAAAGCGCAACTATCCCGTCGTCTTCGCGACGCTCTATATTTTCTCGCTGCTCGGCCTTGTCGTGAACCTGATCTCGGATCTTGCCTACACGTGGGTCGACCCGCGCATCGACTTCGAGTCGCGGGAGGTCTGACACCATGGATCAGATCACGCAGACTCCGGTGCTCGAACAGCACGCGGCCAATGTCGAAACGAAAAAGAGCCGCCTATCCCCGATCAACCAGCGCCGCTGGGAAAACTTCAAACGTCACCGCCGCGGATACTGGTCGCTGTGGATTTTCTCGATCCTCTTCGTGCTCACGCTCTTCGCGGAGCTGATCGCGAACAACAAGCCGTTCCTGATTTCCTACGACGGCAAATGGCACTATCCGATCGTGCAGTTCTATCCGGAGACCGCTTTCGGCGGGGACTTCGAGACCGAGGCGAACTATCGCGATCCCGAAGTGCAGAGGCTGATCAAGCAAAAGGGCGGCTACATGCTCTGGCCGCCGATTCCGTTTCACCATTCGACCATCAACTACGACGTCCCGACGCCGGCGCCGTCGAAACCGACATGGATGTACAGCGAAGAAGAGTGCAAGGCTGCGGTCGCCAAAAAAGAGGGAGCGAAGAGTTGCCGCGACCTCGACCAGAACTGGCTCGGCACCGACATCGCCGCACGCGACGTCACCGCGCGCATGATCTACGGCTTTCGCATCTCGGTGATCTTCGGCCTCACGCTGACAATTCTCTCCTCGATCATCGGGATCGCCGCGGGCGCCGTGCAGGGTTACTTCGGCGGCTGGGTCGATCTTGCGTTCCAGCGTTTCATCGAAATCTGGACGTCGATCCCTACGCTCTATGTACTTCTGATCGTTGCCGCCGTGCTGCCACAGGGATTCTTCGTGCTGCTCGGCATTCTGCTGCTGTTTTCCTGGACGTCGCTCGTCGGCGTGGTGCGCGCCGAATTCCTGCGGACACGTAACTTCGAATACGTGCAGGCGGCCCGCGCGCTCGGCGTTTCGAATGCCGTGCTGATGTATCGCCACATCCTGCCGAACGCGATGGTCGCGACCATGACCTTCATGCCGTTCATTCTCTCGGGCTCGGTGATGACGCTGACCGCGCTCGACTATCTCGGCTACGGCCTGCCGCCCGGCTCGCCCTCGCTCGGAGAATTGCTCAATCAAGGGCGCAACAACCTGCAGGCGCCTTGGCTCGGCATCACCGGCTTCTTCACGGTCGCGATCCTGCTCACGCTTCTGATCTTCATCGGCGAAGCGATCCGCGACGCCTTCGACCCGCGAAAGACCTTCTCATGAGCCCGCTTCTCGAGATCAGGAATTTCTCGGTCGCATTCCGGCAGGCTGGGAGAGATACGCTCGCCGTCGACAATGTTTCGTTCGACATCAAGAAGGGTGAAACCGTCGCGGTTGTCGGCGAGTCGGGATCAGGAAAATCGGTCACAGGACTTTCGGTGCTGCGGCTCCTGCCCTCTTCCGCGCATCATCCGGGCGGGGAAATCCTGTTTCAGGGCCGGAACCTGCTCGATCTCTCCGAACAGGAAATGCGCGGCGTGCGCGGCAACGACATCACGATGGTGTTTCAGGAGCCGATGACGTCGCTCAATCCGCTGCACACGATCGGCCAACAGATCGCGGAAGTGCTCGAAGTCCATCGCGGCATGCGCGGCGAGGCTGCCCGCAAGCGCGTGATCGAACTGCTCGCGGAAGTGGGAATTCCAGATCCGGTAGAGCGCCTCGGCTCCTACCCGCACCAGTTATCCGGCGGCCAGCGCCAGCGCGTCATGATCGCGCTTGCGCTTGCGAACGAACCGGAACTGTTCATTGCCGACGAGCCGACCACCGCGCTCGACGTCACCGTACAGGCGCAGATCCTGAAACTCCTGAAGGAACTGCAGGGCCGTCTCGGGATGGCGATGCTTTTCATCACGCACGATCTCGGCATCGTGCGCAAAATCGCCGACCGCGTCTGCGTGATGAAGCAGGGCAAAATCGTCGAGCAGGGCACGGTCGACGACATTTTCAAGAACCCGCAGCACCCCTACACCAAGGCGCTGCTTGCCGCCGAGCCGCGCATCCAGCCCGCGCCGCCGCAACCGGATGCGCCGGCCATCCTGGAAACCGACGACCTGAAGGTCTGGTATCCGATCAAGCGCGGGCTCTTCAAGCGCACTGTGGGTCATATCAAAGCCGTCGACGGCGTTTCCTTGAAGATCCGGCGCGGCGAAACGCTGGGCGTGGTCGGCGAATCCGGATCCGGAAAGACGACGCTCGGGCTCGCGCTGTTGCGGCTGATCTCGAGCCAGGGACCGATCGTGTTTCTCGGCAAGCCGATTCAGGGGCTCAAGTTCAAGGCGATGCGCCCGTTCCGGCGCGACATGCAGATCGTGTTTCAGGATCCCTACGGCTCGTTGTCGCCGCGCATGGCGATCACCGACATCGTGTCCGAGGGTCTGCGCGTGCACCAGCCGCAGATGAGCGAAGCGGAGCGCGATCGCCGCGCTGCGGCGGCGCTGCAGGACGTCGGTCTCGATCCGGCGACGCGCAACCGGTATCCGCACGAGTTTTCCGGCGGACAGCGCCAGCGCATCGCGGTTGCCCGCGCCATGGTGCTCGAGCCGTCATTCGTCGTGCTCGATGAGCCGACCAGCGCGCTCGACATGCTGGTGCAGTCGCAGATCGTCGACCTGCTGCGCGACCTGCAGAAGAAACGCGACCTGACCTATCTTTTCATCAGCCACGATCTTCGCGTCGTGGCAGCGCTGGCGAGCCACGTCATGGTGATGAAAAACGGCAAGATCGTCGAGCAGGGCCCCGCGGAAAAGCTGTTCAAGCATCCCGAGAGCGACTACACCCGCGCGCTGTTCGCGGCCGCGTTCTCGCTGGAAACGGCGCAGGGCGCGTAAACCTACTTCGCTTCCCGTCCGAGCTTTTGCATCTGTTCCAGTCCCCGTGCACGCGAAGCGGGATTCTCGACCGTTCCGATCAGGGTTTCGCGCACCGGCTTGATGCCGACGAAGTAAAGAATGTTCCGCCGCAGGCTGCTCACGCTGTGCGAGAAGAAGAACAGCCGATAGAAAAAGCCGGGCATACCCATGGTGACGACGACACGCGCCGATTTCCCCTTCAGCAGTCCCGGGGAAAGGGTGCGTTTTCCGCGGCCGATGGCGAAGCCGGGGCGAAGTACCTGTTCGAAGAAGCCCTTCAGCAGCGCGGGCATCGCGCCGAGCCAGAGCGGAAACAGGATCACCACGTGATCGGCCCAGGCGATCGTTTCCTGTGCCCGCTTCACTTCCGCAGGCACCTCGCCCTTCTCCCAATCCTTTCCGGAACGAAGCACATCGATCGCCGCGTTCGCGACCTCGATGGTGCGGACCTCGTGGCCTGCATCGCGTGCGGCCCGCGCATATTCCGCAGCAAGAGCGTGAACGAAGCGAACCGCGTCCGGGTCGGGGTGACCGTCGATGATCGCGATATTTCTCATGCCACCCGCTTACGCGAAGTCGGCATCGGTCGGATTGATCTCCCGCAACTTGCGTTCAGATCCGGCGAACTTCGAGCACTCCCGAACCGGTTGCCTGGATACGCGCAATCGCGGCGGTAAGTGACTCTTCCGCTACAGCCATATGAAAGGCGTTGGCATGCAGAAGCTTGCCATCGCCTGCGAAAAATCCGACGTGGCCTTTCCAGAAAATCAAATCGCCGCGCCGGAGCACGCTTTGGTCCCCGGCAAAGGAAACATGCGTTCCGATTTTCTGCTGCATGTCGCTATCGCGCGGGCATTCATGACCGGCACTTTGCAGCGAGAGTTGAACGAGCGCAGAGCAATCGAGTCCCGCGGAAGTCTTGCCACCCCAGAGATAGGGCGTGCCGAAAAAGCGGCTAGCGACCTCGACCGGATCGTTCTCACGAAACGAAACCGGCGCGACATGCTGTTTCGGAATGAAGCCGCCGGAATCTGCGACCGCGAAATCCGCCTGTTCGCGCTTCACCGTAAATACGCTGCCGAACGAAAGAGAGGCTACCGGAGGCGACTTGATATCAGCTTTCGGAAAGACAAACGTCCGAAGCGCGCGTATGCGGTGCGTCGGCTTCGCGGTCTCGCGCGCGAGCGCGTTCGAGGGCAGCCAGCCGACATAACCGTCACCGGCAAGCTGGCCCCACGACCAACCCTCTTCGGTTTCTTCATAGATCGTGAGACGCTCGCCATGCAGCGCTTCGGTATCGAGCGAAGCTTCGGAAGAAGGCACGCTTCGCAGCGGCGCCGAAACGTCGATGACCTGCATCGCAACGCCGTCCACGAAGCGCTCGGCTTCGACTTTGCCGCGCAAATGCGAGGCGGCGAGATCGGGCCGCGCTGGCGTAAGGCGTTTGTCGAACCCGCTCACAGCGGCAATTCTTTCGCTTTGGCGACCATGAGATCGGCGAGGCGCTCCACGTAGAGCGCGCCTTTGACGGTACGCTGCACCAGCACGTTTCTGCGATCGGCAGGATCGCGCCGGCGCTGCAGAATTTCCATCCGGCCCATGGTGTCGAGCGCGCGGGTGACCACGGGTTTTGTGACCTTCAGCTTCGCTGCAAGGCCGCGAACCGTATGCGGTGCCGGCTCCAGATAGATCGTAAGCAGAATCGTGATCTGCCGGGCGGACAGATCGCGGTCGTCGTCGCGAACCATGTCGAAATTGAAATCATGCAGGAGCTTCAGCGCCTGCGAAGGACGGAGATCGACGGCCACAACGCACTCAAAATTCGTTTCGGAGCCGTATCATTTCAGGGCGCGGCGCTTCGCGCAAGTTCAACCGTAGCGTTCGGTTAACAGCGCGAACAGTGCGCGCACGGAATGCGCTTCGCCGCCTTCCGGACGGCCCGGCTGCTCTTTCGGATTCCACGCGAAGATATCGAGATGCAGCCAGCTCTTCGCATGCTCGACGAACTTCGAAAGGAAGAGTGCGGCCGTGATCGCGCCCGCATGCCCGCCGCCAACATTATTCGTGTCCGCAATTTTCGAACCGAGCATCTCCATATACGGACGCCAAAGCGGAAGTCGCCAGAGCGGATCGCGTTCCTGCGCCGCATGTTTGGCAAGCGCATTCCAGAGCGCATCGTCGTCCGTGAATGCCGGCGGGATTTCCGGTCCGAGCGCCACGCGCGCAGCCCCGGTGAGCGTCGCAAAGTCGATGATAACGTCCGGCTTCTCTTCGTCGGCGAGCGTCAGCGCATCGGCGAGCACGAGGCGGCCTTCCGCATCGGTGTTGCCGATCTCGACGGTAATGCCTTTGCGGCTCTTGAAGATGTCGCCGGGACGAAACGCGATCCCGGATATCGAATTCTCCACCGCGGGAATGATCACCCGCAGACGCACCTTCAGCTTCGCATCCATGACCATGTGCGCGAGCGCGAGTGCTGCCGCGGCCCCACCCATGTCCTTCTTCATCAGCAGCATGGCGGAGTCGGGCTTGATATCGAGGCCGCCGGTATCGAAGCACACGCCCTTGCCCACGAGGGTAACCTTCGGGTGCGAAGGCTTGCCCCAGGTGAACTCGACCAGGCGCGGCGCGCGTTCGCTGCCCTGCCCGACCGCGTAGACGAGCGGAAAGTTCTTCTTGAGAAGATCCTTGCCGACGATGCCCGAAACCTTCGCACCGTGTTTTTTGGCAAGCGTGCGGGCCGCGGCTTCAAGTTCGGCGGGACCGAGATCGTTCGCAGGCGTATTCACGAGATCGCGTGCGAGCGAGACGCCTTCGGCGACCCGTGCGATCTCTTTTGCATTGACGCCCGAGGGAACGACGAGGCGCGGCGGCTTCTTCCCGTTCTTGCGGTACTTGCCGAAGCGGTAGGAACTCAACGCAAACGCCAGTGTCGCAAGCCGCGCATCGCCTGGCGCTTCGGCGAATTTCCAGTCGCCCTCCGGCAGAACCCGCGCAAGCTTGCCGGCAAGCAGCGGGTTCGCGTTCTTGTCGCCATGCTTGCCTAGACCGAACAGGCAGCCCGCGATGCCGCCGCGCGCATCCGGAAGCACGAGATGGTTTCCGGCGTCCGGCTTGAAGCCGGAAGCGTCGGCAAAGGTTCGCGCCGCATCGGGCAATTTCCCGCGAACGGATTTCCAAGTCTGGTCGTCGACACACCAGACCGGCTTGGCGGAAGCGGCAGACGAAGCAAGGGCAGGATTGGAGGATTGCGGCAAAGGAGGTGTTCCCGGTTTCCCGCCGTCTATCACGGGGAAAAGCCCCGCAAAAGCGCGCTTAACGCGGCGTTAGGGTTAACTCCCTATTGCTTTACCCGGCACTCCGGCCGCGCGCCGGGCTGCGCGCGGAGTATTTGTATGCTGTGTAATCCCGCCACCCCGAAGTCCCGGCTTTTGCGCGGTGTCTCGAACGCCGCTCTGGCTGTCGCGCTTGCGGCCTCGCTTGGCGCCTGCGCGAACAAACCGAAGACCGACGACATCACGGGGTCCATTCGAAACCCCTTCGCAACGACCGAAAACGATCCACGCCGGGACGCCGAACGCTTCGGCGAAGAGTATCGCCGCAATCCAGGCGATGCGCAGGTCGCCATGGCCTATGCGCAGGCCTTGCGCCGCTCCGAGCAGCACGAGCAGGCGGTGGCCGTGCTCGAGCAAGCGACCATCAAGAATCCAAAGCATCAGGGGCTTGCCGGCGAATATGGCCGCGCGCTCGCGGAAGCCGGCCGCCTCCAGCAGGCGCTGGATGTGCTTTCCCGCGCCCACACGCCGGACCAGCCCGACTGGCGCGTCCTGAACGCGCAAGGCGCGATCAACGACCAGCTCGGCAACTACAAGGCTGCCCGCCGTTACTACAACACAGCGCTGAAGATCGCGCCGGACGAGCCCTCCATCCTTTCGAACCTCGGGCTGTCCTACATCCTTTCCAAGGAATTGAAGCTCGCGGAAACCACGCTGCGGCGCGCCTCCGCCAACCCGCGCGCCGAGAAGCGCGTGCGCCAGAACCTCGCGCTGTCGCTGGCCCTGCAAGGCAAGTTCGAGGAAGCCGAGAAAGTCGCCGCCGGCGATCTGCCGCCGGAAGAGGCGAGCGCCAACATCGCTGCGTTGCGCGACATGATCCGTCAGCAGCAGCAACAGCCGCGCAACCTCCCGCAAAAGCAGTCCTGAAATTTCCGGCAGAACGGAAAAAGAAACGCCCGCTGCGAAGCGGGCGTTTTGCTATTTGATTTCCATGACCCGGATCGCAGCCGGTCCCATGATGACGATGAATAGCACCGGCAGGAAGAACAGGATCATCGGCACGGTAAGTTTCGGCGGCAGGGCAGCGGCCTTCTTCTCGGCTTCGG
>VFQR01002136.1_pt1 | contig 13172 bp, 14 predicted proteins | sample 3512321 | NCBI WGS metagenome assembly VFQR01 (sample SAMN10412374, study PRJNA504923) | tailings metagenome | isolation source: Relicate 3 Philex TSF1 revegetated site | place: Philippines: Tuba, Benguet | collected 2017-08-29
ATGGCGAGCCGCTCGCCGCGCGGCAGGGGACGCGCGTCTGGCTCTACCACAAGCCGGCCGGCCTCGTGGTGACCGAGAAGGACCCGGAGGGGCGCCCCACGGTATTCGAGGCCCTGCAGGAGAAGGAACTGCCCCGGGTGGTTTCCATCGGGCGGCTCGACATCAACACCGAAGGCCTGCTGCTCGTCACCAATGATGGCGGGCTGAAGCGCGTGCTGGAGTTGCCGGCGACCGGCTGGCTGCGGCGCTACCGGGTGCGGGCGTTCGGCGCCGTGACCCAGGCCCAGCTCGATACGCTCAAGGACGGCATCGAGATCGATGGCGTGCAGTACGGGCCGATCGAGGCGGTGCTGGAGCGCGAGCAGGGCAGCAATTCCTGGCTGGTGCTCGGGCTGCGCGAGGGCAAGAACCGCGAAGTCAAGAATGTGCTGGGCGCGCTCGGCCTGCAGGTGAACCGCCTGATCCGCGTCAGCTACGGTCCGTTCCAGCTCGGCGATCTCGCCGTGGGCGAGGTGGAGGCCGTGCCGGCCCGCGTGCTGCGCGAGCAGCTGGGGCGGCGCCTCGCCGCTGAAGCCAACACCGATTTCGAGAGTGAGATGCCGGAGATGGCGGCGCAGCGGCGGAAGACGGCCGCCAATCCGCGCCTGCGCGCCGCGGCTCCCGGTGAGACCCCCAAGCCGCAATCGGCCCGCAAATCGCGCCTCGCCGGCCCACATTTCCGCTTCACCGACCCCGAGACCGAGCGCGCCGAAGAGGCCGCGCGGGCCGAGCGTCCGCGGCAGGATCGCCCCGGGCGCAGCGGTCTCGCCCGCCCGCCGCGGCCCGCCGCGCAGGAGGATCGCAGCGAGACCCGCCGCGTGCTGTTCGACGACGGCCGCGAGGAAACCATGAAGGTGAAGCCGCAGCGCGCGGCGACCGGCCCGCGGCGCTGGGATGCCGACGAGAGCTCCGCCCGCAATTTCGGCCGCCCGCGCCACCATGACGACCAGCCCGCGCGCCCGCCCCGTGGCGATCGCCCGGATCGTGCCGGCGAAACCCGGCGCCCGCCGGGAGGCAAGCGACCGTTCGGAGACAAACCGGCATTCGGCGACAAGAAGCCATTTGGTGACAAGAAGCCATTTGCGGCCCGCGGCCCGCGCCCCGAAGGCGAGCGTCCGGCGCGACCGGGACGTCCGGCGGGAGCCGGTCGCGGTCCAGCCCGCGATGATGCTGATCGTGGCGGGCGGAGCTTTGGCCCGCGCAACGCCTCCGGCCCCCGCGAAGACGGTGGACGCTCGGGCCCGCCCCGCAGCGGCGGGAAGCCGTTCGCACCGCGTGGTGAAGGTGGGCGGCCCGCCGGCGGCAAGCCGTCGTTCGGGGACCGTCGTCCGGCGGGGCCGGGGCAGGGCCCCAGGAAGCCGGGTGGCAGCTTCGGCAAGCCCCATGGCGACCGGCCGCCCGGCGATCGGAAACCAGGCGGGAAGCCTGCCGGCAATCGCTTCGACGACCGGCCGGGTGGGCCCGGCGGGCGTTCGGGCCCGGGCGGCAAACTCGGCGGTGGTCGCCCCGGCGGCAATCGTCCCGGGGGGAATCGTCCGGGAGGCAGTCGTCCTGGAAGCGACCGTCCCGGCGGCAATCGTCCGACCGGCGGTGACCGGCCGCGGGCACCGAGAAAGCCCCGCGACTGATGCGGATCGTGGCGGGCCGTTTTCGCGGCAAGGCGTTGCTGTCACCTGCCGACGAGTCCATTCGCCCGACCTCGGACCGGGCGCGTGAAGCCATCTTCAGCATTCTGGGTAGCCGCATCGGTGTGTCGCTCGACGGGCTGAAGGTGCTGGACCTGTTCGCAGGAACCGGTGCGCTCGGGCTCGAAGCGCTGTCTCGCGGCGCCAGTTCCGCTGTGTTCGTCGATACCGGCGCCGAAGCGCGTGGGCTGATCCGCGACCATATCGAGGCCTTCGGGGCCGGGGGCGTCGCCAAGCTGCTGCGGCGGGACGCGACCGCGCTGGGCGCGGCCGGTACGATGGGGCCGTTCGACCTGGTGTTTCTCGATCCGCCCTATGGTCAGGGGCTCGGAGAACGTGCGCTGCTGTCGCTGCGCGAGGGGGGGTGGCTCGCACCAGGCGCGACCATCGTGCTCGAAGAGTCGGCCGAGGCCCCATTGGAGCTTCCCACCGGCTTCATTCTCGATGATCGGCGGGAATATGGCGCGGCGGCCGTGCATTTCCTGCGCGAGGAGCGTCCTGACGCCTGATCCCTGGCCGGTCAGTCGGCGGTGCTGCGGCGCATGGCGGCAGCGGCGCGCCCGACCACGTCTTCGAACATCGCTGTCGTCAACACGCCCGTGTTCGTGTTGTAGCGCGAGCAGTGATAGCTGTCGAACAGCAGCCGCCCGTCATCCAGTCGGTGCTCAGCGCCATGGCCAAACGGATAGCGGCTACGCTTAGCGCCGAGCGCCGTCAGCACCGAGTCGTGCGCGATTCGCCCCAGTGCCAGCAGGACGCGGGGGGAGTGGACCACGACGGAGTCGACGAGGAAAGGACGACAGGTGCGGATCTCTTCGGTGGTCGGCTTGTTCTGCGGGGGTACGCAGCGCACGGCGTTGACGATGATCACGTCGTCGAGCGCCAGCCCATCGTCAGGCCGCTGCCGGTACTCGCCATGGGCGAGGCCGAACTTGCCGAGGGTTGCATAGAGCAGGTCGCCGGCATAGTCGCCGGTGAAGGGGCGACCCGTTCGGTTGGCGCCTTTCAGCCCCGGCGCCAGCCCCACCACCATCAGTCCAGCCTGAGCGGCGCCCCAATTGGGCACCGGTGCATTGTGGAAATCGGGATAGAGACGCTGGTTCTCATGCCTGAAGGCGACCAGCCGCGGACAATTGGGACAATCGGGCGGCGGATTGGGATCGGGCAAGGCGCTATCGCAAACGAGACTCAGGTGACCTTAGGCTCTGCCGATCCGACCAGCCGGTCAACCGCCTGTCGATCGACAGCGTGCCGGTCCGGCGAGGCAACTCGCCCTACGGTCTTGGCAAGCTCGGCCACGTCGAGGAAGAAGTCGGCCTTGCGCCGCAGCTCGTCCGAGATCATCGGCGTCGGCGTCGTCAGGGTAGAGACCACCGTGACCCGCTTGCCGCGTCGCTGCAAGGCCGCCACCAGTGCAGTATAATCGCCGTCGCCGGAGAACAGCACCATATGGTCGTAATAGTTGCTCATCTCCAGGGCATCGACGGTGAGTTCGATGTCCATGTTGCCTTTTATTTTTCGACGGCCAGTCGAATCAGTGAACTCTTTTGCCGGCTTCGTGACGACCGTGAAGCCATTGTAATCGAGCCAGTCGATCAGCGGCCGGATGGAGGAGTACTCCTGATCCTCGACCAGCGCGGTGTAGTAATAAGCGCGCAGTAGATAGGCCTTGGATTGGAACTCGGCCAGCAAGCGACGATAATCGATATCAATGCCGATGGCCTTGCTTGTGGCGTAAAGATTTGCACCATCTATAAAAAGAACGATCTTTTCTCTTGGATCGATCATAAAATGCTCCTCGGAGGCAATGGCAGGGCCCCGCCACTCATCATGACGCTTGCGAAGGTGCCGTATACCACCCCGTAAATTCGGGTGTCGCGTTTAATGAGAAGAAAAGCAACAGGAATATAACGTGACAGAAAGAGCCCACTTTACTGTTTTGCGGCGCGTCAGGGGAGCGGCTCGCGCCATGTGGAACCCGACGATGAGGTTCTCGCCATTGCCCTTGTGCCGCCGCGCCCGCTCGTGTATGGGACCCGCTTGACCCCAAACAAGCCTGGAGACGAGCGTGGCCCGCGTCACAGTTGAAGACTGCATCGAAAAGGTCGACAACCGATTCGACCTCGTGCTCATGGCGGCCCATCGTGCGCGGATGATCTCGGCGGGAGCCGCTATCACCGTTGATCGTGACAACGACAAGAACCCCGTCGTGGCGCTGCGCGAGATCGGGGACGGGACCATCTCGCCCGAGGATCTACACGAAGACCTGATCCACTCGATGCAGAAATATGTCGAGGTGGATGAGCCCGAGCGGCACGCTGCCCCGCTGCTGGACGGCAGTGCGGACGATGACGTCGACACCTTCAACACCATCAGCGAAGACGAGCTGCTGCGCGGCATCGAGAGCCTGGCTCCGCCCGAGCGTCGCGACGACTGATTGTCCGAGGGCGTTGCGCGTCCCGCGCGATCGCATGTACTGTGTTGAGGCGTCGGGCGCTTCGCCCGGCGCTTTTGTTTTTGCCGCGCCCCCGATGGCGCTGCCGCCCCGGGAGAGCGGCACGCGATGATGCGTCAGTATGAGCTCGTCGAGCGGGTTCTCGCCTACAACCCCAATGCCGACGAGGCCCTGCTCAACCGGGCCTATGTGTATGCCATGCAGAAGCACGGCACGCAGAAGCGGGCGTCCGGCGATCCGTATTTCGCTCATCCCCTAGAAGTCGCGGCCATCCTGACCGAGCTTAAGCTCGACGACGCTTCGATTGCCGTCGGCCTGCTGCACGACACCATCGAGGACACCGACGCGACGCGGGCGGAAATCGACCAGCTGTTCGGCTCCGAAATCGGCGCCATCGTCGACGGACTGACCAAGATCGAACGCCTGCAACTGGTGACGCGCGAGGAGGCGCAGGCCGAGAACCTGCGCAAGCTTCTTCTCGCCATCTCCGCCGATGTGCGGGTCCTGCTGGTCAAGCTCGCGGACCGGCTGCACAACATGCGCACGCTGGATTTCGTGAAGCCGGAGAAGCGCAAGCGGATCGCCACGGAGACGATGGACATCTATGCCCCACTTGCCGGGCGCATGGGCATGCAGGACATGCGGTCCGAACTGGAAGACCTCGCCTTCAAGCACCTCCAGCCCGACCACTACCAGGCAATCACCGCCCGGCTGGAGACGATGAAGGCGGATTTCGCCGACACCATCGTTACCATCAGCGCCGAACTCGGCGAGCGGCTCAAGGCCGAGGGCATCGATGCGCGGGTGAGTGCACGGGTGAAGTCGCCCTGGTCGATCTTCACCAAGATCGAGCGCAAGCAGATCGCGCTGGAGCAGCTCAGCGACATGATCGGCTTCCGCGTCATCGTGCCAACGGTGCCCGATTGCTATCGGGCGCTCGGGATCGTCCACACCAACTGGAAGGTCGTGCCGGGACGCTTCAAGGACTACATCTCCGTCCCCAAACACAATGACTACCGCTCGATCCATACCACCATCGTCGGCGTGGGACGCCAGCGGGCCGAGCTGCAGATCCGCACCGAGGAGATGCACCGCATCGCGGAGTTCGGCATTGCCGCTCATGCGCTCTACAAGGAGGGCGCGTCCGACATCCACAAGATCGAGAACGAGTCCAAGGCCTTCGTCTGGCTCCGCCAGACCATCGGCCACCTGACGGCCGGATCGAGCACCGAGGACTTCCTCGAATATACCAAGCTCGAACTGTTCCAGGACCAGGTGTTCTGCTTCACGCCGCGGGGGAGGCTGATTGCCCTGCCGCGGGGCGCGACGCCGATCGATTTCGCCTATGCCTTGCACACCGATATCGGGGATACCTGCGTCGGCGCCAAGATCAATGGCCAGATTGTGCCGCTCGTGACGCAGTTGCGCTCCGGCGACGAAGTCGAGATCATCCGCGACCAGAACCACCTCCCGCCATCGAACTGGGAGACAATTGCGGCGACCGGCAAGGCGCGCGCGGCCATTCGGCGGGCGGTCCGGCAGGCGGCGCTGCAGCGCGCCCAGGCCAAGGGCGAGCATCTGCTATCGGCCGTGCTGGAGCGCGAGGGCCTGTCGCTCGACGACGCCGAGCACCGCGCGCTGGCCGAAGCGCTGGGGCAGGTCGGGCGACGCGAGCTTGCCATCGCGCTTGGGGAAGGCAAGATCGACCCCGAGGACCTCGACCAGCACATCCTCGACGTGAAAGGCGTCAAGCGTCGGCGCCGCAAGCTCGATGTGCCGGCGCCCGACAAGGCGGAGGGTTGGTTTGCGCTGCGTCACGCCGAGCTGTTCCGCTTCCGCGTCCCAGGCAACCAGCGCTCCGGTCCTGCCGCGAAGGCTGCGCTCGCCGAACTCGACTTCAACACCCGCGCCGACATATCGCCCGAGGGCGTGGTGCCCGGAGACCGCATGGTGGGGATCATGCGGCCCGGAGGCGGGATCACCATCTATCCGATCCATTCGGATGCCCTGTCCGACCTCTATGACAGCGACGTGGCCTGGATAGACGTGCGCTGGGACCTCGCTGGTCGCCCGGAGCGGGCGCATCCCTGTGTGATCGCGATGCAGGCGCAGAACAAGCCGGGGTCGCTCGCGCATATGTCGGCGGTGATTGCAGCGGCCGAAGCCAACATCCATAATCTGGTCATGCGGATGGAGTCGCCCGACTTCCATCAGTTCATATTCCAGATCGAAGTGCGCGATCTGGGTCAGCTGACCGATCTGCTCAACTCTCTCAAGCTGACGGCCGGCGTCGCCGCCGTTCACAGGGCCTCCGTTGCGGAGGCGCTGGCGGTCGCGCGGCTCGACTGGGTCGCGCCGGAAAGGGAACCTGTTTGACCACCGAAGAAGTACTGCAACTGTTTCGCGACAGCGGGGCGCTGCTGGAAGGCCATTTCATCCTGTCCTCAGGGCTGCGCTCACCGGTCTTCCTGCAGAAGGCTCGGGTGTTCATGCATCCTCAGAAGGCCGAAAAGCTCTGTCGTGCCCTGGCCGAACGGATTCGCGCCGAAGGTTATGGCGACGTGAGCCAGATCGTCTCGCCGGCCGTGGGCGGCATTATTCCCGGCTACGAGACGGCGCGGCATCTCGGCGTGCCCGCGATCTACACCGAGCGGGTCGATGGCGCGTTCCAGCTGCGGCGCGGCTTCGAGATCGCGCCGGGCGAGCGGGTGATCGTCGTCGAGGACATCGTCTCCACCGGGCTCTCGATCCGTGAGTGCATCGCTGCCATTCGCACCATCGGCGCCGATGTCGTCGCGGCGGCCTGCCTGATCGACCGCTCGGGTGGCGAGGCGGATGTGGGTGTGCCGCTGGTATCCCTCACACGCTACAAGGTGCCGGCCTATCCCGCCGATGCCCTGCCGCCGGAGCTGGCCGCTATTCCGGCAGTCAAGCCGGGCTCGCGGGGGCTCTCCTGATGCTGCGGCCAGTGTCGGACGCGGTGCGGAGAATGTCGCCATGATCGTGGGCATCGGCAATGACCTGACCGATATCGGCCGGGTGGAACAGACCCTGGCGCGCTATGGAGAGCGGTTCACCATGCGTTGCTTCACGCCGATCGAGCGCGCCAAGTCCGACCGCCGGGCGCAACGGGCCGCATCCTACGCCAAGCGCTTCGCGGCCAAGGAAGCCTGCGCCAAGGCGCTGGGGACCGGCCTCAGTTTCGGCGTTTATTGGCGCGACATGGGGGTGGTGAACCTTCCCTCCGGCAAGCCCACCATGCAGTTGACCAACGGGGCCGCCCGCGCGCTGGCGCGTCTGGTCCCGCCGGGCCACGCCCCCCATATTCACCTCACCATTACCGACGACGCCGGCATGGCGCAGGCATTCGTCATCATCGAGGCGCTTCCGGTTGACCCCGCGCAGGCACTCCCGTAACCGAAGGCGGAGCCAGCAGTGAGCCAGTCCATGTCGAAAACCGACGCCAAGCCTGCGAAAAAGAAGAACGAGTTCGTCGAGACGATCGTCGTCATCATCCAGGCGCTGCTGATCGCGCTGGTGTTCCGCACCTTCCTCTACCAGCCCTTCTCCATTCCGACGGCCTCGATGCAGTCGACCCTGATGATCGGCGACTACTTTATCGCCAACAAATGGGCATGGGGATACGGCAAGTACTCCTTCCCGCTGCCGGCCCCGATCGGCGGGCGCTTCCTCGAGTTCGGGCAGCCCGAGCGCGGTGACGTGGCGGTGTTCCGCAACGAGGTCTCGGATGAGGACTACATCAAGCGCATCATCGGCATGCCGGGGGACCGGGTGCAGGTGCGGCAGGGCCGGCTCTATATCAATGACGTGATGGTGGAGCGCGAACTCGTCGGCAACACCACCGATACCGATAGCTCCAGTTCGTCCGTGCCGGTCAGCGTCTACCGCGAGACACTGCCCAATGGCGTGTCGCACATCATCCAGGAAGTCTCCGACGACCAGCCGGTGGTCGACAACACCGCGGAATACACGGTGCCGGCCGGCCATTATTTCATGATGGGCGACAACCGTGACCGCTCGCAGGACAGCCGGTTCCTCAATGCGGTCGGCTATGTGCCGCATGCCAATCTGATCGGCAAGGCCGAGGCACGCTTCTTCTCCATCCGCAACAACCTGCCGCCGTGGCAGCTGTGGGAATGGCCAGCCAATGTGCGGCTCGATCGCATGTTCCAGGGGATCGACTGAGCTTGATGAACAAGGGGCGCGCCCACGAGAAACTGCAGGCCCGGCTCGGCTACAGGTTCGCTGATCCGGACCTGCTGGACCAGGCGCTGACGCACTCGAGCGCCGTGTCGCCCAGCAAGCGCGTGGAGCGATCCTACCAGCGGCTCGAGTTCCTGGGCGACCGCGTACTGGGACTCGTGGTGGCCGATCTGCTCTACCGCCATTACCCGCGGGCCAGCGAAGGCGACCTTAACCGGTCCCTCGTGCGGCTGGTCCGAAAGGAGACCTGCGCCCAGCTGGCGCGGGACCTCAAGGTGCAGGAGGAGATGCGGCTCGGGGATGCCGAGGCGCGCAGCGGCGGCGCCGACAAGGACGCCATCCTCTCCGATGTCGCCGAAGCGATCATTGCGGCGGTCTATCTCGATGGCGGTCTCGGAGCCGCCTACGAACTGGTGGAGCGGTTGCTCGGCAGCCTCCTCGACCTCGCCGGCAATGTGCGCGCCGATCCCAAGACCACGCTGCAGGAATGGGCGCAGGGCAGGGGGCTCGAACCGCCGGCCTATGAGGAGGTGGAGCGGACGGGTCCCGATCATGCGCCGCACTTTACCATCGCCGTGCGGCTCGGGGGGTTCCCGATTGCAGCGGCGAGTGGCCCGTCCAAGAAGCTGGCCGAACACAAGGCTGCGGAAGCCTTCCTGATCCGAGAGAAAGTCTGGCGCGAAACCCTATGAGCGATACCCCCACCGATCTCGATCCGGCAGCTGGTGCGGCGCTGCCCGCCGCCACTGAAAACACCCGCTGCGGCTTCATCGCCCTGGTTGGGGCGCCCAATGCCGGCAAGTCCACGCTGCTGAACGCGCTGGTCGGGACCAAGGTCTCGATCGTCACCCACAAGGCGCAGACGACGCGGGCCCAGATCCGCGGCGTGGTGACCGAGGGTGAGGGGCAGGTGGTGTTCATCGACACGCCCGGCATCTTCGCCCCCAAGCGCCGGCTGGACCGTGCCATGGTGGAAGCCGCCTGGGGCGGGGCCGGCGATGCCGATCTCGTAGCCTTCATCGTCGACGTCGAACGCGGCATCACGCCCGAGATCGAGACCCTGATCGCGGGGCTGGAGAAGGTGCCGCACCCCAAGGTGCTGGTGCTCAACAAGATCGACCTCATCGAGCGCGAGAAGCTGCTGGCCTTTGCCGAGCGGCTGAACGCCATGCTCACTTTCGAGGGCACCTTCATGATCTCCGCGCTCTCCGGCGACGGGGTCAAGGACTTCCTCGACTGGTGCCTGAAGCGCATCCCGCTCGGTCCCTGGCACTTCCCTGAGGATCAGTTGACCGATCTCACGCTGGCGTTGACGGCCGCGGAGGTGACGCGGGAGAAGCTGTTCCTCAGGATCCATGACGAAATCCCGTACAACGCCACGGTGGAGACCGAGAGCTTCAAGGTGCAGAAGGACGGGTCCTACCGCATCGACCAGGTGATCTACGTCACCCGCGACACGCACAAGAAGATCGTGCTGGGGGCCGGTGGGCGGGCCATCAAGGCCATCGGGGCGGACGCACGGGCCGAGCTGATGCAGATGTACGAGGTGCCGGTGCACCTGTTCCTGTTCGTCAAGGTCCGCGAGAAATGGGGCGAAGACCCCGAGCGCTACCGCGAAATGGGTCTGGAGTGGACCAAATAGCGGTGCGTCTGCCTCCGTCGGACCGGAGGCATGGCTGGAGACGGCGCCGTGCAGTGGAGCGGTGAAGGCCTGTTGATCGGCGTACGCCGGCATGGCGAGTCGAGCGTCATCGCCGAGGTGATGGTCGAGGGCCGGGGCCGGACGCTGGGGCTGGTGCGGGGGGGACGCTCCGCCCGGCTGGCGGCAACGCTGCAGCCCGGCAATTCCGTGCTGGTGACCTGGCGGGCGCGGATCGAGGATCACCTCGGCAGCTTCGTCGTGGAACTGAGCGATGCACGCGCAGCGGACCTGATCGCCGATCGCGTGCGGCTCTATGCCAGCCAGTTGGTCTGCGAGCATTTGCGGCTGTTGCCGGAGCGCGATGCGCATGACCGGCTGCTCGGCCTCGCCATCCGCCTGCTCGATGCGCCGCTCGATGCCGGGGCGCGGGCGGTGGCGCTGGTGCGGTTCGAGCTCGCCCTGCTCGAGGATCTGGGTTTCGGCCTCGACCTCTCCAGCTGTGCGGTGACCGGGGCGGTGACGGGGCTGAGCCATGTCTCGCCGCGTACCGGGCGGGCCGTGTGCGGGGCGGCGGCGGCGCCTTATCTCGACCGGCTGTTGCCCCTGCCGGGGTTCGTGGTGGCAGACGGGGTGGGCGAAACGCCGCAGGCCGACGATATTGCCGCCGGCTTCCGTCTCACCGCCCATTTTCTCGAGCTCAATGTCTGGATGCCACGCCGGCAGGACCCGCCGGCGATCCGCGACGATCTGGTCCGGCTGCTGACTGCGGGTTGATGCTGGCCGGATCGTGATCGATGCGGGCGCAACGAGCCGGAGTCCCGCGGGTTCAGCCTGCCCATTGGAGGTTCATCGATGCTGAAGCCCTTGTTCGCCATCGCTATTCTCGCGAGCGCCCTGCCGCTGCCCGCGCTGGCCCAGTCCGTGCCGCGCGCCGTGGGGACGGGAGAGTCGAACCAGACGGTCGATCTGCTGGGCGGCAGCACCAGCGTGACTGTCGAGAGCGGCGGCGCGCTCGATACCAGCCGGCCCGGCGCGGCGAGTGGCGGGGCCGGCATCGGCATCGAGACCCCGCTCGGTGCCGCCGGTACCGAGATTGCGACCCCGGAGGCGGCGGAGGACGCTGCCCCGGCGACGCCCGAGGACTCCGACCCTCTGACGCCCGCCCCGGCCGACGACACGCCGATCGTGCCGGGCGGCGCCGTACCCGGGCCGACCCCGGGGCAGACCTGCCTCGTGCCGGTCGGCACGCCCCCCGATGCCCTTGCGATCCTTGCGTTGCGCGCTTTTCGTCTGATCGAAGCCTGCCCGGTGGGCGAGGGCGCACGCGACGTTCCCGTGGGCGCCGTCGCGGAGCATCCGCTGCTCTCGGGCTGGCTCGAGCGGCAGGCGCTGGGCGCCGAGGCCGTGGTAGCGGTGCGCATCGCGCCGGACGGCGTCGGGCTGCTGTTTCTCGATCCCTCGCTCCTCCGGGCAACTCCGCTTGTTCCCGCACAAGAAGAGTAAAAAAATGAAAAAAAGCGGAACACTCGGCTAGCCATCGTGTTGTGTACCCGAACCAAACGCAAGGTTCGCTCCAGCGTCAAAATACAACCACAATTCTCTACTGGAGATACACAATGAATCGCTTTGGCAAGATCGTCCTTCCGGCCCTTCTGGCGTCTACTGTTCTTTCTGGCGCCGCTTTGGCGCAGGACAATAACGGTGGATTGCTCAACGGAACGGTGGAAGGCGTCCAGGGGGCCGTCAACGGCGTCACCGATTCCGTGGACAACACCTTGAACAACGCCACCGGCATCGACACCGGTATCGGCGACACCGTGGACAGCACCGTCGGCAATGTGACGGGCAGCGTGGGCGACATCTCGGTCGATGATACCACGGGTGTCGGCAGTGTCGGCGACGTGGCCGATTTCTCGAACCTCGTCAATCTGATGGAGTCGGGCAACGCCAATATCGGCGACCTCGGCAACGTCTCCGAGGTGCAGGTGATCGACGTCGCGGATGTGGCGAACTTCGACGCCAATGCGTTCGACAGCGCGCTGTCGGACAACGCCAACAACATCTCGGCCGTGCAGAACGCCCTGAACCAGAACCAGGTGCTGCAGAATGCGCTGTCGAGCAACAACATCCAGGTCAGCGACATCGTCGCGGTCGACAACAACCAGAACGGCACGCTGATCCTCTACACGGACAGCTCCGACAGCTGATCCCTTTTCGTCACCCCGTGACGACGCGCCCCGGCCTCCGGCCGGGGCGTTGTGCTGCGTGCCGGCGAACAATCGGGGGGCGGCGCGGCGCCCCCTCGGGCGATTGATAAATTGCCATCCTTTCTCAGTGTGAGTGCTTAAGTCGTTGTGCGCTAACGGCATCCTGTCGGTGATCTCGGCGGGGGCTGCTGCCATGTTCGGCTATTTCGACACCATGCTGCGCTATTTCGAGCTTCGCGGCCGTTCGAGCCGCCGGCAGTACTTCATGTACCAGCTCACGTTGATCCTCCTCGTGTTCGGCGCCGTGTGGCTCGACTGGACGGTGGATGGCGTGCCGCCGAGCCGCGAGCGGCTGGGGTTCTTCACCCTGTTCGTCACCCTGGTGCACTTCGTGCCCGGCATCACGCTCACCGTGCGGCGCCTCCACGATTCCGGCCGCTCCGGCTGGTGGGCGCTGATCGGGCTGGTGCCGCTGATCGGCGGCATCTGGCTGTTCGTCCTGATGTGCCTCGGCCCCGACGGCTACGGCGCCAATGCCTATGGCGACGATCCGCGCGACGGCCCGGTGTTCGACACCGGCACCCCGCGCCAGACCCGCAGCCAGCAATTCCTCGCCGACATGGCCGCGAGGCGTGGGATGCGGGCGTGAGGGGAAAGGGCGAGTAGCGAGTAGCGAATAGGGAGTAGGGCGCGATCGTGCCACAGCGCTCCTCCACCGTTTACGGGGGAGGGGGACCGCCGTGAGGCGGTGGAGGGGGGTGCCGCTTGCGCTGTGATGGGGCTTGGCACGCTGCTCCAGGCCGATTTCGTGAAGAGGTGGTGCTTGGCAACGATCGCGCGTGGGGCTCCCCCCTCCACCACGCTGCGCGTGGTCCCCCTCCCCCGTAAACGGGAGAGGATGGGCGCGGTGCGGGTTGCGC
>VFQR01002138.1_pt1 | contig 13160 bp, 7 predicted proteins | sample 3512321 | NCBI WGS metagenome assembly VFQR01 (sample SAMN10412374, study PRJNA504923) | tailings metagenome | isolation source: Relicate 3 Philex TSF1 revegetated site | place: Philippines: Tuba, Benguet | collected 2017-08-29
CGAAAATGTTCTAAATTTTTATCAGCTTGACTCACTTCTTTTTTGATTTCAGGGAGGCGCGTATTCACAAAAGCCAGTCCCCGATTTAAACGTTCTTTTTGTTGTTCTGTGTTGTAATTTTGATAGACTTTTTGTAAAGCTTCAAGTACTCTTTGGGCTTTGACGGGATCGTTATCTTCAAAAGAAACTTCAAATACTTGATTAAGAACTGGTTCGGCTTCTGTATTTGTGTTTTCTGGAGTGATTTTCAAAGGTGCTGGTTTGGTATATTCCTTTTGACCTTTGAGATATTCTAAAGTGATATCTGGATAATTAGCACGAAGTAAATCTACAGCTTTTTGAAGTAGCTTGGAACTCAGCATGAGTTTCATCTGAGTGCTGTAATCAATAGTTTTAGTATCTGCGCCTTGTGTGATATTGTTTGACTGTGCCCCTTGAGATAAATTAGAACTCACCAATATCTGCATCGAGCTTTGATAATTAGATTTAGCATTGACAGCAAAGTAGCTGGCAACTGACATGACGATACAGGAAACTCCCAAAATCACAAAGCGTTGACGAAGCAAAATAGTAGGTAGTTGTCTGATATTAAACCGGCTTTGTACTGAGGTGATAACTTGTTGGTCTTGATTCAGACTTGTTTTAACCACTATCCAACTCCTCTAATATTGAAAGAATTTATATCTAAGATGGTGAGAAACATTTTTAGAAATGATTTTTTACACCTACGAAATAGAAAAAATACTTAATTATTGTTCAAAAATTAAACCACTTGGAACGATCTTATGTCAACTAACGTTTTCATGTTCATGAATTCATGCATATAAATTTTCAATCAGTACTAAAACAACGTTTTTTCAATAAATCTTTATTTAAAGAATAAAAATCTTGATAAAAAATTAATGATTTTTTTGAGTTATTTAACTATATGGTGTTGTAATTTAGTACATTACTAATAGCTAAAAACGTGATTTTTTTAACTTGTAAATAAAAAACTTACGGTAAGCCGCTTTGCTTCTGCAAAATGGCGCAGTAGCCCAAAATCAACTTTTGCGTAGTGGTAGTAGCTGATTCTTGGAATTTGCCACTGCATTTTAGTCTGAGGCTGATTTTTCAGGTTATGTGAAAACTAACACTAAACCTAACCCCCTTTCTAACTAGACTATTGCAGGACTTACGCAATAACTACGATTTTACGTGATTACGAGTGAAGCGTCTGGTAGAAAGGTAATCGCCAAAAACAATGGGATTGCTTTCCTACACTACGTTCCCATCCCAATGACAATATCGGTGTTGCGTAAGTCCTATATTGATTAGCCAGATATTTCTCAACTTTTGTGAGATTATTGACTCACCTTTTTTATCCTGATTAGTTCGTGGTTAATTCTCAATAAAAAGGTAGCTTTATCAATAATTATAAATGGAGGATTTGTCAACTATGCTTAACCCTTCATTTGGGAAGATGCTGAGCAATTCGGGGTTTGAACATAGTAACGAAGTATAGCAAAATGCTAAGTATTTTTTTAAATGTTTGTGCCTAATTTGTGCCTAAATAGTAACAATAAAGGTCATTTTTAATCGATCCTATTTCTGGAATACTGCAAACTTTCAATGAAGATTCTAATAACCACCAAAAAAGATCTGATTTGGCTAGCAGTTAACTTGATTTGAAAAGATAATTGCAAATGGCTAAGATTCCAGTTTTGGACTTATACGGTAAATTCCGGAGTTAGCTAGAGAATCATCGCTAATTTTCAAGTGATGATCTGCCAAGAATTTCAGGTATTTACTTGATAAGACGATGGTATTTTCTATGATTTGTAAAAGTTATTAAAATTTAATCTTTGCTAGATGGAAAAAGTATGATAATGAGCGTGCTTTCAAGCTTTTACACAACTGTGTAAAACTTTCACAACTTATCTATAGGACTCATATTTGATTTGGAGAAAAAATCAGTACACTTTTACTCGCTGTTTCCCGTTCCCTGACTACACAAGTACGTTCAGTTATCAAATCGGATTCCTATATCTTTTGCGAAACTTTCAACCTATTTCTGGTTTTTTGTGCATACACTTAGCTAAAAATTATTTTTATGGCAGAACCTAATAATACTTTCTTGACCGCGACACCAATCGAACCAGATTCAAACTTTTACCTTGAGCAGAATGTAATCCTTATCGATTCGGTGAGTTCAACTGACACTGACGATTACTACAAGTTCTACACGCTTTACGGCCCATCGAACCTCTACGCTTCTATGCTTGGGTTGTCAGCCGACGCCGATCTCTTTATCTACGACCAAAACCAGAATCTAATTGCCAGTAGTACCAAGGGCGGCAACTTGAGCGAGACAATTAATACTTCGCTACAAGGTAACCAGTACTACTACGTAAAGGTACGCCATTATTCGGGAAACCCCACAAATTATTCGCTGTACTTATACAACGATTATTCTGGCTCGACCTTAGCGACAGCGAGGGATATCGGTACTAGTTGGGGACAAAGCAGCGATAAATACTTGGCTTACAACAAGATTAACTGGCAAGACTATCTCGACTACCGCGATAACGTTGATGTCGTCAAGTTTAAGATGGAAGCCCCTGGCACCATCAGTCTGCGGATGAAGGATTTCACCTATACTGGTGGGTTGCAGGCCAAGATGGAATTGCTCGACTCCAATGGCAACGTATTGCGAACCATCTCCGGTACGGTGGGCGATGGTCTGAATGTTGACCGCTACTCCGCCCCTGCTGGCACTTACTACGTCAGGTACACCCAAATTTCCGGCTCCGACCCCTACAGCCTGCGTATTGTCACTGATTACGCAGGTGATGTTACTGGCACTGCACGAGACTTAGGCAACGTCAGTGGCAGTAGTCGTCGTTTGTACGATATGGTAGGGGGCCCATTTGGGCTGCCAACCTATGAAGATGCTAATGACCTCTACAAATTCACACTGGATAAAACCTCACCTATTGATATCCGGTTGGATATTGATACCTTTGTCTTCCCGACTCCAACCTTCGATGCCAATTTACGCCTCGCCCGTGACACAAACAACGACGGGTTTATTTCAGCTGATGAAGTTATCCTTTCATCGTCCAACCCAGGAGACGATCAGCTCTCAACCACTTTAGGGGCAGGTACTTATTACGTTCAGGTGGTGCAAAATGGAGCTTATACCAACTATCAACTGGATATCGATTCAGACTTTGATGCTGTTCCTGGCGATCCACAGGGGTACAACAATCTATCAAAGGCGCGATCGCTTGGTAATTTAATTGGGGAAACGCCCTTTAATTTTGGTGATGGGTTTGGTATCAGTGCGAGTGATTTCTCTGATTACTTCAAGTTCACAATGACCGCTGCGGGGCGACTCTCAGCTTCAGCATTTAATAACCCCTACTACTCTAGAACTACCCAGAATCCAACTCTGTCAATTGTCCGAGACTTAAATAATAATCAGCGGCTCGACGCTGGTGAAACAATTACGCCGTTTACTGTTGGCTCCTTGAGTGCAAACTTGGCAGCAGGAACCTACTTTATCCACGCCACTGGTAATGGCGAACAGTCCGCCTACAACCTGGGACTGGTGTCAGATTATGCCGGAAATACCTTAAGTACAGCTCGCCCATTAGCAGCCATTACTGGGACGACACCGCCCAACCAAATTTTCCAGGACTACATCGAACAATTCTTCGATGCTTCCAGCGATGTCAACGACTTTTATCGCTTCGATTTAACAAGCACTTACGAAGTTACACTCAACACCACAGGCGTTGCTGGTGAAGATTTATCGCTTTCACTGATTAAAGATGTCAACAACAACGGTGTCATCGATGCCGGCGATATCTTAGCCACATCAAACGCCTTGAACTCCCCAACAGAAAATCTCTCACGTCTACTTGGGGCTGGGCGCTATTTTGCCCGCGTCCAAGGAGTTAACGGTTCCACAAACTACACCCTGACCTCAAAGTTCGTCAGTCCGAGTCAAGATCCTGATGACACCATCGCTGAAGTTGAAAATCGTGCAGGGAATATCAAGACTCTAGGTGAGTTCGCTGACTTTAGCTTGAATGTACCAACTGATGTCGATCTAGTTAAATTTACAGTTTCTGCTGGGCAGCGGGTCGGGTTTGATGTCGATTCTCGCAATGGGTCAAACCTCAACACCTACCTCAGGGTCTTCAACTCCAGCGGCACACAACTGGCTGCCAACAACGATGGAGCTGCGCCGGGTGAAACTTCTAGCCAGTTTTCCTACTTGGCTTATACATTTAGTCAAGCGGGGACATACTACGTCGGCGCGTCCCTCAACCCGAACTCGAATTACAGCGCTGTCACGGGTGTTGGGGATGTCGCAGGTTCGGGGGCTACGGGAGACTACCGTCTAACGCTCAACGATCTTGGACGAGTATTCACTGGCGATGCCGGGAACAACTCCATCGCTGGCGGTACTGGTAACGATAACCTCAATGGAGGTGCGGGGAATGACACAATTACTGGTGGTGGCGGTAACGATATACTGACGGGTGGTTCTGGCAACGACCTATTAGTTGGTGGTAGCGGAAATGATACCTTAACTGGGAATGATGGGGCAGATATTTATCGGTTTACAGCACCAAGCGATCGCTTGGATACAATTATTGGCTTCAGCGGTGCTGCTGGCGACAAAATTCAGATATCTGCCGTCAGCTTTGGTGGCGGATTGGTCGCAGGTAACCTCACCCCAGACCGTTTTCGTTCCGGCGCGGGCATTACCACAGCAAACACCGCAAACCAGCGCTTCATTTACAATACGACAAATGGAGCTTTATTCTATGATGCCGATGGCAGCTTAGGAGCCTCTGCACCGCTACAAATTGCCACCTTGTCTGGCAATCCTGCCTTGAATAACACCAATCTTGTGGTTATTTAACGCTCTTTTTAAGTAGAACGTTCAAGTTCGTAGTATGGGCTTTAGCCCTTTTAAACTCCTTGTTAACAGCGATAAATCGCTGACTACGAACAAACTTCTAATCTGACATTTAATTATGTTTAAGTAGCTCAACCTAAAAAAACGTCATACGTAGATGTCAATAAATGTAGGGTGTGTTATGCCGTAGGCTAACGCACCTCTGTAGACTGTACTATAGCAATTGAGGTGCGTTACGCTTTGCGATAACGCACCCTACCATTGTTTTATGTTTAATTAAGTTGACCTACTTACCTGCTTATTACTCTGAAAAAATATCTGTAGCTTGGGTTGACGCAATACATTATTCAACAAAACCAGGAATTGTTGGTGTTGGATTTTGTTCCTCAATCCAAGCTACATCTATTAAGTGGGCGGACATGATATCAAATCCCAAATTTAAACCCTTGCTTTGGTTAACTCCACTTCCCGCCGCCTGGGTACTTCATGAATCATGAAATCATAAGCCATATCAGTATTCTTAAAAATTGCACGGGCTTCTTGAAGCAGATCTTTTAACTCTAAGTTATTTCCAGGAGCGTAGCGGGGACTAAAATGGGTCATAATCAACCGATGTGCGCCAGCAGCTAAAGCTGTTTGGGCGGCCATTGTGGTTGTGGAATGCAATCGCTGAAAAGCCATGTCTGCATCCTGATGGGCAAAGGTGGCTTCATGAATTAATACATCTGCATCATGAGCTAATTCCACTGCGCCATCACAAAAAATTGTGTCTGTACAATAGGCAATTTTGCGCCCAATTTCTGTAGGGCCGCAGAATTGGGCACCATGAATCACACGTCCATCCTCAAGAGTTACTGTTTCACCGCGTTTGAGTTGGCCGTAAATGGGGCCTGAAGGAATTTGCAAAGCTTTGGCTTTTTCGAGATCAAAGCGTCCTGTGCGGTCTTTTTCGGCTACGCGATACCCGAAAGCTGTAATTCGGTGATGTAAATGACCACAGCTGACGATGAAGTCATCGTCTTCATAAATTATCCCTGGACGGATGGCATGGACTTTGATGGGATAGGAAAAGTGTGTGTGGGAATAACGCGAGGCGGCTTGAATGTATTCGTTTAATCCAGGCGGGCCGTAGATATCAATTCGTTCGACATTACCAGCCAAGCCGCAAGTAGCAAGAAGTCCCATCAAGCCAAAAATGTGGTCGCCGTGCATGTGGGTGATAAAAATTCGGGAGAGTTGACTGATTTTTAGTTCACTCCGTAAAATTTGATGCTGAGTGCCTTCGCCACAGTCAAATAACCACAGTTCTGCCCTTTGTGGTAATCTCAGGGCAACGCTGGAAACATTGCGCGATCGCGTGGGTACACCGGAACTCGTCCCTAAGAATGTTATCTGCACAGCTTTCTCTAGTCTTCCTCTTGCTCAAGTTGCAGCTCTATGTTTCTATAGTGGCACGGTTAATGAGCAAAATACGGCCAATTTATTAGGATGGGGCATGGGGCATGGGGCATTGGGCATTGAAAAGTCAAAAGTTCTTTAATGCATGAATTTTGTTAGAGCTACGATTCGCCGTGTCCGCGAGCGTCATTTTGAATTGATTTCTCTGCCCACCTCAATTTTTTCCCTGTTAAAGTTGATTTTGCCAATAGGCTAGTCGGGTTTGAAGAATGCTGAGGTGGATAATATGCCGTTCGACTAAAGTTTTTAGTTCTCGCGCTCTTGCAGTATAGTTTTGTTTGCACGCCAATGCCTGACGAATTCGGTCTTCACAAGAGTTTTTCAAGGCAATTTGAATTTCTTTTTCCCACGCCACCGCCAAAGCTTGAACGCGATCGTAATCTTTTTGAATCATTTCCTTTGCTGTATTTGACTCAGCAATGGCTTGATGTAAACTTTGAAGATAATAATTCCAGGTGTCTGCTAGCGGCTCTGCCTTTTTGCTATTTTCTCGGCTATTTTGATAATATAATCCTGACTTTATTTGGGTAAATGAGTGAGTTAATTCTACCATGTTTTTACCCCTATCAATAGTTATTTTAGCCAGATTAGCCACTTAATTAATAATGTGGAAATCTTATTATTAAGTATAGAAATTAGTACACTACTAATTCATTAGGTGTTGAGGAAGACTCAATTACAGTATTAAGCAAAAAAAATGATAGATTTGCGAACTAATTGATTTCTAGAAAATACATTCTCTTACATAGAATGACTATAAAATTTACCATTAATTATATCTATGATTATTTATTAAAATACCAACATTTAGTTATAGGCCAAGACAATTCACAAATTGTTCCTCTAGAAGAAAGAGGAACTCGTTGAAATTTACCTTTAAGTTGCTTTGCTAAATTTCTAAACTGTTGAGTACCGCGACCTTCTCTAGATGAATTAACGCCGAAACCATCATCTATAATGCTCAAGGTGTACCAGCCTTCGGATGCAAAACAAGTGACTTCTAGGCGAGTAACTCCAATGGCATGTTTACCAACATTGCACAAAGCTTCTTCGAGAAATCGGCAGAGTCCTTGTTTTTGTTCTATGCTTAAGTATCGCTCATCTATAGGTTCAAAAGTACGGATTTTAACTTTGATAGTTCTGAAGCAAGGAAAGTCTCGCGCTAAGGTATGGCTATAAACTTGATAAAGAATCTCGTGTAAAGGATCTTGCAAATTTAAGACTAAAGTATTTCCTAAATAAAGGCTACTGTCTTGAGTTGGGGGTTCTCGTTGTAAAAAGTCGTAAATTCCTCGGAGTTCGTGGTTTAGCTTTTCAAGTTCTTTTTCAAGTTCGGGAAGTAATTCTTTGATTGGTAAATCTTCATATTTAACCATTTTTAAAACTTTAGCCAGACTTTGTAATGGCCCATTATGAATTGTTTCAAATGTGCGTTCAATAATATCTTGTCTGGCTTTAATTCCCGATCGCAATGCTTTATCGCATTGATATAAAGCAGTAAGTTCTATACCATTGAGAGTTAAAACAATAATTGTAGGAATTATTGGAACCCACCAGCCCCAAGTTAAGAGAAAATAACAACTTACAAGTAAGCTGGATGTTGTAGTAATTACAATAATGATATTTGCCAAAGGAGATTTGCTCAATCTAGCGATGGCAATTCCTAAAAATCCCCAAGCAAAAATCCATAGATATTCCCATTCATCTGACCAAGTATTTAAAAGAGGTCTGTCATCAAGTACGGCGCTGACAATTTGGCTAACAGCATGTGCTTGAATTTCTACGCCATTAATTGGTCTTTTGAGAGAGTGATTAGATGTAATTGCTGAAGTAGTTATTAAGTCTTGTCGGCTAGGGGAAGTGATGCCAATAATTACAATGCGATCGCGTAACCATTGGGAGTTAAATTTGTTGTTTTTAATATCATTTAAAGATATAGTTCTAAATCTTTTTCGACCGCTACGAAAATTCAACAGTACTTGAACTCCGGTAACATCAGTTCGGATATAACCTCCAGAGTTAGGGAAAACTTTTGGTAGTGCAATATTACCAAACTGGATTGTTGTACCATTGCTGATACTATTTTTGTAGATAATATTTTCATGAGCTAAATCATGAGCTAAATAAACTTCTGCTAAACGTAGAGATAGAGATAACTTTTCTCCTTGGGATGTTGGTGTTATTAATAAACTTCGTCTTAATTTGCCATCAGCATCCATAATTTGATCGTTAAAGCCAATTTTTTCTCCAGAAAAATTGGGCGGTGGAGCAATTTGTTTGGGCAATACTTTTTCAATGACGATTAAATTTTTGATATTTTTAAAAGCTGTCAACAGTTCCGTATGACCGGGATTAACCGGAAAATTCCTATAAATATCAAGACCAATCACTCTAGGTTGACACTTGTGTAGTTTCCATAGTAAAGCTGCTAAATCTTTATCTGATATTGAAGAATCTATCAGGCGATCGTCTCGGTCTATACCCACAATTATAATTCGTTCATCTATGGGTTCTTCAGGACGTAGACGCAAGAAACTATCAAAAGCTAGCCACTCTAAAGATTGCATTGAACCACTCAGACGAGCAATAATCACCAATGCAATGACTATAATTCCTGGGAAGACACCTACACGCCAAATACGAATTTCTTCTTTGATTATTTTCCAAAGCCCAGGCTGCATAAGCTTTCCTCCTAGCCTTTAGCTATAAGTAATTCTTTTCTAGTTTTTTAAATTTAAAAATATTTTTTACTAAAAATTAATGACACAAAGCCCTGAAATTTTAATCAACAGCTAATCAATTAAACCTTCTTCTCTAGCCCTGATTTCAGTTTGAATACGAATATTTTTTCCTTCATCAGGATAAACATTTAAAGCATCTTGTAACTTACTCCAGTAATGACGCACCATACGTTCAGATATACACATTCTTTCGGCAATAGTTTTGTCTTGTAATCCTTCTTCAAATGCTAAAGTCAATACTCTCAGCCACTCTGGTTTAAATTCTAATCCCGAATAAATTCCTTTAATATCTTTTGTATGAGTTAATCCCTGTAATGCCCAATCAACTCTAGTTAACATTTCTTGGGTGGAAAGACTTTTATCAGCGACTGTAAAACCTCCTTTATGGCTATCAATATCAGGTCTAATTCTCACTAATGTTCTGACATGGGCAGTTTGCACAAGAATATTCAAATTAGGATAATGTTTCATTAAAATTCTGAGTAATTGAACACCGGTGTCAGGTCGCGCTGTGATTCCATAATTTTCTGGAATCGAAAGATCCATAACTACAAGATCTAATTGTAAAGTACTAACTTTAGTGAGAGCATTATTAGCATTTATAGCAGTGGCGATTTCAGCACCAGGGTAATGTTTTTGTAAAATATCTACTGTTCCACTTAAAACTGACTCATGGTCATCAATGACTAAAATTTTCAGCAACGACTTTTCGGACATTTCTTGTTTCATAATTCACAGTCTGTTGATTAAGTACATATTAAAAAAATCTAATAATTAATTACTTATCTAAAAATACGAACAAATATAATAATTACCAATAAAAATGCCAAGAAATTCTCAAATTATTAGTTTTACTAAAACATTTACCAGAAGTTAATAATTGAAAACTTTCACAAAGATAGTTTAATTCTGGTAGTGTAGAATGAAGAAAGAATGTAGATACATTAGAATAAGTGATTTCTACAATTAATTTGCCAATTGTTTTTTGTTGCTTTAAATTGATATAAATTGATGTTAATGCCAAGACTTCTGTTAAAGTTATGGTTAGTAACTCATTTAAAGCTGTTAATACAACTAAGCTACGTTCTGCTGGTTCATGCCGCCAATAAAGAGGCAAATCGATTTCAAAATATAATTGAGGATTAGATACTAACCAAGGTTCTAATAAGTACTCAATAGCTAATGGAAAACTGTCTTGCAGGGATGCTGGAAATAAGCGATCGCTCAGTTGCACTAAAGAGTGATGAAAACTATCAATTTGCTTTAAGCATTCTTGAATTTTATTATCTGATAAATTCAGATTATCTACTGCCAATAAATCTAAATTGCGACGTATTGTAAAAGATTCCTGTAACAAATCATCCCGAATTTTTTCTGCTTCCACAAATAGTTTCATTGATTGTCTAGCAGACCACCATTGCAATGAACGTTGAGTTCTCTGATAAGATGTCAGAAACCATACTAGGGACATAACGTAGACAATTCAAAGTATAATTTTCGTACACAAATTACGGCTCACATAATATTGTTATGTCAGCTATTTTAGTAGCATCAGAAAAAAGTTTTATGCAACCCACGGCATATTTTTTAGAAAAAAATGCCAATCTTTATAAAATCATTGCCAAAAAAGAACCACAATAATTTATCAAAAATTTACAACGTATTATTAGCAAATTTTAGATGAAATCTACTGTATTTGCTACCTTTAAAAAAGACAAAATTCTCTTTCCTCACATCAACAAGAGAGAAGCAGCTATGATGGCTAAATACTAGAGATAAAACGCAATTCAGAATTCAAGACTTCAAATTCAGTATTTAAGAATACTGATTTAGTTGTTTACTTCTTAACAAGAGAGAATAAAAACCTGATTTGCGAGAATTCACGTGGGTATGTTGTATAACTAACTGATAAAACAATATGCTTGGGTTAAAGACAAAAATCTGAAACTGGGTATTAATATGTGGCGTTAATTTTGACAGGTTAAGAAATGTAGACGGATAGACACCACACCTTTCTTGAAATTGGGTGACTTGATAATTAGTAGTGAGTTAAAATCCTCTACTAATTTATTGTGATTCCTGAATTTTGAATTCTTCTTTTTAAATATCAGTGGCTAATCTGGCTTTTCTTAGCATAAATTGTAATACTGTCTCTTCTTGGGAGATGATATTAGCTTTTGCATTCATCCCTGATTGAATTTGGCATTTAAGCTTACCATTGCCAAACTTAAGTGTTTGGGGTTGAATTATGGCTTCAAAATAACCAGTATTAGTTTTCCCATCCACGGGTGTAATTACATCTGGAGAAATACTAGTAACAACACCTTCGAGAGTACCATAATCAGGATATGGGCAGGCGTCAATTCGCAATTGTACTTTTTGGCTAACTGCAACCTTTTGAATTTCTGCGCTGGGAACCATTGCTTTAATTACTAAAGCAGCATCCTGAGGAACAATTTCTGCAATAGATTCGCTAACACCCACAACTTGACCAGGGTTTCGCAAATTTAGCTTGAGAATTGTACCGTCACTAGTAGCGCGAATAATGCTATTTTGCAGTTGAGTTTCAATTTGTTGAACTTCTTTTTGATATTGTTTGAGTTGGCTTTGCATTTCCACTTGTCGCTGCATTAAAGCTTGTTTTTCTTTGTTTAATGTGGCGATACTTGCTTCACCTCTAGCAATTTCTTGGGAAATGCGTTCTTCGGCGATGTCAATTTTGGCCATACTAGGATTAACTACAGCTTCGGCTGATTGCAGTTTAGCTTTAGCAATTTCAATTGATATTTTTTCTGATTCGACTATTAATTTAGTCTGTTGAACAACTAGTTTTTTCTGCTCAAATTCCCGCCTTCCAATGGCTCCCATTTCTGCCAATTGTTGATAGCGATCGCTATCAATTTGAGCAAAGTCTAAATCTGCTTGAGCTTTTTGCAAATTTGCTTTGGCTTTTTGTAAATTAGCTTGTGAAACTAACAGTTCGCTTTGAGTAGAAATTTTTTGTTCTTGATACTCTCGTTGATTGCGTTCTAAATCTGCTTTTGCAGAAGAAATACTGCGTTCTATAAATCTTTTTTCAGCTGATATTTGAGTATCTAAAATAGCAATTTGTGAATCAATTTGAATTGATTGCACTCTACTTTGTTCGATATTGCTTTGCAGCTGACTTTTTTTGATTTGCAATTGTCGTGTATCCAGACGGGCAATGACTTCTCCTTTTTTGACAATTTGATTTTCTTTCACAAAAATACTTTCAATAGTTCCCTCCATTTCTGGTTGCACTAGCTTAGTATCCCCTATTGGACGAATAGTTGCAGCAGTTTCCACCATGACATTGTATTTAATCCATGAAGAAAGAGCGATCGCAGAACCAATACTTCCAAGTAGTAATACTCCAGCTAAAGATGTCCAAGTACTAATAGGAGGAAGAAATTCATCTTTTTCCAGTGATGGAATAAACTTTTGATTATGGGTATAAAGCATATTTCTCCTAATAATTAAATAAGTAGTCAGAATTCAGAATTCAGAATTCAGAATGAATTTTGTACAATTACCAGATTTAAGACAAGAAGGATGAAAAATTCACTATTACACCAAATCTCAGATTTATTAGTAAACAAAACTTTAATTAGGAATTCTGACTCCTGAATTCTGACTCCTGACTCCTGACTCCTGACTCCTGACTCCTGACTCCTGAATTCTGAATTCTGAATTCTGATTCAAGGTATTAAAAAATCTATGTGGTCTCCTGGTTTTGTTCGCAGATCTTCCAAAGAACCTTGAAGCTTTAATTTGCCTCGATCTAGTAATACAATCCAATCAGCCCGATTAACTACCTTGGGGCGATGAGTAATTAAAATCGTAGTTTTACCGCGGCGATGTTGAAACAATTTATCTAAAACTTGTGCTTCACTTACTGGATCGAGTCCACCTGTAGATTCATCTAAAATTAAAACTGGCGGATCTGTAACAATAGCTCTTGCTATTGCTAATCTTTGACGTTGTCCACCAGAAAGATTTGCACCAAATTCACCTAAAATAGTTTG
>VFQR01002139.1_pt1 | contig 13157 bp, 9 predicted proteins | sample 3512321 | NCBI WGS metagenome assembly VFQR01 (sample SAMN10412374, study PRJNA504923) | tailings metagenome | isolation source: Relicate 3 Philex TSF1 revegetated site | place: Philippines: Tuba, Benguet | collected 2017-08-29
GCCAGAAGCCGCAGCAGACCTATATCGAGCAGTGCCTGAGCGGTCGCAAGGGCCCGGTCATCGCCTCCACCGACTACATGAAGCTGTTCGCCGAACAGGTTCGTCAGTGGGTACCGAGCAAGGAATACAAGGTCCTGGGCACCGACGGCTTCGGCCGCAGCGACAGCCGCAAGCAGCTGCGTCACTTCTTCGAAGTGGATCGCAACTGGGTCGTGCTGGCCGCCCTGGAAGCCCTGGTAGACCGTGGCGAGATCGAAGCCAAGGTGCTGGCTGACGCCATCGCCAAGTTCGGCATCGACGCCGACAAAGCCAACCCCCTGGACTGCTAAGGAGCGTAGCGATGAGTGAGTTGATTCGCGTACCCGACCTCGGCGGTGAAGGCGAGGTGATTGAACTGCTGGTCAAGGTCGGCGACCGCATCGAAGCCGAGCAGAGCGTACTGACCCTGGAGTCCGACAAGGCCTCCATGGAAGTGCCCTCGCCCAAAGCCGGCGTGATCAAGGAAATCAAGGTCAAGATCGGCGATCGCCTGAAGGAAGGCGACGAGCTGCTGGTGCTGGAAGTCGAAGGGGCTGCGCAAGCCGCACCGGCGCCGAAAGCCGAAGCTGCGCCTGCCGAAGCCCTTAAAGCGGCCGCTCCGGCAGCCGCGCCCGCCGCTGCTGCCAGCAGCAGCGTGCAGGACGTGCACGTGCCGGATATCGGCTCCAGCGCCAAGGGCAAGGTTATCGAGATCATGGTCAAGGTCGGCGATCGCATCGAAGCCGACCAGAGCCTGCTGACCCTGGAGTCCGACAAGGCCTCCATGGAAATCCCCGCACCGGCTGCCGGCGTGGTGGAGCAGGTGCTGGTCAAGCTGGACGACGAGATCGGCACCGGCGACCTGATCCTCAAGCTCAAGGTCGAAGGCTCCACTCCGGCAGCCTCTGCGCAGGCTCCGGCTGCCGCGCCGACACAAGCTGCCGCACCCGCTGCAGCCCCTGCACCGGCCGCCGCACCGAGCGGCAGCAGCGTGCAGGACGTGCACGTGCCGGATATCGGCTCCAGCGCCAAGGGCAAGGTTATCGAGATCATGGTCAAGGTCGGCGATCGCATCGAAGCCGACCAGAGCCTGCTGACCCTGGAGTCCGACAAGGCCTCCATGGAGATCCCCTCGCCGGCTGCCGGCGTGGTGGAGCAAGTGCTGGTCAAGCTGGATGATGAAATCGGCACCGGCGACCTGATCCTCAAGCTCAAGGTAGCCGGCTCTGCGTCTGCACCCGCGCCGGCGCAAGCCAGCCAGGAAGTGCACCGAGTGCCGGAAGGTGCGGCGCCGGAAGTGGCCGCCGAAGTGCGCGCCATCGCCTCGCTGTCGGCTGCTGCCGCCGAAGTCGCCAATGCGCCCAAGCGCGATGGCGCCAAGGTGCATGCCGGCCCGGCCGTGCGTCAGCTGGCCCGCGACTTCGGCGTGGAGCTGGCGGATATCGCCGGTACCGGCCCGAAAGGTCGCATCCTCAAGGAAGACGTGCAGGCGTACGTCAAGGCGATGATGCACAAGGCCAAGGCCGCACCGCAGGCGACTGCTGCAGCCGCTACCGGCGGCGCCGGCATCCCGCCGATCCCGGCCGTGGACTTCAGCAAGTTCGGTGAAATCGAAGAAGTGGCGATGACCCGCCTGATGCAGGTCGGCGCCGCCAACCTGCACCGCAGCTGGCTCAACGTACCGCACGTGACCCAGTTCGACTCGGCCGACATCACCGACCTGGAAGCCTTCCGCGTCGCGCAGAAGGCCGTGGCGGAAAAGGCCGGCGTCAAGCTGACCGTGCTGCCGCTGCTGCTCAAGGCCTGTGCCCACCTGCTCAAGGAGCTGCCTGACTTCAACAGTTCGCTGGCCCCGAGCGGCAAGGCACTGATCCGCAAGAAGTACGTGCACATCGGCTTCGCCGTCGATACGCCGGACGGCCTGCTGGTGCCGGTGATCAAGAACGTCGACCAGAAGAGCCTGCTGCAGCTGGCCGGCGAAGCCGCCGCACTGGCCGACAAGGCACGCAACAAGAAGCTCTCGGCTGACGACATGCAGGGCGCCTGCTTCACCATCTCCAGCCTCGGCCATATCGGCGGCACCGGCTTCACGCCGATCGTCAATGCGCCGGAAGTGGCGATCCTCGGTGTGAGCAAGGCCACCATGCAGCCGGTTTGGGACGGCAAGGCCTTCCAGCCCAAGCTGATGCTGCCGCTGTCGCTGTCCTACGATCACCGCGTGATCAATGGCGCAGCCGCTGCCCGCTTCACTCAGCGCCTGTCGCAGCTGCTGGCCGACATCCGCACCATCCTGCTGTAAATCGTTTCGAGCACGCCACGCTCGCATCCTCAACCCCGCCCATTCAGGCGGGGTTTTTTTTATTCAGCGGCAAGCTTCTGGCGTCTGGCCAACTTATCCCTTCTGCACGTTGCGAATCAGAAAGCTCAGCGCCTTGGCCAGCTCGCCGGCGCCCTGATGATCACGCACGATGCTCAGCAACGGGCTGCCGTCAGCCGGATTGAACAGCACACAGCGGATACCGCCTGTCGGACATTCGTAGCGGATGAACGGGTCGATGCCGAACACCGGAACGCGCTGGTTGCGCACGGCGATGGCGGTACCCTGCTGGCCGCGGCTCTCTTCGCGCAGGATGAGTTCGCCAGCATTGCCGACGGCGAAGCGGTACAGCAGATCCTGCCGCTGCGCCTGGCCGACCTGGTAGCCGGCCCGCAGGGCGTAGGTTTCCAGCAGGGCATTGCTGTGCGCCAGCAGTGCCTGGCGCTCGTTATCGGTCAGGTAAAGACGCTTGAGCCCGTCCAGGTAAGCGGCCTGCTCAGCGCCCTGCAACGCGCCTTCGTCAGCGGCGCTGGCGAGGGCCGGAAGCGCAGCGCAAAGCGCTGTTCCCAACAACATGGCCATCAGTTTCCTTGTCAGTCTTGCTTGCATGATGCACCCTTGCCGAACGCTATAGTGAAGTAGGCCTGAGCCCTAGCCTCCGTCCACGCCGTTGCACCCTGGCAGCAGCGGCCCTGTGCAGAGAACGGAAGCCTCGCCTGGTCAGCATACTGGAAGCCCAACGCCCAATGAAAAGCCATCCCGATGCCGGCACCCGCTCGGCAGCCGAGGTTGTGACGCAGTTGCCAGTGCCATCGCGGCTCGGCATGTTGCGTTTCGAGCGCTTGAACGAGCCAAGCTGGGCACTGCTTTTTCTCGACCCGGCCTGTGAGCGCAAACTCGGCATCAGCGCCGCCGACCTCTGCGCATTGGTGGACGCCCCCTATGCCAGCCTGATGGAGCCGGAAGCGCGCTACCGTCTGCACGATGCCATCCAGCAGCAACTGCTGCAGGGTCCGCACTACCTGGTGCGCTACACCCTGCATACACCGCAGGGTGCACTGAACCTGCTGGAGGTCGGTGAGCCGTTCAAACAGCGCAACCGCCAGCTGCTGCGCGGCTATCTGCTGGTCACCGATGAGCAACCGAGCGCCGCTGCCGATGCCGGCGAACTCGAGCTGGAGTTGCAGACGCAGAATCAGAACCTGCGCAGTTCGCTGCAGCATTACCAGCGCACGCAGGACAACCACCTGCAGCATCTGGCCCGCTCGCATACCCAGCAACAGCTGATCGTCCGCCTGGCACGCCAGCGCTACGTCTCCAGCGACCCGCAACGGGAAGCGGCCGAGCTGATCACCCAGGCGGCATGCGAGGTCTATGGCGTGGCCCGTGCGGGTATCTGGCGCCTGGGCAGTCAGAGCCTCGACTCCATATCGCTGTACCGCCGCGACCTGGCCCGGCATGAACAACTGCCCTCGATCTATGCTCGCAACTTCCCGCATTACCTCGAGGCCCTGCACAGCGGTCGCGCGATCGACGCTCACGACGCGCAGCACGACCTGCGCACACGCGAGCTGACTCCCGGTTATCTGCTGCCGCTGGGCATCACCTCGATGCTCGATGCCAGCATTCGTATCGAGGGCGAGGTGGTGGGCATCCTCTGTCTCGAACACGTAGGTCCCAAGCGCATCTGGCAGGCCGACGAGATCGCCTTCGCCGGCGAGCTGGCCGATCAGTTCGCCCAGGTGCTGATCAACCAGGAGAAGCGCTCGGTCACCCATGCGCTGTATCTGTTCCAGCGCGCCGTCGAGCAGAGCGCCAGCGCCTTCCTGCTGGTCGATCGCGACGGCCGGGTGGAATACGTCAACCCCAGCTTCACCGCCATCACCCTGTACAGCAGCGACGAGGTCTGCGGTCATCGCCTGTCGGAACTGCCGGCGCTGGCCAACCTCAGCGACCTGCTGTTCGATACCGACTCGAGCCTGGCCGAGCACAGCAGCTGGCAGGGCGAGTTTCGCAGCCGGCGCAAGAACCAGGAACCGTACTGGGGCCACCTGTCGATATCCAAGGTCTATGGCGACGACGGCGAGCTGACCCACTACATCGGCATCTACGAAGACATCACCGAGGCCAAGCTGGCGCAACAACGCATCGAGCGCCTGGCCTACACCGACAATCTGACCAACCTGGGCAATCGCCCGTCGTTCATCCGCAGCCTCGAAGAGCGTTTCGCCCGCAACACCCAGCAATCGCTGGGGCTGCTGCTGGTGGACATCGACAACTTCAAGCGCATCAACGACAGCCTCGGCCACCAGACCGGCGACAAGCTGCTCTCGGCCCTGGCCCGCCGCCTGCGCAACAGCCTCGGCGCCAAGGGCACCCTGGCGCGCTTCGCCAGCAACGAGTTCGCCATCCTGCTCGATGGCTGCGACCAGGACAGCGGCCTGCGCGTCGCCCATCAGGTGCTGCAGACCCTGGACAAACCGCTGTTCGTCGACAACCAGCTGATCAGCATCACCGGCTCGGTGGGCCTGGCCATCGCCCCGGAACACGGTAACGACCCGCAGACCCTGATGAAGCACGCCGGCCTGGCCCTGCACAAGGCCAAGGCCAACGGCAAGCACCAGGTGCAGCTGTTCACCGAGGCGCTCAATGCCGAGGCCAACTACAAGCTGTTCGTCGAGAACAACCTGCGCCGCGCCCTGACCCAGAACGAACTGGAAGTCTTCTATCAGCCCAAGCTGTGCCTCAAGAGCGGCCAGTTGCTGGGCATGGAAGCGCTGCTGCGCTGGCAGCATCCGGAAAAGGGCATGATCAGTCCCGACCAGTTCATCGGCGTGGCCGAGGAAACCGGCCTGATCATCCCCATCGGCAAGTGGGTGGTACGCCAGGCCTGCCGCATGAGCAAGCAGATCGCCGCCATCGGCATGGGCACGCTGCAGGTGGCGATCAACCTGTCGCCCAAGCAGTTCTCCGACCCGGACCTGGTCGGCTCCATCGCCGCCATCCTGCACGAGGAACAGCTCGACCCACGCCTGCTGGAGCTGGAACTGACCGAAAGCCTGCTGCTGGAAGCCACCGAAGACACCCGCCACCAGCTCGGCCGCCTCAAGAGCCTGGGCCTGACCCTGGCCATGGACGACTTCGGCACCGGTTATTCCTCGCTCAGCTACCTGAAGAAATTCCCCATCGACGTGATCAAGATCGATCGCAGCTTCATCAAGGACATCCCGGACAACCAGGACGACATGGAGATCACCTCGGCGGTGATCGCCATGGCCCACAACCTCAAGCTCAAGGTGGTCGCCGAAGGCATCGAAACAGGCGCGCAGCTGGCCTTCCTGCGCCGCCAGCACTGCGACGTCGGCCAGGGTTACCTGTTCGACAAACCGATTTCCGGCCGCGAGCTGATCGACAGCCTGCGCCGCTATCCCTGCCGGCCACAGGCCGACCAACGGACGTAATACGCGGCACTGCGCGTAGTCCACACCTCAATCACCGTTCAGGAGACCCTCATGGTTCTGCGCTCCCAGATTCTCGTCGACAAACAGGCCCTGCCCAGCGCCGAACAGGCCCTGCCCGGTCGTGCCGAGCCGCTGCCGGTGGCCGATACCCACCATGTCAACGGCAACCCGATCAAAGCGCCGTTCCCCGCCGGCCTGCAGCAGGCGGTGTTCGGCCTGGGCTGTTTCTGGGGCGCCGAGCGGCGCTTCTGGCAGCAGCCGGGCGTGTTCAGCACGGCAGTCGGCTATGCCGGCGGTTTCACCCCCAACCCCACCTACGAGGAAGTCTGCTCCGGCCTGACCGGGCACACCGAGGTGGTGCTGGTGGTGTTCGACCCGCAGCAGACCAGCTTCGAGGCGCTGCTCAAGGTGTTCTGGGAAGTGCACAATCCGACCCAGGGATTAGGAGGACAGTCAAGAGTAAATCTATGCTAGGAATCCTATTGCTAGCGCGCCTCAGCATAGCTATAGCCCAGCCAGGCGATCTACGTGACAGCAGAGCAGCCATACTGCACCCATATCGGCAGCACCCCAGCCCCCTGAATTTTATACAGAGACCCGTATGAAAACCGAAAAAATAGTACTGGCAGGCGGTTGCTTTTGGTGTCTTGAACCAGTCTTCAAGAGAATCAAGGGCGTTCAGTCTGTGAAATGTGGCTACACGGGGGGAACCCTCAACGCACCAACATATGATGATATATGCACTGGCAAAACAGGCCATGCCGAAGCAATAAAGATTGAATTTGATAGTAGCAAAATCAGCCTATCCGAATTGCTTGAGATTTTCTTTGCAATACATGACCCAACCACTCTAAATAGGCAAGGTGCAGATATTGGAACCCAATATCGATCTGCCATATTTTATGATAGCGACGAACAGCTAGTAACCGCGAAAACCGCAATACTAGAAACTGAAAAAAATGGCCTTTGGAAAAACCCAACGGCAACCACCTTAGAGAGGTTAACTGAATTCTTCGAAGCCGAGGAATACCACCAAGACTTCTTCACAAAGAACCCAAGCAATAGATACTGCCAGATATCAATAGCACCAAAGCTCGCAAAGCTGGAAACTATATTCAAAAACCAAAAAGCAACTGGGCGCGAATAGTGCCCAATGTAAAACCGAGTCCAACCATCACGACCGCCCGCCCCGATGGGCGAGGAGGTGGCGGATGATGAAGAAGCTGCGTAAGCATCAGACTCCAGCTGCCTAGCAGGCTTTGAGGCCTGCAGGCCCATTGCCTCACTCTTGGGTAGCATTGGCGATTGGGCGCTAGGCGGCATGATGCTCTGCCGCTCGGCGGAATTTCGAAGGCTAGTTATTTAAAGTTTTTAGAACGTGAGTTAGGCTACACTGCCATATCAGCCGCACTACTCCAAACTTTTAATCTCAAGTGTGTTTAGCTATTTAATGAGGAATGGAGTCCTTGACCATGAAGATCAAAATGCGAAACAATTTATTGCAAGTTATGTAGCCGCAACTGGGTTTATCAATACCTACATATAATATAAAATAGCGGTAACTCAGAGGGTGGCGACTATGGCCAATGGGAAAATTCTTCGCCAGTTGTTCAAAGCGGGCACTGCAGGTGATACCGATGCGTTTCGCCTTGCCTCTAAAGCTGTTATCGAGGAAGAGCGGCAGAAACAACACCATCTTCTCGCTAATGATCTAGAGCAAATCCTCTACGGCAGCGACTTGAACTTCAAAGCATCTAGTAGCACATCACGCACTCACTATGATGTTCCCGTAGATAAAGAGCGCGGTTTACCGCTGCTTGACATAAGGTCACCTAAGCGCTCCCTTGATGAAGTGATTCTCCCTCCCAGCAGCTCTGCTGCACTAGAGGAGATACTCGAAGAGAACCGTCGTGCTGATGTGCTCCGCAGCTACGGTATGAAGCCCGCGGGCAAGGTGATTTTCTTCGGCCCACCGGGCTGCGGAAAGACACTGGCAGCCGAGGTAGTAGCGTTCGAACTTGATCGACCTTTGGCAATTGTCCGATTGGATGCGCTGGTTTCGTCTTTCCTTGGTGAAACGGCTGCCAACCTTCGCAAGGTCTTCGATTTTATTGCCCAGCATCCGTTTGTTGTTCTATTCGATGAGTTCGATGCAATCGGTAAAGAGCGCGGCGATAGTGGCGACCATGGTGAGCTGCGACGTGTAGTAAACGCAGTGCTTCAGATGATGGACTCATACGAAGGTCGCAGTTTGATCTTGGCTGCTACTAACCATGAGAAGATTCTGGACACTGCCATTTGGCGACGATTTGATGAATCCATCGAATTTCCGCTCCCGGATGAGAAGCAACTGAAAGATATTTTGTCACTGAAGCTGAGAGGAATCCGGCGTCAATTTGAGATTGACGACAAGGAAGTATTGACGGAGTTTAAGGGCAAGAGCGGAGCTGATGTTGAGCGAGTTATACGTCGCGCCGCGAAGCGGATGATCCTGCGGGAGCAAGAGTTTCTGACCCTCAAAGAGCTGAAAAGCGCACTTGCAAGAGAAGATCTCAGGAAGTCCTGAATCATAACAATTCAAGGAAGAAGCGGTGGCTACCTACAAGCATCTGAACATTGCACGGGAAGTTCTGGATAACTCACGCCGGACCAAGAATCCCCCTCCCTTCACCAAACGTGAAGATCGTCGAGGGCATGGCCAGAAACTCAATGCTTACTTTCTTACGGCTGAAGGGCAAGCCAAAAAGCAGATCGGCTCGACAGCTAACTCTCCCTACGTCCTCAAACTGAAATACGACGGCACTCTCAACTTCTCAAACCTTGATGTCCATGGCTTGGAGTTCGTCAGCCAGGAGAATAAACAGCTTTGCGTTGTTTTCGCGACAGAAGAAGGTTTGGCCAAGTTCGCTGACCATCTGACGAAGCTGGGTGTTATGGACGACGCCTTGACCTATGGCCAGATTCTGGAGGCTATCGCAGGGGTGGAGACATGGTCTGCGGAGGATCGGAAGAGCTGGGCGATCACCCATATCGGGATTCCGGACACCCCCACCTTCAAGCTTGATGTCGAACTATGGCCTGTCTATGTAGCGAGCCACCCGAAGCGAATCCTACTCACAAATGCTTTCGAGGCCTGGCTCTCAGGGGAGCGCATTAAAAGGCTCGACAAGCTGAATCTGGACAGCTTGCTCATGTACCGGGTTGAGGTGACGCCCGAACAAGCACAGCTACTGCTGAACCACCGCGATGTCCGGCTTGTTGATCTCATTCCCGCCACCGGAATCAGCATTCAGCAGCTGAATCGGGATATCAACGAGCTACCTCGAAACATACCTGCACCGGCCGCAGATGCGGCACGGGTCTGCATTCTGGACAGTGGTATCAACGGGAACCACCCCCTCTTGAAACCTGCGATGGCTGAAAGCGCCTCCTTTGTGGATGAGGAAGGAGACGATGACCAGGCGGGACATGGTACTGCTGTAGCCGGTGTGGCCCTGTATGGCGACGTAGAGGCCTGCAACAACTCAAATTTCTGGCGCCCGGAGCTCTGGATTTTCAATGGGAAGGTGATGAAGAAGTGTCCGCATACTGGCGATGCGATCTATGACGAGCTCTCGCTTGAGGCATCACTGACGAAAGCGGTTGAGTACTTCGTCGAGCTTGGATGTCGGATCTTCAATCTCTCCCTGGGTAACAATAATGCTCCGTACGATGGAGCTCATGTCAGGGGGCTCGCCTACATCCTGGACGTCCTCTCAAGGCGGCATAACATTTTGTTTGTGGTCTCTACGGGTAACTTCCGCGGCTCTGAAGAACCTCCAGTTCCGGTAAACAGCTGGCGTGACGAGTACCCCGAATATCTTGTCGCAGAACAAAGCGCAATCATCGATCCGGCACCCGCAATGATGGTGCTGACGGTGGGAAGCATCTCCCGGCACAACGCCACTTTTGACAGCCAGAAATATCCAGATATCAGTCAGCTCTCGCCTGCCTCGGAAAACCAACCATCACCTTTCACTCGGCATGGCCCCTCGGTTAAGGGTGCGCTCAAGCCCGAGCTTGTTGCGGCGGGTGGTAACCTTGCCAGCCCCATGAGGCAGGCCAATGCTCAGTGGTCGCCGCACATGCGGGGGCTGGGTGTACTTACGCTTAACCATCAGTGGGCAGGCAACACCATCTTCAAAGAAGTTAGCGGAACGAGCTTCGCGGCACCATACATCACTCATTTGGCCGGGCGCTTGCTGAATGAATATCCAACTGCGTCAGCGAATATGCTTCGCGCGATGCTGGTCAATCAGGCCTACCTTCCAGGTGAGGTTATTTCCACGTTTTCTAATGAGTTCAGAAAGGGCTACAAGGAGGCTAAAGCCACTCGGAAGCGTGATGTGGCGAGAGATGTCGCTGGCTATGGCGTAGTGAGTGAGGCCGACCTCTTCAGATCTTCCGATAACGTCGTAGTTCTGATGTCGGAGGAGACTATTGAAAACGACGGATGCCAGTTCTTTGAGCTGCCTTTGCCGGACGACTACCTGCGTTCCGCTCGTGGGACACGTGAGCTCTCGATAACATTGGCTTACTCGCCAGTAGTCCGAACTACCAGAATTGATTACTTGGCCACTCAGATCAACTATCGCTTGGCTGTAGGCACTTCGCTAGACGAAGTTCAGAAGCACTTTAGCAAGGAACTCAAGGCTGAGACGGAGGTGCTCAAGGAGGCCAAGTCCAGCAATCGCGACATCTCGGCCCAGCTGAGAAACCGCGGTACGGTCCAGTCTTCACGCTGGACGCTTCGGCAGTGTAAACCGGGTGAAAAGTGGTTTTTGGTCGTGGTCAGGCAAGACCGTGACTGGAACCCCTCTGCAGCAGAGAAGGAGCCCTATTCTCTGGTGGTCACTGTAGCTGATCGGGACAATGAGCATGCTCAGCTCTACACCCAGATTCAGGAGCGGATAGCGCAGCAGGCTGTGGCAAGGGAACAGCAAAAGGCTCAACAGGCTGCTCGGCTACAGAGTCGCGGGTAGTCAATATTCGCCTGCTATTGCAAGTACCCTACGGACTCAGCCATTTAAGCAGGCAATGCATCCTCGACGTGTTTGGTTTAGTGCTCTCCGCGCAGGGGATCACGTCGCCTCAGCTGACGTTGATCTCACAATTAAAGATGAGATGCAGGCTAGACTTGGGTGCTGCCACAGCCGGGAATTAGGTGGCCGAGCTACCACCCTCATTGAAAAAATCATCGTGAGCAACGCGCCCAAAGTCGCTGAGATCTTGGTCTTCATCACTGAACATGAAGTTCACCATCCGCTCACGTCTGAGACCTAAAAGCGTTCTGAAAAAACAGGACTCGCACAGATGGACCTCATAGCGCTCGCCATCATGAGCCGAGCCATAGCCCCAACTGGCGCGAAGAGTGCCAAATTGCAATCCTTGCCCTTCAACGCGCGTGCTATCGCCGCAGATGTCGCACAGGACATCACTGACCGATTTGCTCTGTTCCATAGCTGTGATCTTCATCGAAGCCTCCAATCAGGGTACATGCACGCCTTCGTTCATCTGGTACACGATATGCCTTCAGGAGCTTTGCTCGATGGGATTACGTGCGCCTCAAATACGGCCCTTCGGGATTCCGAACCAGCGGCAAAACTCAGAGGTTTTTACACAGCCCGAGCCATAAACGGCCATCAACAGTGATTTGGGACTAACTAGACGAACATAGCGCCCATAGCCAGCGCTTGGTTAAACCTGTCAAAGGTGTTGTCTCGGTGCAGTGTTCGCACCTGCCAAAGATAGAACGAGCGAACCGCCCCTTCCGTTGAGCCCCCCGCTTCCCGATAGCTCGTACCTCTTGAAATGAGTGCGGCACCACAGTTGCCTTCGAACTGCATGGGGCGTGCGGGTCCCCAGCCCGCATTCCAGTAACAGAGATCAGCGATGACCTGCTCGCCCACCTTGACCTCCAACTGCCCACCACAAGGGGTGAACTCGGCCTGGTCGCAGCCAGGGAGCGTTGGAAGGAATAGCCGCCCCGGATACAAATCGTGTTGAAGATAGCCTATGCGGTCGAGATCGAGCGGCGCGGCAAGCGGCCAGGCCTTGCACTTTCCATCTATTAGGCTGCCAAGATGGGGGGGTATCAAAAGAGTCGTCGTGCTCAGAGGCTCAGGCGCCGCACTGCGAAGCATCCGCCCGCTGGACCAGATGTTCTCCAAATGTACAGCCAAATCCACATCAGCGATCTCGCTGCCCGCCGCTTGTGACCAGCGAACGATCGAGACCTCCACACACCTCTCGATCGACATCACGATTGGCGAACTGAACGCGATCAGTTCGTCACTTGGTCGCGCTGCCTCTACGCGACTAATCAGAGCTCGCAGGGAGGCTTCGATTGCCTCGGTGTCACCGTCGAAGTCGGTTGTTGCAGGGAACCAAACAGGGCGTAGTGGTCGGAGGAAGGCTAAGGTCGGATGAACAGGTAAAGCCAAGAGAGCCCTTTCTTCCGCCAGATCCGTTGGCATACCCCACAAATCTTCGGCAACCGCCAGCGTGCGAAGGTAGGCGGAGATGGCGCGAAGAGCAGCCCGCGAGGATAGCTGTCCGACAAAACCTTCGCCCATGGGCCTCAGGAAGTGCCAGGGGTCTCCTTGGAACGGAGCGTCTGGGTAGGCGGTGCGGTTCGCCGTCCACTCAAAGGCCATCTGCCGGACGAACGGCAGCCCAGTATGACTCTCAAGCTTTCCCAAGGAAGTTCGGAAGATCCGAGGCAAATCTGAGCCCTGCACGCCGTCAAAGTCCTGGGGTATCTCGAACTCCTCGGGAACCTCCTCCAGCGCTTCGTCGTCGCCCTCTGGCAACAGACCACAGCTTTCCAGAACGAGGTCCGAAAGGATGGATGACCTCGAAGTGCTCTCAGCCAGCTTGGAAGTGGGGGAGTAGCCGCATGCTCTTACCGCCATCCAGAAGATACACAGGATCTCGACCACTTCGGCCTCAAGCTGGCGTGAGCTCAGCATTTGGAGAAGCACGGACTCGGTCTCAGCCTTCGAACCTGGCTCCCCCAGCCTAGCTGCCAGCTCCTGCATGGCCCACCACCTTGTAGACGTTGACGGCCAACCAAGCCGAGCAACGAGGATGCGAAGCTCGTCCATCAAGCCTCCGCTATCTCAGAAGATACCAACTCAGCCGCCCAGCGAGGCCGCTCCAACGGCAGGGTACGGGTGTCTTCAATAACGCAATTGACCATCGTCTCCGCGAACTTCACTGCCTCAGCGATCCTATTTTGTCGCGCATAGAAGTAGACCATAACTTCCGTGGGCGCCACACGTGGCGGTTCAGGATCGCCGAACATGGCGTAGGTTGTCTCA
>VFQR01002140.1_pt1 | contig 13156 bp, 7 predicted proteins | sample 3512321 | NCBI WGS metagenome assembly VFQR01 (sample SAMN10412374, study PRJNA504923) | tailings metagenome | isolation source: Relicate 3 Philex TSF1 revegetated site | place: Philippines: Tuba, Benguet | collected 2017-08-29
TTCTTTACAAAACTTTACAACGTGTCCCATTTTGCACGTATCTCGGCGGCCACCCTACAAATTTCTGTACCTCATTTAATTGGGAACCCCCATAACACAGCTAGCTGTGCTAACTTACTACTAACTGTTAGTTGATGATACTTGTTGTTCTGCTACCGTCACCGCTTCATTTTGGTGAAGCTTCGGGAAAAATTTCTGAGATATCAAGGCAGTAAAAATGTGAGATAGTAATCCCAGAGGGCCAGCAAAGAAACATAAAGCTAAGGAATGAATTGTCCAAACACCTGTTTTTTGACCTTCCAAATATATCCAGCGCCCAACAAATAAATCCATCACTAAATAATGAACCCAACCCGTTGCTGCAACTTTTTCATTTGCAAAAAGTCGGGCAACATTGGCTAATTCCATATTTGAAAAATCTTGGGCGTTTTCTGGCGTAATGCTGTTAATAAACAAATACAAATATACTCCAGCTAACACCACAAAAGGCAGATATGATGCCATTATTCGGTGTGTCACTTTCCAATTTGGCAACAATATTATCAAAGTCCAAAAAGGCAAAACGAAAAGATTCGCAATGTTAAATATTTGAGAAATAGTCATAGTTTTGTGAAGTTGGGAATGGGGCATGGGGCATGGGGAGATGAGGGGGATGAGGGAGAGAAGAGGACAAGGGGACAAGGGGACAATAACTCTTAACTCCTAACTCCTAACTCCGCAGTGCCAATGCCCAATGCCCCATACTCAATTTATAAAGCTACGAGTTGGGATTCGATTTCTGAAGATTTTAAATCACGACCGATGAAAACTAAGCGGGTTTGTCTGGCTTCTTCGGGTTGCCAGGGGCGGTCGTAAAATTTATCAAATCTGGTTCCTACACCTTGCATTACTAGGCGCATGGGTTTGTTTGGTACTGCTACAAAGCCTTTGATCCGATAAATTTCTTGTTCTTGTGCCAATGTTTGCAACTGGTGTTCCAGTTTTTCTGGGTCAAAGGCACGATCTAAAATTAAATTGGCTGAGGTAATTTGTTCGTCGTGGTCATGGTCTTCTTCGGTGTCGTGATGACTAGGACGAGAATCTAGGTTGTCTTCGACTGCGGCCTGGAATCCTAATAATATAGATCCATCGAGTTGAGAGCGATTGCTCTCCACAATCTTCACTACTCTGGGCAACTCTTGTTTAATTAATTCCTCGACTCTAGCTTTGGTGTCGGCGTCTACCAAGTCAGTTTTATTTAACACCACTAAGTCTGCACAAGCAAGTTGGTCTTCAAACAGTTCTTGCAAAGGTGTTTCGTGTTCAATGCTATCATCTGCTTGTCGCTGGGCTGCGATCGCCTGCGGATCGCTGGCAAATGTGCCTACTGCTACAGCTGCACAATCAACTACAGTAATCACCGCATCCACCGTAGCTGCATTGCGAATTTCCTGCCAGCGAAAGGCTTTCACTAAAGGTTTTGGCAAAGCTAAACCAGAAGTTTCAATTAGAATACAATCGATGCTATCTCGCCGCTTAATTAACTGTTGCATCATCGGATAAAACTCTTCCTGGACGGTACAGCACAAGCAGCCATTGGTTAATTCAAAAATATTACTGTCACCTTCACCATCTTCAGGGCAAATTTGACAGGATTTTAACAATTCGCCATCAATACCGAGTTCGCCAAATTCGTTGACCAAAAGCGCAATGCGGCGTCCTTGGTTATTTTGTAGCAGGTGGCGAATTAGGCTAGTTTTTCCACTACCTAAAAAGCCTGTAATTACTGTGACCGGAATTTTTGCAGCCATATATTGCCTGATGTCTTCAGTATCATAAGTTTTACTGTCTCTCAACTTACATACTGAAATTATCCTGAGTTTAAATATTGACTTAGTTATTTTAAACTGAAATTCTCAATTCAGACGCTGGAACTCAAAAATAGCTATTGGGCATTGGCACTGCGGAGTTAGGAGTTTGGAATTCTCACCTCTGCCCCCTGCTCCCTGCCCCTGCCTGTTCATCCCCCTCATCTCCCTCATCTCCCCACACCCAATTCTATTTTTTAAGAATCATTCTCTATTTTTTGGCATAAATTTAGTGAATACGGACGATATGTACATAGCAGCCTTGATCACTACGGACTAATTTATGAATAACTCCACCTACCAGCTAGAAGATTCCACTTTAACATTGCCAATTCCCCAAATCGCTCGCATAACTGCCCAGCAATTTGCTCATCAGCAGCCAAATTCTCAAAAAGCAGAGCAAGTCCGGCTGAATACTCTAGCTGTATGGGTGGTGAATGACTATTTACAGATGATGGATATTCCCACCAATCTCGAAGCTAGTGACAGTTGGAACCCCATCATGCGCCTCTCTGGCGATGTCGCCGACTTAGAAGTACCATTACTTGGCCGTCTTGAGTGTCGCCCTGTTAAAAAACATCAACAGATATGTTCCATTCCTCCAGAAACCTGGGAAGAACGGGTGGGTTATTTAGTCGTTCAATTTGATGATTTACTCCAAGAAGCTAACCTACTAGGTTTCGTGCCGAGTGTCGCAACCGAAACACTAGCTTTGAGACAACTGCAACCATTGGAAGCATTTATCGACCATATGGCGCAGCTGCGAGAATCTCCACTTGCCTCATTAGTGAATTTGAGTCAGTGGTTTGCTGGTATATTTGAGACGGGCTGGCAAACTGTTGAATCTTTGTGGAATCTGCCAGAATTCAGACCTGCTTATACTTTTCGTAGTACTGACACTATGGAAAAAAATGTTCTAAATCGACCAGAATCAATTACTAAACGTGCAAAACTGATTGATTTGGGCATCCAAATTCTCAATCACCCCGTGATGTTGATTGTGGAAATTACCCCTGACAAAAATCAACAAACCAGTATCCACCTCCAGCTGCACGCAACTGGTAGTCAAATTTATTTACCGCCAGGAGTTCATCTCACCGTTCTAGATAGTTCGGGAGCAGTCTTTTTGGATGCTCAATCCAGAAAATCAGATAATTACATTCAGTTACAGTTTCGCGGAGAACCCAGAGAAGAATTTAGCGTTAGGGTAGCATTAGATGGTATTAGTATTACCGAACATTTCCGGATTTAAAATATTTAGCTATCTTACCTCTTTGTCGGTAATTTATAAGTGGTAAATTGATTAATTAAGAATTTAAACCGACTTTTTGGGGTTTTCAAATAAAGTTCTGTACACACTTTTGAGACTTGTCAACAGACATCAGAGGTTTGTGAATTTGCACGGAAAGAGGGATAGCGACGGTCATGGGTAAGTTAGTAGTTCTGAAATTCGCAGAGGGTAGTTTTGAACAGGGGTTTGCTGTTACTCTCCAAATTGGTGAAGAACACCAGCACGCTACCACAGAAATCACGGGAAAGTTACCTGCATTTCCAGAAATGCCACTTTACTATAGTCATTGGCAGTCTAGTTATCGGCAGATAGGTAATCGTTATCGCCTCCATGCTGAGCAAATGCAGGTGACAAATGTATCAATGATCCAAGACTGCGAAAACACTTCTCATATTTTGCGGGCACGCTTTAATACCTGGCTGCGGGCGGAAGAGTTTCGCTCTGTAAGAGAAAAATGGTTGGAAAGATTGTCGTCCACCGAAGAAGTGCGGGTACTTTTACAAACAGAAAATAGCCAGTTACAATTATTACCCTGGCATTTGTGGGACTTGTTAGAACGTTACCCCAAGGCTGAAATCGCCCTTTCTTCACCAACTTACGATCGCATTCACAAGTCACGCACTCCTAATCCTTTAATCAATATTTTGGCAGTTGTCGGTAATAGTCAAGGAATTGATACTGAAGCAGATCAAGTTTTATTACAACAATGTCCTAACGCCGAAGTTAGTTTTATTGTTGAACCACAACGCAAAGAATTAACAGAACATCTCTGGGGAAAAAACTGGGATATTCTCTTCTTTGCCGGACATAGTTCCAGTCAAGGAAATGGAGAAAGCGGACGAATTTACCTGAACAAAACTGATAGTCTCACCATTGGCGAGTTAAAGTATGCTCTGAGGAAAGCCATTGAAAATGGTTTGCAGCTGGCTGTATTCAATTCCTGCGATGGCTTGGGATTGGCGCGAGAATTGGCTGATTTGCAAATTCCTCAAATAATTGTGATGCGCGAACCGGTTCCAGACCAAGTTGCTCAAGAATTTTTAAAGTATTTTCTCCAAGGCTTTGCTAGTGGAGAATCTTTATATCAATCAGTGCGCCAAGCGCGGGAACGGTTGCAAGGACTTGAAGATCGATTTCCTTGTGCGACTTGGCTACCAGTGATTTGCCAAAATCCAGCCCAGGTGCCCCCTACTTGGGATGAATTAAGGTCTACAGAAATTATTGAAGAGATGCCGAATTTATCTGAGTCCATTAAACGCAGATTTAGCATCACTTTGTTATCAAGTTTGGCAGTTACAGCCTTCATTTTGGGGGCGAGGTTAGTGGGAATCTTAGAAGGTACAGAGATTCAAGCCTTTGACCAGATGATGCGATCCCGTCCATCAGAAGGAATTGATTCCCGACTGCTGATAATCACCATCGACGATGATGATTTGGCAACTCAAAGAAAAAATGGTGAGTCTTTAATCGGAGCTTCCATTTCCGAAAAATCTCTCAACAAACTTTTGGAAAAACTCAATCAATATCAACCGAGAGCCATCGGTTTAGATATCTACCGTGATTTTCAGGCCAAACAGCCAGATTTAATTACTCGTCTGCAAAAAACTCCAAACTTGATTGGCGTATGTAAAGGAACCGATGGCACAGTCAATGTTGGAGGTATTCAACCGCCACCAGAAATTCCCAAAACAAATATCGGTTTTAGTGACTTTATTCATGACCGTGATGGAGTTATTCGTCGCCATCTTCTATTCATGAACCAAGAGGCGACATCATTGTGTTCTGCCTCCTACTCATTCAGTCTACAACTGGCTTCCCTCTATCTGCGAGCTTCAGGAATTCGAGTCCAGTTTACCCCCGAAGGGAATTTGCAACTGGGTAAAACTGTTTTTCCAAATCTCAACTCTCGCAGTGGTGCATATCAAAATATTGATGCCAATGGCGGTCAAATCTTACTCAACTACCGTTTACCAAAGGAAACTGCCGAACAGGTGAAGCTAACACAATTCTTATCCAGACCGGTTAATCCCAATGCTGTCAAAGATCGGATTGTTTTAATTGGTGTGGTATCAAGAGGAGATTCTCCAGATACCTGGCCGACACCCTACGGAGTTCCTTTGGACGAGCAAATGCCAGGAGTCTTGGTACAAGCGCATATGATCAGCCAAATTCTCAGCGCTGTGGAAAATGGGCGTCCATTGCTGCGGGTTTGGTCACTGTGGCTTGAAGTGGCTTGGATTTTGGGTTGGTCTGTGGTAGGAGGAATTTTAGCTTGGCGAAACCTTTCATTGCCTTGGTTAGCATTAGCCGCTGGCGTTACCTCTAGCGTTTTGTATGTAGCTTGCTTTGGTCTATTAATTTGGGGTGCTTGGGTGCCTTTTGTACCCTCAGCTTTGTCCTTATTAGCCACCGTTGGCTTGATGTCAATTTATCATTACAAAGCAAAAATTGTTAGTTGAAATACTTAGGGATTGGGGAGTGGGAAGTGGGGAGTAGGGGGAGATGCAAAGATGAGGGAGATGAGGGAGATGAGGGAGATGAGGGAGATGAGAGGTTGTTTGAAAAGTGTTTCGTTGTGATTTTGGACACGTTTAGATCCCCCCTAACCCACGCCAGTCGCTCATGGGGGAAACCCCCTGCGTACCCGTCGCTGGCTCCCCTTAAAAAGGGGGAAACCGGAATCAAAGTCCCCCAATTTATCGGGGGATAATGGTGGATCTGGAACGTTTTGCTACAGACAAGAGGACTTTTCAAACATCCTCTGAGGGAGATCAGGGAAAATCACTCTTAACTCCTAACTCCTAACTCCTAACTCAGCACTCTCAACGCCCCATGCCCAATTCAAAATCCAAAATCCTATGAGGTGATGTTTTTATGAAGTGTAATTTAGAACCGATAAAACTATTTTTAGTATTAGCTTTGAGCTGCACTAGTTTATTAGTTAGCGAGACTTCCAGCGTTGGTGGTGAACTTGGCGATCGCTCCAATCATAAAACAATTCTTGCTCAAACTCCACGCTTTGAGCAACCCCCAGTTCCACCAGGCCGTACTCCTGGAGGACGCGTCCGGGGCGGGGCGACGCGGGGAGATGGAAATGCATGTCCAACTGCTAAACCTAACCTCACAGCTTTAGTGCCGTTTACAGAAGAAGCTGATGAAGTAGTTAATGTCTGGGCACAAACGACCTTAGAACGTCCAAGTTGGTTTTTCTATATGCCATATACCAAGGATGTGGGTAATGTAGTAGAATTTGTGCTGCAAGATAAGGACTCTAATCAAGTCTACAAAAAAGCGATCGCTCTACCAGATAAGCCCGGAGTGGTGCGCGTTTCTCTACCTAGTACTGCTCCGGCTTTGGAATTAAATAAAGAATATCGTTGGTTTTTCAGCGTTAACTGCGATAAACAAAAAAATGCCCCCTGGACTTATGTTGAAGGGGTAATAGAACGAGTTGACCTCAGTCAAGCCCTAATTAAAGAACTAGAAACCGCAGAACCTCTAAAGCGCTATACAATCTATGCTCAAAAAGGGCTATGGTACGAAGCAATAGATATACTGGCTCAACTGCGCGAGAAAAACCCCGAAGACGCAACACTCCAGGCCGAGTGGGAGAATTTGCTAGCCAGTATCCGTTTGGATGATGTTGCGAAAAAACCGCTTTTGTCGGACAAACCTTAAACTTTTGGGGCGTTAGGAGTTAGGAGTTAGGAGTTAGGAGTTATATCATGTCCGGTTAAAGACTTATCATTAGGATTGATGCGGGGACGCGGGGACGCGGAGAAATTTTAATCACAAGCGATTAACCGGACATGATATTAGGAGTTTGGAGTTTGGAGTTTGGAGTTTGGAGTTTGGAATTCTCACCTCTGCTCCCTGCTCCCTTGCCTCCCCACTCCCTACTCAGCCCTTACTAAACCATTGTGCCTGAGTAAAGCGATCGTACTTGGTTCACGACCCCGGAAAGTTTTAAACACGTGCATTGGATGTTTGCCACCACCAAGTGCTAGCACGGTGTCTCGATAATGCCTTCCTGTAGCTTTTATCGCTTCTTCATTTTCTAGCCCAGCTTCTTCAAAAGCGGCAAAAGCATCAGCACTCAGGACTTCAGCCCACTTGTAACTGTAGTAACCTGCTGCGTAACCACCCTCGAATATATGTCCAAAAGCACATAACATCGAATCTTCTGGGAGTGGTGGTAAAACGGTAGTGGTCTTAGCTATGCGCTGACGCACGTCTGCTGGGGTTTCATCACTATGGGAACGATAGCGGTGGTGTAATTCTAAATCAACGCTGCTAAAGTGAAGTTGCCGCAACATGGCGGTACCACTCATATAATTACGCGCTGCTAGCAGTTTTTGATAGTAATGTTCTGGTAAAGCTTCCCCAGTTTTGTAATGCTTGGCCATGCCAAATAAAGTTAGCCGTTCATAGCACCAGTTTTCCATAAACTGACTAGGTAATTCCACTGCATCCCATTCCACATTGTTGATGCCTGCGGCTCCAGCATAATCGACCTTGGTAAGCATGTGGTGTAATCCATGTCCAAACTCGTGAAACAAAGTCTCTACTTCATAGAAAGTCATTAAACTAGGTTTGCCATCTACTGGCGGAGTTTGGTTACATATCAAATAACTCACAGGTAAGCGGATGCTAGTTACACCATTTTCTGTGATTTTGGCCCGATTGATGCATACATCCATCCAAGCACCACCGCGTTTTTCTGCGGGACGGCTATAGGGGTCTAAGTAGAAGTAAGCTATGGGAGAACCAGTTTCATCAGCAATTTGGAAATAACGGACATCTTCATGCCATACTGGGGCTTGACCATCGGCAGGGGTGACAGTGACGCCAAACAACCGCTTCACAAGTCCAAATAAGCCATCTAGTACTTGGGGAAGGGGAAAGTAGGGACGTAATTCTTCAGCGGTAAAGGCAAATTTGGCTTCTCGTTGACGTTCTGCCCAAAAGCTGATATCCCAGTGTTTTAAATCCTGATGTTCTTTTCCATGTGATGCGGCGAAAGCTTGGAGTGCTTCTAAATCTTTGACAGCTGCATCATAACTGGCTTGACGCAGTTCTTCTAATAATGCTTCGACCGCTTCAACATTAGGAGCCATTTTACTTGCAAGGCTCAACTCGGCATAACTCCCAAAGCCAAGTAAATCTGCGAGTTCTTGCCGTAACTCCAAAATCCGTTTAATTAAAGGGTTATTATCTAAATCGCCGCCAGAAGCGCGGGTGATATAAGCTTTGTAAAGCTTTTGGCGTAAATCTCCGCGGGTGCTGTGCTGCATGAAAGGGCCGTAGCTGGGGAAGTCCAAAGTAATACGCCAAGGGCCATTTTCTGGTGTAGCGTTGACTTCACCAGCCTCACGAGCTGCTTGGGCAGCTAAACTCACTAAGCTTGGGGGTAGACCGTCAATTTCGGCTTTTGTTGTCAGGGTTAAGCTAAAAGCTTTTGTAGCATCCAGTACATGGTTAGAGAATTTCGTCGAAAGATCTGCTAATTCCATCTGAATGACATTGAAACGCTCTCTGGCTTCTCCTTCTAAGCCAACACCAGAAAGTTCTGCATCTCGGATAGCAGCTTCTATAATTCGCTGTTGGGCTGGTTCTAGAGTTGCCCAACTTTCACTAGCACGGAGTACCTTAAATGCACTGTAGATGGGTTGGCTTTGACCGAGCTGATTGATAAATTGTATTACCTGTGGCTGTATGGTTTCATGAGCTTCCCGCAGTTCAGGGCTATTTTTAACACCCATTAAATGATTCACTGCTCCCCAACTCCAGGTTAGCCGTTCAGTCAGCTTTTCTAAAGGTTCTACTAGGCCTTCCCAAGTAGGCTCGACATTAGCCTCCAAAGCGGTAAGCTCCTGGTCAAGTTCTGCCAGCAATTGGTTAAAGGCTGGTACTACTCGTTCTGGTTTAATTTCTGCAAATGGAGGTAGGCCACTGCCTTGGAGTAAAGGGTTGTCAAAAAGAATGGTACTTGCACTCATGTTTTTCTTTGAACTGCGGATGAATAGAAATCAACAATGATTTCTATCTATATATTTATTTATATATCTTCTAATGTAGCGATCGCTGTGCTAATTAGTCTCGCCATTTTGGCACGGAGGTGTGGGAGTGTAGATTAGACCTCTTGCAATCAATTGCTTTTTGGACTCTTGTCGTCAAAGGGAAAAGGTTAATGGTTCGACAAGCTCACCAACCGGGGAAAGGGAAAATACCAAACCTTTCCCCCTTTCCCCTTCCCCTTTTCCCGACTTATGCAAGAAGTCTATTGTTGACTGTTGACTGTTGACTGAGGAGTTTATCGTACATGGGACTTTCCTACGGTGAGCGAGAAATTAAGGGTTTAGGCTGGGCATTGGGTAAGAAAAAATTCCCTATGCCCTATTCCTGACCTCAACAAAATAATTTCACTGCATAAGTCCTGACTGTTAACCGTCAACCGTCAACCGTCAACCGTCAAGGCTTCGACTCCGCTCAGCCTTGACCCTGAGCGAAGTCGAAGGGTCAACAGTCTTCTCTGAAATATTTGTTGACTCGAAAGTCCCTTAAACTAACTGTTTTACCTGTGATTTTGCCAATTCACTGGGTGCGATCGCTCCATTTTCTGTAATGATGGCTGTAATCAATTCGGCTGGGGTGACATCGAATGCTGGGTTGTAAAAATCTACACCACGAGGTGTCAGCATTGTGTCGCCTACTTGATAGATTTCTGTGGGATCGCGTTCTTCAATGGGAATTGTGCTGCCATTGGCTAGTGCAAAATCAACGGTGGAAAGGGGTGCAGCAACGAAGAAGGGTATATTATGTGCTTTAGCCGCGATCGCTACACTATATGTACCAATTTTATTCGCAGTGTCACCATTAGCAGCAATGCGATCGGCACCCACAACCACTGCATGAATTAAACCCTGTTTCATGCAATGGGCTGCCATGTTATCGGTAATTAATGTCACGGGAATTCCTTCTTGGACGCATTCCCAAGTGGTGAGTTTTGCACCTTGCAAACGGGGACGGGTTTCGTCGGCAAATAAACGCCCTAAACGTCCTTTTCTCCAAGCCGAACGCACAACACCCAAGGCTGTACCATAACCCGCTGTGGCTAATGCACCGGCGTTACAGTGGGTAAGTAATGTCAGCTTTTCTGGGGTAGTAGGCAAAACAGCTAAACCATTGTCACCGATGGCTTGACAGGTTTGCAAATCTTCTGTATTGATTGCTTCGGCAGTTTGTAGGAGAATTTGTTTGATTTCTTCTACTGTTCCCAGGGTTTCGTAGGCAGTTTTGAGCATCCGACTAATTGCCCAAAATAAGTTTACTGCTGTGGGACGAGTAGAACGCAACAACTCGGCTACTTTATCTAAGTGTTGCAGAAATTCCTGGCGATCGCTCGTCTCAATTTCCCGCGCCCCAAGATACATTCCATATCCCGCAGCCACACCAATTGCAGGCGCACCCCGCACAATCATCGTTTTAATTGCCTGCGCCATGTCTTCACTGCGGTGAATTTCTACAAATGTATATTCGTTGGGTAGGCGGGTTTGGTCAATTAGTGACACTGAGTTGTTGTGCCAAATGACTGGATAAACCTGGTTTGTAGAACGTGTCATAAAAAAAGTATTATAATACCTTTTAACTTTGTTGAGAGAATAATAACTTTTTACAGATTGAAATCAAAGCAGTTTTCTGTTGAACAATTACAGCTTTATTTTAATTAATAAACTTGCTTTAAATTTTAGCAAAATTTCATTTGTAAGGGCTAACGGCTGTACCCTACGGTAAGGCAAAGCCTACGCCCCTATCCATTAACCTCATTTACCTAAAAAACTCTATAGCAGTCCTAAATCATTTGTGAAATCTTGCTGCTGTTGACCGTTGACTGTCAACTGTTAACAGTCAACAGTCAACGACCACTAATGAAATTTTTCACAACTCAAATAGAATTGCTATATCAATCGTTTTTTCAGGGACTTCCAAGAAATCGAATTTTGTAGGATGAACTTGTGTAACCCCAAATTCACAGGGAGAACGAAATGATTATCCTGCAATAAATAATTGGATATTTTTCTTGGGAAGTCCCTAATTATGGAAAATTGAAAATCAGGCTAACTACTACTAGGCAATCAAGCTGAAATTATTACCACTCAAAGTAATATTAGCATTGCTTAAACGGGCAAATTCAAATACTGTTCCTGTGCCTAAAAGATTTCCATCTTGGTTATAGAATAAACTGCCACTACCTTGGCTAAAGACAATACGCGCATTACTAGCGTTGACTAATTGATTATTAGCGACAACTGCAAAGTCAGTTAAAGCTTGTCCCGCAGTATTTGTAATAGCATTGAAGGTGGTTTTACTCAACACAATCTGGTCTTGTCCGACTTCAAAATCAGCAATTAAATCAACACCTAAGCTTGTGTTAAATACACTATTACTTTGGAACAGATATTTATCACTACCAATTCCACCAGTAAGAGTATCATTCCCATTACCTCCCAACAAAGTGTCATTGCCTCCTAAGCCTTGCAGTTGGTCATTTCCATCACCACCAATCAGAGTGTTATTTAGTGTATTACCGATGAGAATATCATTACCTGCGCCACCCGTTGCGTTTTCGATAACATTATTGGCAGAGAGAATCAGGTTGAGATTGCTATTGACTGTTTGCGAGGTGGTAACACCTAAATTTACGTTGACGGCAACTGTAGTACCGCTAAAGTTAATAGTGTCAGTACCGCCTGTTGTAGTTTCTATGATTGTGTCCGTTCCCAAGGCTGTATTCGCTACAAAAGAGTAAGTATCGTTTCCAGTTAAACCTTGGAGTCGGTCGTTTCCGCCACCACCAATGACAGTGTTATCCAGTGTATTACCAGTGAGAGTGTCATTACCTGTACCACCCGTTACATTTTCGATAACGTTGTTGGCAGAGAGAATCAGGTTGAGATTACTATTGACTGTTTGCGAGGTGGTAACACCTAAATTTACGTTGACGGCAACTGTAGTACCGCTAAAGTTAATAGTGTCAGTACCGCCTGTTGTAGTTTCTATGATTGTGTCCGTTCCCAAGGCTGTATTCGCTACAAAAGAGTAAGTATCGTTTCCTGCACCACCATACAAAGTATCATTTCCAGCATCACCTAATAATCTGTCATCTCCCTGTTCGCCAAATAAACGGTCGTTACCGTTACCACCTTGTAGGGTATCGTTACCTAAACCACCAAACAAATCATCATTGGAAGTAGTTCCTGTGATGTTGTCATTGGCAACTGAAGTGTTGAAAATAAAATCGCTTGCTTGTAATTGGCTTTTGCTAATGCCATTGATTTTCAGCCGATAATAATAATCGCCATTTAATACTCTATATCTCACGCTGATGATGGCGTTACCATCGGTATCATCACTTGTTAGCAGTAACAGATTATTGAAGTCATTGATATTTAGAGTTCTAACATCTATTTTGTCTTGTCCCTTCTGAAAATCAGTGACTATATCTTGTTCTTTGGCTACAGTTGAACCTTCAAAGTACTCAAATACAAATTGGTCGTTTCCTGCACCGCCATACAAGGTATCATTGCCAGCGCCGCCTAATAATCTGTCATCTCCCTGTTCGCCAAATAAACGGTCGTTACCGTTACCACCTTGTAGGGTATCGTTACCTAAACCACCAAACAAATCATCATTGGAAGTAGTTCCTGTGATGTTGTCATTGGCAACTGAAGTGTTGAAAATAAAATCGCTTGCTTGTAATTGGCTTTTGCTAATGCCATTGATTTTCAGCCGATAATAATAATCGCCATTTAATACTCTATATCTCACGCTGATGATGGCGTTACCATCGGTATCATCACTTGTTAGCAGTAACAGATTATTGAAGTCATTGATATTTAGAGTTCTAACATCTATTTTGTCTTGTCCCTTCTGAAAATCAGTGACTATATCTTGTTCTTTGGCTACAGTTGAACCTTCAAAGTACTCAAATACAAATTGGTCGTTTCCTGCACCGCCA
>VFQR01002141.1_pt1 | contig 13154 bp, 12 predicted proteins | sample 3512321 | NCBI WGS metagenome assembly VFQR01 (sample SAMN10412374, study PRJNA504923) | tailings metagenome | isolation source: Relicate 3 Philex TSF1 revegetated site | place: Philippines: Tuba, Benguet | collected 2017-08-29
GCCTAGGCGTTAATGCAGTCGGCGATGGCCGCACAGCTCGCAGCGTGCTGGTACTGCTGTAAGCTGAGCCCGCTAAGGGTTGATTCTGAAGCGGAGCCAAAGAAGGAGCTCTTTATAAATGCAACAAAGTTGCATTTATCGGCGAGAAGTGGTATCTATGTACCATAAACTTGAAAAATGAAGTGTACACTATTCACGCTGCTCATTTCGCTATGCTACCAATTGGGTTTCGCGCAATCCCAAGGAGATAACATCCCTATAGCTCCGTATTTGAAAACTAAAAAGTTACCCAGCTTCACCTTATTGCGCGACGATAGTACTTTGTTCGACCACGGTCAGCTCCTGAAGTCTACCGCAACGGTTTTCGTTTATTTCAATTCCGATTGCGACCATTGTCAGCAAGAGGCCAAAGCCATGGTCGATAGTGTAACCTATTTGACCGACTTACAGGTGGTATTTGTATCTAACGAAAGTTATCCGCACATCAAAAAATTCGCGGCCGATTACCAGCTGACTGCCTGGAGGCCGTTCACGGTTACGGTCGACCTCAAAGACGACCTCTTCCGTTTTTTCGAGCCCAGCAGTGCTCCTTTTGTGGTGCTGTACGATAAGCGGGGTAATTATATACAAACCTTTGTCGGCGGAACTTCGGTGGCAAACATCCGCGCACTTACCCGATAGTTGGAAACGCGAGGGCTGCTTTGGAAAGGCGCATTTGGTGTTATCGTTTTGAGCCAAAGAAGCTTGCTTTGGTGGATCTATTGAACGTAAACCTTGAGCGGAAAGGCTAAACACCTTGCTGAGCCACATTTTTTGGGGAACGAGATAGCGTACGCCAAGCAAGCGGAAAATGCCCTTTTGAAGTAGTCAGCGCATCCATCGGCAGAAAAAAGTTGCAGCTTCCACTACGGTAAAATGAAAGTACAAGCTGATTGATAGCGCAGTAGCTTATCTTTACCGCAACCGCTGGCATTCGGTTTTAACGAAATAGGTGCCAGCGGGCTTTGAAGGTGCCTCAACAAACCGCCGTGCTTGGTGCGCTGGTTTTTGGAGGAGCTTGGGGTGAATGCTCCATAGCGCTTTTGAAGCAAGTACACCCCAAGCACAAACCCCAAACGCATGACACAAAAGCACCAGTCCACGCAACACTTCCAATACCGCCTACGTGTGGGGGCTTGGTTGGTTTGGGCCATTTTTTTGCTTCCCCTCACCACAGGGGCGCAGTTTCTTAGCGATAATTTCGAAGGCAACGGCAACATAGGCAGCTGGTTTGGCGACGATTGTGGCGTGAATACCGCTTTTGCCAATCCACATCCCTCGGGCATCAACTCTTCGGCCACGGTACTGCGCTACCACGACCAAGGCGGCCAGTACGCCAATGTGCGCTTCGACATCCCGGGCAATTTCGACCTCAGCACCCAACAAACCTTTACCTTTAAAATATACGTGCCCAGCAGTGGCCTCACCGGAAATGCCCCGAATCGGGTGTCGCTGAAGTTGCAGAATGGTGTTTTGGCCAGTCCGTGGACCACCCAAACCGAGATCATCAAACCCCTGCTGCTCGACCAATGGCAAACCGTAAGCTTCGATTTTGCCAACGATCCCTACATCAACTTAAATCCCAACTCCCCGCCACCCGTACAGCGCATCGATCTGAACCGCGTGCTCATTCAGGTCAATGGCGAGAACAACAACTTCCAGGTGCTGGCCTATATCGACGATTTTTTGTTCAACGGCACTCCACCCACACCTTCGCCCTACACCCAGTTGGTTTGGTCGGACGAGTTCAACGGCAGCGGCGCCATCGATACTTCGAAGTGGTTTCATCAAACGCGATTGCCCAATGGCGGCAGTTGGTACAACGGCGAAATTCAGCATTACACCAACCGCTTGAGCAACAGTTACGTGGCCAATGGCGCTTTGCACTTGGTGGCCAAACGTGAAAACTTCACCGATCAGGGGCATACCAAAACCCATACTTCGGCGCGTTTGAATTCAAAGTTTGCGTTCACCTACGGCCGCGTGGAGGTGCGCGCCATCCTGCCCACGGGCATCGGCACCTGGCCGGCGATTTGGATGCTTGGCAAAAACATCAACGAAGACGGCGCCTATTGGGATATCAACGGCTTTGGCACCACGCCCTGGCCTGCCTGTGGCGAAATCGACATCATGGAGCACTGGGGCGACAACCAAAATTTTGTGCAGAGCGCCATGCACACCCCATCGAGTTTTGGCGGCACGGTGAACAAAGGCGGCCAAACCATCCCCACGGTGAGTAGCGCCTACCATGTATATGCGCTGGAGTGGAGCCCCACCAAAATGGTGTTTAGCGTAGATAACCGCGTGCATTATACCTACAACCCGCCAGTGAAAGATGCCAATACTTGGCCGTTTACTACCGACCAATACCTGCTTTTGAATATTGCCATACAGCCGAACATCTCGGCCAGCTTCACGCAGAGCGAGTTGGAAATTGATTATGTACGTGTGTACCAGCTCGACGCCACTTCGGTTGCCGAACACGGCAAGCAACAGCCGCTGCGGCTGTATCCCAATCCCGTGCAAGATGCGCTATCGATGGTACTGCCCGGCAGCAGCGACCAAAGCGTACAGCTGCGCATCTACACCAGCCAGGGGCAGCTTTTACGTGAAGAAAAAGTCGAGCTGCAGCAGCAGCAACTTGAATTACAGCAGCTCGGCAGCTTGCCAACGGGCTTGTATTATGTTTTGATTGAAGCGGGCGCACAACGCCACTTTGCGCGCTTCAGCAAGCTGTAGTTGGTCGTGTTGGCTTGTTGGGAACATCGGGTAATCTGCAAAGAATCATCTACGCTGCGTATCGGTCTATCACTAGTTACCACTAAACGATTTCGTAATCAACTCCTTTTGTACTTCTATAAATTGAGAGAATGCATGAAACATTTCTTTTTTGCCTGCACATTGATTTTACTTGTTTCCTGCGAACAGGATTCGAATACGGTAGCGAAGGAATCTTCGGTCAACGATGGAAAAATACATCCCGGACATGTGGAGAAGCAAGATTCGGCGGGCTCGGAAAGCCCAATTAGTGGCAAGGAGATTGACTCGCCAGAAGAAGTTGCCTTGCGATTTATTCAAGCGTATGTTGATAATGCCAATAAGATGAATAAAGCGATGGGTATCGACGAGTGGCTGAATTCTAATCCATGGACTACGCAAAACTTCAAAAATGAAGTTAATTATATGCTCGAAGAGGCTCTGAAAATTGACCCTGAGTACGGCCTTGGAATGGATCCTATTTTGGGTGCCCAAGACTTTGATGATGCATTTGTTCTTGACAGGGTAGAAGAACAAGGTGAAAAAATCAAATATGTGGAGGTGAGGGGGAAAGCATGGCCAGACTATAAGATAACGGTTAAAGTAGTTTTTGAAAATGGCATCTGGCTGGTAGATGGTAGCGGCATGGTAAACATACCTGAAGAGAAGTAAAAGGTAGTATCCGTTTGTTCGATACTTTTTTAGTTTACGTGCTAAATTGCACCTAAGTCCAATGATCGCCTGTGCTGATAGACCTAGGGTAGTGAAGGCTAAGTCATGAACCGTTTCTTCACGTAATTAACCCTACGTAGTAACACGGGTGCAGGTCAACAGATTTACGGCGCGCAGGGCGGCTCGATAACATTCTCGTTGCGATTTCTTTAAAAAACAAGGCATTGTTCAAAACAAATTAACCGTTGCCGTATGTTTATAGGGTATGTCGGCGAAACGAAAAAGTGCGGTGAGCTACCTCCCGTTGATCAACTCATGGGAGCAGTTTATGCAGGAAACGGGCTCGGAGGCACTCGAGCATTTTGCCGTTTGGCTGCTCGAGCGGGGGCGCCGCAGCGATGCGGTAGCGGCCGTAGAAAACATTCCTCAGCCTTACTTCAGTGAAAAAAGCGAAGCTTTTGGCCATGCCTTTCACACGGCACAAGCAGGCTACCTCATAGGCCGGATGACGCGTTTTGTGCGTTTTTATTCGAAACAAATGTTTCAGGAGCTGGGCTACAGCAATAGCGACGAGTTTGGCCTATTGGCCGCCATCGATGCCCGCGGCAAGCGCACCAAAAAAAGCATCATACTCGATCAACTGCAAGAACTCACCACCGGCATGGACATGCTGCGGCGTATGGTGAACCAAGGTTGGATCACCGAAACGGTGAACAAAAGCGATAAACGCGAAAAACTTCTCTCAATAACGGAAGCGGGCCGCATGCAGCTCTTTGCTACCTACCGCCGCCTCACCGAAATACCCGATGTGCTGGCCGATTTGCCCGACGACGAACGACAAGAGCTGGTGCGCCTGCTCGACAAACTCGACCGTTTCCACACCCGCAACTACAATGCACAGCTGGGTTTGCTGAACGAAAACTAATCAGGCAATTTTTTCCTGATACAGCTTCAGGGCGTCGTTGAGGATGCCTACGGCGAGGTCGCGACCCAGAAAATCTTCTACTACCACCATTTTATTTTCGAGCTTCTTGTAGTCCTCGAAAAAGCTACGCATCTCACTGATGAAGTGAATGGGAAGCTCGCTGATGTCGTTGAAGTGGTTGACGCTGGGGTCGCCCGCAGCCACGGCGATGAGCTTATCGTCGGCTTCGCCTTGGTCTAACATCCGCATCACGCCGATGATTTTGGCAGGCACGATACACAAGGGCTCCACGTCGATCTGCGACAGGATGAGGATATCGAGTGGGTCGTGGTCGTCGCAATAGGTTTGTGGAATAAAGCCGTAGTTGGCCGGATAATACACCGACGAGTACAACACCCGGTCGAGGAGGAGCAAGCCGCTGTCTTTGTCGAGCTCGTACTTGGCGCGACTGCCTTTGGGAATTTCGATGATGCCGTTTACAAAGCCGGGTTCGTGATTGCCCACAGCCACGTGGTGCCAAGGGTTAAAACGCTGATGTGCCATAAATGTGTTCGCTAAAGCGGCTGCAAAGGTAGCCATAATCTACCCAAAAGCACAGTGAGGCACCAAGAATCGTTAGCCTTTTCGCTGCTGACTTAAGGCGTAGGCTTCTTGCAGCAAACCCAGCACAAAGCGGTCGAGCTCGGCGGCCTCGGTGAAGCGTACAAAGTGTGCATACCGGTTGCGGGAGGGCTGTGTGATGCGGTAAATGGGGAATTCGTTCACCGCACGGTCGAGCAGGAAGAAACCATCGAGCCACTTCCTTTTGGGTTCGAGCACCCAAAAGGCTTTGTCGGCCGGACTGTAAAGCGTGATCGACTTGGGGCTGGTGGTGATGCGGAATTCGCCCAATACCGCTGCTTTTTCGATTAATGCCTCGAACAGCGGCCGTATGTGCGGCTCCTTTCCCTGAAAAAGTTGGTCGAGCTCCACCACCGCACAGATATGCCCCTGGTTTTCTTTTTGAAAACTTTTGTCGCAACGCGGGCAGGTCCAGCTCATGCTTTGGCTGTTGGCTAGCGGATGCGGTCGACCGATTTCACCAGCGCATCGTCTTTGCGGATGGCGCGCCAGGCGAGGAAATACAGTACCAAGGCCACGAGCGGCAGGAAAAACGTCCAACCGGGCTGGTAATTGAACGCTTCGGCCTGCAAGGTTTGTCCGGCGCGGTAGGCCGTGACCACAATCGAAAACAGCAGTGCAGCGCTCAGCAGCATGCCCATGCGGGCCAGCCGTATTTGCAGCGGGCGGTTGTTGTACAAGAAGATGTTGAGTAGTTGAATGAGGGCAATGCCGTAGGCGAGGAAGGCCAGCGCCTTATTGTCCTGACTGGCGCTCAGCGTTACCGGCTCAAGCTGTTGGTAGTCGATGCGGTAGAGCGTAAACAGCAGTTGTTCTTTTTTTTCGCCGACCTCGTTGGTAAAGGTCACCAGCGGCGTTAGCGCCATGAGCGAGAGGGCTGCAGAGGCCAGCAGCAGGTAGAGCGATTGAATGCGTTGAATCATGCAGTAAAAATAAAGGTTTTGTGCACCTCTAGAAGCAAACATTCCCGTCGGCCATTAGTTTTTATTCGGGCGGTTTAGCTGCTTATGTCCGGCAAAAGCCCGCGCATTCTGCTTACCTTTGCCTCAAATTTTTACCCCATGCAGGTTTATGTCATCGACGCATTGCGTACACCCATCGGCAAATTTGGCGGCAGCTTAGCGGGCGTGCGCCCCGACGACTTGGCGGCACACGTCATCCGCGCCATCATCGCGCGTAACCCGGCAGTGCCCGTGGAGGCCATCGAAGACGTGATTTTTGGTGCCGCCAATCAGGCCGGCGAAGACAATCGCGATGTAGCCCGCATGGCGTTGCTGCTGGCCGGTTTGCCCACACACATCGGTGGCGTAACCGTCAACCGCCTGTGCGCTTCGGGCTTGCAGGCCGTGATGGATGCCAGCCGGGCCATACAGGCTGGCGATGGCGACATTTACCTGGCCGGCGGCGTTGAAAACATGACCCGCGCACCCTTCGTGCTCGCCAAAAGCGAAACGGCCTGGGGGCGTACCCCCGAAATGTACGATACCACCATCGGCTGGCGCTTCGTGAACAAGCAGCTGGCGGCCTTGTATCATCCCTACAGCATGGGCGAAACCGCCGAAAATGTGGCAGAACGCTGGAACATCACCCGCGAAGCCCAGGATGCCTTTGCGCTCAGCTCACAGCAGCGTTATCTCGAGGCCGAAAAGGCGGGTCGTTTCGCTGCCGAACGGGTTGCCGTGCCGGTGAAGAAGGGCAAAGAGACCGTGCTTTTTGAAGTAGACGAACACCCGCGTTTGTCGCCCCTCGACAAACTGGCCGAGCTCAAGCCGGCCTTCAAAAAGGAGGGTAGCGTGACTGCCGGCAACAGCTCGGGCATCAACGACGGCGCTGCCTGTTTGCTGCTGGCCAGCGAGGCGGCGGTGAAAAAGTACCAGCTTCAACCCATTGCCCGCGTGGTGAGTCACGCCGTGGCCGGGGTTGATCCCGCGGTGATGGGCATAGGTCCGGTGCCTGCCACCCGCAAAGCCCTCGAGCGGGCAGGTTTGCAGCTGCATGAGCTCGACCTGGTAGAACTCAACGAGGCCTTTGCCAGTCAGGCCCTCGCCTGCATACATGAGCTGGGGCTCGACCCGCAAAAGGTAAACGTAAACGGCGGCGCCATTGCTTTGGGGCATCCGCTGGGCTGCTCGGGCGCCCGCATATCGGCTACACTCATCCACGAACTGCAGCGCCGCGAAGGAGCGCGCTACGGACTGGCCACCATGTGCATTGGCGTAGGGCAGGGTGCTGCAGTGATCTACGAAAAAATATAAAACCTTGTCGCAGCGCTACTTTTTGGAGCTGAGTTACGACGGCACGGCCTACCACGGTTGGCAACGGCAACCCAATGCCTTGTCGGTGCAGGAAGTGCTCGAAGCACGTATGAGCAAGCTGCTGCAGGCAGAGGTTTGGCTCACCGGCCAGGGACGTACCGATACCGGCGTGCATGCCTTGCGGAGCTATGCGCATTTCGACCTGGAAGAAGCCGTGCCCGACGACCTGCTTTTTCGGCTCAACCACTACCTGCCGCACGACATTGTGGTGAACCGACTTTTTGCCGTACCTGCCGAAGCACATGCCCGCTTTACAGCCTTGTCGCGCTCGTACGAATACCACCTCCATACCCGCAAGGACCCCTTTCTCGAAGGGCGGTCGTGTTACGTTTTTTATCCCCTCGACCTGAAGGCCATGCAGCAGGCCGCGCATTTGCTGCTCGATTACCGTGATTTTGCCGTGTTTTCGCGTACCCACACGCAAGTAAAAACCACACTCTGTGAGCTCAGCGAAGCCCGCTTTGAGGTGAGCGACCACCGTGTGGTGTTTCACATCAGCGCCAACCGTTTTTTGCGCAATATGGTGCGCGCCGTGGTGGGCACCCTGCTCGAGGTGGGCAAAGGGCGCCGTACCCCGGAGTCGCTGCACGCACTCATGAACTCCAAAAGCCGCAGCGACGCCGGCATGTCGGCCCCCGCCTGCGGGCTCTACCTCACCGATGTACGTTATCCCGACTGGGTATTTGGGGAGGTGCAGCATGAGTAAGCTCGGCGACGTATTCGATTGGGCCATACTGCGGCGGATCTTGTCGCTGGTGAGTCCCTACAAAAAGGTATTCTGGCTCACGGTGGTGCTGGTCATCTTGCTGTCGCTGCTCGCGCCGCTGCGGCCGTGGCTGATCCAGTATACGGTCGACCACCCCATCGCCAATGGCGACTACAACGGTTTGTTGACACTCACGGCCATCATGGTGCTCACCTTGGTGCTGGAGAGCATCTTCCGCTATGCCTTCAGTTATGCCAGCACCTGGCTGGGGCAAGCCGCCGTGCGCGACCTGCGGCAGCGGCTGTTCGACCACCTCGCCAAGATGCGCCTGAAGTTTTTCGACCGCACGCCCATCGGCACCCTCACCACCCGCACGGTGAGCGATGTGGAGACCATCTCGGAGGTGTTTTCGCAGGGTTTATTGACCATCGTCGGCGATGTATTGCAGCTGGTGACGCTCTTGGTGGTGATGTTGGTCACCGACTGGAAGCTCACCCTTATCAGCTTGAGTGTGCTGCCTTTGTTGCTGTACAGCACCTGGCTGTTCAAAGAAAAGGTGAAGAGCTCGTTTCAGGAGGTGCGCGTGCAGGTAGCGCGGCTGAATGCCTTTGTGCAGGAGCACATCACCGGCATGACCGTGGTGCAGCTTTTCAACCGCGAAGAAGAGGAAGCCAAGAAGTTCAGGGAGATCAACGGCGCCCACAACGAAGCCAATTTGAAGAGCATTTTTTACTATTCGGTATTTTTCCCGGTGGTAGATATCATCACCGCCATCTCGCTGGGCCTGCTGGTGTGGTGGGGCGCACATGGCGCCCTGCGCGACGAGCTCACTGCAGGTACCTTGATTGCCTTCATCCTGTACGTGAACCAATTTTTCAGGCCCATCCGTTTGCTGGCCGATAAGTTCAACTCCCTGCAGATGGGCATGGTGGCCAGCGAACGGGTGTTTAAGCTGCTGGATACCGACGAGTCGCTCCCCGACACCGGCAACTACCGCCCCGAGCAAGTGGCAGGCCGTATAGACATGGCAGGGGTATGGTTTGCCTACGACGACGACAACTACGTGCTCCGCGACATCAGCTTCACCCTCGCCGCCGGGCAAAAGTTAGCCTTGGTGGGCAGCACCGGCGCCGGCAAATCGTCGATCATCAATGTGCTTGGCCGATTTTACGACTACCAAAAAGGGGAGGTGCTACTCGACGGCGTGAGCATCCGGGAGTACCCACTCGACCAGCTCCGCCGCCATATCGGCATCATCCTCCAGGATGTGTTTTTGTTTTCGGGCACCATAGCCGAAAACATCAGCATGAAAAATCCCGAGATCACCCTCGACCAAATCAAGGCCATGGCCGAGTATACCGGCATCAGCAGTTTTATCGAAAAGCTGCCCGGGCAGTACGACTATCAGGTAAACGAGCGGGGCTATTCGCTCTCGGCAGGGCAGCGCCAGCTCATCGCCTTTTTACGGGCCATGGTGTACAACCCGGCCATTTTGGTGCTCGACGAGGCCACCTCGAGTATCGACAGCGAGACCGAGCACCTGCTGCAGCTGGCCACCGCCAAGCTCACCGAAGGGCGTACCGCCATTTTGATTGCACACCGCCTGAGCACCATCCGGGAGGCCGACCAGATTTTGGTGATCGACCAAGGTACCATAGCCGAACGGGGTACGCACCAAGAATTGGTACGCAAAAAGGGGCTCTACCGCAAGCTGTACGAGATGCAGTTTCACGAAGAGCTTACGTAAGGCTGACACGTTTGTGCGACTTTTCCCGTAAATTACCCTGCGATTCTGATCTATATGAAATTATTTTTACTCAGTTTGGGCGTATTTGCCCTGACCTTTTCGGCGCACGCACAGCTCGCCGATATCGAAAATGGATGTTCCGATGCCAAAGTACAGGCCTTTCAACGCAGCATGCCGCAGATGCGGGTGACTGCCAACCGCGGTGCCGACCAATACGACATTCACTTTTACCACATCGACCTCAACGTATCGAATACCAGCACCACGCTGAGTGGCAATGTACGTTTTGATGCACGTGTACTTTCGAGCACACTAGACACCTTTTGGTTCGAGTTGCGCAGCTTCATGACAGTAGACAGCGTACTCATCAACGGAGTGCGCCGCAACCACCTCCGTGTGAACGACGTGGTGCAGGTGCCCCTCGCCGATGTGATGCAGCAGGGACAGGCCATTTCGTGTAAAGTTTTTTACAACGGAACACCCTCTTCTTCGGGCTTTTTTAGCGGCATCACCAGCAGCAATGGCGTAACGTGGACCTTGAGCGAACCGTTTAGCGGTCCCGATTGGTTGCCCTGCAAACAAGATTTGTGGGACAAAATTGACTCGAGCTGGTTTTTTGCCACCTGCAACAGCGGCCTCAAGGTAGGAAGTCAGGGATTGCTGACCAATGTGGTGACGCTGCCCAACAACAAGGTGCGCTACGAATGGAAAACCCGCGAGAAGATGGCGTTTTACCTCATCGCCTTTGCCGTAGCCGATTACGAAGAATACGTGAACTGGGCCAAACCGGCGCAGCTGAATGGCGATAGCGTATTCATCCAACATTACATCTACACCGGCACCCTGGCCGCCAACCGTACCGGGCTCGACCGCACACCTCGGATGGTGGAAGAGTTTTCGGATATGTTTGGTTTGTATCCGTTCCACCGCGAAAAGTATGGCCATATGCAAGCCAACCTCGGTGGCGGCATGGAGCACCAAACCATGAGCACCATGGGCGGCTTTAGCCAAGACCTCACCTCGCACGAACTGGCGCACCAGTGGTTTGGCGACAAGGTTACCTGCGCCACCTGGAGCGATATCTGGCTCAACGAAGGCTGGGCGTCGTATCTCGAATACCTCTACCGCCAAACCATCAGCCAGTCGACTGCCGACAGTTGGATGAACGCCACCCACAACAGCGCCCGCGGTGCAGCCACCGGCTCTGTGTATGTGCCGGCCGGCGCCAGCGTTGGCCGTATTTTTAGTTCCAGCCTCACCTACAAAAAAGGAGCAGCCGTATTGCATATGTTGCGGTACGTGATGGGCGATTCGGCCTTTTTTGCCGGTTCCAACGAATTTTTACGCATCAAAGGCGATACCGTAGCCACCACCGATGAGTTCCGAGCTATACTCGAACAGTCGCACGGCAGCAGCCTACAGGATTTCTTCAACGAATGGGTGTATGGCGAAGGCTATCCCACCTATACCGTACGCTGGAATCAGGTAGATTCAACTTTATATGTACGCCTCACCCAAACCACTTCGGCAGCTAACCCAACAGGATTTAGCATCAAAGTTCCGCTGCGGGTGAGCTTCCCCGGCCGTGCCGATACGCTAGTGCTCGACCCGGCGCAATTGGTGAATACCTTTGCCGTGCGCGGCACCGTGGGCCTGATGCAGCTCGACCCGCAAAACATCATCCTCAAGGGCACTACCGTCATCACGCGCGACAATACCTTGGGCGTAGGCCTCGACGAGCAGGAGTGGTCGGCCCTGAAAATTTACCCGAACCCTACTGAAGGGCGTATTCGGGTTGCGTACGATGCCGCAGCCAGCTACAGCCTGCGCGATTTGCAAGGCCGGGAGCTACAACAGGGTACCCTCGCAGCAGGCGAAAACGAGTTGGACTTGGTAGCGGCAGCTGGGGTGTATTTGCTGGTCATCAACAACGGCAAAGCGGTAAAAACCGAACGTTTGGTGATTCGCTAAATTCCATAGCCATAAAAAAAGGCGGCTCCGTTACGGAAGCCGCCTTTTTTGTGTTTGGATGGCTTTAGTCTTTGTTTTTGCGCCCAAAGAGCGAAAAATGCACATAACGTTTGGGGTTGGCTTTCATGTCGGCCAAGAGTTTGTCGAGGTCAACCGCCGTTTGATTGAGGTTGTTGTAAAGGGCTTTGTCGTTCACCAGCAAGCCAATACTGCCTTCGCCTTTGTTGATTTTGGTAAAAATGCTATCGGTTTGGGCCAGGGTATGCTCGGCATTGGCCAGGGTGCTTTTTAAATCCGATTTCGCTACCGAATCGGTGATGGCGTTGATGTTGGAAAGGGCCGCGGTGATGATTTCGTTGTTTTTGCGCAGGTTGTTGGTGATGCTCTCTACATTGGCCAGGATGGTGTTGAGCTTGCTGTTTTGTTTGTTCACCAAACTGCTGATGCCGCCGCTGGTACTCTCGAGGTGGGCGAGTATGGCCTTGATCTTTTGGGTGTCGAGGGCACTCACGGTGCGGTCGAGTCCGGCGATGAGGCTTTCGGTTTTTTCGCGCAGGGGATCCACGGTGGCGCCCAGCGACTCGAGCAGCGAAGGGTCGATGATGCCGTTTACGGTATCGTTTTTCGACAGCCGAACGGGGTTATCGTTCACCACAATGTTGAGGGCTTTGGTGCCGAAAAAGTCGGTGCTAAACAAACGTGCCACCGAGGCTTTGTTGAGCTTGATGCGGTCGTTGAGGTAAAACAGCACCACCACTCCGTTGCCATCTTCGGCGAGGTTAACCTGCCGTACGGCACCCACCTTGACGCCCTGATGCAATACCGAAGCCGATTTTTGGAGCCCCGCAGCATTCGGAAAACGCACGTTGTAGTTGGTGGTGGTGCTAAACAGCTCTTCGCCCTTGAGGAAGTTGAAGCCGAGTATGAGGATAACGATGATGATGGAGGCCAGAGCACCCACCTTGGTTTCGTTGGAAACGTTGAAATTTTTCAAGCTGCAGGCAGTTAACGAGGGTTAGCGTCAGATTTATCGTCGTCTTTGTCGATATCTGCTTTGTATTGCCGGAACGCCTGGAAGGCGGAGCTGGCAATTTTTTGCTGTCCCTCGGACGAATTTAGGAATTTTTCTTCTTCGCGGTTGGTGAGGAAGCCAGTTTCGACCAATACCGCTGGCATGGTGGTGCGATACAGCACCAAAAAGCCAGCTTGTTTCACCCCACGGCTTTTGCGGCCGGCGAGGTTCACCAGTTGGTTTTCGATTTTTTCGGCAAGTTTAACACTTTGGGTGCGGTAGGCACTTTGAAACAGCTCGAAGATGATGTGCGTGGTGGGGTCTTTGGGGTCGAAGCCGTCGTATTTTTCGGTGTAGTTGCTCTCGAGCAGCACCGAAGAGTTCTCGCG
>VFQR01002142.1_pt1 | contig 13148 bp, 12 predicted proteins | sample 3512321 | NCBI WGS metagenome assembly VFQR01 (sample SAMN10412374, study PRJNA504923) | tailings metagenome | isolation source: Relicate 3 Philex TSF1 revegetated site | place: Philippines: Tuba, Benguet | collected 2017-08-29
CTAATCTGGACAGTAGTACACTTGAGGCGGACAGCTTATCTGGACAGCTTGAGAACCCTAATCTGGACAGTAGTACACTTGAGGCGGACAGCTTATCTGGACAGCTTGAGAATCTTAATCTGGACAGTAGTACACTTAAAGCTGAACAACTTTCTCTGGAATTATTCCCTACCATCAAAAAAGAATCGCTGGAAGATAGATTAGCGAAAATCGGTGGACGAACCAAACCAGAGGAAATTAAAAATTTAATTATAGAGTTGTGTAATATAGAACCTCGCTCATCCAGTGAGTTAGAATTGCTGTTGAAGCGAAAGCGAAAATATTTATTAGAGCAATATCTAAAACCTTTAATTGATGAGGGTTTGCTTGAATATACAAATCCAGAAAAACCCAATGATCCTCATCAAACTTACCGCAACACTCAAAAATAAATTATACTTTTATCCCACTTATGCCAAAACCAGGGGAACAGAAAACTGTTCAAAGCAGGATAATTACTTACGCCCAAGAAATTGGCTGGACATTTGTATCTCGTGAAGAAGCGGAAACCAGACGGGGTTTTAATAATCATAGTGGTAACATTCAAGAGAAAGCACAACAAGCATCTCTGTTTTTTGACGATAGCCTCTATCAAAAAGTCCGCCAATTTAACCCCAAGTATAGCGAAGCTCAAGGCGTACTTATTGCACTACTGAGTAACCTACCTACCGACATCTACGGAAATCGAGACTTCCTCACTTATCTCCGCAACCAAGGCAAATATTTTTATGCTGCTGAAAATCGGGAACTCGATCTAAAACTCATCAACTACGATGACACCACCGAAAACTCCTACGAAGTAACGGAAGAATACTACATTCATAACGGTAAGTACGGTACACGGGAAGATGTAGTCTTTTTAATCAACGGTATTCCTATCCTCGTCATCGAATGCAAAAACGCTACTAAAGATGAAGCGATCGCATTAGGTATTGACCAAATCCGTCGCTATCATACCGAAACCCCAGAGTTATTTGTTCCGCAGATGATTTTTACCGCCACTGAAGCCATTGGCTTTTCGTATGGGGTGACGTGGAATATTGTCAGGCGCAACATTTTTAACTGGAAAGCAGAACAAATCGGTCAACTAGAGGCAAAAATTAAGAGTTTTTGTCAACCTAACTATATTCTCAAACTTCTGCAAAATTATATTCTATTTGCAGAGAAAGAAGAAACTCTGCAAAAATTTATTCTGCGTCAACACCAAACTACCGCAGTTGAAAATGTTATTGAACGCTGTCACGATCCTGAACACACCAAAGGACTTGTCTGGCATACCCAAGGCAGTGGTAAGACTTTCACAATGATTAAAACGGCGGAAATGCTATTTAAAGCTCCACAGAGCGATAAACCGACAATTCTGCTGATGATTGACCGCAACGAGCTAGAAGACCAAATGCTCAGAAACCTAATTAACTTAGGACTGAATAACGTTCAACACGCCGATCGCATTACCACCCTTAATCAACTACTAAAAGATGATTATCGTGGCATTATCGTCACCATGATCCATAAATTCCGCGATATGCCTGCCAATATTAACCTGAGAAAAAATATTTATATTCTGATTGATGAGGCACACCGCACCACCGGAGGAGATTTAGGAACTTTCTTAATGGCAGGACTCCCTAATGCCACTTTTATCGGATTTACTGGTACACCTGTAGATAAAACTAGCTACGGTAAAGGCACATTTAAAATCTTCGGCACAGATGATAAAAAGGGGTATCTGCATAAATATTCCATTGCTGAAAGTATCGAAGACGGAACAACACTACCCCTTTACTACAATATTGCTCCCAGCAAGATGATTGTGCCAAGGAAACTGATGGAGGAAGAATTTCTCAACTTGGCAGAAACTGAAGGCATTAGCGATATTGCTGAATTAAATAAAATTTTAGATCGTGCCGTCAATTTAAAAAACTTCCTCAAAGGCGATCAAAGAGTAGATCAGGTAGCAAAATATGTCGCCAAGCATTACACTCAAAACGTAGAACCACTGGGTTATAAAGCTTTTTTAGTCGCTGTTGACCGTCCTGCCTGTGCTAAATATAAACAAGCTTTAGATAAATATTTGCCTCCTGAATACTCCGCAGTTGTCTATACCGGAAACAATAACGATACTCAAGAACTCAAAACCTACCACCTCGACGACAAAACAGAAAAACAAATCCGTAAAAACTTCACCAAATTTGGAGAATACCCCAAAATCCTGATTGTTACAGAGAAACTGTTGACAGGATTTGATGCTCCCCTGCTTTATGCCATGTATCTCGATAAGCCCATGCGAGATCATACCTTGTTACAGGCGATCGCTCGTGTAAATCGTCCCTACGAAAGCGAAGCTCAAGAGATGGTGAAACCGCATGGCTTTGTGCTGGATTTTGTAGGCATTTTCAATAAACTAGAAAAAGCACTTGCTTTTGACAGCGATGAAATCAACGCTATTATCAAAGATTTGAAACTGCTCAAAACTTTATTCAAAAATAAAATGGAGCAGCAAGCTTCAACTTATTTGAGCTTGATTCAGAACAATTTTAACGATAAAGATGTAGATGATATTATTGAGCATTTTCGAGAACAAGAACGCAGAAAAGCATTTTCTAAAGCCTATAAAGAACTAGAAATGCTCTATGAAATTATTTCCCCTGATGCTTTTCTACGTCCCTACATGGACGATTACGCCACCCTTTCCTCTATTTATGAAGTAATCCGCAAAGCTTACAGTAAAAGGGTTTACGTCGATAAAGCCTTGCAGCGCAAGACTGATGAACTCGTACAAAAACATATTGGCACAACTGCGATCGCAACTGTCACAGATTTCGTAGAAATCAATGCTCAAACCCTCGAAGTCATCAAAGACAAGCAAGGGGGAGAAACCACCAAAGTGATCAACCTCATCAAAAGCATCGAAAAAACTGCCGAAGAAAATCCCGATGACCCTTTTCTCATTGCAATGGCGGAACGTGCCAAAATTGTCCAAGAAAAGTTTGAAAATCGCCAGTCCGATACCCAAGAAGCCTTAGATACGTTGGTTAAAGAAATTGGTGAAAATGAGCAACGCAAGAAAGAACAGGCTAGACGGGGTTTTGACAGCTTAACGTTTTTTGTCTTTCAAACCCTACAGGATGCAGGTATTGATAATCCTGAAGCAGTAAGCAATCAAATTAAACAAGCTTTTATAGAGTATCCCAATTGGCGCATCAGTGAGGCAGAATTGAGAGAGTTGAGGAAAGAAGTCACCTTCGCCATTTTTGCTGAGATCGATGAATTGGATCAAGTGACAGCAGTTGTTGATAAACTTTTTATGTTGCTAAGTCAAGCTTACTCAAGCTAATATATTTACTCCTAACCCCATCACTAACTTGTTTGACCAAGCATTGGAATCATTGAAAATCTGCGGAACTTAAAACGAGTTTAATGATTACCCCTAACTGCGACAAGCCAAACTGGAAAGATGCACAAGAACTGAAAAATGCCGTGCGCGAATGGTGCGATCGCATTGAAGTTACAGTCAAGCAAGTTCAACTGCGTCCAATGAAAAGAAAGTGGGCATCTATATCCACTACAGGATACTTAACATTGAACACCGAATTGCTGGACTTACCAAAAGAACTAGGCGAGTTTGTGATTGTTCATGAATTGGTTCATTTACTTGTTCCCAATCACGGCAAGTTGTTCAAGTGCTTAATGACAGTTTTTCTACCTGACTGGGAAGAGAAAGAGCGCAAATTACAAATGTCTCAAAATAGTTAATTAAAAATTAAGTTAATTAAAATAATACCTATGGTAAAAGCAATTGGTTTTAGAGTCGAACCTCAAACTGTAAATTATGCTGTTGTTGAAGGAACAAAACAAGAACCTATACTTATTGTCAATGATAAAATTACTCCACCTAAGTCTTATTTACAAGAGTCTCAGCAACTTGTTTGGTATCGAAACCGTTTGTTGATTATCCTTGAACAATATCAGCCACAGTTTGGCGCAATTCGCTGCGCTGAACCTCTTTCTTTTAGAAACACTAACAAAGATTCTTTATTGAAAAGAGCAAGGATTGAAGGTGTAATTCTTGAAGTTTTAGGAGAAAAAAGTATCGAGTGTATAACAGCTGCTCTTAAAAAAATTTCTTCTGAAATAAATTCTCAATCTGCAAAAAAATATTTATCAAGTGATGAATTTAGAGGAATCAATTTATCACAGATTAACAAGAATCAGCAAGAAGCTATTTTAGTTGCTGTAACACAATTGGAGGGTTAAATGGAAGTTAAAGGTAATTTGACATACACAAAAATAAGACAGATAGGAGTAGGACAAGGATGTAACTCTCAAGTTTTTTTAATTGATGAAGCACAACTTGGTGGGCTTTTAGTAGCAAAAGAAATTGAGAAAAAAGATTTGCCAACAAGTCAAACATATTTTCAGGAAGCACAAATAATATTTGCTTCTCAGAATCCCAATGTTGTCCCTATTAATTATGCGTGTGAGACACCAGATACTATCACTTTAGTAATGCCGTATTTCTCGCAAGGCTCATTAGCTGATCGTATTCAACAAAATCCATTATCACTTACAGAAGTGATTAGAATAGCTCAAGGTGTCTTGAATGGGCTTCATCATATTCATATTAAAAAATATTTACACCTTGATATTAAACCCTCTAATATATTATTCTCTGATACAAATCAACCAATGATTGCTGATTTTGGGCAATCAGGTTTAGTCAATCAAAATGGTGTACTTACTCCACCAAAAATGTATATCTTTGGATTCCCGCCTGAAGTTTTTCAAGGGATTGCAACAATTGAATCAGATATATATTTAATGGGACTTACATTATATAGAGCGGTTAATGGAGATACTTTTTTTAATAATCAAATAAACTCTATTGATTTTGATGACTTTGAAAATAAAATCAAAACAGGAAAATTTCCTAACCGAAACTCATTTATGCCTCATGTTCCTAGAAGCATAAGAACAATTATCAAAAGAGCTTTAAATATTAATCCTAAAAAACGCTATTCATCTGCAACTCAGCTTGCAGATGCGCTAGCAGGAGTAACTATTCCTTTAAATTGGAATACTCAAATTTATCCCAATGGAGAAGTTTCTTGGAGAGCTAGTCAAGGGAAAGAAAAATCAGATTTAGTAGTTGAATTAGTCAAGGGTGTAGGAAATTTGTGGAACGTAAATGTTTTTACAGACAATCAAGGTAATAGAAGAAAAAAATTACAATACTGTAAGGAAGACTTTACTCGTTCCGATGCTGAAAAACACTTAGAAAAAACCTTTAATGACTTGGCTTAAAGACAATATAATGCCCTTCTCTATGCCAACGTCGAGGAGGCATTTTTTTTGCTGCTTCTGATATTCTTTGATCGAAGCAATGGTTACAGTAGGGATTCTCTAACCATGATGAGTGAGAAACGTTCATCATTTCTCTGCCGCAGTATTTACATTTCCTAACTTGTTCAAGCATCAAATTTCCCACCTCCCCCTACAAACTCTAATTCAGCAATCTATAAATTTATGCTATTTTAGAACATTTGTACTATCTAATCATGATATCACGGAAAGCTTTCCTTTATAGTACCTCTAATGAGATATCGTAAAGGATTAATAATTTCTAATCTATGATTAAGATTCTATGAGTCAGTCATCTGAGTAATTCAAGCTTATGAGTAATTAGAGCTACAACCCTTTCTGATACTTAGTCATCTCCTCAAACCCTAAAAAACAACGATTACACCAACCATCCACCCACAACGCTGGAATTTTCAACCTTGCTCCACAGTTTGGACATTCTGATAGCAAAGTTAAGTTATGGTTCACACACCCTTGCGTGACCTTAAACTGCCATTCAATTTTGTGACATGGCGACTCGGTATAACAAGCAGCACATAACCGGATTGGCTCAATTTTCATCCCCACTCCAGCAGGTGGTAACATTTGGGCTAACCTATCAGCATCAACCCCGACAACCTTAGCCAAAGCCTCCAACTGCTGGCGAGATGGTGGGGGATTAAATCGAAACTTTTCCCATCGAGCGATCGCCTCATTTTCCTTTGCCTTGATTTAGCGAAATCGTTCCATCGGACTGCGCTTGTCTAATCGCTCGTTTCAGAATTAACACTGCCATTTGCGACAATGAACGCTCCTCTGCATCTGCTAGTTGTTGCAGAGCTTCTTTGTCTTCTTCTTCCATGTAAATACTCAGCGTTACTTTCCCCATGTGATTATCATCAGTTTTTCTATGTATTTTTCTATTAAATCACTAAAAACAAATAAATTTAAACATAAATACATAAAATCTATGTATAATTACTGATAAGTCAAAAGCCAGCGCACAACTTTCTCAGGGCTGACGCGCTGGCTTCTGGCTCCCTGTCACAGGAGACATATTCCATGTTAAGACCTGTTTGCCACAAAACAGATGAACACAGAAGTTATCTACAAGCTTTAGATGACTTCGGTATTGCTGAATTATTGACGAAACTCAGCGATTATTGTGAACAGCAAGAACAAGAAACTTTAGCAGCGTTGTTAATTTCTCAATTAACCCAGAGTCTTGATGCTGGACTAATTGCTAATTATTTGAGTGCGATGGCGCTCAATCGGCAAGATTTACTCTCAAGGTTAATTAACCAGAAATTTTCTGCGAGTTCTGTTGATTTACCTGACGATTTTCCCAATACAGCAAAGACACCCCGCTTTTTGTACGGCGACAAATTGCGTTGGGTTGGTTCTGACACGGATTGGGGAATTGCGATCGGCAGATTTTACAGCTTTGCTCCCCATCTTTGCTGCTGGACTTGGTGCTACCTGATTTGGTTGAGCAAAGACAGTCCCAGTGCAGCTTGGACATCTGCCGATATTGCTTGGGAGGAAGATTTAGAACCACTGGAAGCGGAGCCAATGCTATGACTAATCCGCGTCCTTTACAGGCACGAGAGCAAAATTTGATTGACTTATATAGCCATTGTCAACTAGGAATGACACCCAAGAATTTTTATGCTAAATGGGATGTCAATCATGAGGCGATCGCTCGGATTTGCTCTCGTTCACTTTCAACTGTCCGGCGTTGGTTCTCCAAAGGTCGCAATTACCGCAGACCCATGCCCAGCGATTTACGTCATCTTGCCCTAATGGACTTCCTACTAGAACACTTTGAGGAAATTCCAGAAGAATTTCTGAAGATGCTCTGTTCTCTGGCAAGGCATAATTAGGAATCGAAAAGTTGACGGTGAGCGAAGTCGAACTGTCAACCAATTGCAATGTCATCCTGACATTTTTTTACCAGCCACTCTCACTGTAGGGTGGCTTTAGTCTTGGGAATGTTTCAGCAAACTTTGTCTATTATTCAACTGCAATTCCCCAGCTAAATCATAGATATGATCGGGAGCGTTTTGTGACCTACATTGAAAAGCTAAATCCTTGGTGTATAGTCCGCCATTTTCCTAGTATGCAACACCAAATAGTTGCTCGTTTTCGCCGTCGAAGTGATGCAGAAGCTCATTCACAAGCTCTACATCGACTAATACCAAATGCAACTTTCACAATCGTTTTCAATCCGGCAGTCGAGCAACCAGAGCAAATTAGCCAATGATTTGGTCATTCTGAAAATCAATTTAATTTGTAGCAAATTATTTTGTTTATTGAAACATAGGATATCCCCTCTTGTTACCTTTTTCCAGTAAAGCAAGGGGGGATTATTGGTAGCTAAAATTTGAAAAGTACTTATATTGCTGCACAAACTTAGTATTCAATAGACTTTTGATGCTTGACCATATCGGCAAAAGTCAGAAAACACCGTTGACACCAACCATCCACCCACAATGCAGGAACCTTAAATCTTGCCCCACAGTTTGGACATTCTGATAATAAAGTTAATTTGTGGCTTGTGCATCCTTGTGTCACCTTCAACTGCCATTCAATTTTGTGACAAGGCGACTCAACATAACAAGCTGCACATAAGCGAATAGGCTCAATTTTCATAGCCACACCAAGAGGTGGCAACATCTCCTTTAACCTATCAACTTCAACCCCTACCACCACAGCTAATGCTTCCAACTGCTGAGGAATAGGAGGAGGATTAAACCGAAATTTTTCCCAACGTGCGATGGCTCCGCCCGCCGCAGGCATCGCACCACCGAATCCTACTGCTTTACCTAACCCAGTGGGCGTTAAATCATTTGCCCGTCGAAACCGTCCTAAAAAGTGACTCAAACTTTCTCCTTCATAGGGTTCCACTCGGAACAGCCAAGGTTGAATTTCTGCAACTTCCATTATTTGTACTCTGCTGCTACTTCCTTCAGGGTTGCCAAATCCACCTTTTGTAATCCTTTCTTCAATGCCAGGATTGCTGATTGTCTCAGAACCATGTCGAGCAAACCTATATAACCTCCCGTTGCCTCACCTAAAGTCTTCAGCATAGTCTTACTGGAAAGATTGGAAGCAACTGGCAACTGCAAAACTTTTTTCTCCCAAATTTCAACAGTTCGCTTAAATTCTTCCCCTGAGAATTTACCAAATCGATGGCAAGCCCGAAAACGATTGTAAACCTGTTCATCACGCTTAATAACTGCATCCAGGCGATCTGTTCCTACTAAGACAACAGATATTTCTAATTCTTCACCAATGTCCCGTACATCTCTAAATGTATTTGGTTTCAAGCGATCGGCTTCATCAATAATTAACGTCTCTACACCACAGGTTTTCATAACCCGTCTAGTTCGCTCTCGAATTTCGGCAACTGTTCCCTTTGTCATTTGATATTTCAAATGCTCAATGATTAACTTGAACAAATCCTTAGAACTACAGTCTGGATCAGGCCGGATGTAAGCAACAGGAACTATAGGGGGTTTCCCCATCTGTTGTATTGGCTTATGTCTCAACCTGTAAGCATTGCAGGCCATACTTTTACCTGTACGTGACTCTCCGATAATTCGACAACATTGACGAGCTTGACGCTTACTCTCTAGCCATTCATGCAGAATTTGCACTTGTTCTAATGGCACAAAACTTTTACGGTTTAATCGTTGAATTTCTGCTAGTAAATTGGCATCATTTTTAGGAATATCACCCAATTGTTGGGCAATTTCTTGGGCTTGTTTTGAAGTCATTCTCTACCACCCGTAATCTTCACGCATTTGTTCGTAATCAAATACCTCTGGCATCTGGTATTCTGTATCACCGTCAACAGACGCCACTTCAATTTCTTCCACTGGTTCAACAGGCACAGGTTTTTTAGCCTTTTCAACTACAGCCTGTTCTGCTTTTTGACGTTCTTTTTTGGTTTTCTTTTGGGTAATGAATGTTTCGCGATCGCGTACTTCTGCCAACATTGCGCGATTGCTAATCATCTTTCCTGCTTGCCGAATCTTGCGACTACTAGCTTTAGCCTCATCCAGAGATAATTGCTCAGTCTCCAAATCCTGAGCAAATGCCCTAGCTAAAAACTCTTCTTTATTACCCTTTTGGCGGTAAACCAATATAGTTGTAATATCTTTGGGTTCATAGCGCAGTACAACGCTTTCACCTGCATAACCTGCCAAGTTCTCTCCCCGATACATCAGATTTTCAAATTGTAGGTATCCGCCCCTATAAATGGAGCGTCGAGTTTGCTTCATCAGGCAGATACGTAATTCTTCTTCTGAAATTACATTGGGAGAAGCAATTAATCCTGCTTCCCACCGTTGATAACGGGTTTGATCGCCTAAACGTGCATCAGGACGCTGGTTATATTTGTCCACGAGATAACGCACCAGCAAACGTTCTAACTCCCTTAAAGTCAGACAAGCTTCTTTCTCAGCTTGCTCAGGACGTTCTTGCACATTTGATCCTGTATATCCCGGCAAAGTGGAAAATAAGTCGGTGTTAAAAGTTCCAAAAGGACGCTCAACTATACCACCTTCACTAGGGCGATCGCGTAAATGACAAACAAATCCCAACTGCACACCTATCTGTTGCAAATGGTTGGAGCGAAAATCTTTACCGCCATCAGTATAAAAATGTTCTGGTTTCCCATAGGTTCCCCATTCTTCATGGAGTCCATATTCTGACCCATATTGCTTAGGCAAAATTGCATGACGCAGTGCTAATGCTACTACCTGAGAACTCGGAGCATCAAACCCTAAGTTTATTCCCATGATGCAACGGGAGTAAGTATCTACAACTGTTGTCAGCCAAGGACGATCCAAAAGTTCGCCATTGTGATCTACTAGTAATAGGTCTACACGGGTATGGTCACACTGCCAAACATGGTTGCTGTATTCTACTGATAAGTCTTTGCCATCGCGGGTTTTAACTGATAATCGAGAACCATGCCAACCTCGACTTCTCACACCTGCTTTTTGTTCTTGCTCCTCAATAATTGGTTGTAGAACTCGATACACAGTCCTATAGCTGGGATATTTTTCTTGCCCCAATTCAGTAGCCCTTGCTTGTACTCTAATCGCAACTTGTTGAGGAGTAATTCGTTTACTACCTTTATTGCCTTCCTTATATGTCTTGATAATGAACTGTTGCCAATCAGAATCTATTCGATGTTTGCCTTTGTCAGCCCTTGTCGTGGTTTGAAGTGCAGTTAAACCTTCCTCTTCCCATTTTTTGACCAGTCGCCGTACCGTCCGCACAGACTTGCCTAGTTTGGCTGCGACCTCCCTTTGTCTCTCTCCATAGGTGATGCGATCGCATGGTTCTAGCAATTTTTGAATTAGATCGAGCAAATGCCTATCATCTGCTGATATTTCAGTGACTATCTCATTAATTTCTGGCTCTTGCTCACCATTGGGATGATCGTCCAGCATATTTACATTTATGTTTAATAAAAACGTAGTTGTATTGTACTATTTAAAGGACATTTATTTTGTCAATTTTGGTAAAAATTTTGGCTGAAAACATTTTTCAGAAGAGGACAGTTATTTTGTCAAAATTTTAAAAGAGGACACTTATTTTGGCAAGAAGTCTCTAGTAGACTATTTTCAGACTAAAATAATAAAACCCTTACTCAGTAAGGGTTTTAAGCTAAATACTTTGAAGGACATTAATTTGTCAGGTGGTCATTTAATTTGGCAAACGACATTTAATTTATCGATTACCACATTGTTTGTTGCTGTTATTTACAGCAACAGAATCAGCAAGATGAGTAAGTTCTATAAGTTAAGCCTCAATAATAAAGTTAGCGGCTGTTAGGAGAGGATTGTTTGTCAAGGTGGCAAAGGCAGCTCCTGTTCCGAAACCAGATGAAGATCCGTTTTGGTTATAGAACAGATTTCCTGTTCCCTGGCTGTAGACTATGAAAGCTTTACTGGTGGCAGCAGCCGCGTCATTAGCAACAACAGCAAACTCAGTGGACTTACTAAAGCCAACACCTACATTACTAGTGAGGGCAGTAAAAGTTTTTTTGCTTAATGCGATGCGATCGGTGTCGCCACTTGTTTTGTGGAAATCACTGATTGTATCTTTACCAATTGTGGCATTGCTAAAAGCACTACCAGTAGCATATTTAAAAGTATCGTTGCCGCCTCCTCCTATGAGTACGTCATTTCCCGATCCCCCAATTAAAGTATCATTACCGGACAAACCACTGACTGTATCGTTGCCACTGCTACCATTGAGGACATTATTGGCATTATTGCCTGTAATTACATTATTTCCACCATTGCCAGTGCCGTTGATTGCGTTACTTCCTGTGAGAATCAAATTATCAAAGAAATTGCTCAGTGTATAGCTAACAGAAGACCTAACTGTATCTATACCCCCATTGGAAAATTCTACTAATGTATCAGTATTACTATCAATAATGTAGGTATCATTTCCCGCACCACCAATGAGGGTGTCTTTGCCTCCACCACCGTTTAAAGTGTCGTTGCCGTCTCCACCTGTCAGACCGTTGTTACCGTTATTACCGTTAATAATATTGTTCAGACTGTTACCTGTACCATTAATTGATGCTGTGCCTGTTAAAGTAAGATTTTCTAGAAAATTACCCAGTGTCCAGCTTACAGAAGATAGAACTGTATCTGTGCCATCTTCAGCACTGTACTCAGTGATGCTGTCACCAGTACTATCAACTACATAGAAGTCATTACCAAAGTTGCCAATTAAAAAGTCATTTCCTGTCCCACCGTTGAGGGTGTCATTCCCACCACCACCATCTATATAATCGATTCCAGAACCACCAAGTAAGGAGTCATTGTCAGCTCCTCCTTGTATGTAATCATTTCCTGCACCAGCATCAATGGTGTCATTACCACTTCCCCCCGACAGTTGATCGTCACCATCGAACCCATTTATTCGGTCATTTTCTGGAAAGAAATTGATATCGCCGGACAAAATATCGTTTCCAGAAGTACCATTAATAGTTGCCATAGCAGTTACTCACGCTAAATTTCAATAAAAGAAAACTCTTATATCTAATATTTCTTTGAAAGTTGTATCAGATACTACTGAAATTAGTTACAAGAGGACTCTACCTGATTTACGAAAACTTACACAAAAGTTAATAAAAACTACGTGGTATTTCAGTTGACAAGCTAAAATCAATCATCAATGCTGTACTTAGCTACTTGATATGCTTAGTTAAACCTCTGAAAACCTCTTAACAAATCCTAAAAGTGCTTTGATGGCTTTTCCAGAGGATGATTAAGATATAGGTATTTGACCTGATGGGTGTTGATACTCATGGTGCAAGACCAGATTTTGCTGAATGATTGGCATGTAATAGCGCGATCGCAAGACCTCCAACCAGGAACAGTCCTGCATAAACGCTTATTAGGCTTAGATCTAGTCCTCTGGCATAATGGCGAGAAAGTCTTAGCTTGGCAAGACCTTTGCCCTCATCGTGGCGCTCGTCTTTCTCTGGGATATGTCAATAAAGATACCCTTATTTGTCATTACCACGGATTAGCCTTTAACAGCGAAGGGAAATGTGTGCTAATTCCGGCTAATCCAGACCAATCGCCCCCGGCACAAGCTTGTGTTAAAACTTACCAAGTTCAAGAGCGTTACGATCTGCTGTGGGTTTGTTTAGGGACACCAAAACAAGACATAGCTCCGTTTTTGGAGTGGGACGATTTGGGCTATCGCAAGATTTTCTGCGGCCCCTATCA
>VFQR01002144.1_pt1 | contig 13146 bp, 8 predicted proteins | sample 3512321 | NCBI WGS metagenome assembly VFQR01 (sample SAMN10412374, study PRJNA504923) | tailings metagenome | isolation source: Relicate 3 Philex TSF1 revegetated site | place: Philippines: Tuba, Benguet | collected 2017-08-29
CTCAAGTGCCTCGGCGTCGCCGGCTTCGCCATGATGAACATCATGCTGCTGTCGGTGTCGGTCTGGTCGGGCAACGTCTCCGACATCACCCCCGAGCAGCGCGACTTCTTCCACTGGCTCTCCGCCCTCATCGCCGTGCCGGCCGTCTCCTACGCCGGACGTCCCTTCTTCCGCTCGGCCCGCATGGCGCTGGCGGCGCGCCAGCTCAACATGGACGTACCGATCTCGCTCGGCGTTCTCCTCGCCGTCGGCATGTCGCTGGTCGAGACCTGGAACCACGCGACCCACGCCTATTTCGACAGCGCCGTGATGCTGCTCTTCTTCCTGCTCACGGGCCGCTATTTCGAGCAGCTCATGCGCCGCAAGACGCGGGCCGTGGCCGCCAACATCGCCGCCCTCAAGGCCGAGACGGCACTCAAGATCCTGCCCGACGGCGCCGTGCGACAGGTTCCGATCGCTGCCATCGTGGCGGGTGATGTCGTCATGGTCAGGCCGGGCGAGCGCGTCTCGGTCGACGGGCTCATCGTCGAAGGCCATTCCTCGCTCGACCAGAGCCTCGTCACCGGCGAAACCCTGCCGCAGGCCGTGGCCCCGGGCGATTCCGTCTATGCTGGAACACTGAACACCTCCGGTGTCCTCAGGGTCGAGGTCAAGGCGGCGGCACGCGGCACGCTCCTCGACGAGGTCAGCCACCTGCTCGAGACGGCGCTGGAGTCACGCTCCAGCTATCGCCGCCTCGCCGACAGGGCAGCGGCGTTCTACTCGCCGGTGGTCCATGTCACCGCTCTCGTCACCCTGGCCGGCTGGATCATCGCCGGGCTTGCCTGGCAGCCGGCCCTGATCATCGCCATCACCGTTCTCATCATCACCTGCCCCTGCGCCCTCGGGCTCGCGATCCCGGCGGTCCAGGTCGTCGCCTCCGGTGCCCTGTTCAAGGCCAATGTCCTGCTTCAGTCCGGCGACGCGCTGGAGCGCCTCGCCGAGGTCGACACGGTCGTCTTCGACAAGACCGGCACCCTTACCCTGCCCGAGCCGGCGCTCGACCTGCCCGAGGGGATCGCGCCGGAGAGCCTCGCGCTCGCCGGGCGGCTGGCCCTGTCGTCGCATCATCCGCTCGCGCGCGCGGTGGCGGCCACCGTCCCGGAGGCATATCCACTCGACGAAGCCGAGGAGGAGCCGGGCCGCGGCGTCCGCGCTGTCGTCGACGGCACGGAGATCCGGCTCGGCAGCCTGATATTCTGCGAGGCTGAAGGGGAAGGCGCTGTTGTCGCCGCACGCCACCCCGACGCCTCCCTCATCGCCTTCCGGCACGGCGACGTGCGCCATGTCTTTGCCGTGCGTCAGGTCTTGCGTCCCGATGCGCCTGCGGTCGTCGCGGCGCTTCGCCGGGCAGGCCTCGGCATCGAGATTCTGTCGGGCGACCGCGCCGAGGCGGTGGCGGCGGTGGCCTCAACGCTCGGCGTGACGGCGGCCTGCGGCGGCCTCAAGCCGGCGGACAAGATGGCGCGGCTCGACGCCCTGAAGGCCGAGGGCAGGCGGGTCCTGATGGTCGGTGACGGGCTGAACGATGCTCCTGCCCTGGCCAGGGCCCACGTCTCGATCTCGCCGATCACCGCCGTGCACCTGACCCAGGCCGCGGCCGATGCCGTCTTCCTCGGCGACCGCCTCGCACCGGTCGCCCATGCGCTCGCCGTGTCGCGGACGGCGGTCAGGCTGATGAAAGAGAACCTCTGGATCGCGGTCGTCTACAATGCGATCGCGGTGCCCATCGCCATTGCAGGCCTCGTCACGCCGCTGATCGCCGCCCTCGCCATGTCGGGCTCGTCCATCATCGTCACCGCAAACGCGCTCAGGGCGCGGCGCGGCCGGCTCTAGGGAGCGCTGTCATGGACGTTCTGGTCTACCTCGTGCCGCTCGCCCTGGGTCTCGGAGGCCTTGGCCTCGCAGCCTTCCTCTGGTCGCTGAAGAGCGGGCAGTACGACGACCTCGACGGCGCCGCCTGGCGTGCGATCATGGATGACGACGACAGGATCCCGGAAGCGGCGCGCGCCCAGCCGGATCAGGATACCGGTGGAGCAACGGCCTTGACGAAGCCGACGCTGCCCGGCCGGAAGTCGTGAGCCATCAGGGCATGGCCGACATCGGTCCATGCCGTCAGCCCGTCCTCGTCCTGCCAGGTACCCGAATCCTCGATGAGGATGGAGGAACAGCCCTCGAGCCGCGCCATTTCGTCGATGAAGTCGAACAGCGTGTTCGCCGCGGTGCTGGCCGGCAGTTCAGCCTTCGACAGGTAGGAGACTTCCAGTCTCATTCCCGAACGCGGGTCCGGGGCGATGCGGAAGAGACATGCAGCATGCACATAGCCGCGGCGGTCAGCGACCACCATGCACCCGGATTTCCGGCGCTTGGCCATGCCGAGGCGCACCAGATGGGCCCGCCATGCCTCGATCTGGATGTCCGGATAGCAGAGCCGGACCAGACTGAAGACCGTCGTGGCCTCTTTCGCATCGATGATGCGGGCGGTAAACATCGGGATCGCAATTCCCCATACTGCAGGATTGCCGAAAGGATGAGGAGGGGTGCCGCGAGCGTCCTTGTTCTGGATCAATAAGCGAGTATGAATGTTTCCGATGTCATGTTTTCAGAATGCGTGGTTCCCCCAACCAGGGTCACTGCCATGACCGATACGGCCGAAGTCGGTGCCCCTCGGGCGCCACACGTCTGCGGAAAGCAGCCGGGATCGAATTATTGCGATACCTGCAAGGTTCGTTCGCTCGCCGTCTGCGCGGCACTGGACCCCAAGGAGCTCCATGAGCTGGACGACATCGTCCACCACATCAGGATCGAGGGGAAGTCGACCTTCATCCACCAGGGCGAGAATGCGGATGCTGTCTTCTCGGTGACCGAAGGGGTGGTCCGGCTCTATAAGCTGCTGTCCGACGGCCGCCGCCAGATCATCGGCTTCGCCATGCCGGGCGACTTCCTTGGCCTCGCCCTGCACAATCGCTACGGCTTCTCGGCCGACGCGGTGGACGACGTGGCGCTCTGCCGCTTCGACCGGCGCGAGTTCGACGCCCTGGTCACCGCCAAGCCGCACTTTCTGCGCCGCCTGCACGAATTCGCCACCCATGAGCTGGTGATCGCCCAGGAGCAGATGACCCTGATCGGTCGTCGTTCGGCCGAGGAGCGCGTCGCCGCCTTCCTCGTCGCCATGCGCGAGCGGTGGGCGCAGATCAAGGGCCCCTCGGTGACGATCCAGCTGCCGATGCAGAGGATCGACATGGCCGACTATCTCGGCCTGACCATCGAGACCGTCAGCCGCACGCTGACCAAGCTCGCCCGCGACGGCATTATCCTCATCGTGCCGGAAGCCGTGCGCGTCCTCGACGAGAAGAAGCTCGCTTCCATCGCCCGCGCCTGAGGCCGCAGCCTCAGGCCTTCAGCCGGTATCCCGTCCGGAAGATCCAGCCGATGCCGGCAAGGCAGAGGGTGAGGAAGACCAGCGTCATGGCGACGCTGACGCCGACATGCACGTCCGCCGAGCCGAAGAAGCTCCAGCGGAAGCCGCTCACCAGATAGACGACGGGATTGAACAGGCTGATGGTCCGCCATACCGGCGGCAGCATGTCGATCGAGTAGAAGCTGCCACCGAGGAAGGTGAGAGGCGTCACGACGAGCATCGGGATGAACTGGAGCTGCTCGAAGCCCTCCGCCCAGATGCCGATGATGAAGCCGAAGAGGCTGAAGGTGACCGCCGTCAGCACCAGGAACGCCAGCATCCACAGCGGATGCTCGATCCGCAACGGCACGAAGAGCGCCGCCGTCGCGAGGATGATCAGCCCGAGGATCACCGACTTGGTCGCCGCGGCCCCGACATAGGCGGTGACGATCTCGAAGGTCGAGACCGGCGCCGACAGCACCTCGTAGATCGTGCCGGTGAAGCGCGGGAAGTAGATGCCGAACGAGGCGTTGGAGATGCTCTGGGTCAGGAGCGACAGCATGATCAGCCCCGGCACGATGAAGGCGCCATAGGCGATGCCGTCGATCTCCTGCATGCGCGAGCCGATGGCGGCGCCGAAGACGACGAAATAGAGCGAGGTCGAAATGACCGGCGAGACGATGCTCTGCCACAGGGTGCGCCAGGTCCGCGCCATTTCGAACAGGTAGATGGCCTTGATCGCGGTCAGGTTCATCGGTCGGTCACCAGGTTGACGAAGATCTCCTCAAGCGAACTCTGTCGCGTGTGGAGGTCCTTCAGGCGGAGCCCGGCCTCGGCCAGGGCCTGGAGCAATGTGGTGATGCCGGTGCGCTCGGCCTGGGTGTCGTAGGTATAGACCAGCGCATTGCCACCATCAGCGATCTCCAGGGCGAAGGACGCCAGCGCCGGCGGAAGTCCGTCCACCCGCGACTGCAGCTCGATTGTCAGCTGCTTGCGGCCGAGCTTGGCCATCAGCGCCGCCTTGTCCTCGACGAGGATGATCCGCCCTTTCGAGATCACCCCCACCCGGTCGGCCATCTCCTCGGCCTCCTCGATGTAGTGGGTGGTCAGGATGATGGTGGCGCCCTCGTCGCGCAGGCGCCTGACGAGCTGCCACATGTCACGCCTCAGCTCGACGTCGACGCCCGCCGTGGGCTCGTCGAGAAAGAGGACCGACGGCTCGTGCGACAAGGCCTTGGCGATCATGACGCGCCGCTTCATGCCGCCTGACAGCGTCATGATCCGCGCGTCCTTCTTCTCCCAGAGGGACAGGTCCTTCAGGATCCTTTCGATCAGGGCGGGATCGGGCGGCTTGCCGAAGAGGCCACGGGAAAAGGTCACCGTGGCCCAGACTGATTCGAACGAATCGGTCGTCAGTTCCTGCGGCACCAGCCCGATCATTGCCCGGGCGGCGCGGTAATCGGTCGCAATGTCATGCCCGCCGACGGTCACGCTCCCGCCGCTCGGCCTGACGATGCCGCAGATCGTCGAGATCAGCGTGGTCTTGCCGGCGCCGTTCGGGCCGAGAAGGGCGAAGATCTCGCCCTTGCGGATCTCGAGATCGATGTTTCCCAGCGCTTCGAGACCGGAAGCGTAGCGCTTTGAGAGATTGGCAACCTTAATGATGCTAGTCATGGCGCGGAACATAGGGGCCGCGGCCTCCCGACGGGAGGGGGTGCATGGCAGCAGCCCGCATCGGAGACGGGCATCCTGCGTGTGCCCCGAAGGTCGACTCCGGCCGCCCGTCCGGTCACAATGCCGGCGGACGCCCCCCGGAGTTCCCCTTTGCCTCTTTCTCTCCGGGTTTTCGTCCTCGTATTGCGTCCGGAAGGTCGGGAATGGTGGCAAACGGGAGTTTGATATCCCGTATCGGTGTCTGTTTGACTGTCGGCGTGCTGCAGCTCGGCGCGCCGTTGCCGGCGCATGCCTTCGACCCCTTCAACCTCTTCGGCGAGCGCCGGCCGGCGGTCACGCCCAATGCCGTCGCCTACCAGCTGGATATCCAGGGCCTCGGCTCCGACACGGCTGCCCTCACCGCCGTCCGCGACGTCTCGATCCTTCATCGCCTGCGCAACGAGCCACCGCAGAACGGCGACGAACTGGTGCGCCGCGCCGAGGCCGACCTGCCGCGCATCGTCGATGCGCTCTGGGGATCCGGCTACTACGCCGCCCGCGCCTCCATCGTCGTCGGCGGCCAGGTCATCGCTCTCGAGCGCCCCGCTTCCGGCTCCGTCCGGGCCACCATCGACAGCCTGCGCGGCCGTGCCCTCGTTCCAGTCGCCGTGGTGGTCGATCCGGGACCACTCTACCGGTTCGGCCGCGTTGCCGTCATCGACCAGCGCAGCGAACTGCCCTTCGACCCTGCCGTCCTGCCCCCCCGCCTCGTCACGGCAAAGTCGGGCGACCCGGCCCGGACAACGGAGGTGCTCCAGGCGGCAGCAGCCCTCGCCGACCATTTCCGTGACCGGAGCCATCCCTTCGTCAAGGTCGGTCGACGCGTTCCCGTCATCGACCACCCGACCCAGACGGTGGACCTGACTCTCGTCGTCGACCCCGGCGCAAAGGCGGGCATCGGTGGCATAGGCGTCTCCGGCACGCGCCAGGTGGACCCGGCCGTTGTCCGCTCCTTCATCTATGCGCGGCCGGGCGACCCCTATTCGCGACGGGCGATGACGGATATCCGTCGCTCGGTGGCCAGGATCGAGGCCATCGGGGGCGTGCGCGTGCGCGAGGGCACAGCCCTCGATTCCACCGGCGGCGTTCCGGTCGATGTGGAGGTCACCGAACGACCGCTCCGCGTGCTCGGCGGCTCGGTGCGCTACTCGACCATCGACGGCCCGGCGCTCAAGGCCTACTGGGCCCACCGCAACCTCTTCGGCGGCGCCGAGCGCCTGCGCCTCGATGCCGATCTCTTTTACTTCACCGGCCCGCAGAACTGGCCGGGCGGCTCGAACAAGCCCGGCTTCAACACCGACGACATCGGCGGCCGCCTGTCGGCCTCGTTCCTCAAGCCGGCACTCTGGGGCTCGCGCAACGACCTCCTCGTCGATGCCTTCGTCCAGCGCGAGCTGACCGAGCTCTATACCAGCAACCTCATCAACGCGACGGCGGCCATCCGCCACCGCTTCACCGACAGCTTCAACGTCCGCGTCGGCGTCGAGGGCGAGATCGGCCGGTCCACCGATGTGCTCGGCCGCTACGACTACGGCCTCCTCGGCCTGCCCGTCGCGGCCTCCTACGACACCACCGACAAGCCGCTCGATCCAACGCGCGGCGTCCGCGTCAATGCCTCTGTCACGCCCTATGTCGGCTTCGGCGACGCGCCCGACGCCTTCGTCATCAGCAAGCTCCAGGCCTCGGCCTACTACGCCATGGACGAGGCCGCCCGCACGGTGCTGGCCGGCCGCGTCGCCTTCGGCTCCATCATGGGCGGCACGCTCGGCGCCATCCCGGCGTCGCGGCGCTTCTACGCCGGCGGCGGTGGCTCGGTGCGTGGCTACGAGTACAAGAGCCTCGGCCCGCGCAACATGTTCGGCACGGTCACCGGCGGCATGAGCCTGTTCGAGGCCTCCGTCGAGGCACGCGTGAAGCTCAACGACACCATCGGCGTGGTGCCCTTCTTCGACATGGGCCAGGCCTATTCCGGCTCCTTCCCCAACGGCTCGGCGCCGATGCGCTATGCGGCCGGCCTCGGCCTTCGCTACTACACGGCCGTCGGCCCCATCCGCTTCGACGTCGCCGTGCCGCTCGCCCGCCGCCAGGGCGAGAAGCCCTATGCCTTCTACGTCAGCATCGGGCAGGCCTTCTGATGCTGACGCGCACCCGCACATTCGCCGCCCTCGCCTTGCTGGCCCTCCTTGTGGGAGCCGCGGTGCTGCTGCTGTCGCCGAGCCGGCCGCACGCGCAGGAGGATCAGGGCGTCCTCGCCGGCTTCATCTCGCGCACCCTGTCATCACCGGGATCGACGGTGAGCATCGGCGCGGTCGAGGGGCCCCTCTCCTCCGACGCGATGATCCGCAACGTCACCATCGCCGATCGTCAGGGCATCTATCTGCGCATCGACACCATCCGCCTCGTCTGGCGCCGGACCGCGCTGCTGTCGCGGCGGCTGGAAGTCCAGAACCTCGAGATCGGCAAGGTCGAACTGCTGCGGAAGCCCATCCCGGATCCGTCGGCAGCGCCCCCCGCAGCCGACGCCCCCCTGCTGCCGGAACTGCCGCTGAAGGTCGAGATCGGCAAGTTCGCCATCGCCGAGTTCATCCTCGGGGAGCCTGTGGTGGGCGCGGCGGCGCGCTTTGCCGCAAGTGGTTCGGCAAGCCTCGGCCGCGCAGCGGAAGGCCTCAACGCCGCCTTCGAGGTGCGCCGGACCGACGCGCCGGGACTCTCCTCCGTCAAGCTGACCTTCGTGCCCTCCAGCCAGCAGCTCGACCTGTCGCTGCAGCATGACGAACCTGCGGGCGGCATCGTCGCACGCCTCGCCAACCTGCCGGGACTGCCGCCGGTGAAACTGGACGTCACCGGCTCCGGCCGCCTCGACGACTGGCGCGGCCGCATCGCCTTCGACGCGGGACCGGAGATCAACGCGCGCGGCGATGCCGTGCTGTCGCGCGACAACCAGATCCGTCGCCTCGGCCTCAATCTCGGCGCCCGCATCGAAAGCCTGCTGCCCCCGGCCGTGTCGGCCATCTTCGCCGGCGACACGACGCTGCAGGGACGCATCGTCTTCGGCGACGACGGCGGCTATGCCATCGAGGGCCTGCGGCTCGGCTCGCAGCTCGCCGAATTGACGGTGGGCGGCTATCTGACCGCCCGCAACGAACTCAACGTCACCGCCCGTGCGCGCGCCCTGCCCAACACCGGCGGCGCGACAGCCCGCGGCTCCGCCCGCATCGAGCGTCTTGTCTTCGACGCGACCGCCATGGGCGACCTTGCCGCACCCCGCGTCGAGGGTAAGCTCGACCTGAAAGGGCTGGAAGGCCCCGGGGCCAAGATCGGCACCCTCGCGGCCATGATTTCCGCCGAGCCCGAGAGCGCCGGCTCGAAGCGCTATCGCGTCATCATGGACGGCGAGGTCGACGGTCTCTCGCTGGCCGACGGCGGTGTGTCGGAGGCCCTCGGCAGCCGAGCCGTGCTGAAGCTGCGCGCCCTCGACAACGAGGACGCCATCACCGAGGTCTCTGACCTGTCCGTGACCTCGCCGAACGTGAAGCTCGCCTTCACCGGGCGGAGCGGGCCGAAGCTGCTGGAGGGCCAGGTCCAGGCCGACATCCTGCGCCTCGCCGCCTTCTCCCGCCTCGCCGGCCGGCCCTTGTCGGGCCAGGGTTATGTCGCGGCCACGCTGTCGGGCGATCCCTCGCAGGCGCTCACCCGCGCCGTCCTCAACGGCCGCGCGACAGAGCTCGCGCTCGGCCATCCCGTCGCCGACCGCCTGATAGGCCGGCAGGCGAGCCTCGCCGGGACCGTTACGCGCCGTCGCGAGGCCCTGACGCTGGAAGGCGTGACGCTGAGCGGCCGCCACGTGACGGCTGGTCTCGACGGCACCATGGGCGACGGACGCATCGACATGCGCGCCGCTCTGGCCCTTCCGGACCTGTCGCAGGTCGACCGCCAGTTGGCCGGGGCCGCCCGCGCCGACGCCGATGTGACCGGCGACGCCCTCGACCCCAACGCGACGCTGACCCTCTCCGCTCCCAACGCCCGCGCCATGAACCGGCCGGTCCGTGACCTGCGCCTGACCATCAATGCCCGCACCGTGTCGAGCGCTCCGAACATCACCGTCGCCGCCACCGGCGACATCGACGGCAAGCCGCTGACGGCCGACATCACCGCGAAGGAAGACGGCCGTGCCTGGGCCCTCGACAGGCTGGTGGCGCGCCTCGGCTCGGTCTCCGCGGAGGGTCAGGGGCGGATCGACGGCAACCGTCTGGCCACCGGCCGCCTCGCCGTGACAGCCGGCGATCTCGACGATCTCTCGCCTCTGGTCCTCACTCGCCTGTCGGGTAGCCTGCGCGCCACCGTCACCGCCGATGCCGCCGACGGGCGCCAGGCCCTCGTCATTCGGGGCGACGGGCAACGTCTCGCCTTCGGGACCACCAGCCTGAACATCCTCAGAGCGGACCTGCGCGCCGACGATCTCTACGGGCGACCGCGCCTTGACGGGCAGGCGACGGTCGACCGACTCGTCGCCGGCAGCGAGACGGTGGAGCGGATCGAACTGAAGGCGACGGGAGCCGCGGAGGCGACCGACATTGCCGTCGCGGCGCGCGCCCGCGGCTTCGCCCTTGCGGGTGCTGGCCGCCTCGTCCCCGGCACGCCGAACCGCCTCGACCTCGCCTCCTTCACCGCGACCCGCTCCGGCGCGCGCATCGCGCTCGCACGCCCCGCGAGCCTCGCCTTCGAGGGCGGAAAGGTCCGCACGGAGCGGTTGACCATCGCGCTGCAGGGCGGCGAGATCGAGGTCTCCGGCCTTCTCGGATCGGAGCTCGACGCGACCATCGCGGCGCGGCGGGTGCCTCTCGCGGCCCTCGACATTCTCGCCCCCGGAACGGGTCTCAACGGCACGGTCGATGCTCGCGCCACGCTGCGCGGTCCCGCTGCCGCGCCCCGCGGCCCCTTCGAGGCGACGGTGCGCGGCTTCAGCGCGCCGGCCAGCCGCAGTGCCGGCGTGCCGGCCCTCGACATCACCGCCCGCGGCGAGGCGCGCGGCGAACGCGCCACGCTCGACGCCCGCATCGCCGGCGGGCGGACCATCGCCCTGACGATCGGAGGCTCGGTGCCGCTGGCACCGGCCGGGGCGCTCGATGTGACGGTGCGCGGCACGTTGGACGCCGCACTCGCCAATGCCCAGCTCGCCGGCTCAGGTCAGCGTGTCGCGGGACGGCTCACCATCGACGGGGTTCTGCGCGGTTCCTCGAGCCGTCCCGACATCCAGGGCTCGGCGACGCTTGCCGGCGGCTCCTTCGCCGATCCCCTGAACGGCGTCACCTTCACCGCCATCGAGGGCCGCTTCGCCGGCCGCGGCACCGACATCGCCATTGAGCGCCTGACCGCACGGGCGAAGAACGGTGGCACGGTCTCGGTCTCGGGCCGGGTGAACGCCGACCCGCTCCGCGGCTTCCCGGCAGACCTGCGCATCGCCGCCCGCAATGCCGAGGTGGTCTCCAGCGACATCGTCCAGATGACGACCAGCCTCGACCTCGCCGTCACCGGGCCGCTGGCGACCACACCGCGCCTCTCCGGCCGCATGGACGTGACGACCATCGAGGTGCGCGTTCCCGACCGCCTGCCCTCCACCGCCGAACCGCTGCGCGACGCGCGCCATGTCGGCGCCCCCGCCCAGACGCGCGCGCGCCTCGCCCAGATCGCGAGACAGCGCGCCGCCGCCGCGAACCGGCGCACCGCCCCCTTCAACGCGACGCTCGATGTCGTGGTCGATGCACCGGGCAGGGTCTTCGTGCGCGGACGCGGGATCGACGCCGAGCTCGGCGGCCAGTTGCGCCTCGCCGGGACCACCCGCGACATCCACGCCAACGGCGCCTTCGAGATGCGGCGCGGGCGGCTCTCGCTGCTGACCCAGCGCCTCGACTTCACCCGCGGCCGCGTCACCTTCGGCGGCGGCGACCTGATCCCCGACCTCGATTTCGTGGCAGAGACACGCGCCACCGACATCACCGCCAGCATCGGCATCACCGGGCGGGCGACGGAGCCTGAATTCGCGCTGACCTCGACGCCGAGCCTGCCGCAGGACGAGGTGCTCTCGCGCCTGCTGTTCCAGCGCGCGGCCGCAGGGCTTTCACCGTTCCAGGCCGTGCAACTCGCCCAGGCCGTCGCCATCCTCTCCGGCAGCGGCGGTCCAGACGCCTTCGAGGCGACGCGGCGGGCGCTCGGCGTCGACAATCTCGACGTCACCACCGGAGCCAGCGGACCGACGGTCGGCGTGTCGCGCGCCATCAACGAGCGCGTGCGCGTCGGCGTTCGTACCGGCGCCAAGCCCGAGAACAGTGCGGTCGGCGTCGACATCGACCTGACCCGCCGCATCCGCATCCAGACCGAGATCGGCGCCGATGGCCGCGCCGCAGCCGGCATCGGTGCCGAAGTCGAGTGGTGAGAACCGCCGGGTGCGGGAGCGTACTCCACGCGGAAGTTGATCCTATTTCAGGAGCTGACCGCCTGCCAGCATGAGAAGCGGGACCGGAAGCGCCGCGATGGCGGTGGCCAGCAGGAAGCGGTCAGGCCTGAACATCCCGCTCATGCCCGCGATGAGCGCTATCCCGCCGCCGCCACCGATCAGGGCATTGCCCGGCATGTTCACGGCCGCGATCAAGGTGAGGTCGCGATGGTGCACAAGCAGGCGCGCGATCCGGTTCGGTGCGGTCTCGACCAGGGCCTTCACGCGCTCCGGGGGCGACATGGCGCCCAGCCGCCGTACCATCTCGCTCGCCGGCCTGAGGCCGACAAAATCGAAGATGGCGGCGAGGCGGTCGAGTGCAACGCAGCGGCCTGCGGCATAGGAGATGGTCAGGGCGACAATGGTCGCGAGATAGATCGGCAGCGCCACCGCAGCTCCGAAGATGGCGAAGAGCGCCAGGCAGACCTCGATCCCGGGAACGAAGGGTATGGCCAGCAGGACAATGAAGAGCACGAGGCCGAAGCCCAGCACGAGGCGGGCGGTCGGATCATCAAGGTTCATGAGGTCGAGACCGAGGTTCTGCTGCACCCAGCGGCCGGCGAAATGACCGCCCACCAGGATGAGTGCATAGCCGACCAGAAGGGCGCCGACGCGCAACCATCGTGGGACGGACACCCCCGACAGAACCTGCGGGCGCGTAATGACGTCCTGGCGTTCACTCACTGTCGGCGGCTCCGAACCGGGGCAGAGGGGCTGTCACGGCGCGGGTCGGACGCGACGGGCAACTGGAACCCGATACCGCTTTCCAGAGCAAGACAATTACGGGCCGGAGGCGCCTCGGAGGGCTGCGGCATTTTGCTCTAGCCGCGCCGCCCCCTCGAAAGGGGAAGGGCGCCGCGGTCTCCCGCGACGCCCCCTTGTTTCCGGTGCGACTGTCTCAGATGTCGCGACGATGGCCTTCGTCAGAAGTCCATGCCGCCGCCCGGCATGGCCGGGACCGCCGCTTCCTTCTTCGGCTTCTCGGCGACCATGGCCTCGGTGGTGATCAGGAGGCCGGCGACCGACGCCGCATCCTGGATCGCCGTGCGCACGACCTTGGTCGGGTCGATGATGCCGAGCTTGAACATGTCGCCATAGGCATCGCCCTGGGCGTCGTAGCCATAGGCGTAGTCGCCCTTGTCGGTGACCTTGCCGACGACGATGGAGCCCTCGACGCCGGCGTTCTCGGCGATCTGGCGGATCGGAGCCTCCAGCGCCTTGCGGACGATGTCCACGCCGGTGCGCTGGTCGTCATTGGCGCCCTTGAGGCCCTCGAGCGCCTTCGCGGCCCGCAGGAGAGCGACGCCGCCGCCGGGCAGGATGCCCTCCAGCACCGCCGCGCGGGTGGCGTTGAGGGCGTCGTCGACGCGGTCCTTCTTCTCCTTCACCTCGACCTCGGTGGCGCCGCCGACGCGGATCACCGCCACGCCACCGGCGAGCTTCGCGAGGCGCTCCTGCAGCTTCTCGCGGTCGTAGTCCGAGGTGGTCTCCTCGATCTGCG
>VFQR01002145.1_pt1 | contig 13145 bp, 10 predicted proteins | sample 3512321 | NCBI WGS metagenome assembly VFQR01 (sample SAMN10412374, study PRJNA504923) | tailings metagenome | isolation source: Relicate 3 Philex TSF1 revegetated site | place: Philippines: Tuba, Benguet | collected 2017-08-29
AGCTGCCGCTGGAATACCAGATCAACTCCACCCGCCAGTTCATGCGCGAGCTCAATCGCCTGGGCGTGACCAGCGCCATCGACGCCGGTGGCGGCTACCAGAACTACCCGGACGACTACCAGGTGATCCAGGCGCTGGCCGCCAAGGATCAGCTCACCGTGCGCATCGCCTACAACCTGTTCACCCAGAAGCCCAAGGAAGAACTGCAGGACTTCCAGGCCTGGAGCAAGATCGTCAAGCCGGGCGACGGCACCGACTTCCTGCGTCATAACGGCGCCGGCGAAATGCTGGTGTTCTCCGCCGCCGACTTCGAGGACTTTGTCGAACCACGCCCGGACCTGGCGCCGAGCATGGAGGCGGATCTGGAGCCGGTGGTGCGCCATCTGGTCGAGCAACGCTGGCCGTTCCGCCTGCACGCCACCTATGACGAATCCATCTCGCGCATGCTCGACGTATTCGAGAAGGTCGACCGCGACATGCCGTTCAACGGCCTGCCCTGGCTGTTCGACCATGCCGAGACCATCAGCCCGCGCAACATCGAACGGGTACGCGCACTCGGCGGCGGCATCGCCATCCAGCACCGCATGGCCTTCCAGGGTGAGTACTTCATCGACCGCTACGGCGCCAAGGCCGCCGAAGCCACCCCGCCGATCCAGCGCATGCTGGCCGAAGGCGTGCCGGTCGGCGGCGGCACCGACGCCACCCGCGTGGCCAGCTACAATCCCTGGACCGCGCTGTACTGGCTGGTCAGCGGCAAGACGGTCGGGGGCACCACGCTGAACCCGCAGGGTCTGCCGCGTGACACCGCGCTGCAGCTGTTCACCCACGGCAGCGCCTGGTTCTCCAGCGAACAGGGCAAGAAGGGCCAGATCAAGGTGGGCCAGCTGGCCGACCTGGTGGCCTTGAGCGCGGACTTCTTCAGCATCGAGCAAGAGCAGATCAAGTGGCTGGAGTCGGTACTGACCATCGTCGGCGGCAAGGTGGTGCATGGCACCGTCGAGTTCGACAAGCTCGCCCCGCCGACGCTGCCGGTACTGCCGGACTGGTCACCGGTGACGATGGTGCCCGGGCACTGGAAGCCGGTCGCCGCGCCCATGGCCGCCAGCATCCACCAGTGCATCGGCGCCTGCGCCGTGCATCAGCACCAGCATGACCGTGCGCGTCGCAGCAGTGTGCCGGTGAGCGATCACCAGGGCTTCTGGGGCGCCTTCGGCTGCTCCTGCTTTGCCTTCTGACATGGCCAGCGATAAACCTTCGCCCTGGGGCGCACTCAGGCACAGCACCTTCCGCTGGCTGTGGCTGGCCAGCATCGCCTCGAACATCGGCACCTGGATGCACGAGGTGGGTGCCGGCTGGCTGATGACCAGCCTGTCGGCCAACCCCATGCACGTAGCGCTGGTACAGGTCGCCGGCTCCGCGCCGATGTTCCTCCTGGCGCTGCCGGCCGGCGCCATGGCCGATATCGTCGACAAGCGCCGCTATCTGCTCGGCGTGCAGCTGTGGATGGCGGCGGTGGCGACGCGGCTGGCCGTACTGACCCTGCTCGGCCTGACCACGGTCTGGCTGCTGCTGGGCATGACCCTGGCCATGGGCGTCGGCACCGCGTTGATGATGCCGGCCTGGTCGGCGCTGACGCCGGAACTGGTGAGCAAGCGCGACCTGCCCTCGGCCATCGCCCTGTCCAGCCTCGGCATCAACGTCGCCCGTGCCCTCGGCCCGGCCATCGCCGGAGTACTGGTCAGCTTGAGCGGCCCCTGGGCGACCTTCGCCCTCAACGCCCTGTCGTTCTTCGCGGTGATGGCGGTGCTGCTGACCTGGAAGCGCGAGCGCCAGGTGGCGACCTTCCCGGCCGAGCGCCTGCTGGGCGCCATGCGCGCCGGCTGGCGCTACAGCCGCGCCTCGAAACCGCTGCAGGCGGTACTGGTACGCGCCGCGGCCTTCTTCGTCGGCGCCAGTGCCGGCATGTCGCTGCTGCCGCTGATCGTGCGCGGCGAGTTGCAGGGCAGCGCCAGCGACTTCGGTCTGATGCTGGGCAGCGTCGGCGTCGGCGCCGTGCTCGGCGCCACCCTGCTGCCGCGCATTCGCGAGCGCATCAGCAGCGACCGCCTGGTGCTGCTGGCCAGCCTGCTCTACGCCCTGGTGCTGCTGGCCCTGGCCAGCCTGCGCCACTTCGCCGCCCTGCTGCCGGTGATGCTGCTCAGCGGCGCGGCGTGGATCGCCGTGCTGTCCAGCCTGCAGGTCGCCGCGCAGACCTCGGTGCCGGACTGGGTAAGGGCGCGCGCCCTTTCCATCTATATCCTGGTGTTCTTCGGCAGCATGGCCGCCGGCGGCGCGCTGTGGGGCTTCGTCGCCAGCCAGGCGTCGATCCCCCTCGCCCTGTTTGCCGCGGCCGGCTGTCTGGCGCTGGGCGGGCTGCTGACGTCGCGTTTTCCGCTGCCGGTTACCGAAGCCGAGGATCTCGCCCCGTCGCTGCACTGGCCGGCGCCGATCCTCGCCGACGAGGCCGACCTCGAGCGCGGCCCGGTGATGGTCACCCTGCACTACGACATCGCGCCGGAACATGCCTCGGCCTTTCGCCAGGCAATGAGCGAGGTGGCGCGCATGCGCAGACGCAACGGTGCGTTCTCCTGGGGTCTGGTGCAGAGCAGCGAGAACCCGCGCCACTGGCAGGAGTTCTTCTTCGACGAGTCCTGGCTCGAACACCTGCGCCACCACGGCCGGGTGACCCGCGCCGAGCAACGCATCGAGGCGGCGGCCAGACAGTTCCAGAGCGCCGGGGTCGCGATACGCATCGACCACTTCCTGATGCCGGGCAAGCAGGTGCCAGAGCATTCGGACATGCAGCATGCCCACGGTCAGCCATGACGGCACAGCGGCGACTGGACGCTCACCGCCATGAGCCGCCAGGCCCTGTTCATTCACGGGACCTGGCTCACCCCGCTGATCTGGAGCCGCTTTCGCCGTCGTTTCGAGGCCTGCGGCTACAGCTGCAGCGCGCCAGCCTGGCCCTCGCTCGACACCGACCTGGCACGCCAGCGCAGCCAACCGCCGAGAGCAATGACCCGCCTGTGTGTCGCGGCCCTTCTCGCCCATTACGAAGAGCACCTTCGCACCTTCGCACACCCGCCGCTGCTGATCGGCCACGACCTTGGCGGCCTGCTGGTGCAGCTGCTGCTCGACCGCGGCCTGGGCTGCGCCGGTATCGCCATCGCACCGCCGGCCCAGGGCGGGCTGGAAGGGTTGCGCGACAGCGGGCCCTGGCTGCTGCGCCGGACGCTCTGCCGCGGCGTGCTGCACATGAGCCCGCAACATTTCGTGCGCAACATGGCGCAGACGCTGACGCCGGAACGGCAAGCCGCTGCATACGCGCGGCATATCGTGCCGGCACCGGCCCGGGTATTCTTCGACAACGCGCTGGGCATCGGTAGCCGTATCGACTTCAGCAACGCCAATCGCCCGCCGCTGTTGCTGATCGCAGCGGGCGCGGACCGCACCGTCCGCGCCGGCACGGTCGCGGCGGCCTATCGGCGCCACCGGGGCTCGACGGCCGTCACCACGTTCAAACATTTCAGGGGCTACAGCCACTGGCTGATTGCCGAACCGGGTTGGGAAACAATTGCCGACTACTGCATCGAATGGGCACAAGACCAGCTTGGACGCTTCTGAGTCGCCACTCGCCTCGCAGCTTCAACATCTGTACGCGGCACTGGCCCTGCTGTGCCTGCTCATCTGCGCCACCGCTCGCGCCTACGGCAGCGAACTGGAACAGCGCTTCGAACATCGCCGCTGGACGCACAACGACGACAGCCCCAGCCAGATCGGCGCACTGGCGCAGACCCGCGATGGCTATCTGTGGCTCGGCACTCATGATTCGCTGTACCGCTTCGACGGCCTCGACTTCACCCGCTACCTCGCTGCCGATGGTCAGGAACTGGGCATAGTCTCCACCCTGCTGGCCAGCGACCAGGGCCTGTGGGTGGGCCTGCGCAATGGCGGCGTACGCCTGATCGATAACGAAGGTGAAATGGCGGCGGCCTTCGACCTTGGCCGCGGCACCATCTACGCCCTGGCGCAGACCGTAGACGGTCAGCTCTGGGCTGCGGCCAACGACGGGCTCATGCGCTTCGACGGGCAGAGCTGGCAGCAGCTTTCCAGCGAAGCCGGCTTCGTCGGCAAGAACGCCTACGCCCTGCTGGTCGATACCAGCGGGCGACTATGGGTGGCCGACGAGCAGCGCCTCTATACGCAGGAGCCGGGCGCCCGGACGCTGCGCGACAGCGGCATCGCGGTCAGGCGTCCCCGCCAGATCGTCCAGGCCCCCGATGGCGCGCTGTGGCTGGCCGAACGCGACAGCGAGTCGGTACTGCGGCTGGATAGCTCGACCGGGCAGGCCATTCGCATCGCGGTCGGCGAGTCGGTCAATGCCCTGCTGTTCGACCAACGCGGCGCTCTGTGGCTGAGTACCGCCGGCAACGGCCTGCTGCATGCGGCGCAGCCGAATCGCCATGAGGCGGGCGGCTTCGGCACCCTCGAAGGTTTCTCCGCCCGCGACGGGCTCAGCTCCGACCTCGTTGCGCCGCTGCATCAGGACAGCGAAGGCAGCCTCTGGGTAGGCACCCACGATGGTCTGGATCGCCTGCGCGACCGGCCGCTGCATCCGGCGGGCCTGCCCGCCAATGCACAGAACCTGGCCCTGGTGGCGGATCAGGCCGGCACGCTCTGGGCCGGCAGCAGCAACCTGCCGGTGATGCGCCTGGATCGCGACGGTCTGCAGCATCTGCCGCTGCAGACGCCGATCAGCGCCACCGCCCGCGACAGCCAGGGCAACGCCTGGCTGGCCGGCCCGCAGGGCATCTGGCGCAGCGAGGGCGCAAGCCTGCAGAAGGTCGCCGAGCTGCCGGTGCAACGCAGCCTGGACTCCGCGGTGCGCGCCATGCTGGTGGATCGCCAGGGCGAGCTGTGGCTGTCGGTCAATCGTCAGGGCCTGTTCGTCCTGCGCGACGGGCGCTGGCACGGGCTGCCGCCGCCGAGCGCCAAGCCGGCGCAGCAGATGCCGGTCAGCGCCGCCCTGGCCCCCGATGGCGGCCGCTGGTTCGGCTATCGCGACAATCTGCTGGTCAGCCACGGCGACGACGGCGAACGCCACTGGGGCGCGGCCGAGGGATTGGATATCGGCCATGTGACCGCCATGGCCCATCTGCCGGGGCACGCCTGGGTCGGCGGCCAGCGTGGCCTGGCGCGCTTCGACGGGCAGCGCTTCCGGCGTCTGCCGCTGCCGGACAACGGCCTGTTCGACAACCTCTACGCCATCGTCCCGGTGCAGGTCGAAGCGGGCGAAGATCTCTGGCTGCAGGGCAAGGGCGGTATCTTCCAGCTGCCCGCCGCGGAGATCGCCCAGGCCCTGGAAAATCCGGCGCATCAGATCCGCTACCGGACCTACGCTGCGCAGGGTGGCCTGGCCAACGATCCCCATCAGGTATTGCCGCTGCCCACGGCGGTGCGCGTCGGCGATGACCAGCTGTGGTTCGTCACCCGCAACGGCGTGGTCGGTCTCGACCCACGGCGTACCCAGCAGGCAAGCGCGCCGCCGCGCGTGCGCATCGAATCGCTGGTGGTGGATGGCGCCGCACTGCCGATCAGCACAAGCCCCGAGCTGCCGGCGAGCAGCCAGCGGCTGATCATTCACTACGGCGCGCTGAGCCTGTCGGCGCCCGAAGGCCTGCACTTTCTCTATCGCCTCGACGGCTTCGATCACACCTGGCATTCCGCTGGCCGTCAGCGCCAGGCCGTCTATACCGATCTACCGGCAGGCGACTACCGCTTCCGGGTACGCGCCCTCAATCAGAGCGGCGTGCCCAGCGAACGCGACGCCGAGCTCGACTTCAGCATCGGCGCGGTGTTCTACCGCCAGCCTTGGTTCCTGCTGTCGCTCGGCGTCGCCCTGCTCGGCGCCCTGCATCTGCTTTACCGCAGCAACATGCGGCGCGCCGCGGAGCACCTGCGCACGCGTCTGGAAGAACGCCACGAGGAGCGCGAGCGCATCGCCCGCGAGCTGCACGACACCCTGCTGCAGGGTGTGCAGGGGCTGATGCTGCACGTGCAGGCCGCCGCCGACAGCCTGCCTGCCGAACAGCCCAGCCGCGGCCTGCTGGAAAAGGCACTGGACCGCGCCGACCAGGTGATCAATGAGGGGCGCGAGCGGGTGCGCGACCTGCGCAACGTACGTCAGGCCTCTGCCGACCTGCCCAGGGCGCTGCGCGAGCTGGAGCATTTGCTCGACCATCCGGGCGTGGCCTATCGGGTCGAGGTGAAGGGCGCGCCCCTTGCGCTGCATCCGGTGGTTCACGATGAGCTCTACCTGCTGGCACGCGAGGCCGTCGGCAACGCCTTTCGCCACGCCCACGCCAGCCTCGTGCAAGTGCAACTGGACTATGACCCGCGCCAGTTCGAACTGCTGGTGACCGACGATGGCCGCGGCATTCGCGCCGATCAGCTGGATAGCAGCAAGGCCCTCGACCACTGGGGCCTGCAAGGCATGCACGAACGCGCCGCCAAGATGAGCGCCACGCTCGACATTCACGGCGTCCACGGCACCGGCAGCCAGGTGCATCTGACCCTGCCCGGCGAACTGGCCTATCGACGCGAAGAGCCTCCCGCCCGCCGCGGGCTACACTGGAAAAGATTCACGAGGAGCCCGCGACCATGAGCATCGCCACCCCCATCCGCGTGCTGGTCGCCGATGACCACCCGCTGCTGCGCGAGGGCATCGCCGCCGTACTGACGGCACAGGCGGACATCGAACTGGTGGGCGAGGCCGGCGACGGCCAGGAGGCGCTGGACTGCTTCCGCCGCCTGCGCCCGGACGTCACCCTGATGGACCTGCAGATGCCGCGCATGAACGGCATCGAGAGCATCCAGGCCATCCGCAGCGAATGCCCGAGCGCACGCATCGCCATCCTCACCACCTACCGCGGCGACGTACGCGCCCTGCATGCCATCCAGGCCGGCGCCCAGGCCTACCTGCTGAAAAGCAGCCTGCGCAAGGAGCTGGTCGAGACCATTCGCCTGGTAGCCGCGGGCAAGCGCCACATTCCAGCGGAGATCGCCGCCGAACTGGCCGAGCATATCGGCCAGCAGTCCCTCAGCCCGCGCGAGGTCGAGGTGCTGCAGGCGGCGGCGCTGGGCTATTCCAACCGCGACATCGCCCTGCAACTTCGCATCACCGAGGACACGGTAAAGGGCCATATGCGCCTGATCATGGACAAGCTCGGCGCCAACAATCGCACCCACGCCGTGGCCATTGCCGTGCAGCGCGGCGTTCTCGAGGTCGGCCCCCCACTTTAGTGTGCCCCCTCCTCCCCTCCTTGTGAGCTGGGCGCCGACAGCGCCGCCACGCATGCTCTGCGTATGACCAGACAAGGAGGCCTTAAATGGGCTCGTTCGGAGAAACTCAGGGCATCGCGCCCTGTCTGGCAAAGGCGCAGGACGATGCTCAGACGCTGGCACGGATCGCCGACCTGCTGGCCGATGCAGGAGCGGCTCTGCAGCACGACACCCTGCGCGCCTACGTCTACCTCGACCAGGCCATGGAGCTGCTGCGTCAGGCGAACAGCGGCCTCGAGAACGGCCTGCGCCATGCGGCGGGACTGAACCGCTGGCAAACGCGGCGTCTGGACGAATACATCAGCCGGCATCTGGATATGCCGATCCGCACCTGCCACCTGGCCGCCCAGCTCAACCTGAGCAGCAGCCACTTCTCCCATGTGTTCAAGCAGACCTTCGGCATCACGCCGCTGGCGTACGTGGCGCGCAAGCGCATAGAAGCGGCCCGGGCGATGATGCTGACCACCGATCAGCCACTGACGCAGATTGCCCATGCCCATGGCTTCTGCGATCAGTCGCACTTCACCCGCACCTTTCGCCGCGAGACCGGGGTCAGCCCCTTGCTGTGGCGGCAGCGCTGCGCCGCGAGGGCGCAGGCTACCGCCGATGGTTGATCAGCCCAGCATGGTCACATGACGCGGATGACTGGCCACACGCTCGAGCCAGGCGCGCACGGCCGGGAAGGCTTCGAGGCTGAAGCCGCCCTCATCGGCCACGTGGGTGTAGACATACAGGGCGATATCGGCGATGGAGTAATGCTCGCCCACCAGATAGGGCGTGCGTTCGAGCTGCTTCTCCATCACCTTCAGGGCCTTGTAGCCGAGCTTCAGGCAGCGCGCATGCTCCTCGCGGCGCTCCTCGGGCATGCCCTGGTAGAACTGGATGAAACGCGCCACGGCAACGTTGGGCTCGTGGCTGTACTGCTCGAAGAACTGCCATTGCAGCACCTGGGTGCGCAGGCGCGGCTCGGTCGGCAGGAACTCGCTGCCATCGGCGAGGTAGTTGAGGATGGCGTTGGACTCCCACAGGCAGGTGCCGTCGTCCAGCTCCAGCACCGGAATCTTGCCGTTGGGGTTCTTGGCCAGGAAGGCTTCGCTCTGCGTCTCGCCCTTGAGAATATCGATCGGCACCCACTCGTAGGGTTTGCCGAGCAGATGCAGCATCAGCTTGACCTTGTAGCAGTTGCCCGAGCGGTGATCGCCGTAGACCTTGAACATCGCGTTGCCCTCCCTATCGTTCCTGCGGCCAGTTCGCCGCCAATCACCCCGGCTTTTGTAGGAGCGGATTTATCCGCGAAAATCGCGGCTGAAGCACAATGCCGCCCAGCCGCTCCTACAGGGGTAGAGCTCAATCATGCGCCCTGCGCATCACGAATCACCGCCGCCAGTCGGCGCAGCCCCTCGCCCAGGCGCTCCGGCGCCACATGGCTGAAGTTCAGTCGCAGGTGGCCGGGGTTGGCGTCCGGGTCGATGAAGAACGGCTCGCCCGGCATGAAGGCGACGTTCTGCGCCAGCGCCGCATCGAGCAGCGTGCGGGTGTCCAGCGGCTGCTTGAGGGTCAGCCAGAAGAACAGGCCGCCCTGCGGGATCTGCCAGTCGGCCAGTGCGCCGAAGTGTTCCAGCAGCGCGGCCTGCATGGCGTCGCGGCGGATGCGGTAGAAATCGCGCAGCTCGGCCAGGTGGCCACGGTACTGCTCGCTGCCCAGCCACTGCAGCGCCTGCCACTGACCGATGCGGTTGGTGTGCAGGTCGGCCGACTGCTTCAGGCGCAGCAGGTGCGGGTACAGGTCCTTGGTGGCGATCAGGTAGCCGACGCGCAGGCCCGGCAGCAGGGTCTTGGAAACGGTGCCGGTGTAGATCCAGCTGGCCTTCTGCAGGCGGCTGACGATGGGCGTGGCGCTGCCTTCATCGAACACCAGCTCGCGGTACGGCTCGTCCTCGATCAGGGTCACGCCGAACTCGTCGAGCAGCGCCGCCACCGCTTCGCGCTTGGCTTCGCTGTAACGGGTGCCGGACGGGTTCTGGAAGGTCGGAATCAGGTAGGCGAAGGCCGGCTTGTGCGTTTCCAGACGCTGGCGCAGCGCGGCCAGCTCGGGGCCGTCGGCTTCCTGCGGCACGCTGATGCAATCGGCGCCGAACAGCTGGAAGGCCTGCAACGCGGCCAGGTAGGTCGGCGCCTCGAGCAGCACTTCGGTGCCCGGATCGATGAACAGCTTGGAGGCCAGATCCAGGGTCTGCTGCGAGCCGCTGACGATCAGCACCTGGCTGGCATCGCAGGGCACGCCCAGGGCCCGCGCCTCGGCGGCGAGCGCCTCGCGCAGCGCCGGCTCGCCTTCGCTCATGCCGTACTGGCCCATGCTCGCCGGCATCTCGGCCCAGTCCACCTTCGGCAGCATCGGCTCGGCCGGCAACCCACCGGCGAAGGACATCACTTCCGGACGCTGCGCCGCGGCGAGAATTTCACGGATCAGGGAGCTTTTCAGGCGGGCGATGCGTTCGGAGAAGGCCATGGGATGTCCTGGGGTGCAAATGTCATTGGAATTAAGTCAAACTGCTTGACCGAAACTACGACGCCGCCCAGAGATACGTCAATATGACTGACCTAAAAAATTTCCCCGAGAAATTTTTGACCTCGCCCAGCGACGGCCCGCAGGGTGGCCGCACCGGGTGGCAGGCGATGAAGAACCCCGCCGTGCAGCAGGCCGCCATGGAGGCCTTCTTCTTCGGCTACCAGGCCTTCACCGCCAAGCCCGACGAGATGCTGGCCAGGCGCGGCCTGTCACGGGTGCACCACCGCATCCTGTTCTTCATCGCCAAGTATCCCGGGCTGAGCATGAAGGAGCTGCTGGGCTACCTGGGCGTGAGCAAGCAGGCGCTGAACACGCCGCTGCGCCAGCTGATGGAAATGCACCTGGTGCAGAGCGAGGCGGCAGAAGACGACAAGCGCAAACGACTGCTCGGCTTCACCGCCGAAGGCGCCAAGCTGGAACAGGCCCTGCGTCGCGAGCAGGCGCGGCTGCTGCAGCGGGTGTTCAGCGAAATGGGAGTAGAAGCCGTACAGGGCTGGCTGGCCGTCAATCACGCCCTGGCCCGCAGCCGCCAGGAACGTACGTAGCCACCGCCGCCATGTCCCAGTCGTAGAAGCGTTGCTGGCGAAGCCTCTTACTTCGCCAGCAGAGCTCACTGCTACCGATTCCCCCTCCGCTACTGTGCACCGCCGGTCACTCCAGCAATTGCGCGCAACCATGACCTCTGCAATCATATGCGAATCATTATCACCTTAACTTAGATCTCGCGAGGTGCGCGTGTCGGTTCAGGATTCCAGCAATCAGCAGTTGGTCGGCCTGCTTTACCGCGACCATCGCGAGTGGCTGTTCGGCTGGCTGCGCAAGAGTCTGAATTGCACGCAGCGCGCCGAAGACCTGAGTCAGGACACCTTCGTGCGCCTGCTCGGCCGCCCGGACCTGCACAGCCCGCGTGAACCTCGTGCCTTGCTCACCACCATCGCCAGGGGCCTGCTGATCGACCAGTTCCGCCGCAGTGCGCTGGAGCGCGCCTATCTCGAAGAACTCGCTCTGGCCCCCGAGGCCCTGCAACCGAGCCCCGAGGAACAGGCGCTGGCGCTGGAACAGCTGAGCGAGATCGATCGTCTGCTCGGACACCTGTCGAGCAAGGCGCGCGCCGCCTTCCTCTACAACCGCCTGGACGGTCTCGGCCATGCCGAGATCGCCGAGCGTCTCGGCGTGTCGCCCTCGCGGGTGCGCCAGTACCTCGCCCAGGGCCTGCGCCAGTGCTACATCGCGCTGTATGGAGCGCCGCAATGAACCGGGTATCGGCGCGCGCCCTGGATGAGGCCATTGCCTGGCAGCTGTGCCTGGGCTCCGGCGAGGCCAGCGAACAGCAACGCCAGGATTTCGCCCGCTGGCTGGCGGCCCATCCCGAGCATGGCCTGGTCTGGCGCAGGCTCGGCGGCATCGACCAGCAACTCGCCGCGGCCACCCCTGCGCCGGCCCGCCGCGCCCTGCTGCAAGGCGGCCAGCGGCGTCGCAGCCTGCGACGCCTGGGGGGCAATGCCCTGGCCCTGCTGCTGGCAAGCGGCATCGCCCTGGCCTTGCTGGCTCAGCAGCGGCCGCTGGGCGACTACCTTGCCGACTATCGCACCGCCGCCGGGGAGCAGCGCGACCTGCTGCTCGCCGACCGCAGCCAGATCCGCCTCAACAGCCGCAGTGCGCTGGACGTTGCGTTCGACGACGACGAGCGCCGCCTGGTGCTGCTCAGCGGCGAAATCCTGATCCAGACCGCCAAGGGTGATGCGCGTCCGTTCGTCGTGGAGACAGCGCAGGGCCGCCTGCGTGCCCTGGGGACGCGCTTTCTGGTGCGTCGCGATGGCGACGCCACCGAGCTGATCGTCCTGCAGTCGGCCGTGGCTGCGCGGCCTCTCTCCGCTGCGCAGGAGCGCGTCATCCAGAGTGGCGAGCAGGTGCGCATGGACAGCCGGCACCTCGGCGACAGCAGCCTCGCTCCCATCGGCGCCGATGCCTGGAGTCGCGGCATGCTGGTGGCGGACAACCTGCCGCTGCAGCGCCTTATCGATCAACTCGGCGAATACCGTAGCGGCTACCTGGGCCTCGACCCGAGCCTGGCCGGCTTGCGTATCAGCGGCAGCTTCCCGCTGCACGACAGCGACAAGGCCCTGGCCGCACTGCCACCGAGCCTGCCGGTGCGCATCGAGCAGATCGGCCCCTGGTGGACGCGCGTCGTGCCGGCAGAAAAATAATCCGCCGCCCCTGTCACTTTTCATTTTTGCTTCGGCAAAAGGACATTGAGATACATTACCTCTTAGGAGAAGTTCGCAATGTCCTCCACCGCTGCTCCCTTCCGCCGCACTCTGCTGGCGCTGACCATCGCTTTCGCCGGCCAGGTGGGACTGGCTCATGCCGAGCCCTATCAGCTGCCCGCCGGCCCCCTAGCCGCCACGCTCAACCAGATAGCCAGCCAGGCCGGCGTGACCCTGAGCATCGACCCGACGCTGACCGAGGGCAAACGCTCGGCGCCGGTGCAAGGTGATCTGCAAGCCGTCGACGCGCTCAACCAGGCCCTGCGCGGCACCGGTCTGCAACTGCAGAGCAACGGCACTGGCGTCTACAGCCTGGTGCCTGCCGCCGAATCGGCGATGGCGCTGCCCGACGTGACCGTTACCGCCAGCGAACAGGCCGCCGAAACGGCCTGGGGCCCGACCCGCGGCTACCTGGCCAGCCGCACGGCAACCGGCACCAAGACCGACACGCCGCTTCTGGAGACGCCACGCTCCATCTCGGTTGCCACCCGTGAGCAGATGCAGGATCGCAAGGTGCAGAACCTGGACGATGCCGTGCGCTACATGCCCGGCGTGATCGCCAGCAGCTATGGCAGCGACAGCCGCGCCGACTGGATGAAGATCCGCGGCTTCGAACCGATTCAGTTGCTCGACGGCCTGCCACTGCCCAAGGGCAGCTACACCATGCCCAAACTGGAGACCTGGAACCTGGAGCGCGTCGCCGTACTACGCGGCCCGGCCTCCTCGGTCTATGGCCAGACCCCGCCCGGCGGCCTGGTGGACGCCGTCAGCCGTCGCCCACAGGCCGAAAGCAGACATGAAGTGCAGGTGCAGGTCGGCAACTACAACCACAAGCAGATCAGCTTCGACAGCACCGGCAAGATCGATGACGAGGGCCGTTTTCTCTACCGGTTCAGTGGCGTGGGTCGTGACAGCGGCACGGTCAT
>VFQR01002146.1_pt1 | contig 13144 bp, 13 predicted proteins | sample 3512321 | NCBI WGS metagenome assembly VFQR01 (sample SAMN10412374, study PRJNA504923) | tailings metagenome | isolation source: Relicate 3 Philex TSF1 revegetated site | place: Philippines: Tuba, Benguet | collected 2017-08-29
CCGGTGCTTGGCGGCGCGGGCAACGACACCCTCTCGGGCGGGACCGGCAATGACACGCTGCGCGGCGATGCCGGCCATGACAACCTGGATTCCAGTATCGGGCATGATTCCCTACTGGGCGACGATGGCAACGACACGCTGCGCGGCGGCGACGACAACGACACGCTGGATGGCGGCACCGGCAATGACAGCCTGGATGGCGGCTTCGGGCAGGATTCGATGCAGGGTGGCGACGGCGCCGACACGCTGCGCGGCGGCGACGGGCAGGATTCGATGTTCGGTGGCGACGGCAATGACCGGCTGTACGGCGACGCCCAGAACGACACGCTGGATGGCGGCGCACAGAACGACACCCTCTACGGCGGCGAGGGCAACGACACGCTGCGCGGCGGCGACGGGCTCGACATCCTGTTCGGCGAGGCCGGCAACGACGCGATCTTCGGCAATGAGGGCAACGACATCGCCCAGGGCGGCGACGGCCATGACCGCATCCTCGGCGATGGCGGCGACGATTCGCTCTATGGCCAGGACGGCGACGACGAGATCTTCGGCAGCTGGGGCAGCAACCTGCTGGATGGCGGCGCCGGCGCCGACACGCTGATCAGCCTCTCCGGCGGCGATACGCTGCGCGGCGGCGACGGCAGCGACAGCTACGACGTGGCGTTCATCCAGTTCAACACCATCATCGAGACCGGCACCACTGGCCGCGACACGCTGCTGGTGCCGCATGGCTTCTCGCTGGAAGACATGCCGACCATCGAGAATCTGCGCTACAAGCCGCTCTACGCCAGCGAGGGAATCGTCTTCACCGGCAACGGACTCGATAACCTGATGCAGGGCAGCGATGCGCACCAGGATGCGCTGTATGGCGGCACCGGCGACGACACGCTGTTCGGCGGCTTCGGCAATGATGCCTATTACGACCAGGGTGCCGAGGCGTATTTCCGTCAGCTTCTGCAGGGCGAGGCCGGCAACGACTACCTCTACGGTGGTGGCCACCTGATCGGCGGCAGCGGCAACGACACGCTGGACGCCTCGCTCGGCGGGGAAGGCGCCATCTTCGACGCCGGTTCCGGCAACGACCGCGTGATCCTCCAGGGCTACTCGAATGCCGAGATCAACCTGGGCTCCGGCGCCGACACGATCAGGCTGGTGGAAGGGGGCTTCGGCGACGAACCCTTTGTCGACATCAATGGCTTCGATCCCGCCAACGACATCCTGGATCTGTCGGGGCTCGACGCGAACGTCGCGAATTCGCCCGGCGACCAGGCCTACACCATCATCGGGCCGGACGACCTCGTGGACCACACGGCCCAGACCATCGGCTACGACTTCTTCCCCAACGGTGGCTCGCTGTACCTCAAGCTGTACAATTCGCTGGGCCAGGAGGATGTGACGATCGTGCTCGGCCCCTTCGCCGCGCCGACGACAAGTTCGCCCTGGATCATCCTGTGATCGGCGCGCGGCGCCTCAGGCAAGCAGCCGCCAGAACATCCTGACGACGGTCAGGCCGAGGAACACCGCGAAGAGCCGCTTCAGGAGCAGCGGCGGGATCGAGTGCGCCAGGTGCACGCCCCAGGGCGCGGCGATAAGGCTCGTCGGCACGATCAGCGCGAAGCCGATCAGGTTGACATAGCCGAGACTGAGCGGCGGCAGATGCGGGTTGCCCCAGCCGCCATAGATGAAGCCGATGGTGGCGGGGATCGAGATGATCACGCCGAAGGCGCTGGCCGTCGCGACCGCGCTGCGGATCGGCGCGCCGAACATCGAGAGGATCGGCACGCCGACGGTGCCGCCGCCGATCCCCATCATGGCGCTCACCCCGCCGATGAAGGTGCCGATGGAATGGCGGCGCTTGCCGGTGGGGAAGCTCTCGCGCAGCCGCCAATCCACGCCGGTGAACGCCATGTTCGCCGCGACCGCCGCGGCGATCACCGCGAAGACCGCGCTGTGCGCGTCCCCGCGCACCACGATGCCGAGCAGCGTGCCGAGCAGCACGCCGAAGCCGATCGAGGGCACCAGGGAGCGCAGCAGCGGCACGTCCATCGTGCCCTTCGCGAAGTGCTTCCGGGCCGACTGGATGGAGGTCGGGATGATGGTCGCGAGGCTGGTGCCGACCGCGAGCTTCATCTGGATGGACTCATGGATGCCGAAGAAGGGGAAGATCGAGAACAGCACCGGCACGATCACGATGCCCCCGCCCACCCCGAGCAGCCCCGCGAGCAGGCCGGAGAAGAGCCCCGTCGCGGCCATCGCGACGGCGAGGCCGATCAGCCAGAGCGGGTCGTGCATCATGGTTGTCAATCAATCCTTCGCCTTAAGCCGCCCCGTTCCCTCTACCCTCACCCGCCCGGGTGCTTCCCTCCCCTTTTGGGGGGAGGGAGAGGGTGGGGGTCCCGTCCGAAGCGCGCCCTCATCCTCGAACCCCCACCCCAACCCTCCCCCGCAAGCGGCGGAGGGAGGGTCCAGCGCGTGGGAAGGGCGGGGGAGGCCGGCTTGGCCGGATAGGTCAGGGCATGCGACATAACCCCCGGCCCCACGGACGTCACCCGCTTGTCCATCATAACCGACCCGCTCTTCTGGGCGCTGGCCGTCCCGGCCTTCCTGATCAGCGGCATCAGCAAGGGCGGCTTCGCCTCCGGCGCCGGCAACCTGGCCGTGCCGCTCACCGCGCTCGCCATCCCCGCCCCACAGGCCGCCGGCATCGCGCTGCCGGTGCTCTGCGCCATGGACATCTCCGGGCTCCGCGCCTGGTGGGGGAAGTGGAGCGCGCGGGAGTTGCGGGCGATCCTGCCGGGCGGGCTGTTCGGCATCGGCCTCGGCACCGCGGTCTTCGGGCTGATGAGCGACCGCGACGTGAAGCTCATGGTGGGGCTGATCGCGCTGGTCTTCCTCGCCCGCAGCCTGTGGCAGGCGCGCCCCGGCCGCACCGCGCCGCCGCCGGCCGAGTCCGATGCGCTCCGCGGCGGCTTCTGGGGCGCGATCTCGGGCCTGACCTCCACCATCGCCCATGCCGGCGGGCCGCCGCTCGCGGCCTATCTCTATCCGCTGCGGCTCGATCGGCAGGTGCTGGCGGCGACGACGGTCGTGTTCTTCGGGGTGATGAACTACGTGAAGCTGGTGCCGTATTTCTTCCTCGGCCAGCTCACCGCGCAGAACCTGCTGACCTCGCTGCTGCTGCTGCCGCTCGCGCCGATCGGCGTGCGCATCGGGGTCTGGCTGGCGAAGCGGATCAGCGACCGCTGGTTCTATCGCGTGGTCTACGTGATGCTGGGGCTGAGCGGCGCGAAGCTGGTCGCGGACGGGCTCGGGCTGTGAAGGGGGGCGGCATGCTGGGCGTGCTCGGGGGGATGGGGCCGCTCGCCTCGGCCGAGTTCATGCGGCGGCTCACGCTGCTGACGCCGGCCGACCGCGACCAGGATCACATCCCGGCCGTGCTGTGGTCCGACCCTCGCGTGCCCGACCGCACCGAGGCGCGCCTGCGCGGCGGCGAGGATCCGCTGCCCGCGTTGCTGCGCGGCATCAGGGGGCTCGAGGCGGCGGGCTGCGGCGCCATCGCGATCCCCTGCAACACCGCGCATGGGTGGTTCGAGCCGATGCAGGCCGCGACGCGCCTGCCGATCCTGCACATCGTGGACGCCGCGGCCGAGGAGCTGGCCCGGCAGGGCATCATGGAAGGCCCGATAGGCGTCATGGGCACGGCCGGCACGCTCGCCATGCGGCTTTACCAGGATCGGCTGGCCGGGCTCGGCTATGCCTGCCTCACCCCGACCGAGGCCGAGATGGCGGATCTGGTGACGCCCGCCATCGCGGAGGTGAAGGCCAACCACGTCGCCGAGGCGCATGCGCCGCTCGCGCTGGCGGCGCATCATCTGGTCGCGCGCGGGGCGCGGGCCGTGGTGCTGGGCTGCACCGAGATCCCGCTCGGCATCGCGGCGGGGCCGAAGCTGCCCTTCCCGGTGTGCGACACGCTGGATGCGCTCGCCCAGGTAGCAATCCGGTGGGCGCGAAAATCGTGACTCGGAAATCCCTTGATAACGCGCCTGTGAGTCAGATACTGGCGTCACCCGGCAGGGGGGATCGCATTGGAAGAGTTCTGGGCCGAGTGGGGCATGCTCGCCTATGGGGCGGCTGCGCTCTGGGCGTTCTTCGAGGGTGAGACATTCGTGCTGGTCTGCGCCGCGCTTGGCGCGACGACCGGACTGGTGGACCCCTGGATCCTGATGGTCTCGGTCTGGCTCGGCTCCTTCGCAGGGGACCAGACCTGGTTCACGCTCGGCCGGCGCTACGGACCCTCGGCGCTGCGCCGCTTCCCGCGCGCCGAGGCGCGGGTGGAGCGCGCCCGCGGCCTGCTCGACCGCTACGGCGCGCTCTTCGTACTCAGCTTCCGCTTCCTCTACGGCATCCGGAACGTGGCCTCGGCCGCCTGCGGGATCGCGGGGATGGACCACAAGCGCTTTGCCATCCTGAACTTCATCGCGGCGGGAATCTGGGCGGCGAGCTTCACCGCGGCGGGCTGGTTCCTCGGCTCGGTGCTGGGTCCGACCAGGCTGCTCTGGGTGCTGTGCGGCACCGCGGTCGCGATCATCGCCTTCATCCTGCTCCGCCGCTATTGGCGGAGCCGGCGGCGGCTGGCCCCGATGGGCGCCGACTGAACCGCGCCCAAGGGGCGGCGGGACGTTTCAGCCCGCCTTCTCCTTGCACCAGCGCGCCACCTCCTCATGCGTCCCGAACCACACGCCCGGCCTGGACTTCATGTACTCCACCAGCCGGCCCAGCATGGCGATCCGGCTGCGGTGGCCGATGACATGCGGGTGCATGGTCAGCAGGAACAGCCCGTTCTCGGCATGGGCGCCGTCGAACTCGGCGCGAAAGATCTCCTCGACGCCCGAAGGCGGCGTGTAGGGGCGGAGCGCGGAGAAGCGCACGAAGTTGAAATAGGGCGCGTCGTCGCGGATCCATTCCGGTGGCAGCTCGATGATGCCGGTCGGCTCGCCCTGCTCCTCCAGCTCGTAGGGGTCGTCGTCGCCCATCAGGGATGAATCGTAGAGCAGCCCCATCTCGCGGATGATCGGAAGGGTATCGACCGAGAAATCCCAGCTCGCCGTGCGGATGCCCACCGGGCGCCGGCCGCTCGTCTTCTCCAGCACATCCGCGGCGCGCAGCGTGAGGTCCCGCTCGACGCCGGGCGGCAGCTGGGTGTTGGCCTCGTGGATCCAGGAATGGATGCCGATCTCATGGCCTTCATCGGCGACCTCGCGGATCTCGCGCGGGTGCAGCAGGGCGGCGACCGCGGGGTAGAAGAAGCTTGCCTTGATCCCGTGCTTCCGCAGCAGCGCGCGGATGCGCGGCACGCCCTGGCGGTTGCCATACTGGCCCTGGCTGATGCGCATCGGGCTCTGGTCCGCGTCGCGCAGCGGGATCGTCTCATGGTCGGCATCGAAGGAGAGGCTCACGGCGCAGCGCGCCCCGCCCGGCCAGCCGGCGGGCTTCATCGAGCGCCCGGCACGCGCGCGGCCGACGATCTCGCGCCATTGCGGTTCCGACCATTCCCAGGGGCTCTTGGAGAGTTCCGTCATGAGGGTTTTCCCGTGCTTCTGCCGGCGCCATGCTGCGCCGTGAGACAGCCGCCCGGAAGCCCCGCATGACCCAGACCGACCCGGCGCTGATGAGCGCCGAGGAGCTGCTCGCCCATTACGCCCGCCGCACGCTCTCGCCGGTCGAGGCGCTGAAGGCGGTGATGGAGCGCGTCGCGCGCTACAACCCCTGGGTCAACGCCTTCGCCGCGATGAACCCGCAGGCGCTGCGTGCCGCCGGCGAAAGCGAGGCGCGCTGGATGGCCGGGCGGCCCATCGGGCTGCTCGATGGCGTGCCGGCGACGGTGAAGGACCTGCTCGACCTCGCTGGCTTCCCGACGCGGCGCGGCAGCCGCACCACCGATCCCGCGCCGGTCGCGCATGACGCGCCGGCGGTGCTGGGCCTGAAGGCCGAGGGCGCGGTGATCCTCGGCAAGACGACCACCACCGAGTTCGGCTGGAAGTCGCCGGGCGACTGCCCGCTGCACGGGATCACCCGCAACCCGTGGAATCCGCAGCGCACGCCGGGCGGTTCCTCCAGCGGGGCAGGGGCGGCGGGTGCCGCCTGCTTCGGGCCGCTGCATGTCGGCACCGATGCCGGCGGCTCCATCCGCATCCCCGCCGCCTTCTGCGGCCTGGTCGGCGTGAAGCCGAGCTATGGCCGCATCCCGCAATGGCCGCATGGCGCCTTCTCCGCCGTCGCCGTCGCCGGCCCGATGACCCGCGGCGTGCGCGATGCGGCGCTGATGTTCAGCGCGATGGCCCGGCACGATCTGCGCGATCCCGTCTCGCTGCCCGATGACCGGCGCGACTGGCGCGACGGGATCGAGGACGGCGTGAAGGGCCTCCGCGTCGCCATTGTGCGCAGCTTCGGCTTCGAGCCACCGCTCGACCCGGAGGGCGAGGCCGCGCTGCGGCTCGCGGCGCGGCTGCTGGACGAGGCGGGCGCCATCGTCGAGGAGGCCGACCCCGAGATGCCCGATGCGCGCGCCATTTTTTCGCGCGTGTGGGGGGTGGCGATGTCCCGCTTGTGGGAGCAGACGCCGGAGGAGAAGCGGCCGCTGCTCGACGAGGGCATCGGCGAGGTGGCGCGGGCGATGGGGACGATGACCGCGGCCGAGTTCCTCGGCGCCGATGCGCTGCGGCTGCAGGCGGCGCATGCCATGGCCCGCTTTCACCAGCGCTATGACCTGGTGCTCACCGCCTGCACGCCGACGGCGGCCTTCGCCGCCGACGCGCCGACGGTCCGCCCGCTGGAATCGCTGTGGCGCGACTGGGCGCCCTGGACCTTCGCCTTCAACCTGACGCGGCAGCCGGCGATCGCCGTGCCGATCGGGCTCGACGAGGATGGCCTGCCGCGCGCCGTGCAGGTGGCCGCCGCGCTCTATCGGGACGATCTCGCCTTCCGCGCCGCGCGGGCGATCGAGAAGGCGGCGAGCCTGCCCCTGGCGCAGCCGCCGGAATCGGGCCAGATGCGCCGGACGGACTGACGGGAGACGCCGATGCGCCTGGTGACCTACACGCGCGAGGGGATGCTGCAGCAGCATGTGGGCGCGCTCTCGCTCGAGGGCGCGGTGCTCGACCTCGAAGCGGCCGAGCCGATGCTCAAGGGCCAGTCCATGGTGACGCTGGCGGCCGCCGAGCCGGCCATGCTGGACCGGCTGCGCGACGCCGCGGCGAAGGCGCCGCCGGTCGCCGGCGCCCGGCTCTGCGCGCCGATCCCCCGCCCGCCGAAGAACGTGTTCTGCGTCGGCAAGAATTATCGCGAGCATGCGAAGGAATTCGCCGGTTCCGGCTTCGATGGTGGTGCCAAGGATGTCGTGCCGCCGCATCCCGTGGTCTTCACCAAGCCGCACACCGCGATCATCGCCACCGGCGAGCCGATCCTGTCCGAATTCGATCCGACCGGCGGGCTGGACTACGAGGGCGAGCTCGCCGTCGTCATCGGGCATGGCGGGCGCGGCATCGCGAAGGCGGACGCGCTGAAGCATGTGTTCGGCTACACCATCGTGAACGACGTCACCGCGCGGCACCTCCAGAAGCGGCACAGCCAGTGGATCCTGGGCAAGGGCCTCGACAGCTTCTGCCCGATGGGCCCGGCGATCCTCACGGCGGACGAGGTGCCGGATCCGACGAAGCTCGTGCTCACCACCTGGGTGAATGGCGAGCAGCGGCAGAAGGCGCCCGTCGCCGACCTGATCTTCGACATCCCGACGCTCATCGAGGCGATCAGCGCGGCCATCACGCTGGAGCCGGGCGACGTGATCGCCACGGGCACGCCGGCGGGGGTGGGGATCGGCTTCAGCCCGCCGAGGTTCCTGCGGAAGGGCGATGTCGTGCGGATCGAGGTGAGCGGGATCGGGGTGCTGGAGAACGAGGTTGCGTGAATCTCCCTCCCCTGCGAAGCGGGGGAGGGTCGGGGTGGGGGCAAGGGAAGGGCGCACCGACGATGCCCCCTCCCAACCCTCCCCCGCTTGCCAAGGGAGGGAATGTCCATGCATCGCCGCACGTTGATCGCCACCGCCGCCACGCTGCCCATTGCTGCGCGAGCCCAGGCGCAATCGGAGTTTCCCACCCGACCGATCACCATGGTCGTCGCCTTCCCGCCCGGCGGTCAGGCCGACCTCGCCGCGCGTCCGACCGCGGCGGCGCTCGAAAGGGTCCTGCGCCAGCCGGTGGTCGTGCAGAACCGCGGCGGCGCCGCCGGCGCGATCGGCAACGCCTTCGTCGCCCGCGCCGCGCCCGATGGGTACACGTTGCTGATGGCGCTCTCCTCCATCGCGGTGATCCCGGCAGCCGAGCGGCTGTTCGACCGTGCGCCGCCCTACACGATGGACCAGTTCGCGCCGATCGCGCTGGTGAACGCGGACCCCACCATGCTGGCCGTCCCGGCCTCGGCGCCCTGGCGCACGCTGGAGGATTTTCGCGCCGCCGCGCAGGCCGCGCCGGGGACGATCCCCTACGGTTCCTCCGGCACCTATGGCACGCTGCATGTGGCGATGGAGATGTTCACGGCGGCGGCCGGCATCCGCCTGCTGCATGTGCCCTTCAGCGGTGCGGGACCGGCGATCACCGCGCTGCTCGGAGGTCAGGTGCAGGCGATGGCCTCGGCGCCCGGCACGCTGACGCAGCATGTGCGCGACGGTCGCGTCCGCGTGCTGGCCTGCTGGGGGCGGGAACGGGCGCCGGCCTTCCCCGACGTGCCGACCTTCATCGAGAAGGGGTTCTCCGAAGTCGAGTTCTACATCTGGGCCGGCCTTTTCGCCCCCGCTGCGACGCCGGCGCCGGTGATCACCCGTCTGCGCGAGGCGATGCGCCAGGCGGTGCAGGACCCTGACCTGGTGCGCGCCTTCACCGCCGCCGGCGCGCCTGTCGCCTACATGGACACGCCCGATTTCCAGCGCTTCTTCGATGCCGACACGGCGCGACTGCTGCGCGCCGTGCAGCGCATCGGCAAGGTGGAGTAGCCCTTTACCGCCCGATGGTGCCGCCGATACGATCCGGGTTCCGCGAGGAACCCGGGAGGCCGCCATGACGCCCGCCGAATTCGTGCGCCGCATCCGCCGCAAGAAGTCGAAGAAGGATGTCTTCCTCTTCTTCCCCTGGAAGAGCTACGCGCAGGACGATGTGCTGGCCGGCGATATCGGCGACCTCCGGGCCGCCGGCGTGCAGTTCACCGTGCTGAAGAAGTCCTGGCGCTGCATGTCCCGCGTGAACGATGAGGCGCTGATCATGATCGCCGGGCACGGTGGCGAGGGCTCGGATTCCATCAGCATGGAAGGGCCGCGGGGCGAAAAGTCGCTGACCGCCGACGACCTTGCGGAACTGTTGGACAAGCTCGGCCTCGCCAAGACGCATCAATCCATCCTGCTGCTCACCTGCTATGGCGGCGGCGCGATGGAGGACCGCGCCTCGACCGCGCCGCGCATCGTCGGCACCGGCAGCTACACCGTGCGGAGCAACAGCAACGGCCAGTGCCTCGCCTCCATCCTGGCCAAGGCGATGGGGCTGAGGGGCTATCGCAGCATCCTCGTCGGCGGCTGGCCTGGCTCCTTCGTCTCCAATGACTTCGAGGTGAACGGTCCGAGCTTTCTCGGTGACGGCGACGAGGGGACAGAGGACGTGATCTCCGCCAACATCGACCAGATCCAGTGGTTCGACGCCAAGGGCAACAACACGGCGGGCTGACGCGCCGCCCCGGTGGTGGCAGCATGCAGGCAGAGGAGCCCGCATGAGCAATCCTGAGACCGCCATTCTCGCCTGGCTGGCCGAGCAGAAGCCCGCCATGATCGCCGCGCTGCGCGAGATGGTGGATACCGATGGCGGCAGCTACGACAAGGCGGGCGTCGATGCCGTCGGCGCCAGCGTCGCGCGCTTCTGCGCGGCGCATGGCATCCCCGTGCAGACCCTGCCGCAGCAGCGCCACGGCGATTGCCTGCGCGCCACCGTCGAAGGCGGCCATGCGCTCTCCGGTGGGAATGACCGCCGAAACATCGTGCTGATGGGCCATCGCGACACGGTGTTCCCGAAGGGCGAGCCGACGCGGCGCCCCTTCACGATCGAGGGCGACCGCGCCTTCGGCCCCGGCGTCGCCGACATGAAGGCCGGCCTTGTGATGAACATGTTCGTCCTGGCTGCCTTCCAGAAATTCGGTGGCGCGCCCGGCCCTCTGGTCGGTCTCTTCACCGGCGACGAGGAGATCGGCTCGCCGGAGGGCCGCCCGGTGATCGAGGCGGAGGCGAAGGCGGCGCGCGTGGTGTTCAACTCGGAGCCGGGCCGGCCGGACAATTCCGTCGTCACCGCGCGCAAGGGCGGCGTCTTCATGGTGTTCGACATCGAGGGCAAGGCGGCGCATTCCGGCGGCAATTTCGAGCAGGGCATCTCGGCGATCGGTGAACTCGCGGCCAAGATCACCGCGATCCACGCGCTGACCGACCTGCAGCGTGGCATCACGCTGAATGTCGGCCTCGTCACCGGCGGGCAGAGCGTGAACACCGTCGCACCCCACGCCCAGGGCCAGATCGACCTGCGCTACGTCACGCCGCCCGACCGCGACGAGGTGATGGCGAAGATCGAGGCGATCATCGCGACCTCCTTCGTCCCGGGAACCCGGGCCAGGCTCGAGATCAAGGGCGAGTTCCTGCCGCTGAACGCGACCGATGCGTCCACGCGGCTTTTCGAGACCTATGTCGCCGCCGCGCGCGACAGCGGCTTTCGGACGCAGGGCGCCTTCTCCGGCGGCTGCGCGGATTCCGGGTTCACGGCGGCGATGGGCGCGCCGACGATCTGCGCGGTCGGGCCCGTCGGCGGCAAGGCGCACAGCCCCGAGGAGTATCTGGAACTGGATACGATCGTGCCGCGCGCGCAGGCGATGGCCCGCGCGATCCTGCGGCTCGACCAGGCGGGAATCTGACCCATGTTGCGACGCGGCCTCCTCGCGGCCCCGCTCCTCGCGCTGCCGGCGCGCGCGCAGCTTCCGCCGCGCATCGTCAACGGCTTCGCCGCCGGCGGAACGGCCGATATCCTGGCGCGGCTGGTGGCCGAGCAGGCCGGCGGCGCGCTCGGCGCGCGCCCGATCGTCGAGACGCGCACCGGCGCCAGCGGCTTCATCGCCGCCGAGCATGTCGCGCGCGGCCCCGCGGATGGCTCGGCGGTGCTGTTCAGCGTGATGAGCATGCTGGCGATCGCGCCGGAGATGCCGGGCGCGCGGCTGCCGGTGGACCCGCGCGCGGAGCTGTCGGGCGTGGCCATGATCGCGCTCTCACCTTACGGGCTCGTGGTCAGCGGGCAGGGGCCGCATCGCAGCCTCGCCGAGCTGATCGCCGCGGCGAAGGCGCGGCCCGATGCGGTGAGCTACGCCTCGGTCGGCCCGGGCTCGGCGCCGCATCTCGCGGGCGAGCTGATGGCGCTGCGCACCGGTGCCCGGATGGTGCATGTTCCCTATCGCGGCGGCGCGCCGGCGGTGCTCGACGTGATCGCGGGGCGCGCGGATTTCATGGCCGTCAGCCTCGGTGATGTCAGCCGCCAGATCGCCGCCGGCGAGCTGCGCCTGCTGGCGCTGGGCGATGAGCGCCCGGTGCCGATGTTCCCGGGCGTGCCGCCGATCTCGGCGACGCTGCCGGGCGTGCGCGCCTATACCTGGTTCGCGCTGACCGGCCCGCGCGCCATGCCGGCCGAGGCGCGGCAGCGCTGGGAACGCGGCGTGCAGGCGGCGATGGCCGATGCCGCCTTCCGCCAGCGCGTCGAGCAGCTCGGCCTCGTGCCGCTGTTCGAGGATGGGCCGACGCTGGATGCGCGCATCGCCTCCGACCGCGCAACCTGGGGCGAGGTGATCCGTGCCGCGAACATCCGGGCGAACTGAGCCCCCTAGCGGGGTTCCCCTTCTGCGCACCATCGCCATGCCGGCGGACGCCAACCCCAATGGCGACATCTTCGGCGGCTGGCTGATGGGGCTGATGGACCTCGCCGCCGGCAATGCGGCGGGCCGCCGCGCGCGCGGGCGCGTCGCGACGGTCGCGGTGGACGGGATGATGTTCCACTCGCCCGTGCTGGTCGGCGACGAGGTCTCGATCTATGGCGAGATCACCCGCATCGGCCGCAGCTCCATGCGCATCGAGATCGAGGCCTGGCGCCGAGAACGCGCCTCGGACAGCGCGAACCTGGTGACGGAGGCGGTGTTCACCTTCGTCGCGATCGACGCCGCGCGACGGCCACGACCCGTGCCGCCGGAGCCCGGCGCATGAGCTGGACCATCCGCCGCCCGCACCGCATCCGCTGGTCCGAATGCGACCTCTACGCGCATGTGAACCACGCCGCCTACCTCACGCTGTTCGAGGACCTCCGCATCCAGCATTGGCAGGCGCTGACCGGCGCGGTGGTGGCGCCTGACGCACCCAACCCGGTCGTCGCGCAGATCGAGGCGCGCTACCTCCGCGCCGTCGGCTTCCAGGACGCGGTGGAGCTCTGCTGCCGCGTCGCGAGTTTCCGGCGCACCTCCTATGTGCAGGACTACGCGATGCTGAAGGATGGCGAGCCCTGCTGCACCGCGCGCGCCGTCATTGTGATCACGCGGCAGGATACCGGCGAGAAGGTTCCGCTGTGGGAGGCGATCCGGGCGAAGCTTTTGGCAGAGGGGGCCACCGAGGGGTAGAAGGCGGGCATGATCCCCGACCGCCCCTACCGCCTCATCCTCAACCGCCGCCACGGCACGCCCGGCATCGTCGTGCTGCCCGAGGGCGGCTTTCGGCGCGCCAGGGCCGAGATCACGGCCTGGCCGGGCTACGCACCCACGCCGCTGGTCGCCCTCGAGGACATCGCGAAGCAGGCGCGCATCGGCGCGCTGCACTACAAGGATGAAGGGCCGCGCTTCGGCCTCGGCTCCTTCAAGGCGCTCGGCGGCGCCTATGCGGTGCTCAAGCTGCTGGTGGGCGAGCTCGCGCGCCGCGGCGTCGCGAACAACGCCACGGCCGCCGAGCTCGAAGCCGGCGCGCATGCCGAGGCCGCGAAGGCCATCACCGTCACCTGCGCGACCGACGGCAATCACGGCCGCTCCGTCGCCTGGGGCGCGC
>VFQR01002147.1_pt1 | contig 13141 bp, 19 predicted proteins | sample 3512321 | NCBI WGS metagenome assembly VFQR01 (sample SAMN10412374, study PRJNA504923) | tailings metagenome | isolation source: Relicate 3 Philex TSF1 revegetated site | place: Philippines: Tuba, Benguet | collected 2017-08-29
ATGTTGCGCACCTGGCCGGTCAGGTTCTGCGCCATCGAGTTGACGTTGTCGGTTAGGTCCTTCCACGTGCCCGCCACGCCCTTGACGTTGGCCTGGCCCCCGAGCTTGCCTTCCGTACCGACCTCGCGGGCGACGCGCGTCACTTCCGAGGCGAAGGAGTTCAGCTGGTCCACCATCGTGTTGATGGTATCTTTCAGTTCCAGCATCTCTCCCTTCACCACCACGGTGATCTTTTTCGACAGGTCGCCAGAGGCCACGGCCGTTGTGACTTCAGCGATGTTGCGCACCTGGCTTGTCAGGTTCTCTGCCATTAGATTGACGTTGTCGGTTAGGTCTTTCCACGTGCCACCGACGCCACGGACCTGGGCTTGGCCGCCGAGCTTGCCCTCCGTGCCAACGTCCCGCGCGACCCGAGTCACTTCCGAGGCAAAGGAGTTAAGCTGGTCCACCATCGTGTTGATGGTATTCTTGAGTTCCAGGATTTCGCCCTTCACGTCGACGGTGATTTTCTTTGAAAGGTCGCCCGACGCCACCGCCGTAGTGACCTCGGCAATGTTGCGCACCTGGCCGGTCAGGTTCTGCGCCATCGAGTTGACGTTGTCGGTTAGGTCCTTCCACGTGCCCGCCACGCCCTTGACGTTGGCCTGGCCCCCGAGCTTGCCTTCCGTACCGACCTCGCGGGCGACGCGCGTCACTTCCGAGGCGAAGGAGTTGAGCTGGTCCACCATCGTGTTGATGGTGTTCTTCAACTCCAGGATTTCGCCCTTTACATCGACGGTGATCTTTTTCGATAGGTCGCCCGAGGCCACCGCGGTCGTGACTTCGGCAATGTTGCGCACCTGGCTGGTCAGATTTGTCGCCATGGCGTTGACGTTGTCGGTCAGGTCCTTCCAGGTTCCCGCGACGCCCTTAACCTTGGCCTGGCCGCCGAGCTTGCCTTCCGTACCGACCTCGCGGGCGACGCGCGTCACTTCTGAGGCGAAGGAGCCAAGCTGTCCCACCATCGTGTTGACGACTTTGCCGATCCGCAGAAACTCGCCGCGCAGAGGACGTCCGTCGATTTCGACGTTCATTGTTTGCGACAGATCGCCCTTTGCGACCGCGCCGATCACGCGCGCGACCTCTGTGGTCGGCTGGACCATATCTTCGATTAGTTCGTTGACGGAGCGCACACCCGATTCCCAGGCGCCTGTAGCGTTGCGGACATGGCCGCGCTCGCCGATGCGTCCGTCCTTGCCCACCACGCGCGACAATCGGTCGAACTCTTTTGCGACTTGGTCGTTGAGTTCTACGATCTCGTTGAAGATGTCCGCAATTTCGCGGTCGATGCCTTCGAAGTGATTTGGAAGCCGTGCCGAGAAATCGCCCCGGCGAAATGTTTGGAGGGCCAAGAGAATTTGACGGCGATCAAGCTGGTCGCGCGGTGCCTCGATATTCACAGTGTAAACTCCAGTCCGCATTTCCCCCGCGGTTGCGCACCTGAAGCTGCTAGCGGACTCTTTAGGTCGACTTCAGGCATGCTGCGCGTCCGGATACACTCCGGCGCAGCGTAAACGCAGGCAATGCGTCCCGGTTCCCACGGCCTCCAGCGAAATTTGCATGGACTGACCAATTCCGTCGCCGATCCGCGGGCGGGGTTGCACCGCGCTCCCACCATGCCTTACACCCAGGGCCCGGTCATTGAACCGATCGCATTAATGCTTGTTATTTCACCGCCGTGGATAATGAAAAGAGATCTGGTCGAACTGGTTGAGCATTCTTTCGGGTCCGTTTGGGCGCTGGAGCTTCTGCTGCTGCTCTACAGAAATACGGGACGTATTTGGCATCGCAAGGATCTGGTGTTGGAGTTGAGGAGCAGCGAACTGGTCGTCGAAGAAAGCATTGCGCGCCTGCTGTCGAGCGCGCTGGTCACCGACAACAGCGACGGAACGCTGGCCTTCGCACCAGCATCGGACGAGTTGCGGGCGCTTGTCCGCGATCTTGATGAGGAGTATCGCACTCGGCCAGCGGCAATTCGCAGGTTGATCATCCAGAGCCCTACTGACAGGCTCAATACCTTCTCAGATGCATTCCGGCTCAGAGAAAAGTGACGCTGATGGTTGGGACGCTGAAATTCGCTGTATACATACTCTGCGCGCTTACAGCATTAAGCTGCGTCGCAATGCTGCTCCGAGGCTATCGACGAAGCGGCACGCGGCTATTGCTGTGGACGGCGATCTGCTTTGGTTTCTTAGCAATCCATAGCACCGCCGTTCTCGTCGAGATCCTGGTCTTACCTACGACAAATCTCCAGATGGTACGGCACGCGGCGTCGCTTATGGCCGGATTGACGCTAGTCGTTGGCCTCGTCTGGGAAGGGGAATGAACCTGTGCTGACTTTCGTCTCCGGCGTGATCGTGATGTCGTTCTTCACAGCCGGCCTTTTCTTCGTCAAATTTTGGTATCGAACGTCAGATAAGTTCTTTCTATTCTTCGCTGCCGCATTCTTCATGCTCTCCGCAAATCAGGCAATCACCGCCTTCGCTACCCTGCCGCTAGAAGAGAGGACAAATTTATATCTACTCAGGCTCGCAGCCTTCTTGGCGATAATCCTCGGCATTGCCATGAAGAACAGGCTCGCATCGCGGTAATTCGAATGCAGAAAATGTATTTTCTTTCTGCTAATTAATGAAGTTTGCAATTCTTCAGTCCCGTATTTGGATCACATTTATGAGCCAATGCTCGAAAGAAGTTCCTCAAGGTTGATGCTTAAGTCAAGATGACGCCTTTCGCGATCTGCTGGGTATGGAGCCGGACAGCGGCACGACGAACGTCCGCAACACGGCGTCCGCCGACTGGCGACGGTGGTTGGGGGTCGAAAGCCGCTGTCTCGTGCCGGCGACCTCGTTCTCGGAACATGGCAGGCAGCGCGGCCCGGATGGCAAGCTGCCGCAGCACTGGTTCGCGCTCGACGCCGACGAGCCGCTCTTCTTCTTCGCCGGGATATGGACGCGCTGGACGAGCGTCCGCAAGGTCAGGGAGGGCGAGGTCGAGACCGACATCTTCGCCTTCCTGACGACCGAGCCCAACGCAATCGTTGCCCCGATCCATACCCGGGCCATGCCCGTCATCCTGACGGAGCCTGAGGAGTTCGAGATCTGGCTCACCGCCCCATGGGATGATGCGAAGTGGCTGCAGCGGCCGCTTCCGGAGGACGGGCTCGTCGAGCTGTCCTGAAACGCCAAAAAACCCCGCCGCCTTGCGGCAGCGGGGCAATGCGACGCCAGGAGGGATGCGTGGTGGACTGTCGGCCTGACGCCGCCCGGGTGGCGCTGGAGGGAGCCACCTTCGCGCGCAACTGGTTGCGATGCCATTTGGTTCCGGCCAATCGGTCAGTTCTGACGTCGCGGAAAGAGCGCGACGCGCCGATCCGGACGCTTGACCCTGATCCCGTGTCCATCTCCCCGCAAAAAAGCCCCGCCACAGTCGGTGGCGGGGTGGGCGTGGGAGGTCAATTGATTGCCCGCTTCGGCGGGCGCGGGCATGGACATTGCGAACAAAGGTGCCGGCCGTCGCCGGGATGATGGACGGGTGACGGGGCCTGGCGACGGCCGTGGCGACGCGCCGCTTGCATCACCTGCATGCGCAACCAGCCGTGTGGGGAAAGGTTCCATCGGCCAGCGAAGATGGTCAGCGCGCCCCGGTGCCCCGGGCATCCTCGATCACCTCATCCGGGGATCTGGACGCAGGCGCGGGGATGGTTTCAACCTGGGCGAGATCGCCCCACCGGCCAAGCAACGCCGGACAGTAAGAGCATCTGATGAGATGCATGGCTGGAAGAGCGCCTTGAATGATGAAGTCGTTTTCGCTTCCACATGAAGGACAGGTGATCGTACGGGAAAACATGACGTGCTCCTTGTGCCGTTGAGGCGGGAGCACAGACCTGTCGCAAAGAGGTAATGTCTCTCAGGCGCCGGCTGCCAATAACTTGTGCCGACGATAGGCCAATATAGGTGCATCGGGACCGTTCGACCACCGCCCCGGCGGATCAATCGACGCAAACGCAAAAAATTCCTTCGTTCATTGGGACGACAGGTCCACCTGACGGCGCTGATGGCGGAATCGTTCCTCCGCCACAGGCTCGGGTGAATTGCCTGTTGCCGAAAGGGCTGAGATTGGTCGGTAAGCCTAAGCCGATCAGTCGCAGAACTTGTCATCTCCGACAAGGCGGTCATGCGCAGTGCTGAGAACGTTGCATGACCGGCGAGCCAAGCTCGCGCCTCCTCGGCAACCGCAAAGAAGCACGACAATCGCCCGGCCGCAAGCCGCTCCTCAACTACGCCTTCCTAAGAACGATCGTCGTGGGAACCAGAACCATACAGTGCGGCTAAATGTTAAAATGGTACAAGTGAGGGTGGAACAGAGCTGTCGGAGACGCGCCTCTGGCGTTCCGGCAGCCCTTTTTAGACTTACGTCATTGTAGTTGCGCGGGCTGGCGTTCATGGCATTATGAGACCGCGCCCACCCTCGAACGCATTGGGCGCCGCCGTTCGTTCCGTCCCCCTCCATTCCTCGAGCGGCGGCGTCCTCTTTCACCGACTGCCCCGCGGGCCGACCCGGGTCAGCTTAGGTGAGCAGTCGGCATTCTGCCGCGCGGGAACAGACGGCTCTCCGATAGGTTTCAATCTGATGGACGTCGAAGCGACCAGCAATGCGCTGATACGGAAACTGAGTGTGGCAACAAACCTGCAACACGCAGACGTAGAACGTCTTCGTCTGCTCTGCGCCGAAACCATCGACGTGGGACCGGGGCGCGACCTGATCGTCGAGGGGGATCCCGTTGGCAGCGTTCATCTCATTCTGGACCGGATGGCCTTCCGTATCGCGACTCTCGATCGATCGGTAAACGTTCGCGTACCTAATGAGACGATCGATCCACGTGTCGAGGAGTATCCTCGGCTGACGCCGGCGCTATGGTGGTGCTCACTGGTTAACGAGGCGACCTCGCGCGAATGGCTGGTCAATGTGGGTCGTCGCCCTGTCGCCAAACGCATGGCCCATTTCTTCTGCGAGAAACATATAAGGCGCTCTGAGGTCGGTCTGGCGAAGACAGGAAGCTTTCGCCTGCCTCTTACCCAAGCGCACCTCTCCGATATCCTCGGCACTTCCAGCGTGCATACCCATCGCACCCTCCAACAGCTCAGGCGCCGAAGGCTCATTGCCTTTGAACGTTCTGTGATGACGATTTCCGACCCAGAAATATTGGAGGCGTTTGTCGATTATGACCCCAACTATCTCCATCTCCAAACGCTCAGCAGCGCAATCCTCCGCAGGAATACGCGCATCTGTGCGCAGCTTCTGGATGAAGAATTCCGTCGGCTACCTTCAATCAGGTTACTTGGGAAGTCCCGGCCTGCAGTCCCCCCTGGGGCAGGGGGGACCCAAATAGCCATAGAGATCGAGACGGAACCGATGGCGGCCCTCATCTTTCACAGCCGCGTATTTCAGAAGGAGGTCCAGTCATGAGACGAAAGGCGACAACCGCAGAACAGAGGGCTTTGAGACGCGATGGGCCAGATCCAGTCGACCCATTGCGGAGCCGATTGCAGACATGGCGCTCGTTCGTCAGGGCCGGGCCTTATTTGCGGAAGGAGCCACCCCAATGTCATTGTGGACTAGCTGCATCGGCTCGGCACCATCTCCGAAGTTGACCGGGCGGTGCTAGCCTCATATTCCCAAGCCGATGGGCACTCGGTGGAAGCAGAGAAGAAGCCAAAAGAGACCCCGCCCCTTCTGAAGACACCGGTCAGCTATGTGCAGCCCTCCCCCTGGCTGGCCATCGCCAACAAGAATGTCGAGCTGATGCGCAGGTTCGCGAGCGAGCTTGGCCTGTGGCACGTCTCGCGCAGCCGGGTCAACTCACGTCCCCTAGTCCATCGTCGCCCAGCTGATGGCGGACGCCGATCCGTTCATGCTGCACCTCTATGCTGCCGTGGCCGACAAGGAGCGCCGTCTGATCTCCGAGCGCACAAGGCGCTGCGGAACACCTACCTTCGCGGGACGTTCACGTTGCATCGCGGTCGGTCCGGCAAGGCCGACAGCGTTTAGCTTAGGAGGGTTCGATGCACGGCATAATCTACTTGGTTGGAGCTCTGGTGGTGATCCTCGCCATCCTGTCTTTTCTCGGTCTTGGTTGAGGAGAGTTCCATGGCAGACATTCATCAAGCCGACGCGGTCCGGACGACTGATGAGCGGCCCTACATGGACTGGCCGGCAGTTTTTGGAGGTGCCGTCCTGGCCTCGGCCATTTCCGTCGTCCTGCTGACTTTCGGGTCCGCGCTCGGGCTGTCGCTCACCTCGGCGCGAGAGGGACAGTCGGCGTCCCTCTTTGCCATTGCGATCGTCAGCGGACTCTGGATCTTGACGGTTCAGCTTTCGGCAGCGCTTGCCGGGGGCTATCTGGCGGGCCGGATGCGTCGCCGGCACAGTGACGCAACGGAGTACGAGTCCGACATTCGCGACGGCTCGCATGGTCTCGTCACATGGGCCGTGGCGACGCTCATCGCCGCGACGATCACGATCTCGAGCTTGGCGGGAACCGCGGCTACCGTGGGACAGGTGGCCGGTGCGGCCGCCTCGACCGTCGGTCCGACGGCGCAGGCGCTCGCCAGCAACGACCTCCTGGTCGACAGGGTCGTGCGCGCGGGACCGGGGGCCGAACCGACCGACGACGCCACGCGCCAGCAGGTCGGGCGCATCCTCGTATCGGCGGTCACCAGCCCCGAAGGCATCACTCAGGCCGACAGGGAATACATCGTCGCGCTCACGGCGGAGCGCGCCGGCATTCCGCCTGAGGAGGCGGACCAGCGCATCGAGGAGACCCTCGCGGCCGCTCAGCAGCTAGAGAACGAGGCCCGTGCCCTTGCCGAACAGGCGCGACGCACGGCAATGATCTCGGCGTTCATGCTGGCGGTGTCGCTCGCCCTCGGCGCTGCGGTTGCCTACTACGCGGCGACACTGGGGGGCAATCATCGCGACCGGCAGATCGTCGTCCCGGGCTGGTACAAGCCCTGGTAATCGGGGATGGCGGGCGTAGCCCTATACACGCCCGCCAGCGCCTTCGAAACAACGGTGACTATTTGGGTCTCCTAGAATGGCGCCACTCCTTAGGATAGGGACCAATTAGTGAACCCCACCTCGATCGCGCTGCTGGTTACGTCAACCGTCCTTTTTGTCGGCGCTGCAAGCTCGGCAAAGGCTTGGGCGCTGTCGGCCAACAGCTTGGGATGGCTGACGCTGACATTAATGCTCTATACCTTGGGTAATCTTATCATGCTCCAGTTAATCCGCGCGGCCGGGATGGGCGTTGCTCTCAGCTTGTCCGCCATAATCCAGCTCATCGCCGTTAACGCCGTGGCCTTCACGCTTTTCCACGAACGGGTGAGTTGGGTACAGGCCACTGGCATATTTCTGGCCATCATCGCGGTGGCGATGATTACGCTCAATCCGCCACGATAGAGCCATGAGCAGGTGTTTTTCCTCTAGGCCCCCTTGGGATTGTGGTCGGGGACTGAGTTGGCCGCGGCATCTCTCGAATGCGAAGCGACGGCCGGACCCGCCTCGGGCGTGGATTGTGCGGCGAGTGACGTACGTCGATGATGGCGCGCGACGGTCGCAGCGACCAATTTCAGGTTGCTCACCGCTCATTTGATATTGCCTGTGCTCGCTCGCCTCCTATGATCCGGGCGATGGGAACGATGCAGGACGATTATCGACGGGATGCCGAATAGTTCCCGCACTCAGTCTACATCGCGAGCCCTTGCCGGGGCGGCGCTTCTAGTCCTCGTACTGGTAGTGCTGATTGTGCAGTTTGTTTGGCAAGGCCGTCATGACTCGGTGGAGCGAGGTCAGGAGCGAGCGCAGATCGCGGCCGTAACTGTCGCTGCACATTTTCAATGGTTTATTGAGGCAAGCCGGCAGGCCCTTCGACGGATCGACGACGCGATCCTCGCGCAGCCGGATCTTTTGGAGAGCGGCGTGATCGCAGACATCGATGACGCGATCGCCTCTTTGCCTTCTGGTGTTCATGTCCGATTGTTCGATGCGACGGGTCGACAGGTGCTCTCCACGCGCCCTGAAGACGGCACTCTCGACATTGTGGAGCGGGAGTATTTCAAGGTCTTGAGGGACGGGAAAGAGGTCGAAATTTCGTCGCTTCTGCAGGATCGGCTGACAGGTCAACAGGGGTTCGTCATCGCGCGCCGCATTACTCGTGGTGGCGATTTCAGGGGTGTTGCTGCAGTTCTCGTTCCGGAGACTTTGATCGCGGAATTTTGGATCACGCTGGATCTGGGCCCAGGTTCAGCGACGAGCATCTTTCGTGAGGACGGCAAGCTGGTCGCGCGGTTTCCTTCGCCTGACGGGCCTCTCGATTTGAGAAATCACGTACTTTTCACGCAACATTTGCCCCAGGCGGCATCGGGTTCCTATGCCTCTCCCTTCTCCCCGGCGGATGGCGTTGAACGTATCGTGGGGTACAGCAGGGTCAAGGATGCTCCGCTCGTCGCCGTCGCGGCGATCGCTACCGATGTCGTGCTAGAGGCCTTCCATACTCGCGTGAAGCGGCTTGCGATTGGGCTCATGCCGGTCATCGCCGCGCTAACGCTCCTCGCATGGCGCGTGTATGCCCTGCACCGACGCGATATTCACCAGAGGCGCAATCTCGAGCAAACCCTAAACGAAAACCAGCTTTTGCTGCGCGAGGTCCACCACCGCGTCAAGAACAACCTCCAAACAATTGCTTCCCTGATACAGCTGCAGGAAATGGACCCCTCGACCAAGCGTGACCTACGAACGCGCATCGCAGCAATGGCAGGCGTCCATGAGCACCTCTATAGCGGTGGTCGCCTAGGCGAGATCAATGCCGCCGAGTATCTCCAGCAGGTCGTGGAAGGCGTCAAGGCAAGCTTCGGGCGCGATGTTGGCTTCGATCTCGCGGTCGATCAGTTGAAGCTGCAACCCGATCAGGCACTGGCGCTCGGCCTGATCGTGACCGAGCTGCTCTCTAACTCACTCAAGCACAGCTTTTCAGACCGGTCCGGCGGCGAGATCTCCCTGACGCTGACTCACGATGGAGCGGCCACTGGCAAGCTGCACGTTACCGACAATGGTCGCCCGTTCGATCCGGCCGCCAACCATAAAGGGATCGGCCTCAAACTACTCAAGGGGTTCGCCAACCAACTCCATGCCCGCTATACACTCGACGGAAAGAATGGCCTCGCCTTCCACATGACCTTTCCGCTCGTTGACCCATACGCCGACCACCGTCCCGGGTCGGATAGACAACGGTCGTCAGCCCCCAAGAGCGATCTGGTGCGCGCGTCTGCTTTGCCAAGGAATTGAAATGATCTAACCTAGTTGGGCAAGAGCCTGCGGTGCGAGAACTCCAGCCTGTTGCTCTGTGCTCTGCCCCCTGAAAACTGGATCGTTCGGAACTGGAGTTTTCCGCGGTAGCATTCCCCGGCTGGGAGGAACGGAAGACGATGAAGGCATCGAAGTTTTCGGACGCGCAGAAGCCGTTCATTTTGAAGCAGGGAGCAGACGGGATTCCGGTCGCGGAGATCTGCCGCCGGGCGGGATCAGCCAAGCGTCGTACTTCAACTGGAAGAAGAAGTACGACGGGCTTCTGCCGACCGAGATGAAGCGGCTGAAGCAGCTCGAGGACGAGAACGGCAAGTTCAGGAAGCTGGTCACCGATCTCTCGCTCGACAAGGAGATGCTGCAGGATGTGATCCGCCGAAAGCTGTGAGGCCTGGTCGCAAACGCGAGCTGGTGGCGCAGACATGTGGCGAGTGGAATGTGGCGATTCCGGCGGGGCCTGCCGGGTTCTGTAGTTCGACACGTCAAGCTACCACTACAAGTCCCGCGGCCGCGACCCGGCCGGCAGCGAGGCTTGGATTAAGGACATCTGCGCGACGCGGGTCCGCTATGGATATCGGCGCGTGCACGTGATGCTCAAGCGCGAGGGCTGGGATGTCAAAATGAAGCGGACCTACCGGATTTACAGAGACTTGGGTCTACAGCTCAAAACCAAGACACCGAAGCGACGGGTGAAGGCGCAGCTTCGGGAGGAGCGCCAGGAAGCCGTCGGGCTGAACGGCGTCTGGGCCATGGACTTTGTCCACGATCAGCTCGCGACGGACAAGAAGATCCGAGTGCTGACCGTCGTCGACACCTTCAAACGACCCGTGCGATTGCATGGTGGGCGGGCCTTGGAACTAATGTCCGAGATTGCCGCCGGAGACGTTGGTTGCTTGGCCAGATGTTTCCAATGCCTGTAGTGCTTATTTGCCGGGGCCGAGGAGGCGCGAGCTTGGCTCGCCGGTGTGCCGCGTGATTAGCCACGACGGTGCGTGACTGTCTCCCCGGCGGCGCTGAGGGCCTTGGCCGGGCGTCTAACGCCCAATCTCCGCCACTTCCGCAACAGAAAGATCCTGCGCACCTGTATCGGCGGGCAAATCGCGCCATGGCCCAACGGTTCGTGGCAACGCGAGCAGGCAACGAGCTCGTTTCCGTGCAGGCTCGCCATGGATATGGTGTTCTTAGTTCCGCAGCGCCTGCGCAAATCCTCACTCTAGCCCCGCGGCTGCCAAGAAGTCCTCGGATGACGTAGACTGAGAGGCACGGCGCGGCGGGCCACCCTGATCATCTTCGTCCACCGATGAACGTTCCCGACGCGGTAGGTTGCGCATACTCGATCCACGCGGAGCATCGCCCCGGTCGTCGCCAGGCCCCCTCTGACGCCCGGATTTCAGGCGGGATGGCGAGACTAACGTAAGTGAACCCGTACCTCGTCCTCACCGGCAAGGCTTGACCCGAGCAGCACGGCGATGATCCAAGGCAGGCCCAGCCGCTACGCTCCGATGGCGTGATCGCAAGATGCTGAGTGGTATGGTGATGCGCAGCAATCTCTAGGTGACCCCGGCCGTCCCACCGAACGTCTGGTCGAGCTTTAGGCCGACGCCAATGAAGGCGATGACCACGAAGAACTCTATAAATCGCTCCGTGATCTCGGGGAACGCATCGGCGACGGCTCGTCCGTCACCTGCGGACAGGGCTGCGCCCAGCGAGACGCAGCAGATCGGAAGGGACAGCGGCAGGCTTTGACCGCCAATGGCAGCCATGCGACCAGCGCTATCAGCAACCCAATCCCGGTGAGCACAAGGATGTAGGGGTCTATCTACCAGTGGTTGAAGTCGAGCAACTGCTTAACGAACGTCTGGGGATCACGATCCATGGTCTTCGGCGAACACACGGCAGCCTACTCGGGACACTTAAGGCCGTGCTCTCTGCACAGTCGCTCAATACTGCCGTAGTCCACATCCAAACCATATCTGGCATCAAGTGCAGTGGCGGCTTCACCTATCATTGCGTCCGGGTTCTCTGCCATTTCTTTAAACATCGCTTCGAAGCCTCCGGGGGAGATGATTTCGAGCATGCGGCACTCTTCATCTCCCGGATTCCAGAAGGTGTGCCAATCGTTCCTGGGCTTGAAGACAAAATCGCCGGCCGCGGCTTCGATCGCCCGTCCGCCAATGAACGCTCCCATTCGCCCCTTCAGAATGAAGCTGAATTCGTCTTCTCGGGAATGCCGATGCAGAGGGGCGGCCAGCGTCATGGCGGGAACCCAATGCTCAACGATGGAGACGCGCCCCTCGGTTGCCAGCGTCCCAAGCATGTAGCGGACACCAAAGCTGCCGAGGTCCACGGTATCGCCCGCCTCGGGTTCCAAGAGCCGAACACCAGATGCCTTCATGACTTGCCCTCCACCGGCCACTTCAAGAAGCACGAAAATTTGACTAACGGAAGCGCGGCTCGGCCACCGTCTTAGATCACCTGGCAGCGCGTGACGCGGATCAGCACCACGTCCTGTTCGAACTGATGCTCCAGCTGGCGGCGGTAGGCTTCCCACCAGGCTACGTCGAGATTGGCCAGCATCACCTCGATGATGATGACGCGATCCTTCTGGATCGACGAGCCCTGCTTCCAAAGCCCCTCGGCAGGTGAGCGCGTGAAAGCGGTGGCACCGCCGAAGCGATCTGCCAGCTCATCGACAATACCTTCGCTCGCCTCCGGCGCGATCGGCACTCCCCGGAGCGGCTGATGCGGCCTCGAACGTCGGTCTCTCCGGACTGATACTGTCGCGGCGTGAGGCCAAGGTGAGCGCCGACATCGCTCGATCGTCGGAACCGAGCTGGATCGTCGATGGCCGTCATGAAGGCTAGCGCCGTCACCGGCCCCACTCCTGGAATGGTCATGAAGCGCCGGCACAGCTCGTCATTGGCCGTCACCCTCAGCAGTTCCCGATGCAGCACCGACAGCCGCGCCATCATCGCCGTTCGGCCCTCGAGCAAGGCGCCGATGCTAAGCCCAAGCTGCGGGTTACCGTCGACAAGGTCACGGACGCGAGCGTCGAAGCCGCTGGCGCTGACCCGTCCGACCTTCAGCCCCAAGGGTCGCAGCAGACCACGGATCTCGTTCTCGTGGTCACGCAACTTGTTGCCGAAGAACTCCCTCGCCACCAGCAGCGAGCGCAGCTCCTGGCTGAACACCGACTTCACAAGCACCGCTTTGAACCAGCCCGAGCGGATCAGATGCGCGATCGATCGGGCGTCGTTGCGGTCGTTCTTGTTGCGGTTCATCGCAACCATAGCCGCCTTTGCATGCCTGGCCTCGATGCAGACCGCCGGCAGCCCGGTCTCCTTCAGGTCGAAGAATATCCACTGCGACAGCGGCCTGCCTCGAAGCCAACACGGACGAAGCCATCCCCCATGCGCTTCAGCTCGGCGGCGATCATCTCCGGATCTGACCCGACCATTCATGCAACAGACGACTATCGCCATCCACGACGCATATGTTCGTCAGTTCAAGCGACACATCCAAGCCTGCGTAGAGATCAGTCATAGTTGCCTCCTTCCCGGCGGTTGAACATGCCGGTCAGAAAAGCACCGGCGTCTCCGGAACCGAAGCCCCGACTACGCCATCTCATCGAGACTCTGTTCTCGACGCTGTCCGAAGCCCGCAGCGGTATCAACTCATGGAAGGAGGACTACAATCCTGTTTCATAACACCCATCTGTCTATGTTGTTGAAGTAAATAGGCT
>VFQR01002148.1_pt1 | contig 13130 bp, 12 predicted proteins | sample 3512321 | NCBI WGS metagenome assembly VFQR01 (sample SAMN10412374, study PRJNA504923) | tailings metagenome | isolation source: Relicate 3 Philex TSF1 revegetated site | place: Philippines: Tuba, Benguet | collected 2017-08-29
CTTCGGGCCCGTCTGGACCGTTCTCTATGTGATGATCGCGGTGGCGGGAGCGCGGCTCGTGCTGTCGCCGGCGCGTGACAAGGAGCCGGCACTTGCCCTCTATGCCGCCCAGCTCGCGCTGAACGCCGCCTGGTCCTGGGTCTTCTTCTACGGCCAGGCCAAGGGTGCTGCCGTCGCCGTCATCGTAGCGCTCTGGTTCGCCATTCTGGGGACGATCGCCCTCGGCTGGACGAAGGACCGGTTGGCATCACTCCTCCTGATCCCCTATCTAGCATGGGTCAGCTTCGCGGCCGTGCTGAACATCGCCATCTGGCGCCTCAACGGCTGAGAGGAACACCGCCGATGTCCTTCAGCGCCCTCGTCCCGGTGGCCGTCGCCGCCGTCGCCATCGTCCTCGTCATGGGGCTGGTCAACATGATGCGGGGCGGCAGCCCCAACACCTCGCAGACACTCATGCGGTGGCGTGTCGGGCTGCAGTTCGTCGCCATCATCGTCATCGTCATCGCCATCTACTACAAGGCCAACGGCGGCTGAGGCGGGCGGGGCATGGTCAAGCTCAACAAGATCTACACGAAGACCGGTGATGACGGCACGACGGGCCTCGCGGCGGGTCCGCGCCGACTGAAGTCGGATCTCCGCGTCGAGGCCTATGGCTGCGTCGACGAGGCCAATTCGGCCATCGGCATCGCGCGCCTCGCGACCGCCGACCATCCGGTCGTCGACGCCATGCTCATGCGCATCCAGAACGACCTTTTCGATCTCGGCGCCGACCTCGCAACACCCGACCTCGGCGAGGACCTCGGCTACGAGCCGCTGCGCATCGTACCGGCCCAGGTGAAGCGCATCGAGCAGGAGATCGACCAGCTCAATGCCGAGCTCGATCCCCTGAAGAGCTTCATCCTGCCCGGCGGCAGTCCCGCCTCGGCGCATCTGCACCTCGCCCGCACCATCGCCCGGCGCGCCGAGCGCATCATGGTCGACCTTGTCCGCCGCCCCGGCGAGGAGGTGTCGCGGCCGGCGCTGGAATATGTGAACCGGCTGTCGGACTTCCTCTTCGTCGCCGCGCGCTACCTCAACGACAAGGGCAAGGCGGACGTGCTCTGGGTCCCGGGCAAGAACCGTTAGAGACGCCGTCGTCTTGACAGCGTCATCCACCGATTGCATGTAACGGCCATGATCATGCTCGCGACCAGCACCCGACGCCGTATCCTCATCCAGCGATGAGCGCGCGGCCGTGTGCCCCATGATCGACCCGATCGCCGCGCTCCCAGCGCGGCTTTTTTGTATCCGACATCCTGATCCGACTTCTCGCACCCTGCGGAGACTGCCATGGCGACCAAGGCCAAAATCGCGATCCTCGGCGCGTCCGGTTACACCGGCGCCGACGCTGTCCGCCTCGCCGCGCGCCATCCTCATGTCGAGATCGTCGCCCTGACGGCGAACACCCATGCCGGCAAGTCGATGGCAGAGGTGTTCCCGCACTTCTTCATGCTCGACCTGCCGAAGCTCGTCGCCTGGGAGACTGTCGACTGGACCGGCCTCGACGCGGTGTTCTGCGGCCTGCCGCACGGTACCACCCAGGAGATCACCGCGGCGGTGCTGGCGGCCAATCCGAAGATCAAGATCCTCGACATGTCCGCCGACTTCCGGCTCAGCGACGGGGCGACCTATGCCGAGTGGTACGGCCACGAGCATCAGGCGCCTGAACTGCAGAAGGAAGCCGTCTACGGACTGACCGAGCTCTACCGGAAGGAGATCACGGCGGCGCGCCTCGTCGCCTGCCCGGGCTGCTACCCGACCGCGACGCTGCTGGCGCTGGTGCCGATCGCCAGGGCCGGCCTGATCCATGCCGACGACATCATCGTCGACGCCAAGTCGGGCGTCACCGGCGCCGGTCGGGGCCTCAAGCAGAACACGCTGTTCTCGGAAGCCGGCGAGGGGCTCTCGCCCTATTCGATCGGCAAGCACCGCCACGCGCCGGAAATCGAGCAGGAGATCGGCGTCGTGGTAGGGGGCCGTGTGACGATCAACTTCACGCCGCATCTCATCCCGATGGCGCGCGGCGAACTCTGCACGTCCTATGTGAAGCTGAACGGCGCCACCGCCGACGATCTTCGGCAGGCGCTGGCGGATGCCTACAGGGACGAGCCCTTCGTCCATGTGGCGCCGAAGGGCGTCGTGCCGCAGACGCAGAACGTCCGTGGCTCGAATTATGTACAGATCGGGGTGTTTCCCGACCGCATCCCCGGCCGGGCCATCGTCATCTCGACGCTGGACAATCTGGTCAAGGGATCGGCGGGGCAGGCGATCCAGAACATGAACCTCGTCCTCGGCTATCCCGAGACGACGGGCCTGGAGCAGATCGCACTGTTCCCCTGAGGACGCGGCAGGCGGCGCCGGACCGCCGCCGCCGTCACCGCATCATCAGGCGCTCGAATTTGGCGCGCTGGACGTCGTTCCAGGGCGTCGAGCGTTTGGTCGCCTTGTCGACCTGCGCCGTGGTGGTGGAGGCCGAGATGTGGCGCACCCCGTCGACGAAGACCGCCTGATCGAAGGTGAGTGAGGACGAGCCGACCCTGCGGATGCCGGAGACGATCTGGACGAAGCCCGGATAGAGGATCTCCTTGTGGAACTCGACCTCCATGTGGACGAGGGAGATGCCACGCCCCTCGGTGGTCAGGCGAATGCCCTCGCGATCGAAGAACTCGGTGCGGCCGATCTCCAGATAGGTGCCGATCACCGCGTTGTTCACGTGGTTGTTGGGGTCGAGGTCACCGTAGCGGACGGGATGCACGGTCAGGAACGGATAGGCTTCGAGCGCCGGGCGCTCGCTCATCGGTACAGGCACGTTCAGTCCTTCACTTTCACATAGCGTCCGGGCGCATCCTCGATGGGCGGATAGGCGTTCGAGCCGATCCGACGCGCCTCGACCTCCTCGCCGTCGTGGCTTCTGACCCATTCGCGCCAGTGCGGCCACCAGGAGCCGGGATGTTCGGTGGCCTTCCCGATCCACTCCTCGAACGTCCCCTTCGGCGGCCCGCCGGTCCAGTACTGGTACTTCTTCTTCGCCGGCGGATTGACGACACCGGCGATGTGGCCGGAGCCCGCCACCACGTAGTCGACAGGCCCGCCGAGGCAGGACGAGCCGACGAAGACCGAACGGGCAGGGGCGATGTGGTCCTCGCGCGCGGCAAGATTGTAGACGGGGACCTTCACGGCCTTGAGGTCCAGCGTCTCGCCGGCCACGACCATCCGGCCCTGGCTGAGATCGTTCTGCATGTAGCAGTGGCGCAGGTAGAAGGAATGGTTCGCCGCCGGCATGCGCGGGGAGTCGCCGTTCCAGTAGAGGAGATCGAAGGGCATCGGCTGCTTGCCCTTCATGTAGTTGTTGACGAAATAGTTCCAGATCAGGTCGTTCGAGCGCAGCATGTTGAAGGCGTTAGCCATCTGCTTGCCCTCCAGATAACCGGTCTGCGCCATGCGCTTCTCCAGGGTCTGGATCTGCTCCTCGTCGACGAAGACCTTGAGGTCACCCGCATAGGTGAAATCGACCTGGGTGGTGAAGAAGGTCGCGCTCTTCACGACGTCGATGTCCCTGGCAGCCATGTAGGCGAGAGCCACCGCGAGGATGGTGCCGCCGACGCAGTAGCCGATGGCATGGACCTTGTCCTCGCCGGTGATCTCGCTGGCGACACGGAAGGCGGCCAGCGGTCCCTCCAGCATATAGTCGTCGAAGCTCTTGTGAGCGTGCCGCTGATCCGGATTGACCCATGAGACGACGAAGACCGTGAGCCCCTGGTCGACGGCCCATTTGATGAAGCTCTTCTCCTGGGTGAGATCGAGAATGTAGAACTTGTTGATCCACGGCGGCACGATGACCAGCGGCACCTTGCCGACCGTCTTGGTCGTCGGCTCGTACTGGATCAGCTGCATCAGGTCGTTCTCGTAGACGACCTTGCCCGGCGTCATCGCGAGGTTGCGGCCGACTGCAAACTGGGTGTCGTCGGACTGGCGGATGCGCAGGTCGCCGCCGCCACGTTCCACGTCCTCGGCGAACATCTTCATGCCGCGCACCAGATTCTCGGCGTTGGACGAGATCGTCTCGCGCAGCAGTTCCGGATTGGTGACAACGAAGTTCGACGGCGAGAGGGCGTTGGCGATCTGCCTCGCGTAGAAGGCCGCCTTGTGCTTCAGGTGCTCGTCGAGCTCGGCCTCCGTGACGAACTTCTCGGCGAGGCCGGTGGTCACGAGGTAGAACTGCTTCAGGAAGTCGAAGAAGGGATTCTTCTCCCACTGCGGGTCCTTGAAGCGCGCATCCCGCGGATCAGGCTTGACGACCGGCTCCGCGGCTTCTCCCGACATGGCCTTCAGCGACTGGGACCACAGGTCCATGTAGCGGCCCGCCACCTCCGACTGGGCGGCGACGGCGCGCGCCGGGTCCTTGAGCCAGAATTCGGCGACATGCCCGAGCGTCTTGGCGATGTCGGCGACACTGTCCGGCGTGTCCGCCGGCCGGGCTCCCGTTTCCCGTGGCTTCAGATAGGCGGCGAGCGCCTTGCCGCCCAGTTCCACCATGCGGGCGATGTTGGACGAAAGGCGCTCGACATCCATCGCCTGGAAGCGGAAGGGGTCGTCGGAACCGGCCGTTCCGGACGCAGCGGCGGGCGCTTCGCTCCGGGGGGGAGGCGTCGCGGCCTGCGGTTCGGGAGCGGGCGCTGCGCCGGCATTCAGGACGAGCGAGAGCGGCTGGCGTGGCGCCGCGGCCGCCGGCTTCGCCGTCTCGGCCGCAGGCGCCTTGCGGGACGTCTGCCCTGCCGGTGAAGACTTTGCCGCGGGCGGTTTCGTCGAACCTTGCCTTGCCGGCGCTGACTTGGCCGCAGATGCCCCTGCCACGGCCGGCCTGTTCGCCGCCTTCCGTGCGGCCTCAGTCGGCGCGGGCTTCTTGGCAGTGGCCGTCTTCTTGGTTGCGGCTGCTTTGGCCGCGGTGGGTTTGGTCGCAGCCGCAGCCTTGGTCGGTGCCGGCGCTCCGGACTTGGCGGCAGGCTTCGGCGCGGGGGCGGCGGTCTTCGCGCTGTTTCGGCTTGAGGCAGGCGACGTTTGAGGCGCAGAAGCCTTTCGCGATGGCGTTTCCGCGGGCTTGCCCTTGCGGGGCGTAACCGATGCCTGGACGGGAGCTGCGGCAGCCTTCGGAGGCGCCGACGGCTTCCGCGAGGCCTTCGGCGCGTTCGGCTTGCCCGAATCGCGTTTTGCCATGAGCGTCCCTCCGAAAATCGCCGCTTTCGTCCGCTACGAAAACGATCCACTTTTTGATCTGAGCATATTAGGAAGGCGAAGCGGAGGCCGCCAAGAGAAAGATGAGCGGCTTCCCTCCGGAGAGCGACATGGCAGATTCATCTGACCGGCCAACGACGCGCACCACGCACGGCATGCGGCTCGCCGCGCTCGCCGCCGCCGCGGTGCTCCTGGCGGGCTGTCAGCATGCCAGCGACGGCTATCCCTCTCCCTACGGCCCTTCGCAGGCGACGCCACTGCCGCCGGTGGCCGGTGGCGGCCTCTGGTCTCCCGCGCCGATACGTGCCAGCGGCTATGGCGCAGCGACCCTTGTTGCCCGCCTTCCAGGACCTGAGCGCGTGTCGCCGCCGCCGCGCTCTTCCGAGACGCCCGAGCTCCTCACCCCCGCCCAGCAGGCCGAGCGGCGCGCCCAGCTCGAGGCGGCCCGTGCGGGCCACGGCGGCAGCATGGAGCGCCGGCTCCAGAGCCAGGGACGCGTGCGAGGACCGGGTCCCGGCGCCCGCCCGGCGATCGACCCGGCCGAGCGCGGCAGCGAAGACTAGGACGAAAGAGAGCGGCGCGGCGCCGCTGCGCGACTATTCGTCCCGTACCGCAATGTGATACGAGGCTGATCCCTTGCGGCAAGGTCTGCCGCCCCAACGATCTGAACCGATGACCCAGTCCCAGTTCCACCGCATCCGCCGGCTGCCGCCCTACGTCTTCGAGCAGGTGAACAAGGTGAAGGCCGCCGCGCGGGCCAAGGGCGCCGACATCATCGACCTCGGCATGGGCAATCCCGACCTGCCGGCCCCCGAGCATGTCATCGAGAAGCTGAAGGAAACGGTCGGCAAGCCGCGGACGGACCGCTACTCAGCCTCCAAGGGCATTCCCGGGCTCCGTCGCGCCCAGGCCGCCTACTACGAGCGCCGCTTCGGGGTGAAACTCAATCCCGACACGCAGGTCATCGCCACGCTCGGCTCGAAGGAAGGCTTCGCCAACATGGCCCAGGCGATCACCGCCCCGGGCGATGTCGTGCTCTGTCCCAACCCTAGCTATCCGATCCACGCCTTCGGTTTCCTCATGGCCGGCGGCGTCATCCGCTCGGTCCCGGCCACCGCCGACGAGGAGTACTTCCGCGCGATGGAGCGCGCGATGCAGCACTCCATCCCGAAGCCCATCGCGGTCGTCGTCTGCTACCCCTCCAACCCGACCGCTCAGGTCGCCGATCTCGATTTCTATGCCGAGCTCGTGCGCTTCGCGAAGAAGCATGAGCTGATCGTGCTGTCCGATCTGGCCTATGCCGAAGTCTATTTCGACGACGCGAACCCGCCGCCGTCCATCCTGCAGGTGCCCGGTGCATTCGACGTCGCCGTCGAGTTCACCTCGATGTCCAAGACCTTCTCGATGGCTGGCTGGCGCATGGGATTTGCCGTCGGCAACGAGCAGCTCTGCGCGGCGCTGGCGCGCGTGAAGAGCTATCTCGACTATGGCGCCTTCACCCCGATCCAGGTTGCCGCGACCGCCGCGCTGACCGGCCCTGAAGACTGCATCCGCGAGATGCGCGAGACGTACAAGAAGCGTCGCGACGCGCTGATCGACAGCTTCGGCAAGTCCGGCTGGGACATTCCGGTGCCCCCGGCGTCGATGTTCGCCTGGGTGCCGATTCCGGAGCAGTTCAAGGCACTGGGATCGCTCGAATTCGCCAAGCTCCTCGTCGAGAAGGCGGAGGTCGCGGTCGCCCCCGGCATCGGCTTCGGCGAGCACGGCGACGACTACGTGCGTATCGCGGTGGTCGAGAACGAACAGCGCATCCGCCAGGCGGCGCGCAACGTGAAGCGCTTCTTCGACACGGCGTCGACCACCCTTCACAACGTCATTCCCCTCTCGGCATCGGGCCGCTGACGCCCTGATCCGGACCGATCGGAGCCCCCCATGACCAGGATCGTCGTTGCCGGTGCCTCCGGTTGGGTCGGCCGTGAACTCGTCAGGGCGGTCGCCGCCGCCGCCGACCTGTCGCTCGCCGGTGCGGTCTCCCGCTCGGCCGCCGGCAAGGATGCCGGCGAGACAGCCGGTGGTCCGGCTGTCGGCGTCGCAGTCGCGGCAAGCCTCGCCGAGGCTCTTGCGACGCCGAGCGACGTGGTCATCGACTACACCAAGCCGCATGTCGTGAAGGGGCACGCGCTGGAGGCGCTCGCAGCTGGCCGCCATGTGGTCATCGGCACCTCGGGGCTCGCGGCCGACGATTATGCGGAGATCGATGCGGCCGCCCGTGCCGCGGGCCGGGGCGTTATCGCCGCCGGCAATTTCTCCATTACCGCCTCTCTGCTGAAGCGCTTCGCCACCATGGCGGCGAAGCATGTGCCGGACGTCGAGATCATCGACTACGCCTCTGCCAAGAAGCCCGATACGCCGTCCGGTACGGGCCGGGAGCTTGGCGAGATCCTCTCCAAGATCCGACGCGAGCCGACCTCGAAGCCGGTCGGCGAGCTCGGAGGCATCCGCGAGACGCGGGGTGGCGCGGTCAATGCGGGCGGCATTGCCGTGCAGGTCCATTCGGTGCGCATGCCGTCCTTCGTCCTGTCCGCGGAAGCGATCTTCGGTCTGCCCGACGAGCGGCTGACCATCCGCCACGACGCCGGCTCCTCCGCGGCGCCCTATGTCGGCGGGACGCTGCTGGCCGCGCGCCGCGTGAGCGACGTCGTCGGGCTCGTTCGCGGGATCGATCACCTGCTCGACTGAGCCTCTTCATTAGCGGCCTGGAATGCCCGGCATTCCTTGCCTTGATGCGCCAAATCGGGCACAAGCCCGGCGCGGCGCCGTCGTCGCGGCAGTGCGGATCGATCAGCCATGCAGGACGTCTTGAAAGTCGGGATCGCCGGCCTCGGTACGGTCGGGGCCTCGGTCGTCCGCCTGATGGCCAAGCGCGACAACCGTCTGGCGGAGGCCGCCGGCCGGCCTATCCGCGTCGCGGCCGTCACGGCCCGGTCGAAAAAGAAGGATCGCGGCATCGATCTCGGCGGCGTGCGCTGGGTGGATGATCCGGTCAAGCTCGCGGCCGACCCCGGCATCGACGTCTTCGTCGAGCTGATGGGCGGCTCCGAGGGTGCGGCCAAGGAGGCCGTCGAGACGGCGTTGGCGAACGGTAAGGCGGTCGTCACGGCCAACAAGGCACTGCTCGCCGCCCATGGGCCTGCGCTGGCGAAGAAGGCCGAGGCGCGCGGCGTGGCGCTCAATTTCGAGGCGGCGGTCGCCGGTGGCATCCCGGTCATCAAGACGCTGCGCGAGAGCCTGCTCGGCAACACGATCGAGCGCGTCTACGGCATCCTCAACGGCACCTGCAACTACATCCTGACCCGCATGGCGGAGGAGGGCATCAGCTTCGAGGAGTGCCTGAAGGACGCCCAGCGGCTCGGCTACGCCGAGGCTGATCCGACCTTCGACGTCGACGGCTACGACACCGCCCACAAGCTGTCGCTGCTCACCAGCCTTGCCTTCGGCACGCTGGTCGACACCAAGGGCATCTCCATCGAGGGCATCCGCTCGATCAAGCCGGTCGATCTCCGCATGGCGGAGGAACTCGGCTACCGGGTGAAGCTCCTGGGCGTCGCCCAGCGCACTGCCGATGGTGTGGAGCAGCGCGTCCACCCGACCTTCGTGCCGAAGGACGAGGCCATCGCCCAGGTCAACGGGGTGCTCAACGCCGTCTCCATCGATGCCGACGCAGTCGACCTGACCCTGGTCGGACCCGGTGCCGGTGGTGACGCGACCGCCTCGGCGGTCATCGCCGACATCGTCGACGTCGCCCGCGGCCACCGTACCGCGCCGTTCATCCGCCCCGTCGCCGCGCTGGCGAAACCGAGCCGCGCGCCGATGACCCGCCACGAGGGCGGCTACTACATCCGCCTCGAAGTGGTGGACAAGCCCGGCACGGCGGCGCGGATCGCCTCGCGCATGGCGCAGAACAACATTTCGCTGGAATCGATCGTCCAGCGCCGGGCAGGGCCCGTGCGCGGCGGCACCGATCCGGCGGCCGCGGCGGCGCCAGCGCCCGTCGTGCTGATCACCTATGCGACGACGGAAGCCGCCGTGCGCCGCGCCCTCAAGGCGATGGACTCGGACGGCATCCTTCTGGGCTCGCCCCAGGTCATTCGCATCGAGCGCAACTGAACAGTATTCCGACCTTCCAAACGGGGACGTCACATGGCCGAACAAGGGCTTTCCATTCCGAAGAATCTCGTGATCGAGCGCGTCCTCTCGATGGAACTCGTGCGAGTGACGGAAAGGGCGGCCGTGGCATCGGCGCGGCTGCGCGGTCGCGGCAATGAGAAGGCCGCCGATCAGGCGGCGGTCGATGCCATGCGGCGCGAGCTCAACAAGCTGCCCATCGACGGCACCGTGGTGATCGGCGAGGGTGAGCGCGACGAGGCGCCGATGCTCTACATCGGTGAAGAAGTCGGCACCAAGCGCGGCCCCAAGGTCGACATCGCGCTCGATCCGCTGGAGGGCACCACCCTCTGCGCCAAGGACATGCCGGGCTCCATCGCGGTCATCGCCATGGCCGAGCACGGCTCGCTGCTGAACGCGCCGGACGTTTACATGGACAAGATCGCCGTCGGCCCGGGCTATCCCAAGGGCGTCGTCGACCTCGACGCCTCGCCGGTCGACAACATCCATGCCGTCGCGCGCGCCAAGGGCGTGAAGCCGAACGAGATCACCGCGCTGATCATGGACCGCCCGCGCCACTCCAAGCTGATCGAGGCCGTGCGCGGCACCGGAGCCGCCATTCGCCTGATCACCGATGGCGATGTCGCCGGCGTCATCCACACCGCCAATGCGCTGGAGACCGGCATCGACATCTATCTCGGCATCGGCGGCGCCCCCGAGGGCGTGCTGGCGGCAGCGGCACTGCGCTGCGTCGGCGGCCAGATGCAGGGCCGCCTCATCCTCGACAGCGAGGCCAAGGTGGAGCGCGCCCGCAAGATGGGCGTCAAGGACCCGAACAAGAAGTACGCCATGGAGGAGATGGCCTCCGGCGACGTCATCGTCTCGGCGACCGGGGTCACCGACGGTGCCCTGCTGAAGGGCGTCGTCTTCGGACCCGAACTGATCACCACCGAGACGATCGTCTATCGCTCGACCACCGGCACCGTCCGCCGCATCTTCGGCGAGCACCGCCAGTTCGAGAAGTTCCATCTCGACTGAGCCGATGGAGCGCCGCCGGCTCTTTCTCGGAGTGGAGCGGTCGGCGCAGGGGCGCGCCTGGCGCGACCGGCTGGACGATCCCGGACGGGCGCAGGCACTGGCGATGTCCCAGGCCAGCGAAGTTCCCGATATCCTCGCCCGCGTCCTCGCCGGGCGGGGCGTGTCGGTCGACACCGTCGCCGACTTTCTGGAACCGACGATCCGCGCCGCCATGCCGGATCCGTCCGTGCTCACCGACATGGACAGGGCGGTCGAGCGGCTGGCCAAGGCCGTGCTCACCGGCGAGCAGGTCGCCATCTTCGGCGACTACGATGTCGACGGGGCCTCGTCCTCGGCGGTGCTGGCCCTTTTTCTGAGAGCCGCAGGGCTCGACCCCTTCCTGCACATTCCCGACCGCATCTACGAGGGCTACGGGCCGAACGCCGAGGCGCTTCGTATGCTGGCGGGGAAGGGCGCGACCCTGCTCGTCACCCTCGATTGCGGCACGACGAGCCATCAGGTGCTGGGTGAGGCGGCCGCGATCGGTCTCGACGTCGTCGTGTGCGATCACCACCAGGCCGACGAGACGCTTCCCGCCGTGGAGGCCGTGGTCAATCCGAACCGGCAGGACGATCTTTCTGGCCTCGGGCAGCTCTGTGCCGCCGGGGTCACCTTCATGCTGGTGGTGGCGCTCAACCGGCACCTTCGCGGCAAGGGGCACTGGACGACGGCGCGGCCCGAACCCGATCTCATGGGTCTGCTCGATCTCGTCGCACTGGGGACGGTTGCCGACGTGGTGCCGCTGACGGGGCTCAACAGGGCCTTCGTGACGCGCGGCCTCGCCGTGATGCGGCGCCGCGAGAATGCCGGCCTCAAGGCTCTCATGGACGTGGCGAGGCTCGACGGTCCGCCGGCGCCCTATCACCTCGGCTTCCTGCTGGGGCCACGCATCAATGCGGGTGGGCGCATCGGAGACGCCGCGCTCGGCTTGCGCCTCCTGATGACGGAAGACACGCTGGAAGCGGGACGCATTGCTGCCGAACTCGACCGCCTCAACCGCGAACGCCAGGTGGTGGAGACCGGGACGCTCGAGGAAGCGGAAGCGGAGGCGCTCGCTTCGCTCGGGCCGCTGGAAGAGGGGGCGTCCGTCGTCGTCACGGCGGGCAATGGCTGGCATCCTGGCGTGGTCGGCCTCGTCGCCTCGCGGTTGAAGGAGCGATTCAAGCGGCCGGCCTTCGCCGTGGCCTTCACCGGCGACGTCGGAACCGGCTCCGGCCGCTCGCTTCCGGGCGTCGATCTCGGTGCAGCAGTCCGCCGCGCCGTCGCTGCGGGGATTCTCCTCAAGGGGGGCGGACATGCCATGGCAGCCGGCATTACGGTCCATCGCGACCGCCTCGCCGAGTTCCGCGCCTTCCTGGAGGCGGGTCTCTCCGAGGCGGTCGAGCGGTCCCGGCGGGACGATGCCCTGCTGGTGGACGCGGCTACCACCGCGGGGGCCCTGACGACCGAGCTCGTGGAGACGCTGGACCGCGCCGGTCCGTTCGGTACGGGAAACCCCGAGCCGGTGCTGGTGCTGCCGGCCCATGTGGTCGCCCATGTCGATGAACTGGGCGGCTCCCACATGCGCACGCGCCTGCGGAGCGGCGACGGCAAGACTGTCGAGGCAATCGCTTTTCGGGCCGCGGGTCAGGCTCTCGGCCGCATGCTGACCGAACAGCGCGGCCAGCCACTGCACCTCGCGGGCACCGTGTCCATCAATCGGTGGCAGGGGCGCGAGCGCGCCCAGTTCCGCCTGCTCGACGCGGCCCTGCCGCCAACGCGCTGAGGTCAGCCGCCGAGGATCGCGGGGCGCAGCTCCGCCAGACGGCGCAGGGTGGAGCTGGAAGCTTCCGGTTGCGCCAGTCTGTCGGCCCGCGGCTCCCGACGTGCCATCTGGTTGCGCGCCTGAATGGCGAGCATCCGCGCCCGCGGCGCGAGGCCGTCATCCGCGCTCAACGCGTCGCGAAGCGCCGACAGCACATCGCTGGGCTGCGCGGCCGGATGAATGCAGGTTCTGACATCTTCGAGCAGATCGACGAACGACGGCGTCCATGCAGGATCCCGCAGGCGCCACAGCACCAGCGATACGAATCCGTCATCCCGCTCCGAACCCGCAGACATGGATTGATCCATCAACGCGCGACCCATGGTGACGAACCCCTTGTTGCCCCGACGATGGAAGGAATCGCCGCGAGGACGTCGTCGTGAATTGCACCGTGTGGCTGACCCAACGGCAACCTCTGGTCGTGGCGTGGGGTGCGTTGTCCACAGTTCGTCGTGCTGCGTCGCACGCAGGGGAGCCATGGATCCCAGGCGGACGCTACACCTTCCGTCAGGGAATGTGAGCGCTGGTCAGCCGCCAGTCCTGCCGCTAGTCTGATCGAAGCCGTCACCGTCGGGCCGGCATGCAAGTCAGGAGGAGAACATGGGTTTCTTCGATTTCGTCAAGAATGTCGGCAAGAAGCTGATGGGAGGGAGCGAGGCGCAGGCCGCTCCGGCGCCGGCGCTGACCCAGGAAGTGGCGAGCCACGGCTTCGACACGAGCAAGCTGCAGATCGATTCGAGCGGCAACAACGTCCAGCTCTCGGGACAGGTGAAGTCGCAGGAGGAGGCCGAGCGCATCATCCTCGCGCTGGGCA